>Ga0182738_1000877_pt1 | contig 40103 bp, 39 predicted proteins | sample eDN5th30CBELigMG_FD_128876 | JGI IMG/M metagenome (GOLD analysis project Ga0182738, IMG submission 128876) | Enriched Miracle-Growth compost microbial communities from Emeryville, California, USA - eDNA 5th pass 30_C BE-Lig MG (version 2)... ...
GCATTCCGCCTATCTTGATGCGGAGGCTTTCAAGGAAATGGAAGCCATCACCCAGGGCGGCTTCGGCGGCCTGGGCATCGAGATCGGCAGCGAAGATGGCATGCCCAAGGTCATCGCGCCTATCGAAGACACCCCGGCGGCGCGCGCAGGCATCCTGGCGGGCGACCTGATCACCCACATCGACGGCAAGCCCACCAAGGGCATGACGCTGAACGAGGCCATCAAGCTCATGCGCGGCGAGCCCAAGACCAGCATCGAGCTCACCATACAGCGCGAGGGGCGCGACAAGCCCCTGGTCGTGCATATCGTGCGCGATCTCATCAAGGTGCGCAGCGTGCGCAGCAAGATGCTGGACGATGGCATCGCCTATGTGCGTATTGCGCAGTTCCAGGAACGCACGGTGCAGGATCTGACCAAGCAGCTGGGCGATCTGAGCGAAAAGAGCAAGCCCAAGGCGCTGGTGCTTGATCTGCGCAACGATCCCGGCGGCCTGCTCGACAGCGCCATAGGCGTGTCCTCCACTTTCCTGAAGCCCGATGTGCTGGTTGTTTCCACCAAGGGCCGCATCCCATCGTCCAACCGCAAATACTACGCCAAGCCGGCTGATTACATGCGCGGGTATTTCGATGTGGCCAATGCGCAGAACAATGGCGCGCAGGTGGCCGACTGGGCAAAGAACGTCCCCATGGTGGTGCTGGTCAACGTAGGGTCCGCGTCCGCGTCCGAGATTGTGGCTGGCGCGCTGCAGGATCATGGACGAGCCAAGATTCTGGGCAACCGGACCTTTGGCAAGGGGTCTGTGCAGAGTGTGCTGCCGCTCAGCGACGATACGGGCATCAAGCTCACCACGGCGCGCTATTACACGCCCTCGGGCCGCTCCATCCAGGTCACAGGTGTCGAGCCGGACATCACGATCGACGACACCGCGCAGGGCAATCTCTTCCGCCTGCCGCGAGAGGTCGACCTGCAGCGCCACCTCGTCAATGGCGCCGAGGCCGAAGATGCGGCGACAGTGCCTGAGGTCGACGAGTCGGAATCCGACGCCGCACCCAAGATGTTTGAATTTGGCGGCGACGATGATTACCAGCTGCGGCAGGCCGTCAACTTCCTTGAAGGCCGCCAGGTCAAGAAGAACGATCCGCAGCTCGTTGCCAAGGCTGACAAGGCCAAGGCGAAGGGCGGGAAAGGCAAGTCCGCGGCCAATTCAGATACCAGGGAAACCGGAGCGCAGGCAGAAAAAAAAACTCCAGCGAGAGCCCGTGACACCCACGGCGCCGAAGTAAAACGCTTCCGTGTCACGCCTGAGGGGCTGGAACCGGTCACGCCATGAACGATCAGCAGCTCATGCGCTATGCCCGACACATCCTGCTGGATGAGTTTGGCATAGAAGGGCAGGAGCGCCTGCTCGCCTCCCGTGTCCTGATCGTCGGGGCGGGTGGCCTGGGTTCGCCCGCGGCCGCCTATCTGGCTTCCGCGGGCGTCGGACATCTTGTGCTGGCTGACGATGACGAGGTCGATGTCAGCAATCTGCAGCGCCAGATCCTGCATGCGACGGCGCGGGTAGGCTGGCCCAAGGCGGATTCGGGCAAGCACATGCTCGAAGGCATCAACCCCGACATCCGCATTGATTCACTGGTGGCGCGGCTGGAAGGCCATGCGCTGGATGAGCAGGTTGCGCAGGCCGATCTCGTGCTCGATTGCTGCGACAACTTCGCCACGCGTCATGCGGTCAACCGCGCCTGCGTCAAGGCGCGCAAGCCGCTCGTATCCGGTGCGGCCATACGCTTTGCGGGCCAGGTCAGTGTCTACGACCTCAGGCGCGACGATGCGCCATGCTATCACTGCCTGTTCCCCGAGCATGAGGGCGCACGGGAGCTTTACTGTGCCACGACGGGCGTGCTGGGGCCGCTGGTGGGCATCATAGGCAGCGTTCAGGCAGCCGAGGCGATCAAGTTGCTGGCGGGCATGGGTGAGCCCCTGGTCGGGCGCCTGCTCTGCCTGGATGCCCTTGCGATGCAGTGGCAGAGCCTGGACTTCAGCCGCGACCCCGCCTGCACGGTATGCGCGGGCCGCAGCGTCCCACCAGCAGTGTCCCGATCGCATTGATTCTTGCATCGACATAATGGCTGCGTCCATTGTGTCCGGCGGAAAAAGGCGTGCCGGGGTGAAAGACATGCACGGTGCGCATCCCCGTCTGCCGTGCGCCGCGCAAATTGCGCAGCGTATCTTCGACAAGCACCGCCCGCTGCGCCCGCACGCCCAGGCGCGCCAATACCTGGCGCATCAGGGCTGCCGAAGGCTTGGGCCGCATGCGGCCCTGCAGGGTCATGTGATCTATGGCCCAGATGGCGTCAAAGCAGTGCAGGATGCCCAGGGTCTTGAGCACCTCCCGCGCGTAGCGCAGCGGCGCATTGGTCAGCAGTATCTTGTGGCCCCGCAGGCGGGCCAGCTTGCGGGCCAGGCCATATTCAGAGTGGACCAGCGGGGAAATCTCGAAGCTGTGGCTGCGTTCGAGGAAATCGTGGGCGCTTACGCCATGATGCCGCACCATGCCGATCACTGTGGCGCCGTAACGCCGCCAGTAGTCCTTGCGCACGGCATCGGCTGCGGGCTTGTCCAGCCCCAGCGTGTGGGCCACAGCGGCCGACATGGCGGAATCGATGGCGCCGAAGATCCCGCGCGAGCAGTCGTGCAGCGTGTTGTCCAGGTCAAACAGCCAGACAGGCGCCTGCCCGCCCGGCAACCTGCGCGCGCGCAACCGGTCTGCCTTGCGCGAGCCGCATGGCACGGGCTTGTGTCCAGATGCGAAGGCAGGGTGGGAAGGCGCGCCGGACGCGCCTTCGTGCGGATGAGGCACGCCCTGGGGCCTAATGGGAGCTGATCATCGTACCGACGCCGCGGTCGGTCAGGATCTCTAGCAGCAGGCAGTGGGGGACGCGGCCATCGACCACATGCACCGAGGTCACGCCATTGCGCGCGGCATCGAGCGCGGACGATATCTTGGGAAGCATGCCCCCTGAAATCGTGCCGTCGGCGAACAGCTCGTCTATGGTCTGCGCCGAGAGGCTGCGCAGCAGCTCGCCGTTCTTGTCGAGTACGCCCGGCGTGTTGGTCATCATCACCAGTTTTTCCGCGCCCAGCACCTCGGCGATCTTGCCTGCCACCACATCGGCATTGATGTTGTAGGCCATGCCGTCCTCACCGTAGCCGATTGATGAAATGACGGGGATGAACTGATCGTCCTGCAGGGCCTTGACCACGGCCGGTTCAATGACCGTGATGTCGCCGACGTATCCGATATCCAGCAGCTTGCCGGGGTTTTCGGCGTCGTCCATCATTTTCTTGCGGGCTTGTATCAGGCAGCCGTCCTTGCCGGTCAGGCCGACCGCCTTGCCGCCAGCCTCGTTGATCATCATCACGATGTCCTGCTGGACCTGACCGCCGAGCACCCATTCCACCACTTCCATGGTTTCGGCATCGGTGACGCGCATGCCCTGGACAAAAGTGCCCTCCTTGCCGATGCGCTTGAGCGCGGCATTGATCTGCGGGCCGCCGCCATGCACCACCACAGGGTTCAGGCCAACCAGCTTGAGCAGGACGACATCATGGGCAAAGCTGCGCTGCAGCGCCTCTTCGGTCATGGCGTTGCCGCCGTACTTGATCACCACGGTCTTGCCGTGGAAGCGGCGGATATACGGCAACGCCTCGGAGAGTACTTCCGCCTTGATGGACGCGGAATGGCCCGCCGGGTCGATGGAAGATGTCATGAGCTTAACTGGCCAGTGCCTTGTTCACAGTGTTCAGGAATGCCGTCTTGTCGTAATTGCCAAGATAGCGCTTGATGATGTTCCCCTGCTTGTCGATCAGGAAAGCGGTGGGCGTGAGCTTGACGTCGCCGAAAGCCTTGGCCAGCTCGCCCTGTGCATCAATGACGACCGGGAAGGGCAGCTTGCGGGTTTCGGTGAAGTTCAGGACATAGTTGGGCGGGTCGTACTGCATCGCCACGGCAATGGTCTCAAAGCCCTTGTCGCGCAGGTCGCGATAATGGGCAATCGTATCGGGCATCTGCGCCACGCAGGTGGTGCAGCTGGTGGCCCAGAACTTGACCAGAACGACTTTGCCGCGCAGGTCGTGCATCGAGGTCTTTTGCCCGTCAAGCGCGGTGAATGTGACATCGGGGGCTGCCTGGGCGGAGCTTCCGAACTGCCAGAGGCCCAGCCCAGCCAGCGCCGCAACGGCGATCAGGCCGATAAGGATTTTCTTCATTGTACGGGTAGGGCTTGCGCGCCATCTTCCACGGTTGTGCCGGGAACAGTCAGGGAGGTGCCGGCGCTGGCGCCGCTATCTGAGGCAGCGGGGGCGGCGTCCGGATCAACCAGGCTTTCCGGCGAAACAGTCTCGAACAATTTTACTACTTTGTTCACCCCGCTCACGCCAGCGGCTGCCTTGGCGGCGCGCTGGCCTTCGGCATCGGTGACCTTGCCCAGCAGATAGACAACCCCGCGCTCGGTCTGGACAGCGATGGTGCGGCTGGGCACTTCCTTGGTGTTGATCAGCGCGGTGCGCACCTTGGAGGTGATCCATGTGTCATTGGTGCGCACACTGAGATCGGTGATCGCGCCGACCCGCAGCTCGTTGACCACGCGCTGGACTTTTTCTATCCGGGATACGATGTCGCCGGCCTTCTGTTTGTCTTGCTCCGTGGGCACGTCCCCGGTCAGCAGTACCAGGCCGGCGTAGGAGGTAGCCGCGACACGCCCGTTGTCGCCGACCAGCTTGCGCATTTCGGAACCCGTTTTCAGCTCGATGCTCTGGTCTTCGACCTGCTCGCCGGCTGTGCGGCGGTCGGTGGCGACGACGGCCGTGGTTGCGGCGGACCCGCCGACCACCAGCAGGCCGCAGCCCGACAGGGATGCAAGCGAAGCAAAGGCCAGGCTGGCCAGGAGTAGGCGGCGGGAGGCGATGCGATGGATCGGGGCAGGCATTACAGGGTGTCTCCGAGAAGTAGCGCGTCAATGCCGTCGCAAAGGGCGTGCAGCAGGACGATATGGACTTCCTGGATGCGCATGGTGCGGTCATGGGGAACGCAAAGATGCACATCGGTTTCGTGAAGCAGCGACGTGATCTGGCCGCCGCCCTTGCCGGTCAGGGCAATGACGGACATTTCCCGGTCATGCGCTGCTTCGATAGACCGGATGACGTTGGGGGAGTTCCCGCTGGTGGAAATGGCCACCAGCACATCGCCCGGCTGCCCCAGTGCGCTGACCTGGCGCTCGAAAATGGAATCGAAGCCATAATCGTTGCCGACAGCGGTGAGAATGGAGGTGTCGGTATTCAGCGCCACGCCGGCCAGGGGCAGGCGGTCCCGTTCAAAGCGGCCGACAAGCTCGGCGATGAAATGCTGCGCGTCGGCGGCCGAGCCGCCGTTGCCGCAGGCCAGCACCTTGCCATTGTTTGCCAGGGTGCCGAATACCAGGTCGACGGCCGCCGAGAGCGGTGCCGCGAGTTCCTGCGCACTGGCCCGCAAGGCGTCGATGGCGTCATCGAAGTGCGTTGTCATGTGGGATGTCATGTCCATGGCAGCCATTATCTCATGTTCAAGTGAATTCTTTGCAAAGGGAAGTAACGTCTTGCAGTGGCATCATGATTCTGCCGCGAAGGCATTGCGTATCCAGGTCAGCGCCCCATTGTCCAGCCCCACTGCGTCGAAGCGGCACGGCGGCATGCGGCCGCTGTAATGGCGCGCGGCCAGGACGGGCAGCCAGGCCTGCGCGGTGCGCACCAGGCGGCCCCGCTTGGCCGCGTCGATGCTGGCTACCGCCCCGCCATGGCTGGCGGAGCTGCGCAGCCGCACCTCGACGAAAACCAGAACGCCGCCATCGTCGGCGGCCAGGTCGATCTCACCGGTACGCGCCCGCAGGTTTTGGCCTAATATAGTCAGTCCCTGGGAGGCGAGGAAACGGCCCGCGGCCCGCTCCCCGCGCATACCCTCGCGCTGGGTGGGCGAATAAGCCGTGGGTTCCCGCGCTTGCCCGAGCCCTTTTCCCTTGGAGCGCTGGCCATGGCGCGGGGGAACGACCCTTGCCCGGCGGCTCCTGCGCGCCGCGCGCCGGCGTGCGGCGCTTGCGAGCTCAAAAGGCAGGGGGGCTTCGGGAAACATGATCCGCAGGATGCTATTCAGGCTTTCAAACTAGGTTTCAGGCAACAGTATGAATGATATTTCCGCGTTTGCGGACTCCGGCCAGACATGGGAACGCCTGCTGAGGCGCGTGGGCGCCCAGCACTGGCCCGCCTCTACGCTTTATGTCGTGGCGACACCCATCGGAAACCTCGGCGATCTGACGCTGCGCGCCTGGCAGGCGCTGGCGCGCTGTGATGTGATCGCCGCCGAAGATACCCGCTCCAGCCGTACATTGCTGGACGCATGGGGGGTGGATACCCCGCTGATGGCGGCTCACCAGCATAATGAGGCCCAGGCCGCCCAGGCTATTGTTGCGCGGCTCGCCCAGGGCGAGCGGGTGGCCCTGGTGTCAGATGCGGGGGCGCCGGCGGTCAGCGATCCGGGCGGGCGCATTGTGCGCGAAGTCCTGGCGGCAGGCTATGGCGTGGTGGCTTTGCCCGGCGCGAGCGCCGTCATCGCAGCGCTCATGGCCAGCGGGGTGACGACAGATGAGAACCCCGCCTTTATCTTCGCCGGTTTCATGCCGCCCAAGGCCGCCGCCCGCCAGAAGTGGCTGGCGCATTGGTGTGCGCAGACCGCTCCCGTAGTCATGTTTGAATCCCCCCACCGGCTCGCCGCGGCGGTCGGGGACCTGCTGCAAGTGTGCGGTCCGGAACGCCGGCTGACCTTTGCCCGCGAGCTCACCAAGCGCTATGAGCAGGTGCATACACTGACGCTGGGCGAAGCCTCCGAATGGCTGGCGCAGGACGCGCATCGCGCGCAGGGCGAATTCGTCCTTATTGTGCATCAGGCGGCGGCGCAGGCGCAGGCGGCTGGCTCGGCCTCTGTTTCCATTGATGTGCTGCTCGATGCGCTGCTCGAAACCATGTCTGTGCGGGATGCCGCCAGGGTGGCAGCTCGGGCGACGGGCTTGCCGCGCGACGAGCTGTATGCGGCTGCCCTGTCCCGCAAGCAGGCAGCGGCAAGCTAGGGTTGTTTCAAAGCAGCGCCAGTGTCGAGTCCAGCCCGGTCTGTTCCTGGATGCGATTGGCCGCGTTGACTGCCTCGGTACGCGAGGCATAAGGACCGATCCGCACTTTGTACAGGTTCCCGCCTTCCTGGACGAGGGCCTTGCGGCTCTCCAGGCCGGCAATCCTGGCATTGAGCTTGCTCGCCAGCTCATTGGCGCTTTGCGCGGCCCTGAAAGCGCCAAACTGGAGGTAGACGCTGCCGGTACCGCTGGCGATTGGCTCCGGTGCGTGCCTGGCCTGGCCATCTTCCGGCTCGAGCGTATCCGCTCGGGCGAGTGTGCTCGCCGCAGCGGGCAGGCTTGCGCTTTCGGCAGTTTGATCGGCCAGCGCCTGCAAGGCATCCGGTGTTGCCTGCTCCATCCGGGCCGCAGTTGCGTTGCTGTCGTCGGCCATCTTGGGCCTGGCGGCGACAGGCGAGGAGGCGGTGCTGCGGCCATCAGGCGCCACGGTGTGCATGGTCAGTGAGGGCTGGGGGGACGTCTCGGGCGCGGCGCTTGCGGTCATGTGCGGCTCCGGCCGGGGCAAGTCAGGCACAACGCCGGGGGCGTACCGGCCGTTACGGATATCCTCATTGGTGATGGCCTCGACAATGACTTTGCCACTGCCCGGACCGATCAGGCCGAGCTTGGCCGCGGCGACATAAGACAGGTCTATGATGCGCGAGCTGTGGAAGGGGCCACGGTCATTGATGCGCACGATCACAGATTTTCCCGTGCCCGCGCGGGTGACGCGCGCGTAGCTGGGCAGCGGCAGGGTTGGATGCGCCGCAGTCATGGCATACATATCGTAGGTTTCGCCGTTGGCAGTCTTCTTGCCATGGAACTTGCGCCCGTACCAGGACGCTGTGCCGGCCTCCCGATAGGCGCTGTTCTCGCTGACAGGAACGTATTTGCGTCCGAAGGCGGTATAGGGCCTGAAATTCGCCTTGGTGTGCTGCTCGATTCGGGGCACGGCGTTGGGCGTGTCTTCAAGGTTCGTGGGGATATTCGACCCCGGTCCGTCGTCCTTGTAGTAGCCCCCGCCAGACGTTGCGCGTCCGCTGCCCGAGCCGCCAGGACCGGCGCAGCCGGCCAGTACGGCCAGGGCAAGAGAAAACAGGGCAAGGCGCAAGGAGCTGGAACAGATCATGGGATATCGGGGGGCGGCTGATTTCGGTGCCTTATCAAAAGCGGTGAATGGTCGGCGAACCGCAGCGCCAGCTGTTCCGTGACATACACCGAACGGTGTTTGCCGCCGGTACAGCCGATCGCGACCGTCAGGTAGTTGCGGGTGTCTTGCATATACAAGGGCAGCCAGCGACGGATGAAGCTGGCAATGTCTTCGATCATGGTCTCGACGCTGCCAAACTGCGACAGCCACTGGGCCACGGGGGCGTCCCTGCCGGTCAGGGGGCGCAGCTCGCTGTCATAGTGAGGGTTGGGAAGGCAGCGTACATCAAAGACGAGATCCGCATCGCCGGGAACACCCCGCTTGTATGCGAATGATTCGAATGTAAGCACCACCGGGGCGCGGTCAGCCTGGACCAGGTCGCGCACCCAGGCGCGCAGCTGGCCGGGTGTGAGGTCAGACGTATCGATGACATGCTCCTGCTCCCGCAGGGGCGCCAGCAGCTCCCGCTCGGTATCGATACATTCCTGGAGCGAGGGCGACTTGCCTGCCTTCTTCAAGCGGTCGGTCAGCGGGTGGCGGCGCCGGGATTCGGAATAGCGCTGCTGCAGGGTGTGATCGTTGGCATCGAGGAAAATGACCCGGAAGGCCACCCCCATGGCGCGCAGGCTGGTGATGACGCCCGGCAGCTCCACCAGCTCTCCCGGCGTGCGCACATCGATCGCCACAGCGACCCGTTCGATTTCACTCTCGCGCGTGCTGGCGATGAATTCATGCAGGAAGCGCACCGGCAAGTTGTCGACACAGGTGTAGCCGGCATCTTCCAGCAGCCGCAGGGCAACTGATTTGCCTGAGCCTGAGATTCCCGTGATAAGTACGATCTTGAGCATGTCAGAAAGTTGCTTCCGTTTTGTTGCGAGCCGCCGCGGCCAGGCCGGGCGCCCCGTGAAAGGGAACAAGCCACGCGCTGCGGCGTGCGCGGGCCGCGATGCGGAATCGGGATGGGCGAAGCCGTCTCCCGATGGGGTCAGTCGTTGCGGCCGCTGCTTTCCATGATGGCGATTGCCTGGCGTTCGATGAAATCGCCCATGGTGTCTATGCCGCGCAGCGTCAGTATGGTATTGCGCACGGCGGCCTCGACAAGCACGGCCAGGTTGCGGCCCGCAGCCACCTGCAGCATGACGCGGCGGATGGGCGTGCCAAGGATGTCTTCCGTCTGGTCCTGCACCGGCAGGCGCTCGAACGCCTCGGGCGTGGACCGGATGAGGTGTACGACCAGCTTGAGCTTCATTTTACGACGCACCGAGGTTTCGCCGAAAATGGTGCGTATGTCCAGCAGCCCCAGGCCACGGACCTCAAGCAGGTTCTGCAGCAGCGCGGGGCACTGCCCTTCGATGACATTGGGCGCGGTGCGGGACAGCTCGACGGCATCGTCGGCCACCAGGCCATGCCCGCGCGAGATCAGCTCGAGCGCCAGCTCGCTTTTTCCCAGGCCGGACTCGCCCGTGATCAGCACCCCCAGGCCCAGAACGTCCATGAACACGCCGTGCGCGGTCGTGCGCGGCGCCAGGCGCTTGCCCAGGTAGATGCGCAGCAGATCAATGAGCTGGGCGGCATCGACAGGCGTGGACAGCAGGGGGATCTGCTGCAGGTTACAGAATTCCCGCAGGTCGTCGGGCGGGGTGATGCCTTCGGCCATCAGGATGGCTGGCACGCCGCCCGCCACCAGGTCTTCCATGTGATGGATGCGGCGCTTGGCGTCGAAACGCATGTAGTACGACAGCTCTTCGCTGCCGAACACCTGGATGCGGGAGGGGTGGATCAGGTTCAGGTGGCCGACAAGGTCGGCCGCGGACATGCCGAGGTCGGGAGTGAGCCGATGGGCCGCGCCCTGGCCTGCGATCCAGGTGAAGGGCGTTTTGTCCGCATTGTCGCTGACGAGTTCTTGGATGGTGAGCATGGTGGGCCGGGCCTCAGGCCGTCGCGCCGGTCAGCAGCCCGTGGATCACGGCTGGATCTGTTTCCGTGTTCAGGGCCTGTCGCAGATTGGGATCGGCCATGAGCCTGGCGATTTCCGCCAGCAGGTCCAGGTGCAGCTGGGTGGCGGTTTCCGGAACCAGCAGGATGAACAGCAGACTGGCCATGCGGCCGTCGGTGGCATCGAAACGCACGGGGTCGGCCAGGCGGATGAAAGCGGCGCAGGGTTCCCGCAGATCTTTGATGCGGCCATGGGGAACAGCGACGTGATGACCGAGCGCGGTCGAACCCAGGCGCTCCCGCGCAATGAGGCTCTGGAAAACCGCCGTGCGGGCAATGCCCTGGTGGTTTTCAAAGAGCAGGCCGGCCTGCTCGAACGCCCGCTTTTTGCTGGTGGCTGCCAAGTCGAGCACCACGTTCTGCAGGGGCAGGATACGCGACATTAAATTCATAAAGGGATTATATGAGCGAGATGCCAGCATATGAACATAGCATATATCCAGAGTTGGCGTCATGCTCCCAGTGCCAGACAAACACAAAGGCCTCAATCTGCTGTCCGATTGAGGCCTTCTTGGGCTGACCGACACGAGCCGGCGTTTATCTGGCCGGGCGACGGTCTGGCTTGTGGATTACTACTGGACGGAAGGAATTTCCTGCCGTTTTACTGGCTCGTGAGCGTGGTTCTGCAACTGGCTCTTGTATTTGATGACCTGACGGTCGATCTTGTCTGCGACAAGGTCAATGGCTGCGTAGAGATTTTCGTCGATGGCCTGGCAATGTATGTCTTTGCCGCGCAGGCGCATGGTGATATCGGCGGTATGCCTGAGGCGTTCTACCGAGAGTATGACCTGTGTGTCGATTACATTATCGAAATGTCGCAGTACCCTTGCCATCTTGTTCAGGACATATTCGCGGATGGAAGGTGTGACTTCAATGTGACGCCCACTGATGCTCAGGTTCATAAAGGACTCTCCTTGCAAAAAAACGGGATGCGCCGCTGGCGCGGGTAGGTATTGGTCGGTTCTCCTCTTGGTTTGTTGCTGGTGTGCGCGGACTGCGGCCGGCATGCTGGCCGGCACGGCGCGGTGATGCGGCCTGGGGTCGTCATCGCGCCGTCATGATTCCAGTGTATAGATTATGTGGCGTAAATCAAGGGGGGCAAATGGCGGGTCGGGGGCTTTCCCTGATATCGATCAAACCCACTTCGGGCAGGCTTGCCACGAGATCGGCGGGCGAAGCCTGAAGTTGTCATTATTTTCCGGAAATTGCTCCGCCCCGGCGCTACATTTTGAAGTTCTTGCCCAGGTAGACCTTGCGCACCGCTTCGTTGTCGATGATTTCCGACGGGTGGCCGTTGGTGAGCACCTTGCCTTCGCTGATGATGTAGGCCCGGTCACAGATGCCCAGGGTTTCGCGCACATTGTGATCGGTGATGAGCACGCCGATATTGCGATTTTTCAGGAAATGGACAATGCGCTGGATTTCAATGACTGCGATCGGGTCCACACCGGCGAAGGGTTCGTCCAGCAGGATGAAACGCGGGTGCGTGGCCAGGGCGCGGGCGATCTCGACCCGGCGGCGTTCGCCGCCCGACAGCGAGATGGCGGTATTGCGCCGGATGTGGCCGATCTGCAGTTCATCGATGAGCGATTCGAGGTTCTCGCCTATGCGCGCGGACGACAGGGGCCGCCCCCGTTCGTCCTGCTGCAGCTCCAGTACCGCGCGAATATTCTCCTCGACCGTCAGGCGCCGGAAGACCGAGGCATCCTGGGGCAGATAAGACAGGCCCAGCCGCGCCCGCTTGTGCATGGGCATGCTGGTGATGGCCTTGTCGTCGATCTCGATACGGCCGGAATCGGTCGGGACAATGCCCACGATCATGTAGAAGCTGGTGGTCTTGCCCGCGCCGTTGGGCCCGAGCAGGCCGACAACCTCTCCGCTGGCGACGGAAAGCGAGACATCATGCACCACGGTACGCTTGCCATAGGTCTTGCGCAGGCCGGTGGCCCGCAGGCTGCCGGGGGTGGTGCTGGAGGGGCGGGACGTGTCCTGCCGGGACTTTTGTGAATGAAACATGGGCAAGAAAATTGGGGCGCGGGGCCCTTACCGGGTGGAGGCGGATTTTTTCTGGCATTCCGCCAGGGCTGCGTCGGTTTTGGCGCGGGGCTGGGCCAGCGACCTGACGCGCCCGCCCGCCGCGGCTGACTGCGGGCCGCTGAACGCCTCGTAGGTATCGGTTTTCTGATGGTAGATGACACGTTCGCCCTTGATGTTGTCGAAGGGCTTGCCACAGATATAGCGGGTAATGACAGCCTGGCCGGTCATGGTCAGGGTTTCCTTCTTGCCGTCATAGTCAGCCTTCAGGCCCTCGGCCTCGATGACCTCGTACTTTTCGGGGTTTTCCTGGCGGACATTGACCAGCCCGCCCTTGCCGACGGTGGCGGTGCCATACTGGAAGCCCTGGGGGTCCTCGTGCATCACCAGCTTGTCCGCCGTGAGCTTGAGCAGCCCTCGGGTCATGATGACGTTGCCGGTGAAGACGCTTTGGCGCTTGGCATCATCGTAGTGCAGGGTGTCCGACAGAATCAGCGTGTCAGGCTCTTCGGCGGGCTGGCTGGAGGCGGCCGCGGGCTCGCCGGCCTTGGGGGCTTGCTGCGTCTGGGCCATGGTCAGCGGGGCGGCGAGCGCCGCGGTTGCCAGCCAGGCGGCCAGGATGGTAGCGCGTCGTAGTGTCATGGTTGTTCTGCTTTTTGCTGGCTGGAATCGCTGCTCCTGGATTCCGTGCCGGATATTTTTACGTCGGTCGCAGAGTAGACCTGCAACTGCCGGGTGTTGTTATCGTAACGCATACCCTTGCCGTTCATGGTGGAATTTCCCCGTACGACCAGGGCAGGCAGGTTGGTTTCGACGATATTGTCGTCGGGCAGCAGGGTGAGCTGCTCGCTGGTGACATCCAGCGGCGGGTTCTCGGCGTCGGGCATGCGGTGTACATGGGCATTGCCTTTCATGACCACGCGCGCGCCGTCCTGGTCCATGATGGCAACATCAGATGTGCCGATGGTGACGGGAGAGTTGGGCTGCTGGCCCACCGCCCTCGCATGCGTAATTTCATACGAATCATCGTCGGGGTAGTGGTGCATCAGGTCGCCCTCGAGCCGGTTGATCGCCACCCCGGCCTCGTCCGTGCGGACCATGACAAAATCCTGCGCCCAGGAATCGGGTTCATGCGTAAGCCTGCGCGGCGGGTCAATGGGGATGGCCCGTTGCGCGTAATCGGCTGCCCACCAGGTGCCCAGCACCAGCGTAACCAGCAGCAGAATTGCGATAAGGGCCGGAGCGCGTTCTCTCATGGGCGTCTACTGCAGCGCACCGCTCATGCGCGAGGCGGCATTGGGTGCGAAGAAGGCGCCCAGCCTGCGCTGGGAAGCGAGGATGAGGTCACAGCATTCGCGCACGGCGCCAGCGCCTCCTTCACGGCTAGAGACCCAGTGGGCTGCCTGCGAGACATAGCTTGGTGCGTTGGGAACGCTGGCGGCAAAGCCGACACGCTGCAGGGCAGCAAGATCAATGATGTCATCGCCCATATAGCCGGCCTCGGCCAGGCTGCAGCCTTGTTCCTGGACCAGCTCCGCCAGGGCCTGGGCCTTGTCGCGCACACCCTGGCGCACATGGGCGATACCCAGCTCGGCCGCCCGCCGGGCGACGATGGCGCCTTCCCTTCCGGTGATCAGCGCGACCGCGATCCCTCCTTCGCGCAGCAGCTTCAGGCCGTGGCCGTCCAGGGCATTGAACCGTTTCAGGTGTTCGCCGTGCTCGCCGTACCAGAGGCTGCCGTCCGTCAGCACGCCGTCGACATCGAAGGCCATGACGCGGACCTGGCGGGCGCGCTCGATGACCGCCGGGGCGATCTTGGCGAGGATAAGGGCTTCGGCGGGGTGGGTGATGTCGGGCATGTTCATGTCAGATTACCTTTGCGGCGAGCAGGTCGTGCATATGCAAAGCGCCTAATAATAGCCCGTCATCGTCGACTACGAGCATCTGGTTCAGGCGGCCGGCATCCATCTGGGTGGCCGCCTCGACCGCAAGCGCGCCGGGGCCTATGGCCTTGGGGCCGCGGGTCATGCCGGCGCTGACCGCCAGCGGGCGAATGTCGCCGTGGCTGGCAATGAGGCGGCGCAGGTCGCCGTCGGTGAAAATGCCGATCGGACGCCGGGAATTGTCGAGCACGATGGTCATGCCCATGCCTTTGGCGGACATCTCCGCCAGCGCCTCGGGAACCGGGGTATCCGCGCGCACGACAGGCAGCGCATCGCCCTTGCGCATCACATCGCGCACCAGCGTCAGCAGCTTGCGCCCCAGCGCCCCGCCGGGATGGGAGCGCGCAAAATCTTCACGGCTGAAGCCGCGCGCCTCAAGGCAGGCTACCGCGATTGCATCGCCCAGCACAAGCGCCGCGGTCGTGCTCGCCGTGGGCGCGAGATTGAGCGAGCAGGCTTCCTGTTCGACATGGGCGTCCAGGTGCAGGTCCGCATTGCGGGCCAGGTCTGAATCGGGGTGGCCGGTGATGGCGATGAGACGGGCGCCCATGCGTTTTACGACAGACAGGATGGTGAGGAGTTCCTGGCCGGCGCCCGAATACGAGAGCGCCAGCACGACATCCTGGCCGGTGAGCATGCCAAGGTCGCCATGGATGGCCTCGGCGCTGTGCATGAAAAAGGCTGGCGTGCCGGTCGATGCCAGTGTTGCGGCGATCTTGCGGGCGATATGCCCCGATTTGCCTATGCCTGTGACGACGATGCGGCCCTTGCAGCCAAGGATGATGTCCACGGCCTGCTCGAAAGATGCGTCCAGGCGCGCGTCCAGCGCCCGCAGGGCGGCGATCTCTATGCTGAAGCTGCGGTGCGCGGATGCCAGGATGGCGCCGGAAGTGTCGGCTGATAGATTCTTCATCTGGCGATTTTAAACAATCCTGCCCATTGCGGGGGAGCGGCCGGGCCGGCGCGCGCCGGGGCGCTGGACGCCGCGTCCGGCAGGCCTGTCATCTGACTGTCGCCTGTAACATCCTGTGGCGCGGTATAGTGTGGCTTGCTGATTCTTTCCATCCTCCTGGCATTTCACCATGTACACAGATCCCGCAGACTATGTTCGCAACGCGATACGTAGCGTTCCCGACTGGCCCAAGCCTGGCATAACGTTTCGTGACATCACGCCCGTGCTGCAGGATCCGCGCTCTTTCCGCGTCCTGGTCGATTTGTTCGTCTATCGCTACATGCGCCAGCGGCTCGACCTGGTCGCCGGCATCGATGCGCGCGGTTTCATCCTGGGGGCGGTGCTGGCGTACGAACTCAACCTGGGCTTTGTGCCGGTGCGCAAGAAGGGCAAGCTGCCGTTTCGCACCGTCGCCGAGGAATATACGCTTGAATACGGCAATGCGGCGGTGGAGATGCACACCGACGCTGTGCGCCCGGGCCAGCGTGTCTTGCTGATCGACGACCTGATCGCCACAGGGGGCACCATGCTGGCCGCCTCCAAGCTGCTGCAGCGCCTGGGCGCCAATGTGATCGAGGCGGCGGCCATCATCGACCTGCCCTATCTGGGCGGGTCCAGGACGCTCAAGGAGACAGGCCTGCCCCTGTATACGGTCTGCAGCTTCGAGGGCGAAGGCGCAACAGGCCAGGACAGCCCAGCCTGAGCAGAAGCGGGCGGGCGCCGGTCAGGCGGGCCGCCCGGACGCAGCGGACGCAGCGGAAGCAGGCTAGACGAGCACGCGCTCTATGCCGCCCTGGTTGGCATCGCGAACATAGTCCTGCATCCAGTCTTCGCCCAGGATGTGGCGGGCCATTTCGATGACGATATAGTCAGCCTCCATGCCTGTATCGCCCTCATAGCGCGAGAGGCCTTGCAGACAGGACGGACAGGACGTCAGCATCTTGATCGGGCCGGTATAGCCATCCTTGCGCAAGGTGTCCATGTTCTTGCCCAGTTCTTCTTCCTTGCGGTAGCGCACCTGGGTGGAGATGTCGGGCCGCGAAACGGCCAGCGTGCCCGATTCCCCGCAGCAGCGGTCGGTCTTGATGGCGCCGTCGCCCACCAGGCTGCGGACGGTTTTCATCGGGTCCTGCAGCTTCATGGGCGTGTGGCAGGGGTCGTGATACATATACCGCACGCCTTGCACGTCCTGGATCTGCAAGCCTTTTTCAAGCAGGTATTCGTGGATGTCGATCAGCCGGCAGCCAGGGAATATCTTGTCGAATTCATAGCCGGCGAGCTGGTCGTAGCAGGTGCCGCAGCTGACCACCACCGTCTTGATGTCCAGGTAGTTCAGCGTGTTCGCCATGCGGTGGAACAGCACCCGGTTGTCGGTGATGATCTTCTCTGCCTTGTCGGTCATCCCATTGCCGCGCTGCGGGTAGCCGCAGCACAGGTAGCCGGGCGGCAGGACAGTCTGCACGCCCACATGCCAGAGCATGGCCTGGGTCGCCAGGCCCACCTGCGAGAACAGGCGTTCCGAACCACAGCCCGGAAAATAGAACACAGCTTCGCTGTCGGCTGACGTGCCCGCCGGATTGCGGATAATGGGAACGTAGCTCGGGTCTTCGATGTCCAGCAGCTTGCGTGCTGTCTGCTTGGGCAGGCCGCCAGGCATTTTCTTGTTCACGAAGTGGATCACCTGCTCGCGTATCGGCGCCTTGCCGACAGTCGCGGGCGGATGGTCGGACTGTTTGCGCGTAGGCGCGGCCAGCACGTCGTGCGCCAGGCGCTGGGCCTTGTAGCCCACCTCGATCATGGCAGTGCGGGTGGCCTTGATCACCCGCGGATCCTTGGCGTTCAGGAAGAACATCGCCGCTGTCGTGCCGGGGTTGAACGATTTCTTGCCCATGCGGCGCAGCAGGCTGCGCATCTCCATGGAGACATCCCCGAAATCGATGTCGACCGGACAGGGGTTGAAGCACTTGTGGCAGATGGTGCAATGGTCGCCCACATCCTCGAACTCTTCCCAATGCTTCAGGCTCACGCCGCGCCGCGTCTGCTCTTCGTACAGGAAGGCTTCGATCAGCAGCGATGTAGCCAGGATCTTGTTGCGAGGCGAGTAGAGCAGGTTGGCGCGCGGAACATGCGTGGCGCACACAGGCTTGCACTTGCCGCAGCGCAGGCAGTCCTTGATGGCATTGGAGATCGAGCCGATCTCGCTGCGCTGCATGATGAGCGATTCGTGGCCGAGCAGGTTGAAGCTGGGCGTCCAGGCATTGCGCAGGTCGGCGCCAGGCAGCAGCTTGCCGGCGTTGAAGCGGCCATCGGGGTCGATGCGGCGCTTGTAGTCCTGGAAGGGAGCGAGTTCCTCATCGGTCAGGAATTCATACTTGGTCAGGCCGATGCCGTGCTCGCCCGAAATCACGCCATCGAGATTGCGGGCGATCTGCATGATGCGGGCCACGGCTTCATTGGCCTCGCGCAGCATCTCGTAGTCGTCGGAGTTGACCGGAATATTGGTATGCACGTTGCCGTCGCCTGCGTGCATGTGCAGGGCGACGAACACACGGCTCTTGAGCACGCGGTCGTGTATCGCCTGGATCTGCGCAAGAATGGCCGCATGGTCCGCACCGGCGAAGCAGCGCTCCATCGTGCTGCGCACCTCCGTTTTCCAGGAAATGCGGATGGTGTGATCCTGCAACGCCTCGCACACTGTGGCGTCGTGCTGCAGCGCAAGCCGCTTTTGCAGGGCCGGGATAATATCCTCCAGGCCCAGGCCGCGCAGCGTGTCCATGGACTGCGCCAGCGGCAGGTCCAGGTGCTCCAGCAGCCATAGCCAGCGCGCGCGCACCAGCTTGAGATGGTCGAGCGCATCCTGGCGGCGCTCGGCCAGAATCTCTTCGCGGGTATGCTCGGCATCGTCGTGATCCTCAACCTTGCCGATAGGCAGGTCGCCGTTCAGGAACAGCTCCAGCTCATCCAGGAAGCGCAGCTTGTTGCGTGTGGACAGCTCGATATTGATGCGTTCGATGGCATCCGTGTATTCGCCCATGCGGTTGAGCGGGATCACGACATCTTCGTTGATCTTGAAGGCGTTGGTGTGCCGCGCGATCGCAGCCGTGCGCGAGCGGTCCAGCCAGAATTTCTTGCGCGCCTCGGCGCTGACCGCCACGAAGCCTTCTCCATGGCGGGAATTGGCAATGCGCACCACCTCGCTGGCCGCCAGGGCGACGGCGTCCGCATCGTCGCCGACGATGTCGCCGATCAGCACCATCTTGGGCAGGCCGCCGCGCTTGCTCTTGGTCGCATAGCCCACAGCGCGCAGGTAGCGTTCGTCCAGGTGTTCCAGGCCTGCCAGAATGGCGCCGCGCTCGCGGCCCGGCCCGTCGAGATAGCTCTTGACCTCGACGATGGAGGGCACGGCATTGCGCGCCTGCCCGAAAAACTCCATACAGACCGTGCGTGTGTGGGACGGCATGCGATGCAGCACCCAGCGGGCGGCGGTGATCAGGCCGTCACAGCCTTCCTTCTGCACGCCGGGCAGGCCGGCCAGGAACTTGTCGGTCACGTCTTTGCCCAGGCCCACCTTGCGGAACGCCGAGCCGGGGATGGTCAGGATCTCGGTGCGCAGCACTGCAGCGCCCGGCAAAGCCTTGCCGTCTGACCACTGCAGCTCGAAACGGGCTTCCTGGGCGTCGTGGATCTTGCCCATATTGTGGTCCAGGCGCGTGACATCGAGCCAGTTGCCTTCCGGGTCCACCATGCGCCACCAGGCGAGATTGTCCAGGGCGGTGCCCCAGAGCACAGCCTTCTTGCCGCCCGCGTTCATGGCGACGTTGCCGCCGACACAGGATGCATCGGCCGATGTCGGATCGACCGCAAACACATATCCCGCCGCTTCGGCGGCTTCAGCCACGCGGCGCGTGACGACGCCCGCGCCGGTGAGAATGGTGCGCACAGGCTGTTCCACACCCGGCAGGCTGGTTTCTTCCACAGGGCCGATGGCGTCGAGCTTTTCAGTATTGATGACCACCGAACGCGGCGACAGGGGGATGGCGCCGCCGGTATAGCCGGTACCGCCTCCGCGCGGAATGATGGTCAGGCCCAGCTCGATACAGGCGCGCACCAGCGCGGCCATTTCATGCTCGTGATCGGGCGTCAACACCACGAATGGATATTCCACCCGCCAGTCGGTGGCGTCGGTGACATGCGAAACGCGGGACAGCCCGTCGAACTTGATGTTGTCTTTGCGCGTAATGTGCCCGAGCAGGCGGGTTGCCTTTTTGCGCAGCTCGCCCGTCTGGATGAAGTCTTGCTCGAACTCGGCCACGGCGCTGCGGGCGGCGGCCAGCAGGCCGGCGACCTTCTGGTCGCGCTCGTTGACGCTGGCGTCGCGCCGCTGGTCGATGGCATTGAGCCGGTGCTCCAGCGCTTGCGTAAGCTGGTGGCGCCGCTTGGGGTTCTCAAGCAGGTCGTCGAACAGATAGGGGTTGCGCCGAACCACCCAGATATCGCCCAGAACCTCGAACAGCATGCGGGCCGAGCGGCCGGTGCGCCGCTCGCTGCGCAGATCGGACAGCAGTTGCCAGGCTTGTTCGCCCAGCAGCCTACAGACGATCTCGCGGTCGGAGTAGGAGGTGTAGTTGTAGGGGATTTCTCGCAGGCGAGGGACGGCATTGGCCGCCTGGGTGGCAAGCAGGTGACTGGCTAGGGGGGCGTTCATGACCGGAAAGAAAAGAGGGCCCTTAAAGACATAGTGTAAGGGAAAACACCAGATTTAATCCAGAATGCCCCTTTGTCCGGCGTTTGCGGCAAGCGCCGGCGGCCTGTCCGCCGCGGCCAGCGCGGCGTTTCCGGGAGCGGGGCGGGCCAGCCGCGGCGCGCGGAAGCCGGCCCCCTGGCGGGGCGCCGGCAGCGGCTCAGTGAAGGATTTTCTGCAGGAAATCCTGCGCCCGCTCTGACTTTGGCGCGCTGAAGAAAGCCTCGGTGCTGTCGATCTCCACAATCGAGCCTGCGTCCATGAATACGACTTTGTCCGCCACCTTGCGCGCAAAACCCATTTCATGGGTGACGCACAACATGGTCATGCCCTCCTGGGCCAGCTCGATCATGACCGCCAGCACTTCGTTGATCATTTCGGGGTCGAGGGCGGAAGTGGGCTCGTCGAACAGCATGGCCTCCGGGTCCATGCACAGGGAGCGGGCAATGGCCACGCGCTGCTGCTGCCCGCCGGAAAGCTGGCTGGGATATTTGTGTGCGTGCGCCTTCAGGCCCACGCGCTCAAGCAGCGCCAGGCCTTTTTCCCTGGATTGTTCCGCGCCACGGCCCAGCACCTTCTCTTGCGCGATGGTGAGGTTCTGAAGCACGGAAAGATGCGGGAACAGTTCAAAATGCTGGAATACCATGCCTATGCGCTTGCGCAGGTCGGGCAGGCGCATGCCGGCGCGTATGGATTGGCCCTTGTACAGAATGTCGCCCTGCTGGAAGTCCTCCAGCCCATTGATCAGCTTGATCAGTGTCGACTTGCCCGAGCCCGATGGGCCGCAGAACACCACGACTTCGCCCTGGGCGACCGACACGCTGCAGTCTTGCAGCGCCTGGAATTTGCCATACCATTTAGAAACATTCTTTAGTTCAATCATGTTGTGTCCTGTGCTGAAGCATTTTGACGAGCACACTCAGGATGGAGCAGATCGCCCAGTAGACCAGGCCCGCGAACAGCAGCATCTGGATCAGCGTGCCATCGCGCTCGCCGATGCTGACGGCGTTGCGGAAAAAATCGCCCAGTGCGATCACATACACCAGCGACGTGTCCTGGAAGATCACGATGCATTGGGTGAGCATGACGGGCAGCATGGCCTTGAAGGCCTGGGGCAGGATGATGTACCGCATGGTCTGGAAAGGCGTCATGCCCAGCGCCTGCGCCGCGTGGAATTGGCCGCGCGACAGGCCGATGATGCCTGCGCGTATGATCTCCGCAAAGAAGGCGGCCTCTAGCATGGAGAACGCGACCATGGCCGAAACCAGGCGGATGTCGACGCTGGGGGAAAGGTCGAAGACTGCCTTCAGGACCTGCGGGACGATCAGGAAGAACCACAGGAGCAGCATCACCAGGGGGATGGAGCGGAACAGTGATACATAGGCCCTGGAAAAGGCATTGAGCGCCTTGATCTTCGATACCCCGAAAATCGCCAGCACTGTCCCCAGGGCGATGCCGCAGGCAATGGCCACCAGCGTCACCTTCAGGGTGATCCAGGCGCCCGCGGCCAGAATCTGGCGGGAATCCAGCAGAGAGCCCAAGTCGAATTCGAGCATGTCAGTTCCCCATCAGCCCAGGCAGGGCGCTGCGTTTCCGTATCCATCCCATGAAGCGGATGATCAGGAAGTTCATCAAAATATAGGCCAGCGTCACGAGTATGAAAGACTCATAGGGCTGGGCCGTGTAGTCCACAAGCTGGCGCGCCTGGCCGCTCAGTTCGAGCAGGCCGATGGTCGACGCTACCGCGGAATTCTTGGAAATGATGAGAAACTCGGAGGTGAGCGGCGGCAGGATGCGCCGGAATACCTGGGGCAGGATGACATGCCGGTATGTCTGGGACAGCGTGAAACCCATCGCCAGCCCGGCGTTGCGCTGGCCTCGCGGGAGCGCCTGGATGCCGGCCCGCAGCTGTTCGCATATGCGCGAGCCTGTGTAGATGCCCAGCGCAAAGACCGAGGTGATGAAAAACTGCAGGCCCGGATCCACGCTCTTGATCCAGTCGCCCAGCGCGGTCGGCAGCAGTTCAGGCACGACAAAGTACCATATGAAAAACTGCACGATCAGGGGGATGTTGCGGAAGATCGAAACATAGGCTGTGCCGGCCGCGCGCGGGGCGCGGCCTGGGAGGGTGCGCAGGATACCGAAGAAAGTGCCCGCCGCCAGTGCCAGTATCCAGGCACAGACAGTCAGCGCAAAGGTGATCCCGAAGCCGTGAATGATCCAGCCCAGGTAGGTAGCGTCTTCGCCGGTGGCCACCGGCTGCAGGAGCACTTCCCAATTCCAGTTGTAATTCATGGTTCGTCCGTGGGTGAAGATGGGACGCGGGCCCCGGCATGGCCGGGGCGTCGGTTTGAGAAACGCCGCGCGGGCCTAGGCCGGCGACATCTTGTCGTTGGGGCTGGCCATCAGCGCTTTCATGGCGTCCGACATGGGGAAATCCAGGTTGAGCTGCTTGGGCGGAATCGGGCTCATGAACCACTTGTGATATATCTCTTCGCCCTTGCCCGATGTCTGCGCCTGCGCAATGACCTGGTCCAGCAAGGCCTTCATCTGCGTGTCGCCCTTGCGCACCATGCAGCCGTACACCTCGTACGATTGCGGCGTGCCGGTGATGACGTAGTCCTTGGGGTTGCGCGTCTTGGCGCGCTCGCCAGCGAGCAGCGCATCATCCATCATCATGGCTTTGGCGCGGCCCGTGGACAGCGTCAGGAACGATTCCGCATGGTCCTTGGCGCTGATGATCCGCATGCCGAGCTTCTGGTCGACATTCAGCTTGCGCAGAAGGATCTCGGACGTCGTTCCGGCGCCGACAACCACTGTCTTGTCCGCCAGATCGCTGAAGTCTTTGATGCCGGAATCCGTCTTGGCGAGCAGCCGGGTGCCGATGATGAACAGGCTGTTGGTGAAATCCACCTGTTTCTCGCGCGACTCGTTGTGCGTGGTCGTGGTGCACTCGAAATCAATCGTGCCGTTCTGGAGCAGCGAAATGCGGTTTTGCGACGTAATCGGCAGCATGCGGACCTTGAGGTCGGGCAACTGCAGCGCATCCCTGAGATGATCCAGGATCAGGTTCGTGTAGTCGATGGAATAGCCGATGGGATGCTTGGCGTCGTCATAGTAGGAAAACGGGATGGAGGCTTCGCGGTAGCCGACGACAACCACGCCCTCATCCTTGATTTTCTTGAGCGTGCCGTCCAGGTCCGCCGCCGAGGCGGCGGACGATACGGTCAGCATGCCTGCCGCCACCAGTGCGGCGCACAGGAGCCGGTTGCCTGTCCTGAATGTAGTGATCATTATGTCTCCAGTAGCGTTGCGGTGCGGCGCTCAGTCTTTGCCGACCAGGGTAGTCACGTCGATGATGTACATCTGACGTTCATGTTCATGCACCGAATCGATGCACACCAGATTGCCGTTCCGGCTCCAGCGGGGATGCAGGTCGCAGCGGTTTTCCTTGCGGAGCTTGGGATCGGTGTAAAAGCTGCCCAGGTCGTGGCGCACATTGTTCTCGCAATCGAACATCATGAGAATGCGCTCGTTGGTGACTGGGTCGGGATAAGTGTCCGTGAGCAGCCAGCGCTTGTTCACGGGGGAGAAGGTCATGTGGCCATTCTCGGTGAGGATGCCGTCGCCGATCACGCGCGCCGCCGCCGCGTCGTCGTCGGTGTAGAGGTGGTAATGGATGCTGCCCTTGTGCGGACCCCAGACGATGATGTGTTGGTCATCCTGCCAGAGCGGATGCGAGATCTGGTATTCCGATTTCTCGTAGTCGTAGGTTCCGACCGCATTTGGATCAAAGTCGTCGGCCAGCTGCGGCAGCGGATGATCCGAGCATTCCAGCAAGCGCATGTTTCCGCCGTCTGGATCCATTGTAATCAGCCGGTGCAGGAAGCAGGTTTCGTCCTCGACCCGCTCGGTCCAGCGGTGCAGGAACAGGATGCGGTTTGAGGACGGGTTGATCTCGATATGGCTGACCCAGTGAATCGCCTTGTCCATCGACGCGCGGTGATGGAAGTTCTTCAGGTCATCGTAGCTGACCAGCAGCCTGGTGGCGCCGGTTTTCAGGTCGATGCGATGGATGCCGTCATCCGCGGGGCACAGCGGCATGTCCTTGCGCTTGCCGCCCGGCTCGCTGTAGCCGATGGTTTCATGCGTAATATACAGTCGGCTGTAGTCGACCGTGACGGCATATTTGCTGTTGGGCGCCGCAACATAGATGGGCGTGTCCAGGTAGCGGGTCTGGCCGCTGGCCACGTCATGAATGGCTGACCCGAAACCGGGGTAAATGCCGTTGCCGCCCTCTCTGCGCACGTTGTAGATGAATTGCAGGCCTTCCTCGCCGTCCAGCCATTGCAACTGGCAGCCCATCTGCCAGTTCCAGGCCGTTGTGGTTCCACAGCTGTGATAGCGGTCGCCATCCCGCAGGTCGAAATAGCCGACCTCGGCCACCAGTTCGGGGGTCAGGTTCGCGTCCATCATCCCGACGCGGTTGGCCAGCATATAGCGGTCGCTCTTGTCCCAGACCGTCTTGTCGTAGTAGCCGAAGAAATGGTGCTTGCCGTCATGGCCGACGCGGCGGACGGGGTAGGGGAGAGGATCTGTGCTGGAACGTGCGTTGCTCATGGATACTGTGTCTGGGTGAGCCCCGTGGGGCGGCTGCGGTATGGAAAAAATGGATCGCAGGGTTTGCGGCGCTCTGGCCGGGTCGGCAGCCAGGACGGCTTTCATGCGAGCGGTCCAGGGACGCTTGCGGGCAGTGTCCGCATGTGTCATCCCGCTGTGGGCGGATGCGGGTTACGCGGTCGCGCTTGAAGAGCGGAATATGCCTGGATCAGTGATGTGGAAGTGATTATAGGAATCGCTGCCAATGCAAGATAATTCTTTTTTAGGCCATACCTATTCAATATCGATATACTATGCATGCCCGCTCTTCCGGCTGACGGTGCGCAGGCGGGCAGCCAGGCCGTCCGTTCCGGAGGCGGTCACACACTTCAAGGCAGGCCCATGCCCCGTTCTCTCAATTTCCAGCAGATTCAGGCTTTCAAGACCGTCATGGAGACGGGTACCACGACCAAGGCCGCCCAGGCGCTCAATACGACGCAGCCATCCATCAGCCGCAGGCTGTCCGAACTGCAGAATGCCACCGGCCTGCAGCTGTTTGACCTGTACAACGGGCGCTTGCGCCCCACGCGAGAGGGCCGGCGGCTGTATCGGTCGGTGCGCCAGCATTTCGACGGGTTGGAAAAAATCGAGACCGCGGTCGACATCCTGCGCCGCTCGGGTACCGGGGTTTTGCGCATCGGCAGCACGCCGACGCTGGCCGCCGGCCTGCTGCCGGAGATCGTCAGCGAATTCATGCATATGTATCCGGGGATCTATATCAACCTGCAGACACTGGGTACGCCGCAGCTGACTGAATACCTGCGCCAGGACCTCATCGATTTCGTGCTGACCACCGGCTCAATTGAGCACAAGGACATTGTGTCGTCGGTGCTCATGCGCGAAAGCGCCGTATGCGTGGTGCCCCGCGAGCACCCCCTGGCGGCGGCAGAGTGCGTGGACCTCGACAGCCTGCACACGCACAAGCTCATTCTGCTCAACGATACCGACGACATTATCATCGCCATGCGCGCGCAGTTGCGTGATCGCAAGTATCCTGACGATATCGTGGTGGAGACGAATTCGTCCATTACCATTTGCTCGCTGGTTGCCGCCGGAGCGGGCGTCGGCGTCGTCAACCCCTTCGTGGCCAACAGCTATGCCGACAGGCTTGTGGTCAAGCCGCTGGTGCCGCGCATCGGCATGGAGGTCACGCTGGCCCGGTCGGTGACGCTGGCGCCGTCGATGCTGACCAACCGTTTTATCGAACTGCTGCAGGCCCGCGTCGCCCATCGTTCGGGCGCGCCGGCGCTTACATCGGAGGAAGTTTTCCCGGAAACATCCAAAGCAGCGCGGCCGTCATGATGAGATAGCGCAGGAATTTTCCAATCGCGATATACATCATGCTGCGCCAGAAGGGCATGCGCAGCCAGCCGGCAACCGCGCACAGCGGGTCGCCGACCACGGGCAGCCAGGAAAACAGCAGGGCGGGCGGCCCCATGCGGTGCAGCCAGTAGGTGACATAGTCGTGCCAGCGTCCGCCCGCCTTGCTGCGCGGCTGGTAAGGATGTTTCTCGCGCCAGCGCTCGTAGGCTTTTTCCGCGCCCAGGCCCATGAAATAGCTGATCGAGGCCCCCACCGTATTGCCGGCGGTGGCGACCAGCACAGCCGGCCAGAACATCTCGGGCGCCACCTTGACATAGGCGAACACGGCGGGCTCGGAGCCCAGCGGAAGCAGCGTTGCCGATACCAGGCTGACAATGAAAATGGCGCTCAGGCCGATTTCCGGCAGAGCCAGGGCTGAGAGCAGCCAGTGTATAGTGGTATGCAGCCAAGCTTCCATAGCGCGCAAGTGTAATGGTATTCTGTCAGGCACGTTCTTTTTTTCGCCCGCCTTTATCTCAGCCTCTTCAATGTCCACCGACTATCTCAAGCGCATACTGACCTCCAAGGTGTATGACGTCGCCCACGAAACACCTCTCGAACCCGCCCCCCAGGTTTCAGCCCGCACCGGCAACAATATTCTGCTAAAGCGCGAAGACACCCAGCCCGTCTTCAGCTTCAAGCTGCGCGGCGCCTATAACAAGATGGCGAATCTTTCGCCGGCCGAACTCAAGCGCGGCGTCATTGCCGCCTCTGCCGGGAACCATGCGCAGGGCGTTGCCATGTCGGCCAGACGCCTGGGCTGCCGGGCGGTCATTGTCATGCCGGTCACTACGCCGCAGGTCAAGATCGACGCCGTGCGAGGCTTCGGCGGCGAGGTCGTGCTGTTCGGCGACAGCTTTTCGGATTCCGCCGAACACGCGCGCGAGCTTGAGAAAAAGGAAAAGCTCACTTTCGTGCATCCCTTCGACGACCCCGATGTCATCGCGGGGCAGGGCACCATAGGCATGGAGATCCTGCGGCAGCACCCCGGCCCCATCGACGCCATCTTTGCCGCGATCGGCGGCGGCGGCCTCATTTCGGGCGTGGCCGCCTACGTCAAGCAGCTGCGGCCTGAAATCAAGATCATCGGCGTGCAGACCGAGGATTCCGATGCCATGGCGCGCAGCATCAAGGCTGGCAGGCGCGTGGTGCTCAATGATGTCGGCCTGTTTTCCGACGGCACCGCCGTCAAGCAGGTGGGGCTGGAAACCTTCCGCCTGGCGCGCGAGTACGTGGATGACTATGTGCGCGTCGATACGGATGCCATCTGTGCCGCGATCAAGGATGTGTTCCAGGACACGCGCAGCGTGCTCGAGCCGGCGGGCGCGCTGGCGCTGGCCGGAGCCAAGCGTTACGCCGCGGACAACAAGTGGAAAGGCAAGAATCTGGTTGTCATTGCCTGTGGCGCCAACATGAATTTCGACCGGCTGCGTTTCGTGGCGGACCGCGCCGATGTCGGCGAGGCGCGCGAAGCGGTATTCGCGCTCACCATTCCCGAGCAGCGCGGCAGCTTCCTGCGGCTTTGCGAAGCGGTGGGCAACCGCAGCGTCACCGAATTCAATTACCGTATCTCCGATCCCCAGACCGCCCATGTCTTTGTCGGGCTGCAGATCACCTCCATCGCCGAGCAGGAACGCCTGGCGGCCAGTTTCCGCAAGAAAGGCTTTCCCACGCTCGACCTGTCGGGCAATGAAATGGCCAAGACCCATCTGCGCTACATGGTGGGCGGGCGGTCCGCGCTGGCCGGGCATGAAATGCTGTTCCGGTTTGAGTTCCCCGAACGGCCGGGCGCGCTGACCAAGTTCCTGGGCGCCATGAGCCCGGAATGGAACATCAGCCTATTCCATTACCGCAATCAGGGCGACGACTACGGCCGCATTCTGGTCGGCATCCAGGTCCCCCCTGCGGACAAGAAAGAATTCAAGCTCTTCCTGGACAGCCTGGGGTATCCCTACTGGAACGAAACCGAGAACCCCGCCTACCGGCTGTTTCTCTGAGCGTTATCGGCCCAGCAGCGTACGCAGAGGGGCGAGGCTTTCATACAGCTGCGTGAACGCGGTTTCGCGCAGCATGTCCAGCTGCTGCGCCCTGGCCAGGGGTATTTCCGAGAATCTCAGGCTGTCTCCGGGCACGCTCTGGGCGACGAGCGGCAGGTCGACGGATGCGATGTGGCCTATCTTCGCATAGCCCCCGGTCGTTTGCCGGTCTGCCATGAGGATGATGGGCTGGCCGTCGGCGGGCACCTGCACGCTGCCGAATGTTGCCGCTTCCGAGAGTAGTTGAACCGGTTCGCTCAGGGCGAGCCGGGGCCCGCGCAGGCGGTAGCCCATGCGGTCCGAGTCCGGGCTGACGCGGAAGGGCTCGGAGAACAGGTTGGCAAGCGCCTCCTCGCTGAAAAGCGAGACATGCGCGCCCATGATCATGCGCAGCGCCGGGCGCGGCTGGGCAACCAGGGCGCGCGGCAGATAAATGCGCAAGTCCCACAGCCTGCCGGCCAGCTCGTCCAGGTCTTGCGCCGGCAGGGGCTTGTTCAAGTGCAATACGTCGCCCTTGCGCAGCGCTCTGCCCTCAATGCCGCCCAGGCCCGCGCGCAGGTTGGTGCTGCGGCTGCCCAGCACAGGCGCCAGGGACAGCCCGCCATGCCAGGCCAGATAGGCCCGCAGGCCCGCCTCGCGCTGGCCGAAGGCCAGTATGTCCCCCTGCCGTACGACCAGGGGACGGTTGTTGGCGATAGTCTGACCGTTCAGTGTGGGCGCAAGCCGCGCGCCGGTGATCGCGATGCAGGCGGCGGCGTCAAAGCGCAACGTGGGGCCGCCGAATGTGATTTCCAGCGTGGCCTCATTCTCGTCATTGCCCACCAGCAGGTTGGCCAGCCGATGGGCGCGGCTGTCCATGGCGCCGCCGACGGGCACCCCCAGATGCTGCAAGCCGTGCCGGCCAAGATCCTGGATGGTGGAAAGCAGGCCGGGCTTCAGCACTACAAGACTCATGGCTGCCCCCGCTTCATTGCTTCGTACTCGGACGCTGAAATCGGGACGAAGCGCACACTGTCGCCCGGCGCAAGCAGGGTGGCCGGCTCGCGGGCGGGGTCAAAGAGCACGGCGGGCGTCGCCCCCAGTATGTGCCAGCCGCCGGGCGAGGCATTGGGATAGATCATGGTCTGGCGATTGGCGATGGCCACCGAACCGGCCGGCAGCAGCGTGCGCGGTGTTTCACGCCGCCCGATGGACAGGGCGGCGTCGTGTATGCCGATATAGGGAGCGCCCGGCGCGAACCCCAGCATGAAGACATAGGCTGGTGTCCCGCTGTGAAGCGCAATGACTTCTTCCGGTGTCAGCCCGCACTGTTGGGCCACATCGGCCAGATCCGGGCCGTGCTCGCCGCCATAGCATACCGGGATCTCCACCAGCCGCGCTCGGCTGTCCACGTCCGCGCCCCCCAGTTCCGCCAGCACCGACTCGATCTGTATCGGCAGGTTCTTGTGGCTGGATGCTGCGCCGAACAGGCGCGGATCATAATGCACAGCCACCGCGTCAAAGGTGGGAACGATATCAGTAATGCCCGAAATGCCGGCAGCGCGCAGGGCGGTTGCGACAAGCGCGCAGCGCTGTCCGATGGCGACGTCCATTCCGTTGCCAAGCTGAACCATGAGGCAGCGGTCGCCCTGCGGGGCGATAGTCCAGCGAGACGGTGATGATGCTTTGGTATGGCATGGCATGCAATGGCTCCCTGCGGTTGTTGCCTCGGGCGGCATGCCCGCGCGGGCGGCCCGGTACAGGGCCTTGCGGGCTGAGCGTTATTTTATGGCCTTATCGGGATGGCCTGCCCAGCATGGGGGATGTCCGTCAGGCGGATGGCGGGGCGCAGCCGGTCGGGCGTATGAGGCCCGCTCAATCGGCGTTGACCACGCGCGCCGGCGGAAATACCAGGGAGAACAGGCTGCCCGCGCCAAAGCGGCTTTGTATCCGCAGCTCGGCATTATGGCGCATGGCGACATGCTTGGTGATGGCCAGGCCCAGGCCAGTGCCGCCGGTTGCGCGCGAGCGGCCCCGGTCCACCCGGTAGAAGCGCTCGGTCAGGCGTGGAATATCCTGGCTGGCAATGCCGATCCCGGTATCCTGCACCGAATAGCATGCATGTCCGTCTTCCGTGAGATACCAGCTGACGGTAATGGTGCCATCTTTGGGTGTATAGCGTATGGCATTGGTGATCAGGTTGGAAACCGCCGAAGTCAGCTCGGTGGCGCTGCCTGTGATACAGAGGTCGTCTGCAATATGCTCGACGAAGACGTGCTGGTCATTGGAAAGGATACGGCCTTGCTGCAGCGCGGTATGGATGACCTCGCTGACCCGCACCGGCTCGCCTTGGGCGCCCGGTGATGATTCCAGCGTTGAAAGGGTCAAAAGGTCTGCCACGATGGCCTGCATGCGCTGGGCCTGCTCCAGCATCAGCGCATGGTAGCGGTGTTTCTGCTCATCGCTCAGCGATGCCGGCGGCATGTCGCGCAGTGTTTCCAGAAAGCCCGACAGCACGGTCAGCGGCGTGCGCAGTTCGTGCGACACATTGGCCACGAAATCCTTGCGGGTGGTCTCCAGCTTCTCCACCTGCGTGACATCGCGCGTGGCCAGCAGGAACTGGCCCACGCCATAGCGCGTCATTTGCAGAAGCAGGCTTTTCTCCTGGTCGTCGCTGTTCAGGTGCAGCAGCACGGGGCCGGGCCAGGCATCCTGGCGGGCATAGCGGGCAAACTCCGGAACGCGGAGTATGTTCAGGATGCTGTGGCCGCGATCCTTGTCCAGGTTCAGGCCGAGATGCTCGCTGGCGGTCTGGTTGCACCATGTGACAAGCATGGATTCGTCCAGCGTGACTGCGCCATCCGGCAGCGCTTCGGCTGCAAGCATGATGCTGTCCACATGGCGGTTGAGGTCTTCGATTTCCTGCCTGTCCTTGCGCAGCTTGCGATAGATGGGGGCGAGCACATCGTCCCAGGGGCCGACCGACGGCGGGGGCGGCTGCTCGACATCCCTGGCCCACGCCGCAACCCGTGCAAGCTGCGCGCCATTGACCAGCACCATGATCGACAGGCCTGCCGCAAGCAGCGCCCAGCCCCAGACCGCGCCCAGCCATGCGCCCGCCAGCCATCCCAGCACTGCCCACAGGCCGATCGAGAATAAGGTTTTGCTCATGATGGGATGTGTTCCGGCGAGGATGTATGGCTGCCTTATCGGCGTTCAAGGGTGGGCGGATCAGGCCTGGGCGACCGGCCGGGCTGTAAACCGATAGCCCGCGCCGCGCACAGTTTCAATGTGGTTTTCCAGGCCGCCCGGCTCCAGCGCCTTGCGCAGCCGCCTGATATGAACGTCTACGGTGCGCTCTTCCACAAAGACATGATCACCCCAGACCTGGTCAAGAAGCTGGGCGCGGGAAAATACGCGTTCCGTGTGCGTCATGAAAAAGTGTAGCAGGCGAAACTCGGTCGGGCCGAGCGCCAGGGCCTTGTCGTCGCCCGTGACACGATGCGTGGACGGGTCCAGGCACAGCGCGCCGATGCGGATAACATCGTCAGTCAGCTGCGGCGCGCGCCGGCGCAGCACGGCCTTGATGCGGGCGATCAGCTCCTTGGGGGAAAATGGCTTGGTGATGTAGTCATCCGCACCCGCTTCCAGGCCGTCGACCTTGTCATGTTCCGCGCCTTTGGCCGTCAGCATGATCACCGGCACCTGCCGGGTGCGTTCGTCCGAGCGCAGCGTGCGTGCCAGGGTGATGCCGGATGCGCCAGGCAGCATCCAGTCGAGCAGGATCAGGTCCGGCAGCTCCGCGCGTATCAGCGTCTGTGCCTGTTCGGCGTCAAATGCGCGCAGCACCTTGTGCCCGGCAAACGACAAATTGACGGATATCAGCTCCTGGATGGCCGGCTCGTCTTCGACGACTAGGATGGTTGTGCTCATGGCAAGAGATAATAGTAGTTTTCCATAGCCTGGATCATATGGCGCAAATATTTCAGGTTTGTGAAACTGGCCGCTGGGGCGTGCCGCATACCCCCCTGGGCCGCATCCATAATGATGTACGATAGGCGTATCATGCAAAACACCCAGAATTCCTCTTCCCCCGCGCCGGGGGATGCCGGCGCCGGAAGCAGCACGCATTTCGGCTTCTCGACCGTGTCCGAGCAAGAAAAGGCCGGCAAGGTGGCCGAGGTCTTTCATTCCGTGGCCGGCCGGTACGACCTCATGAATGATCTGATGTCGGCTGGCCTGCACCGCGTCTGGAAAGCCTTTACCATTGGCCGCGCCGACGTGCGCCCTGGCATGAAGGTGCTGGACATTGCAGGAGGCACGGGCGATCTCGCGCGCGCCTTTGCCAAGCGTGCCGGCCCCTCGGGCGAGGTATGGCTGACCGATATCAATGACTCCATGCTGCGGGTGGGGCGCGACCGGCTTGCCGACCGGGGCATGTTGCCGCCCGTGGCGGTCTGTGACGCGGAAAAGCTGCCTTTTCCCACTGGCCATTTCGATCGCGTCAGCGTTGCATTTGGCCTGCGGAACATGACGCACAAAGACCAGGCGCTGGCGGAAATGCGGCGCGTGCTCAAGCCCGGCGGCAAGCTGCTGGTGCTCGAGTTCTCGCAGATAGCCAAGCCTCTGGCGCCTGTCTACGACTGGTATTCGTTCAACATCCTGCCCTGGCTGGGCCGGAAAGTGGCGGGGGATGAAGCCAGCTACCGCTATCTGGCCGAATCCATACGCATGCATCCGGACCAGGCCACCCTGGCGGGCATGCTGGAAGCGGCCGGGCTGTCGCGCGTGCGCTATTTCAACCTGAACGCCGGGCTAGTTGCACTGCACGAGGGCGTATACCTGGGGTGAGCGTGGCTGGCGCGTTCCCGCCGCAATCAGGGCCCCGCCCATCAGGCGAGGCCCTGAGTGTTTTATGCTCGCAACGGCAGGAAATTAACGGTATACGCACCGTCTTGCTTTATGCTAATGTTCAGCTTCCAGTAAGGAAACTGTCAAAAAACACTTTGTGGGGCAGATTTATCGCCTGTCCCGCCGATTTCAACAACATGGCCGTCGCGCTGCGCAGCATGCGGCGGCCCAGGAGCAAAACATGACAAAACGCGGTTCCCGACTGCTTGCCATGCTTGTGCTGGCTGTCTCGGCCGGCGCAATGCTGTCAGCATCGTTCGATGCCGAGGCGCGCCGCATGGGCGGCGGCAAAAGCCTAGGCCGCCAGTCTTCCAATATTACCCAGCAGCGTCAGGCCGCCACTCCGCCCGCCGCCTCTCCGGGCGCCATGCAGCGCAGCGCGGCGCCTGCCGCCGGCGCCGCTGCCGCCGGCACCGCGGCCAAGAGCGGCATGTCCCGCTGGCTCGGACCTATCGCAGGCATTGCCGCCGGCCTGGGCATTGCGGCCCTGCTTTCCAGCTTGGGGCTTTCCGGCGCCTTCCTGGAATTCATGTCCAGCCTGATCCTCATTGGCTTGCTGGTGTTCGGCGTCATGTACCTGGTGCGCCGCCTGCGAGGCTCCGCATCGCGTCCGGCCCTGCAGACGGGTAACCCGGCGCCCATGCAGCGCCAGTCCGAGGCGCGCTGGCAGCAGCCGGCCAGCCCCGCGGCTGGCGGTGCAGCCGCTCCGGCCCCGGTACCTGCCGCGCCGGTGGACAAATCGTGGTTCGTGCCGGCAGATTTCGACACGGCTGCCTTTCTGGCCAACGCCAAGGCCCGCTTTGTCGAAGTCCAGGCTGTCTGGGACAGCGGCGACCTCGACCGGCTGCGCGAATTCATGACGGACGACCTGGTGGCCGAGGTCAAGCCCGAGATCTTGCAGCGGGCGGGCGGCAACGTGACAGAGGTCGTGCTGCTCAACGCGGAGCTGCTCGGTATCGAGGCTGTTTCGGGCGGCCACCTTGCCAGCGTGCGTTTTTCGGGCATGCTGCGCGAGGAAAAAGATGCCGAGGCGTTCCGCTTTGAAGAGGTTTGGAATCTTTTCAAGGCCGATGGCGAAGGCTGGCTGCTGGCTGGCATTCAACAGATTCCGCTAGACTACGCCAGCTGAGCGCGGCGTCGTGGCCGCTTGCATGGCGGTTCGCGGCGTTGCCCTCGACAGGGCTGGCTGGTGACGATCAAGCCATGACAGCCCGCGCATGCGGCGCCCCTCGGGGCGCCATTTTCATGTTCAGGCGTACGACGGTCGCAAAACCGTTAAACTTGAGATCTTGCCTACCTTAGGGGCGGTCGCAACCAATTTGCCAGGCAAGCGCCCGGCTTCGCTACGCTTGAAATGTTTTCCTTGCCCTTTCTTCCTGATCCTGCCGCACTGTATCTTCGCCCGCTCAACGCCTTGCTGCGGCGCGAGGCCTGGGCGCGTGAGCGGCTGGCCCGCCATACCGGCAAGTCGATGCGCTTTCTGGCGGGGCCTGTGAAGATCAGCCTGACCATACAGTCGGAAGGGTTGCTGGGGCCTTGCGACCCGGCCATCGTCCCTGATGTGACGCTGACGCTCCCGGCGGACAGCCTTTCTGGCCTGCCGCAGGCGCTGCGCAGCCGCGACCCCGCCGACCTGGCGGATGTCCTGCATGTCGAGGGCGATGCCGGCCTCGCCCGCGTCGTCTCAGATCTGGCGCGGGATCTGCGCTGGGATCCCGAAGAGGATCTTGGCCGTGTGGTCGGCGACGTGGCTGCCGCACGGCTGGCCGATGGTGGCCGGCAGGCAGTCCGGGGGCTGCGCGAGGCGGTATCCAGCCTGGCAGGCAATGCCGCCGAGTATCTCTCTGAAGAGAGCGGCATGATGCTCTCGCGCCCGGCGTTCGACGAATGGGCCGCTCGCGTATCCCTGTTGGGCGCGCGGCTCGATAGCCTGGAGGCGCGCGCACGTGTCCGCGAGTCATCCGGCAGGCAATCGCCGGTTCGCAGGAGCTGAGCCCGGCCATGTTTACATTCTTTCGCCTGTTGCGCATTATCTTCGTTGCCCTGCGCTACCGCCTGGATGAGCTGGTGCTCTCCAGCATCAAGCATCCCGTCGCTTCCGGCCTGCTGCGCATCGTGCGTTTCGGACGCGCTCCGAGCACGCCGCGCGGGGTCAGGCTGAGGCTGGCGCTCGAGTCGCTGGGGCCCATCTTCGTCAAGTTCGGCCAGGTGCTTTCGACGCGCCGCGACCTCATCCCGCTCGATGTCGCCATGGAGCTCGCCCTGCTGCAGGATCGCGTCCCGCCGTTTCCGTCCGATCAGGCGGCAGCATGCATCGAGGCCGCGCTGGGCGCCTCGCCGCACACGCTGTTCAAGCACTTCGAGGTTGACCCCGTCGCTTCCGCGTCGATTGCCCAGGTTCACTTCGCTGTACTGCACGACGGGCGCGAGGTGGCGGTCAAGGTGCTGCGCCCTGGCATGCTCGGCATCATCGAGAAAGATCTTTCGCTGCTGGCAGTGCTGGCGGGGCTGGTCGAGCGGCTGGCGCCGGATGGGCGGCGCCTGAAGCCGCGTCAGGTGGTGGCCGAATTCGACAATTACCTGCATGACGAGCTCGATCTCATTCGCGAGGCCTCCAACTGCAGCCAGCTGCGCCGCAACTTTTCGGCGGAAAAAGGGCGTGACCACCTGCTGATCGTGCCCGAGGTCGTTTGGGAATATTGCGCCACCACGGTCTTTACCATGGAGCGTATGAGCGGCATCCCGATCAGCCAGATCGAGCGCCTCAAGGCTGCCAATATCGATACGCATGAACTGGGCCGCAAAGGGGTGGAGATTTTCTTCACCCAGGTGTTCAGCGACGGTTTCTTCCACGCGGACATGCATCCGGGCAACATCTTCGTGTCCGACAAGCCTGAAACGCTGGGGCGCTATATCGCGCTGGATTTCGGCATTGTCGGCTCCCTGTCCGAGTTCGACAAAAACTACCTGGCGCAGAATTTCCTGGCATTCTTCCGGCGCGACTACCACCGTGTCGCCCAGCTCCATATTGAATCGGGCTGGGTGCCGCCCACAACGCGCGAAGAGGAGCTGGAAGGGGCTGTTCGCGCCGTATGCGAGCCATATTTCGATCGCCCTCTGTCGGAAATATCGCTGGGCCAGGTGCTCCTGCGCCTGTTCCAGACCTCCCGCCGCTTCAACGTCGAGATCCAGCCTCAGCTGGTGCTGCTGCAAAAGACCTTGCTGAACGTGGAAGGGATGGGGCGCGAGCTGGATCCGGGGCTGGATCTCTGGAAAACCGCGAAACCTTATCTTGAGAAATGGATGCACGAGCGCGTGGGCTTTCAGGGCCTGCGGCGCTCGCTGGACAAAGAGGCGGCGCAATGGGCGCAGCTCATGCCTCAATTGCCCCGGCTGGTGCATGCCCATCTCAGCCGCCCAGGCCTCGCGCCTGAGTTAAACTTGCAACTGGAGCGCATGCGCCGCACCCAGGAACATACAAACCGCGTACTGATGGCCTTGTGCGCAATCCTCGCCGTGGCGGTAGGGGTTGCAATCTGGGCATTGACGCGAACATGAGACAGGGGACGCTGGTTGGCGGGGCTGTATTGCAAACCCGGCACTGCCCCTGACATATCCTTGTCAAAAGGCCGCCTTAGAGTGCTGTGAGAACATGCGTGGCGGCCGCCTTTGCCGGCCCGCACGAGGCGGCGCCTTCAATACGAGAGAGATTCCCATGCTTACCCTGAATTGTTCAAGTCCATGGAAGCCGTGCGCTGGAACATGGCCACTGATATCCCATGGGATGACTTCGATGCATCCAAGCTCACCGACGACCAGGCCTACACGATCAAGATGAACGCCATCACGGAATGGTCGGCCCTGCCTGCAACCGAGATGTTCCTGCGCGACAACCGCAACGACAGCGATTTTTCCGCATTTATGTCGGTGTGGTTCTTCGAGGAGCAGAAGCATTCCCTGGTGCTGATGGAATACCTGCGGCGCTTCCGCCCCGAGCTTGTGCCGACGGAAGAGGAGCTGCACAATGTGCGCTTCGAGTTCGACCCCGCGCCCGCGCTTGAAACGCTGATGCTGCATTTCTGCGGTGAGATCCGCCTGAACCACTGGTATCGCCGTGCGGCAGACTGGCATACCGAGCCGGTGATCAAGGCTATTTACCGGACGGTCTCGCAGGATGAGGCCCGGCACGCGGGGGCCTATCTGCGCTATATGAAACGTGCCCTCACGCTGCAGGGACAGGCTGTGAGCGAGCAGGCCCGCCTGGCATTTTCCAAGATCGGTGTGCTCATGTCCTCCGCCCGGCGCGCATCGCAGGCGCTGCATCCGACCAATCTGCATGTGAACAAGGAAATGTATCCGCAAGACACGGTGCAGTCGCGCCTGCCTTCGCCGGAGTGGCTGGAGCATTGGCTGGACAACCAGATCTGCTTCGATAACGACTGGGAAGGCAAAGTCAGCAGCCGTATCCTGCACAACCTGTCATTGCTGCTCGACGCCACCTTCCAGACCCCGCAGGACCTGAACCGCTATCGCAAGCAACTGATGAAAGCCGTGGCGCCGCAGTCGGTGCTGGTAGCCTGAGATCGGGGCAGCGCAATATGCCCGCCCGTTTTGAATCGAAAATCCTCTCGCGTGATGCATGCGTGGCGGCGGTGCGTGACGGCCGTCTTCCGCGTCCGCTGGTGTTCACCAATGGCGTGTTCGATATCCTGCATCGTGGCCATGTCACCTACCTTGATGCCGCCGCAGCCCTTGGCGCCAGCCTGGTCGTGGCCTTGAACACGGACGCCTCCGTGCGCCGCCTGGGGAAGGGCGCGGATCGCCCGCTGAACGTCGAGGCTGACCGCGCGGCGCTGATTGCCGCCCTGGGCTGCGTCGACATGGTGACCACCTTTGATGAAGATACGCCCCAGGCGCTGATTGAAGCCCTGAGGCCTGACATTATCGTCAAGGGGGGAGACTACGACATGACCACCCTGCCTGAAACAGCCAGCGTGCTGAGCTGGGGAGGCAAGGCGCAGGCTATCCCATTCGAGCATGAGCGCTCGACAACCCGCCTGCTGCACAAGATACGCGGCACACAGCCCTGACTGGCTTGCCGGCTTACTGCCCGGTCGTCTTTCCGTTCCCGGCCGTGGCTGGCCTGGGCGACAGCAGCTGGTTGAGGGCGACAATATCTTCGCTTTTCAGGATGCCGCTGCTGGCCTTCAGGCGCAGACTGCTCATCAGCGTGTCATAGCGCGCACGCGCCAGGCTGCGCTGGGTTTCATAGAGCTGTTGCTGGGCATTGAGCACGTCGATGTTGACCCGTACCCCGACCTGGTAGCCGGTAAGGTTGGCATCCAGGGCGGCCCGGCTGGATTGTTCCGCCGCCCGCAGCACCTCGACCTGCGCCAGGCCTGAGGTAACCCCGGAAAAGTACCGCTGTGTGTCCTGCACAGCCTGCCGCTTTGCGCTTTCAAATTCATAGCGTGCCTGTTGCAGGCGCGATGCCTGCTCGCGCACCTGGGAGGAAATGCCTCCGCCGGCAAACAGAGGGATGGTAAGCCGCAGGCCTATGGAGCTTTCCAGTGAGCGTGGCCCCGGATCGCTGTTGCTCGTATTGCTGTAGATGCCGCGATTTGTGGCGCTGCCTGTCTGCGCCTCAAGCTGGAGCGACGGATAGTGTCCGCTCTTGGCGATGTCCATCTCTTTTTCCACCACCTTGGCGGCGAGGTCGGCACGCACCACCCCCAGGTTGGCGTGGCTCGATTGCACCGTCCAGTCATCCAGGCGGTTGGGATCGGGAGCCGGCAGGCGCGTATCGGGCTTGAGCATGGCAAGCTCGCCGGGGCGCTCGGCAATGATGCGCGCGAGCCCGTCTTCGCTGATCTGCAGCGCGTTGCGAGCCTGCAGTTCGCTTGCATTGACCAGATCGAGCCTGGCCTGGGCCTCATAGGTATCGGTGATCGTGGTGCTGCCCAGCTCGAAGCTTTGCCGGGCCGCCCGCAGCTGTGTCTGGATCGCGTCTTTCTCGGCCTGCAGCGCCCGCAGGGTATCCTGGGCTGCCAGCACATCGAAATAAGCCTGGGAAACACGCAGGATCAGATCCTGGTAGGCCGCAGCCTGAGCAACGTCGGCTGCGCCGGCAATGAATTTCGATTGCTTGTAGGCGTCCCAGGCGCCGATGTCTATGATGGGCTGGGTCAGCGTCAGGGCCCACAGTGCACTGCGGTCGCGGCTGCTGTCGCCCAGGTTAGAGGCGCGGCGTGTGTCGTCCAGGCCGGCCCCGGCTTCGGCCGTGACATAGGGAAGCAGCCTGGCGCGCGCCTGGGGAACAAGCTCCTGGTCGGCGCTGCGGCTGTAGCGGGCTGCCGCATAGATGGGATCGCGCTGCAGCGCCTTTTCCCACACCTGGAGCAGGTCCTGGGCGTGAGCGGGCAGCGCGCCCGCGGCAAGCAGGAATGCTGGCAGCGCGCGGAACCACCCCCCCTTGGCCATAGGATCAGAACTTGAAGTGGGAGACTGCCACGCCGCGAAGTGGCTTGATAACCGTGTCAAAAAGACTGGTGGTTTCAAAGCTGGCGGCGCTGGTGCGGGTAATGCGGCAGGCGGTCATGACGGGGTTCTGGCCCACGACGACAACCAGGCGGCCGCCTATGCAAAGCTGGTACTTGAGCGCATCGGGTACCGTGGGTACCGAACCCGTTACCAGGATGGCGTCGAATTCAGCGGTGCCCCAGCCGGCGTGGGCATCACCCACCTCCACCGATACATTGGCGACCTGGTCGCGCTGCAGGTTTTCCTGGGCGAAGGCGGCCAGCTTGCTGTCGACCTCAATGCTGGTGACCTGCTGGGCCAGGCGGGCCAGCAGGGCGGCCTGGTAGCCAGAGCCGGTGCCGATTTCAAGCACGCAGTCTGTGGGTTTGAGCTGCAGCTCCTGCGCCAGGCGGGCTTCCACCTTGGGCGAAAGCATAACCTCGCGGGTGTCGACGGCGTTGATCACCAGGGGCAGCTCGACATCGGAAAAGGCGAGGCCTTTCATGGGCGCGGGCACATAGCGTTCACGCCGGACGTCGAACAGGGCCTGCAGGACGCGGGTATCGAGCACTTCCCAGGGGCGGATCTGCTGCTCGACCATGTTGAATCGAGCCTGCTCGATTTCGGAAAGC
>Ga0182738_1000878_pt1 | contig 40100 bp, 39 predicted proteins | sample eDN5th30CBELigMG_FD_128876 | JGI IMG/M metagenome (GOLD analysis project Ga0182738, IMG submission 128876) | Enriched Miracle-Growth compost microbial communities from Emeryville, California, USA - eDNA 5th pass 30_C BE-Lig MG (version 2)... ...
AGCTCAGCGCCAATGACCAGGCGACGCTCTTGCGCATACGAAGATCGTGCGACGAAATGCGGGATAACGTGAATATCCTGCTCAAGCTGGCGCGCCGCGAGAAAACAGGCCAGGCCAATGAAACCATCCTGGTCCCTGCTGTTCTCGAACAGGTTATCGAAGACTTGAAGGTAAGCCATCATGCCGGGGAGCGCATCACGCTGGACGTCCGTGCCCCCCTTCAGGTACGGAGCGACCCAGGCATGGTCAGTATGCTGCTTCGCAATCTTATCCAGAACGCGCTCCAGCATACCTCGGGCGACATCAAGGTAACCATTCTGCAGTCCCGGATAGACATACAGGATAAAGGGACGGGCCTCAGCGCGGAACAGCAAGCCATATTGCTTGGCAGGAAAAAAATAGCCTCTGTCAGCGCCGCCCCCAGCGGACTGGGCCTATATATCGTGACGCTGATGGCCGAACGACTGGGCTGGAGCCTGAACATCGAGCAGGCTGATCAAAACGGAACAAGAATCAGCCTGAGTCCGCCACGGGGGAGCAATGCCGGCATGCCCCCCTCCTCTCATGCGGGCCTGTCCTGAAATCAGGCTGCCAAGACCCTGCTTCAGCTTGCCGCACGGCCAGGCCATCCGGTTCCTGATTGCCGGGGGCCTGGCCACGCTCGTCCATTGGTCCGTCATGGCCATTCTTGTACATCAGGATATGTCTCGGGTCCGGGCGAGCAGACAGCCTCATATCCAAGCGACGGCTTCGCGTTCCAGCCTGCGGTCGTATGGCTACTTCCTGAGTCTGGATTTTGAACGGCAGTGCTGGCAGACTCCGCTCATCGACAGGGTGTAATTGTCAAGCGTGAAGCCCAGGCGGGAGGCCGCTTTTTGGTGAACGCTCGCAATCTCGGGATCGTCGACAAGCTCCGTCCGCCCGCATTGGACACAGGTCAAACGATTCTGACACATCGTGCCAGCCAGGGCATAAACTTTCTTGTGCCCATCAAAGACACGCCCATCCACCACCCCCGCTGCCTGCAGCTTGGCAACCGAGTTATACACCGACGCCAGGGAAAACGACACGCCCCTGTTCAAGACACGATGGTGAATCTCCGTGATCACCAACGGCGCGTCGGCATCGCGCAATACACTCAGAACCTCCAGACGCCCCAGCGTCACCCCCAGTTTCGCTTCTTCCAGAAGCCGGACACAGAAGCCTTTGCTATCGTCGGTTTCCGCCATTAGCCTTCCTGATGTTGCTCGCTGGCCAATACAAAAACCAGCTGTGTTACCTGAACAGAACTGTCGGCGCCGGCTATCGCCCCGACCGCAGTTCAACCCCCGATGACCAACCTTCACTGCCGCCCAGGAAATCACGCATCTTTTCCCTGAACGCTTCGTTGGCATTCTCGTAGGCAGACTTCATCCAGTCTGCCGCCTCGAACATTTCCCCCTTCCTTGCCAGCAACCTTGCATAGTTGAACTGGCCGCGAAAATCGCCGCCTTCGGCAGCCTTGCGATAGCACTCTAACGCGATGTCCATGTCCGCCTCAACCTCCCACCCGTCCTCATGGAAACCGCCGATCAGGTTCCAGGATTTCGCATGCCCCAGTTCAGCGGCCTTGCGCAGCCATGACAACGCCGCATGGCGGTCGGTATCCACGCCGCGCCCCAGCGCCAGGGAAGTAGCATAGTTGTACATGCCCCAATCCAAGCCCTCCAGGGCGGCGAGCCGGAACCAGTATGTTGCAAGCAGCATATCCGGCGCCACACCCCAGCCATTCTCGTAGCATCGCCCCATCATATTCATGGCCATGACATGGCCCTCATTTGCCGCAAGCCGGAACCACTGGAATGCCTCCTGCGGATTCTTCCCGACGCCCGTTCCATCCAGCAGCATCTGTCCATAATGCGCCTGGGCTTCCACCACGCCATTTTCCGCCGCAGTATGCAGCCATCGCGCGGCTTCGTCGGCAGGCCCCCGAAGTATCTCCCGAAACTGCTCCGGCGTTGCGGCATTGAAATCCTGGACGGCTATTTCATTCATGACAGTCACACACTGAAACCAGATTGAAAAATGTCATGCCGGGCCCATACGGACCCGGCATGACCTACCCACAAAGTGAGCTGAATTCCCGTTCCTAGTAAGACAGGTTCAGGTTAAGAATGGCGCTGCGTCCCGGCGCGATACTTGCATAATGGGCCGGGTACGCCTTGTCGTAATACTTCTTGTTAGCCAGGTTAAGCACATTCAACTGGGCGCTCAGATGCTTGTTGAACTTGTATGCCGCCATGGCATCGAAGCGCCAGTATGATGGAATCTCAAGCTTGTTGGCCGGATCGCCAAACTGGCTGTCCACGAAGTATGCCCCCGCGCCCACTGTGAGCTGGGAAGTTGGCTGGTAAGTGGACCACAGGCTGAAGCTATGGCGCGGCGTATTCGGGAACGCGTTGCCGTCGTTCGACGAAGATGATCCGTCACCGTTGCTCTTCAGATTGCTGCGCATATAGGTATAGCCGCCAAACACTTGCCACTTGGGCGTGATGGCGCCCGACAAGCCAAGCTCAATGCCGTCGACTTGCTTCTTGCCTGCCATGGCATAGTCGCCATTGGCCATGGTGACACGCGCATTGGTGGTTTCCGTACGGAAAATGGCAGCGGTAAATGTCATGCTGTTGTTCAACAGATCCCACTTCGTGCCAATTTCGTAGGTCTTGTTTTTCTCCGGCGCCATGTCGGCGGCATTGGCGCCCACGCCACCGCGTCCCGGCGTCAGTGATTGCCCTTCATTGCCTTCGCCAAGCGTCGCGTTGGCAGGGGTGGAGGAGGTCGCATAGGAAACGTAAATGCTCCCGTTCTCGGCAGGCTTGTACACCAGGCCAAGCTGATAATTCACCAGCGTGTCGTTGCGGCGTATGGTTTCCGATCCGCTAGAGGGCGCGTTGATGAACTTGGTCGAATAGTCATCCAGACGCACGCCCAGGCCCGCTTGCCACTGTTTGTTGAACTCTATGGTGTCGAAAGCATAGATGGACTTGGTGGTCGTTTCGGACTCGGTGCGACTCCCGGCGGCGCCCCCTGTTCCGGTGTTGACCCACGGGTCACGTGGATTCGGGTTGTACAGGCTGGTGCAGTTGTAACCCGAGGCAGCACCCGCGCCGAAGTTGCACGCGTTACCCGCCCCGCTGCCCGATCCGCGATTGACATCCAGGCTGTCCTTATGGCCCTTTTCCTGGGAAAACTCTACGCCAACGTTGAAGCTGTGCTTGAGCGTGCCCGTCTGCGCCTTGCCGACAAGCTCGGTCTGGTTGGCAAGTGTCTTCACCGCGCTGTCGCGCGTATTTGCGCGGCGCCATACCAGGCCATTGGCCACGTTGCCCTTGGAATCGTCAGGCTGCGTCCACACATACTTCTGATCAGAATGCGTGTAGCGGGTTGTATTGCGCAGCGTGAGCGTGTCAGTGAAATCGTGCTCGATGCCCAGGGTTGCCATATCGCTTGTAGTCTTGCGGAAATCGCTGCTCAGACCATAGAAATTATGACGGTCCACATCGGCGGGGCCGCTGATCTCGCCTCGCGGATACTCATAGGGAATGCCGCTGTCGGGCAAGTCGTCCGTATCCAGATGGTAATAGCTCAGGCTCACGCGCGTCGGCGTCCCAAGGCCAAACGTGATGGTCGGCGCAATACCCCAGCGCTCGTTATCCACCATATCGCGTCCAGGAACATCAGCCTTGTGGTACATGCCATTCAGGCGAAACGCCGTGGTATCCGTCAATTGCCAGTTTCCGTCGACCGTGCCGCGATAATAGTTATCGGTACCGATACCGAGGCTGGCATTTGTGAAGTTATCCAGCTTGGCGGTCTTGCTGATCAGATTGATGCTGCCGCCCGCGCCGCCACGGCCGCCATAGGCACTGTCCGATCCCTTTACAACCTCGACCTGCTCAAGGTTGAAAACCTCGCGGGAGGTAGCGCCAATGTCGCGCATGCCATCCACAAAAGTACTTGCCTGGGCATCGTAACCGCGAATGAAAGGCCGGTCGCCCAGCGGATTGCCGCCCTCGCCGGCCCCGAAAGTAATTCCAGGCGTGTTGCGCAGCACATCGGTCAGCGATGACGCCGCCTGGTCCCGGATCACCTCCTCCGGTATGACCTGGACGGATTTTGGCGTATCCACCAAAGGCGCCGTGAATTTCTGCGAGGCCGACTGCTTCACATCATAAGGCGTGGAAGCATCGCCCTTGACCTCAATGGGCGCAAGCTGGCTTGCCTGATTGGTCGTTGCCGTTTGCGCAATGGCCGATGTACTCAGGAACAGGGATGGTGTTGCCAGGGCCATGGCAAGGCTGCCGCCCATGCGCACGCTGCCGCCACGCGATTCAGGCACAATTTGATCCGACACAGTAGTTTTCTCTCGTCTAGGTTGATTAATACGTTGGCTTTTCCCGGGAGAACCGCTCACGCGCGTTGCAAGCGCGCAGCAAGCATCGCCATGTTCTGGTTGCGACAGACATGCTTCCCCGTATCCCGTTGTGTTTGGAAATACGAATAATTGCTATTTGATGTTGTGTGGATTTGCCAGAAAATGGCGATATGTGGCAAAGGCGTCAAGATTTGCCACAATAAGGAGGAATGCCTGCCGAGGCAGCGCAGCGGCTATCGCATCAAACAGGCAGTTTGACGGTCGCGCACAGCCCGCCCGCGCTGCGGTTTTTGAGGATAATAGAGCCGCCATGCGCCCGTACGCATGAATGCGCGATCGTCAGACCGAGCCCTGCTCCGCCCGTAGCGCTGGAACGGGATGTATCCAGGCGGGCAAAGGGCTCGAAAACCTGTTCGAGCTGATCGGGCGGGATGCCTGGGCCCTGATCGATCACCTCGATTTCCAGCAGATGACGTTCGGCATCCTCTCTCGCGGCGACCTGTACCGGTCCAAAACGGGCCGCATTGTCGATCAGATTACTCAGCGCCCGCTTGAGATGCACCGGTCGGCACCGATAGCCGAACTCTTCCGGCAGCTCAGACTGGAAGCTGACCTCCCTGCCCAGAACGCACTGTTCGTCGATCACTTCCCGCACAAGACTGTTGAAGACAACTTCCACCGTCGGCTCCTGCAGGACGTCGTCTTTGGCGAACTTGAGTATTTCCTCGACCATGACACGCATTTCATCCAGCGTATGTATCATTGCATCACGCAGTTCCGCATCCTCCACCAGCTCCGCCCTGATTCTGAGCGAGGTCATGGGTGTGCGCAGATCATGCCCGATAGCGGCCACCATCATTGTCCGTCCGTGGACAAAACGAATGAGGCTGGTCTGCATATCATTGAAGGCCTGGGTTATTTCCCGCACGCCATCCGGCCCTCCGACAGAGGGCAAGATGACCTGCTCCCCCCGGCTGACTTTATTGGCGGCTTGGGTGAGCGTCCTGAGCGGACGCATGATCCGGCGGCCGAAGAAAATGGCGATCAGCGTGGTGGGAATCATGCCGACCAGCAGGGAAAAGCTCAGGACCCGATTCCAGTGCGCGGGAATCAGTATGGGCCAATGATCACTGGCCAGCACTCGTCCATTCGGCAAGCCCACCTCGATATGCAGCTCCCAGGCTGATGGCTGGCCCAAGGCCTGCTCCAGCCAGTTCCGCCTGTCCTCGATGCCGGCCGCCCGCTCGATCTGCTCAAGCTGCACGCGCACTGGAGCGTCTGGCGGCAAATCCAGCATTTTGCGGATGTCCTGGGAAAATGCTTCCTCCCTGCCATTCATTGGCAAGGCCTGGATCTGCCGCCGTTCAACGCGAAATGTCGAATCCGGCAAGCCCATCTGTTCCAGCAGTGAATTTGCATCGCCTGCAAAAGCGGCCACGCGATACGCGGAAACGACGCGCGTCTCTATCATGCGCGCCGAAATAGGATGAATGGACGAATTGTCGACCCGCCACAAAGACATCATGAATACAGCGATGCCGTGGGTAACAAGCATCGCCATGACCCAGACCACGAGCAATTGGCCGGAGATGCTGCGGGGAACCAGTTTCATGAGTCTTTCCGGATAACGCTGGCCGCAAGCATATAACCATCGCCCCGTATCGTTTTGACCAGCCTGGGCCGCCTGGGATCTATTTCAAGCTTTTTCCGCAGGCGGCTGATCTGGCTGTCCACACTTCGGTCATAGGTAATGGCATCATGCTTCTGTGTAAGGTCGAGCAGCTGGTCACGGGTCAGCACCCGGTTCGCGTTTTCAACCAGCGCACGCAACAAATGGAACTCCGCAGTGCTGATATCCACATCCTGACCGGCTGCATTGCGAAGCTCTCTTGTGCTGACATTAAACGTCCAGCCGCTGAAGCAAAACGTGGAGCCGCTTTCCGTGATCTCTTCTTGGCCATCCACCGCAGGCCTTTCGCTCGCGCTGCGGCGCAGGACACTTCGGATACGCGCGACGAGCTCTCGCGGATCGAAAGGCTTGACGACATAATCGTCGGCGCCAATTTCCAGGCCCGCGACACGATCAGCCTGCTCCGCGACGGCGGTCAGCAGTATGACCGGAATGCCGAACCGTTCCGAGACGTAACGGCACAGCGATAGCCCGTTTTCACCCGGCAGCATGATATCCAGGACAATGAGGCTGAAGCTGCGTTCTTCCAGCCTGCGCCGCATCGCCTTGCCATCACCGACAGCTTCCACATCGAAGTCAAATCGCGAGAGGTACATGGCCAACGGATCACGAATATCTTTGTGATCATCGACGATAAGGATGCAAGGACGGGCGGTCATTGGCGTTATGTTTTACCTTGCAAACAAGAAGCATTATCAAGATTTTAGCAGCCTCCTCCGGAGCCCGCTCGGTACAGCTTGGCGCTGGCCCAGCGAGGTGCGATAGCGAGATATACCGGAACCGCCGCGGCACCGATCACACATTGGACAACACTATGACTGGACAGGTGCGTGGTTATACTTATAATGAGAACAATTATTGTTTAGCATTCGTCCCTTGATCATAGATGAATCAAGATGCCTCGGCGGCTGATCACGTAACGCGCTTGTATGTCAGGCATCATGCCTGGCTGCTGGGTCGACTGCGCCGGAAACTTCCCTGTCTGCAAGATGCGGAAGACATCACGGCAGATACATTCGTCCAGGTCATCCAGCATCCCCAGCCGCACGCCATTGTCGAGCCCGAAGCCTTTCTGGCAACCATCGCCAGGCGGCTTGTCTCGCGCCTATGGCGTCGCCGGCATCTGGAACAGGCCTATCTCGCCAGATTGCAGCAGCTTCCCGACGAATTCGGTTCGTCGCCCGAGCAGCAGATGGCGGCAATGCAGGCGCTGCATGACATCGACGGCTGGATGCGCCAGCTTCCGATAAGGGTGCGCATGGCATTTCTCTACCGGGTGCTCGATGACATGAGCCATGAGGAAATCGCCAGCAAGCTCGGGGTATCGGTGCGGACCATAGGCCGATATCTCCAGCAGGCAACCCTGCAATGCTTAAAGGCCGAGCTTTCCGGAGAACGGACATGAAAGCAATCGATGACAGCATACTTGCGCGCGCCGTCGCATTCATGATCGAACTGGACTCCGGCCTCGCCTCTGCGCAGGCGCGGCAAGCCTGCGATGCGTGGCGCAAGTCTGCGCCGGAACATGAGCAGGCATGGCAGGCAGTCGAACAGCGGCTGTCCCGCTGTTCGAGCGAGCTGCGCAAACTGGCGCACCCGCTGGCCGCGGGCGAGCACGATCTGCGCGAAATACTGACCCAACGCCAGCGTTCGCGCCGCGTCCTGCTGGGCCTGCCCATTGCGCTGGCAGGCGCGGCTGCAGGCTCCAGTATCGCCCTGGATCGCGTTACCCCAGTCAGTCTGCTGCTGACTGGCTATTCCTCCGGCACCGGCAGACGCAGCACGCATATGCTGCCAGACGGCAGCACCATGCTTCTGGACGCCCGTTCAGGGGCAGATTTCACTGCCGATTCCGTCCGGCATTTACAGCTGCGCGCCGGACAAGCCTTGATATCCCCTGCTTCGGGCGCCACACCGTTCCGCGCATCGACCGCGCATTGCACAGTACATCCCCAAGGGGCTGAAAGACGCGCATTCATGCTGCGCCATACCTCCACCGCGACACTTGCTGTCGCGCTTGAGCAGCCATTGTCGATCCGGCGCGGTGCCGAACCTGCTTTCCCGCTTGAACAGGGGTTGGGCTGCTGGATTCGGCCCGATGGCATACAAGTGCTGTCCAGGGAGCATGCCTCAGCCGAGGCTGCCTGGCGCCATGGGCATCTTGAAATACTGGACCAGTCTCTTGCGAGCGTCATTGATGCGCTGCGCGCCTACAGATACGGATACCTAAGGCTCAGCCCCCGCGCCGCCGATTTGCGCGTCCAAGGCGTATTGCCACTGGATGACACCGATGCCGCCCTGGATACACTGGCGGAAATATTGCCTTTGCGTCTTGAGCGCCGGACCCGCTGGTATGTAAGCATTGATCTGCGGCCACCCAAACGAAACAAAACGTAAATTTTTGTCCGGTCTGACGGCCTCATTGCACTGACCATGGATTACCACCCATTTCCGGGACTCATCCATGCGACCACACTTTGACCTTTCCCTATCACTTGCCGCCGCCACAGCGCTGTCGTTCGCCACGCTGGCGCCCGCCTACGCCCAGGGAGCCGCCACACTGCAGTTCGACATTCCAGCCGGCCCCTTGGGCGCCATGCTCAATACCATCGCAGCCAAAGGCGACCGCAGGCTGGTTCTCGACCCACAACTGGTCGAGGGCCGGAATGCGCCAGGCGTGCATGGCAGCTACACCGTGGAACAGGCGATGGCGCGGGCACTGCAAGGGTCCCGGCTGGAACTGGTCCAGACGCCCAGCGGAGCGCTGACGCTGCGGGCGGCACCGCCCCAGTCCACCGCACCCGCTCAGCTAGGCCCTGTTCTGGTTCAGGGGGAACGGCTCAGCGACGGTTACCAGCCAGTGAGTACGGCATCACCAAAGTTCACAGCTGATCTGCTCGATACGCCTCGCACGGTAAATGTCGTGCCACAGGCAATCATCAAGGATACAGGCGCAACATCGCTCCAGGACGTGCTGCGCACCACACCCGGAATCACTTTCGCGGCTGGCGAAGGCGGAGTCCCTATCGCGGATCGCCCCGTCATACGGGGTTTCAACTCCACCTCCAACGTCCTGGTCGATGGCATGCGCGATATCGGGGCGCAAACACGAGAGGTGTTCAACCTGGAGCAGGTGGAAGTCAGCAAAGGCCCCGATTCCGTCTATTTCGGCCGGGGCGGCGGGGGAGGCAGCATCAACCTTGTCACCAAGACACCCAAGGCACATACCTTTGCCGATGCCACGCTTGCGGTCGGCACAGCCGACAATCTGCGCGCGACGGCGGATGGCAACTGGGCATTCTCCGACGCCATGGCGTTTCGCCTGAACGTAATGGGCAACAAGGGCCATACGCCGGGGCGCGATGATGCCGTCGACTTCGACAAATGGGGTGTGGCGCCTTCGCTGGCGTTCGGGTTGGGAACCTCCACCAGGGCCACCCTCAGCTACTACCATCTTCAGGACAATGGCATCCCCGATTACAGCATCCCCGTAGACTCCCGTACCGGCGCCCCTTACAAAGATGTGGACACGCACAATTTCTACGGCCTGAAAGACCGGGACTTCCGTCACACAACCACGGATATCGGTACGCTCACCCTCGAGCATGACCTGAACGATACGCTGACGGTACGCAACATGACCCGTTATGGGCAATCAACGAACAGCTATGTCGCCACCGCTCCCAACGGAGCGTCGCCGTTCTTCGCGGAAGTAAACCTGCCTGGAACACTGAACGGCTCCGTATTCCGGCAGGCCAAGAGCCAATGGAGCCGCACCAGTACGTTTTCAAACCAGACAGATCTGTATGGCGAATTCCGCACCGGGAAGATCAAGCACAACTTTGACGCAGGCGTTGAGTTCAGCAGGGAGAAATGGAATGTGGATGGTTGGACGGTCAGCAGCAGCAATCCACATGCTGCCCTGCAGGGCGGAAGTGTGCCGCAATGCGAACAATATCCCGATCTATGGGCCAGCCATGATTGCACAAGCATGAACGACCCCGATCCCGGCGACAGCTGGAACGGTACTGTGCGCCGCAACCACAATCCCACTTACTATCGCACGCGAAGCCGCGCCCTTTATGGTTTCGACACCATAGAGCTGACCCCGCAATGGCTGATCAACGTCGGCCTGCGCTGGGACAGCTACGACACACGAAGCGAGAAAAATGGCGCAACCGTCGCACATCAGAAAGACAATTTCCTGAACTATCAGTTGGGCCTCATGTACAAGCCCATCCCCAATGCAACCCTGTATGCCAGCTTCAGCACGGCATCCACACCCGCGGCGCTGGGCGGCAGCGATTATGACAAGGTCAGCGTTTCCAACAGCGATCTCAAGCCTGAGCGCAGCAAGACCTACGAGCTGGGCGCGAAGTGGAATGTGCTCGACGAAAAACTGGCATTGACGGCCTCTTTATTCAATATAGAACGCAAGAACGCCAACATACAGGTGGAGCCCGGCGTTTACGAGCAGGCGGGAAAAAGCCGCGTGCGTGGCTTCGAGCTGGGCCTGGCCGGCCAGATCACACCCAGATGGCAAGTCTATGGCGGCTATACCTATATGGACAGCGAAATACAAAAGGGCGCCTATAACGATGCCACAGTCGGCAAACCCTTGCCTGATGCGCCCAGGAACAGCCTGAGCCTGTGGACCTCATACAAAGTCTTGCCCAAACTGACTGTCGGTGGCGGAGCCTACTATATGGATAAACGCTATGGCACCGCATGCGGTCGGGACTGCCACGCCCCCGCGTACTGGCGCTTCGACGCGCTGCTGGGTTATACGGTGAACGAGCATCTGGACTTGCGCCTGAACGTCCAGAACATCTTCGACAAGGTTTACTACACCAAGGTGCATTACTTCATGGGTGATCTCGGCCCAGGCAGGTCGGCCATGCTGACCGCTTCGCTGCATTACTGATAGCGCCGGCCACTGATATGCTGCGCCCTTCGCCCGCTTGGATATTCATACACCGGTGGACCAGCCTCGTCTGCACCCTGTTCGTGCTCATGCTGTGTCTTACCGGCCTGCCCCTGATCTTCCACGATGAGATCGACCAGTGGCTGGATGATGCGCCAGCAGCGACAATCGCGTCTGACACACAGGCGCCCGTCGACATGGACCGTGTCGTCCAGGTGGTACGAGAACACTACCCGGATCGTCGGGTGCAGTTCGTCGTTTGGCTGGAAAACCAAGGCCAGTTTCGGGTTGGCCTTGCGCAGCGGCCCGGTTCCCATGGAGAAAAGCCGTTCGCCCTGGTGGACGGCCACAGCTATGTCATTACCGGCGAGGCATGGAGCGAGAAAGACTGGCGCAACGGCGGCCCCATGGCAGTGCTGCTCAAACTGCACACGGATATGTTCATGGGCTTGCCCGGCAGCCTTTTTCTGGCCGCTGTCGGGCTGCTATTCATGGCGGCGACCGTTTCTGGAATCGTCCTGTACGGACCATTCATGCGCAAGCTGAGTTTCGGCACGGTCCGCAAGCACAGGCAGACGCGCGTCAAGTGGCTGGATATTCATAATCTGCTGGGTGCGGTATCACTGGCATGGGTACTGGTGGTCGGCGCGACCGGCATTATCAACACACTGGATACGCTGGTTTTCCGCGCCTGGCAGCATCGCATATCCAGCCAGTTGAATATAGACAGATCCAGTCATCCACCAACAGGGCAACCTTCATCCCTCCAGCGGGCCGTGACGGTGGCGCGAAAGGCGCTGCCTGACAGCGAGGTCAGCTTTGTCGCCTTTCCTGGCTCCATGTTCGGCGGACCACGTCACTATGCCGTTTATATGCGCGGCCAGACGCCGTTGACGCAGCACCTGCTTCATCCCGTGCTGGTTGATGCCGCCAACGGAGCACTTATCGATGCGGGCTCACCCCCCTGGTATCTATGGGCGCTGGAGGGTTCGAGGCCGCTGCATTTTGGAGACTACGCAGGCCTGCCGCTCAAGCTGATCTGGGCGGGGCTGGACATCATTCTGATCATTGTGCTGATCAGCGGGCTCTATTTGTGGATCAAAAGAGGCAAGGCACATCGTCCCCGAAGCGGATGACGAGGCACTGTCATGCCTCATACATCATGCTTCATGCTTCATGCCTCGCCCTTGAGGCTAACCCCATTTTGAACAACGGCCTCCAGCCAGCCGCCGACCCGCTCCAGCACCTGCGGCATCTGCTCACGATGCGGCACATGACCGCAATTTTCAAGAATGCTCACCGTGACCCGCTCGCCGACGATTTCCGAAATGTACTGCGGATGGCGAACAGAGCCATACTCATCGTTGTCGCCATGAATAACCAGCATGGGGCAGCGTATGCCGCGCAAGTCGTCCTCTGCATTCCAGGCGGCAAACTCGGGGGCAAGCCATGAATCGATCCATGCGCCCAGCACCCATGCCGTCTTCTCGCCATGATATCGGGCCAGCCGCGCCATTTGGTCAGGCGCGGCAAATGCCAGCTTCGCATCGCGGATGCCTTGCAGAGTCCGGTCTTCCGCAAACATCTGCGCCGATTCTGTAATCAATGCTTCGCACAGATCCGGATACCGCGCCGCGCAGCCTGCCGCCATGCCGCCGCCCACACTGTGCCCGAAGAGAATGAAACGGCCCAGGTTCAATGCCTCATGCAAGCATCGAAAACCGCCATCCGCTTCGTCATGAATAAACCGCAAGGGCGGCAGCGTTTCTGGATTCGGATCAGAGCGACCAAAGCCGAGGCGATCATAGGCAATGACATCGCGGCCAGTGGCTATTGCCAGCCTCTCGGGGAAATCTCGCCACAGCTCCACCGAGCCGAGGGAGTCGTGCAGCAGCACAACCGGCGCACGGTCAGTATTGCCATCATGATCCACCCGCCATCGCTTGGCATAGATCCTGCCCTTGCCGGCATTCAAGAAGTGTTCTTCAGTTGCAATCAAAGTCATATTGGCAGCTCGCACGCAGTTCAGGAAGGCGTGGTCTACCTCCCGTCTATAGGCAGTATGTTGTCAGCTTGGGGGCCGGTGTTCAAGCTAGAGCCTTCCCGCAACCCGCTGCGGCATCTCGAAAAGCCGCCGTCCGCTGCAACTACAAAACCCTATCGATTCAGAGCATCTTTTCAGAAGGTTTGAATGCGAGGCTTAAAAATGAAAAATCCCTTATTTTTCAATTAACTATAATTTAATATTCCGTAATTTACGAGTCTAGATTCCGTAATTTACGGGCTTAGATTCCGTGATTTACGTTACAATTACATCATGGATACGCCTAAGCTGTATATACGCCGTCAGGGCCGCCCCGTGGCTTCACTCTGGGGGAATAGTGCAAGCTTATCTCCCGCCTCGGAGAGTGCAAAGCAACTTGCAACGGCAGGGGGCATATGGCCTCCAAAGCCCCCTAACCTTCTACCCCAAGTTCGCTGTGCTTAACGCTGCCCATCATTCACAGATACATCTTCCCTGAGCAGCCCGCCCAACCTAGAATGCAGGCGGCCACCTGTACCCATTCCCAACGCAAACAGTATCTCGTTCGGGCGTGGCGCATCGACAGTGCCAACTTCGATGGAATTGAAGTGGCTGCGCACATAGGACGCATGAATATAGTGCAGCGGCATGATAAGCCTGAACCCAGCCGCAGCTGTTACTTGCGAAGCGGGAACCATTGCTTTGGGATGGCCCAAGACTTCACGCATAGCCCATCCACCTGCCTCATGCCAAACAGCGCCATGTTCGGCTTCGCCATTGACACCCACAATCGCGGCCTTTCCGTAGACTTCAACGTTGTCTTTCCCCAAGAAACCAGACAACTCGCTGGCCAGTGAAAAGCCTACAGATCTCAGATTTTTCATAAAAGGGATCAAGTCCGGCTCATAACGCCCGGCATACGGGTTGCTAACCACTGCATAGGCGACCGCCAGCTTGAGCGGCTTTTCCGCCTTCTCTCCACCGTCTGAGTGAATTGTTTCAACGTAGAGAGCTTGCTTTCGTATTTCAATATCCATGTATGCACCCATGAAGCTGCTGAACGGACGATGTCGTCCCAGGCAGCGGAAAATTGAAGATTAATCAAAGAGAACAATATCTGCCCTAGGCCGCGTTAGCTTTATTTCCCACAAGGCGCTCTTCCAGGAAACGGGCAATCTCGAGGTTGTCGGCACGCTCGTCCAGACTCGTGCAGGCCTCCTTCCAGGTGCGATAGCACAAATCCAGTTGCTCCGGCTGGAAACCGACGCGCTCCTGCAACCCATGACTGATTGCCAAGTCCTTAGCCATCAAACGCAGCCCAAACCCTCCTGCGAAATCACCACCCTCAAGCATATGCTGGCGAAGCTTCGTTTCTGTCGCCACATTACGGCCACTTGAACAGTTCAGCACATCGACAAGCTTCTGAAGATCCAGCCCCAACGCCCTGCCTAGAATCAACGCCTCGCTGGCCGCCATCAGGCCCGCAGCATATACATAATTATTGAGCGCTTTCATGGAGTGCGCTGTGCTCACGCCTCCGGTGCGGATAATCGTCTTGCCCATCGACTCAAGGACGGGTGTAATTCGCCGCGCCACTTCGTCAGAAGCACCAAGCATAATCGACAGCGATCCCTCAGTGGCCTTTGGCACGCTACCTGACACGGGAGCATCCGCCAGTTCCACACCATATCCTGCGAGATCGTTGGCGAGCGAAGTCGTATCAAGCGGAGAGCTGGAGCTCATGTCGATAACGGTACTGCCATGCCCAATAAGCCCCGGTATGAGAGCAACCCCTGCAGACGGCCCAAGCAAGCAGTTTCTCACCGCTGCGCCATTTGGCAGCATGGTAATAATGATCTGCACATCTCGAAATTCTGATAAATCCGACGCGATCTTCAGGCCCGTTGAAATTGCACGTGCTCTCGCATCCTGAGAGAGATCAAAACCTATAGCTTCTGGATAGCACTTTGTGAGATTTCTGAACATGGGCAGCCCCATGGCACCTAGCCCAATGAATCCAATCTGCATGGTATTCCTCATCATCCATGTGTCCGCGAAGGCCAAGCTAAAGCCTAGCCAGTACCCATGAAGTCTAAAAGGAGGCATGCGTCCTGTCCTATGCCAACTCGAGCGATACTATAACCAAGTGTTATTGCTTATATGGGGCGAGCCATGCGTTTCAAACTACGACAAATGGAAGTATTCAGGGCCGTGATGATTACGGGTTCGACCAGCGGTGCTGCCCGGATGCTCTTCATCTCACAACCTGCTGTTAGCCGTCTGCTTGCGCATACCGAGACATCACTCGGCGTGAAGCTATTCAAAAGAACGGCTGGAAAGCTGTTTCCCACGCCCCAGGCCCAGGTGCTGTTTGATGAAGTCAACCATGTTTATGACGCTGCTCTTCGAGTCGACAGCTTTGTTGGGAATCTCGCCAACCGAACCGCGGGCACCCTGAAACTTGCATGCAGCCCGAGTCTGGGTTTAAGTCTCATCCCTGGCATGCTGGGGAAATTTCTTGAGCGCCATCCGGAAATTCATGTCGACTTTCATACGACCCTGATACAAGATGTTCCGATGGAGCTACTGAGCGGAAAAGTAGATATTGCCGTATCGGTACTGCCTATAGAGAACCCCAATCTTCATAGTGAGGCGCTGATACGGGGAAGGATGGTTTGCGCCATCCCAGGCGAGCATATTTTGGCCAGCCAACACAGCGTCTCGCTGACCGACCTCGCGCAACATCGTCTGATTCTGTATGCTCGCACAATTCCGTTTGGACGATTAATGCTCGCTGCAGCCGAACGGTATGACTGTGTCATCCATCCCGCTATCGAAGTGCCGAGAGCCGAGCTCGCCTGCTCTCTTGTCAATGAAAGCCTCGGCGTGGCAATAGTGGATCAATTCTCTGTTGCATCCCATGGGTGGCGCAACATCGTCGTACGTCCTCTTGTTGAGGATATTCCCATCACCGTGAGCCTGATCCGTTCGAAATTCACCTCTCCGGGTGATGCTGCCACACAATTCATCGAATTACTCAGAGAAAACCTGATAGATACAGGAGTCGCATAAAGCCAGAGTAACAAGAGCGCTGTATCACGGTCACGGTATTACATTATGTTATCGACATACCCAAACAAGCATACGACCTTTCCCTCCCGGCTCGCTACCATACATCCATAACCTGAGCATACGGAGACTATATAAATGAACCATAACCGCCGACGCATTCTGGCGATGCTGGGCGCAGCGCCCGCATTGGCCCTGGGTACAGGAGCACGTGCTACCGAATTTCCATCAAAGGCGGTGAGGATCATCGTTCCCTTCGGGCCCGGTAGTGGCTCCGATGTATATGCTCGCTATTTTGGGCAGCAACTGGCTGACCGTATCGGGCAGGCGGTCATAGTAGAAAACAAAGCTGGCGCCGGTGGTGCCATCGCCGTCCGGGCATTGCAGACGGCGCCAGCGGATGGCTACACCATCCTGTTGGGCAGCAACTCCCCGATGGCTGTGAACGTCTCTGCCTACCGACAGCTTCCCTATGATCCAGTAAAAGATCTGCGTCCGTTATGCGGCCTGACTCGTTCCATGGCTGTGCTTGTCGTACCCAATAACTCACCTCTTCATACAGTGGAAGACCTTGTCGCGCGTGGCAAGCAACAACCACAGATGAACATGGGCACCTACTCCGCAGGCTATCAGCTTGGCATCGCCCCTTTCTTGGATGAGGCGGGCTTCAAATGGCAGGATGTCATGTACAAGGGGTTATCGCAAACTACAACTGACGTCATCGGAGGCCAGATAGACATAGCAGTCATCGATACCCCTGGTAGCGTCAATGTCGTCAACGCAGGACAAATGCGCGCCATCGCTGTCACTGGAACTGACCGCCACCCAGAATTGCCAAATGTGCCTACCCTTGTCGAGAGCGGTTATCACAAAGCTGTGCACTATAGCTGGACTTCACTATGGGTGCATGCAGACACACCGAATCCTCTTGTGCAACGTATTTCAGATGAGCTCCTCCAGGTTCTGAGCAATCCAGAATCCGCAGAATTCGTGCGCAAGAACGGCGGGGAGATCATGCCTTATAATCCGGAGAGAATGCGTAGCTTCCAGACTTCTGAAATCAAGCGTTTCACGAGTGCTGTAGATAGCCTGAATTTCAAGAAAATCTAGGCCCACCTATCGAAGCGGTCAGCTACGTCGCTCTCAAATAGGTCTCCACCAGGCGGCGCCAGAATGCCGCGCCGATGACCAGGTTTGCATCGTGGAAGTCGTACTTCGGATTATGCAGGCCGCGGTCATCGCCAGGAGGGTGGCACAGCATATCTGTGGCATGATTCGGTATATTGTGATTCCCAACACTATTTCCGATAGAGCGCGCCCTCATGCATGCCAGCCTCGCGGCCACAGCCTCCAAATACTCCTTCGCCTCTCAACCCATCTTGCGCCCAGGCATCTGACTCATGGACTGGATCGCAGGCCTCCTGGGTTCAGTACTGCGCCAGCTGGCGTTTGACGCCATATTCTTCTGGCCTGGCTGGCTTGTACTCAACATATTGACGCTGGGAAGATATCCGCGTATCCGCAAACGGCATCGCAATGTGGACGACTATCCGGAGATAAGCCTGATCTCGGTTGTTGGTATGCTGAGCACGCTGGCCGTTGTGGCGTCGATCGCTTATTTCTGGACACGATAACGCCAGGCGGCCCCAACCGACCTGACTACCTCCTTCACATATATTCCGTAACAAATAGGATTGCGATCCGTCTGTTGCACGAGAGAAATCTAGGCGAGAATCCTGCCTATGGCAGAACAGCAATCGTCACTGATACGCCGTACGTTGCGGCGTGCCCTGGCAGCATCAGGAATTACCGCCGCAGCGCTGTATACCTGGTGGCAGGCGGTCGAGGGTGCGCGTACCCCGACCGTACTGCCCGAGACGTCGACAGGGGCAACACTGACACTGGGCCGCTTCGAGCTCACCCCGCTGTCGCTGCAATTGCGCCCCTCTTCCTCATCATCCGCCGCTGGCAAACAGATGGTGGTGCTGTCCGCAAAGGTCGAAAATATAACGGGGCAGACGCAGTCCGCCCTCATGGGCTACCCTCCCCGGCTCGTGACAATCGAAGCTGGCGACACCGCATTCGGCGTTCCTGAAGTTACGCTGCTTCGGGATCATCAACCTTTGCGCCAGTTGCAGCCCAGAATGCCGGAAGAGGTGGAGATCGCCTGGCACACACCAGAGAACTGGCAGGCCGAAGAGCTGTCACTTACCTTTTACCGGCAGCAGTTCAAGCTGAAGGACAATCTCTATGGCCGCTCGAACTGGCTGGGGTATTCGGCTGTCGCGCGTATGGCTGCCATGCCGGAGCCCAGCCCATGATTCGCACACGCCACATTCTCCCTGTCTTGCTGGGAATCTGCATACTGGGGGCCATGATGACAACGACACCCGGCTTCGACCGCGCCTTCCGTCCCTTGCGCACCACGGCCCCCAATGGTGAAGTTGCCCAGGGGCGGCTACATGCGGCGCAATTGGCCGGCTGGCAAACAGCAGATCGGATCACCTTCGATGTCTATGGCAAGCCAGTCACACGGGATACCCAAGGCGTTTTTCTCATTGTTGATATCGACATTCTGGATGTGAGCACATCAATACGCCTGTCTGCGACATGGCAAGGCCGCAGCGGCCGCCTCTATACACAGACATCCCGTGCCGACGGCGCTCCCGGGACGCTTGATGTCCGCCAGTTTCATCCTGGGCTTAACGACAAGGGGCGTGCCGTGTTCGAGTTACCCAGGGATGAGATCGAAGGCGGCACACTGCTCCTGACCCGCAAAGGCCTGAATATCCTGGATAGCGAACTGGCGCTGACATCCCCCCAAGGCTTACCGGCGCAGCACGAGACTCTGCTGAGGTTAACGCCATGAAGCTGTTGCCTTGGCTGTCGGCCTGCATACTCTTTGCGGTGCTCGTTGCTGTCGAAAGCTGGCCTGCACTGCGGGATCTAAGCATGAATCGCGAATGGCGCACGGTAGCGGTCTCAACCAACAGCGCATCCATGAAGGGTATGCAGCTAAAAGTGGAAACACAGCTTGCGGCCATCTCGGCACAAAAACCGGATCGCGCTGCCGTTTTCGTGCGACTGCAGATGTTGGTAACACCCGCGGTTCGCGATGAATGGAAAGACTGCCGGGTTTCGCTGCATGGTTCAGCCGGACGGGTCTGGATGCCAGTGACCAATGCGAGCGCCGATGGCGCCATCAAGCTCATGTCACCAGATGGCAAGAACCATGGAATGTGCCGCCTGTTCTCAAGGACCGGGCCCGACGATACGGAAACAGTGCAGGCCGATCAGCTCTTTCTTGTGCCAACGGACAGCATGCGGGACCTGCGCCTGCACGTATCTGGCGCAGGCACCCGTCCCCACGCATTATCGTTTGCGATAGCCCCTGCTGTCAGGCAGTTCCCCTAGCAGCCTCGCGCGACTTCAGCGCCAATGACAGGCCTGCCGCCAGGACACAATACTGGACAGCCACGACCACAACACCGCCCTGAGGCTGGCCGGGCATGCCAAACAGAATATTGAGTGGCACAACCGCCACCATCCATACATTGGGGTCCTGTGGGCCGATCAGATGACTCGCACCGATCCAGGCCCATCTCCCCAGCCAGTCTGACAGACGCCAGAATACCAGTATCGATACCGTCAACCACACGCCAGCTGACGCGGCAAGCAACACACCATTGGCAACCGCATGCCAGCGTTTGAGCAGGCCCATCCAGAAATGCCCCACGAAGTCTGTGACGGGTTTGGGTAGCGCCGCCCAGCGGCGCACTATGCCGCCCGTCATACGGCGTGTGGGGTCGGCCATCATGTTCAGATCATGCCCATAGACGATAGCGCCCAGATTGAACCAGATCAGAGGCAGCAAGGCATAGCGGAACAACTGATGCATCCATTCTCCAAACTGAAAGGGCGGTGGCCAGTCGACAGGACGCGCGCCCGCGTCCGAAATAGCGGCCTGTGCCGCTGGAAATAGCCAGTCCAGCCAGCCTGCCGGTGAAGGCAAGTGAGCAAGCCAGGAAACAAACTGCTCCTTCCAACCGCTCAGAACATAAAGCCCGAGAATGACCCAGGAGGCCTCGCAGGCAACAATAACCATGGGCCAGATTGCATGGCCGGTGCGTGCCTGCCTGGCCTTGGCTGTGCGGCGCACCAGCCATATCAAGGCCACTGGAATCAGCAGCCATAAGGTGCCATCGACTTCCAAGGCGGAAGGCCCTATGGACTCAGGACGCATGAAATCAATGCGATCCCATTGCTCTGACAGAAATCCTCGGGAGTAATCGCGCAGCGTATTGCCCAGAAAGCCCCAACCAGCATAGTAGCCATAGAACGGTATGAGCACTGCAAGCAGCGCACTGGCAAATATCGGCGAACCGTTGGCATTCTCGGGGGACGGCGAGGCGGATGTATGCGCCCTGTGCAGCCCGGAGGCAGAAGCACCATCACGCAACACGATGAACATGCCAACGAATACGACAAGTTGCAACAGGATGACCATGATTACAGCCACCAGCCCGGCAAAACGATGAATCATGCCCAGCTCGATCGCCAGACGCATCAGCAGCGCCTCCAAGAGCTTCGCCCCCAGCAGAATAGTCACCAGCATCAGGCCATGCCTGCGCAGCAATTGACCAGTCAGCGCGAGATGAGAACCGGTAATCGTCCAAGCTCCATTCACATCAACAACCTCCGGGACACACACATGGGTTATGGATGCGGTCAATTTTAACGGACCACTATCGCACCGGTCAGCTACGCCGCTCTCAAATAGGTTTCCACCAAGCGGCTCCAGAATGCCGCGCCGATGACCAGGTTTGCATCGTGGAAGTCGTACTTCGGATTATGCAGGCCGCGGCCATCAGTTGCGGGGCCGTTGCCCAGCCTGAAGAGTGCGCCTGGCCGTTGCTGCAGCATGTAAGCGAAGTCTTCGCTGCCCATCAGGCGTTTGGTTTGCGGTGTGATGTGTTCAGCGGGCAACAGGCCTTGCGCAACCTCCAGCGCCAATCTGTTGGCATCGGCATCGTTGACCAGAACAGGATAGCCCTCAATATAGTTGATGTCCGCGCTCACACCATGGGCCGTGGCAGTGGACTCGACAATTTCGATAATGCGTTTCTTGAGCAGCGTCCGTACCTCGGGGCTGAACGAGCGCACGCTGATGCCTAGCTCGGCGAAATCAGGAATAACGTTCAGCGCCTGGCCTGCCTGCAGACGGCCAACGGTTACGACAGCGGGCTCGTCGGGATCGATGTTGCGGGACACAACCGTCTGCAGAGCCATGACGATGGCAGCGGCGGCCACGAGTGGATCGGCTGCCAGATGAGGCCGGGCGGCGTGTCCGCCTACGCCTTTTATCTTGATGAATACGCGATCTCCCGCCGCGAGAAAAGGGCCGTCCCGGAACAGTACATGGCCCTGCTCCATGCCTGGGTGATTGTGCAGGGCAAAAACATAGTCACAGGGAAACCGCTCGAACAGGCCATCTTCGACCATGGCTTTGGCGCCGCTGTCGAAGCCGCGCTCCTCGGCCGGCTGAAAGATAAGATGCAGCGTACCGTCGAACCGGCGCGTACTGGCAATATGCTGGGCCGCACCAAGCAGCATCGTCGTATGGCCATCATGGCCACAGGCATGCATAATCCCCTCGGTCTGGCTGGCATATTCCAGCCCCGTCTCCTCTTTGATAGGCAGGGCATCCATATCGGCACGTATCCCGATGGAGCGATCCGCGGATCCGACACGCAAACTGCCAACCACGCCAGTCTTGCCAACACCTGTCGTGACCTCATAGCCCCAGTTCCGCAACCTGTCCGCCACCAATGCGGCAGTGGCATGCTCATTGAAAGCAAGCTCGGGGTTCTGGTGAATGTGATGCCTGAGCGTACGAAGCTCTGCTTCCAGATGCTTCAGGTCCGTGATTTCTGTGTATCTGGCAGTTTGAGTCATTTGTAAACCCGCTTATCGGCAAGGACGATGGATTCGATCATCGCCTCCGCCTGGACACATGTCAATCATGGATCCCGATCATGCCAGCCGTTTCGGCCCACGCCGATACGGCATCCGGCATGACTCAATGCCTCTCCTATCCAAACGCCGCAGTAACAATGATCTCCACCAATACATCCTGTGCAGCCATTTCACATTGCGCTGTTGCGCGTGTAGGCGCCGCGTCCGGCGCAGTCCAGGCATCCCAGATTTCATTCATGCCCGCGAAATCATTCCTGATGTCCTTGAGCCAGATCTGTGCGGTAAGCAGCCTGCTTTTGTCGGTGCCGGCCTCAGCGAGGAACTTCTCTATCTTTGCCAGTGTCTGCCGCGTCTGGCCTCGAATATCCTGGCTGCGATCATCAGCTGTCTGGCCTCCGACGAATACGATGCCGTTGTAGACCACAGCACGGCTGCGACGCTTGTCGGTAGCGATGCGGACGATATCAGTCATAAAACTTCCCTTTCTTCAGTTGAAAACAAACAATTTCGTCAGGACGCCAGCTCCCCAATTGTTATTGGCTTGATCGGAGGCCGAATGTTGTAGTAGCCAACGTCTGCAGGTGAAACGTGGCGCGTCTGTGCAATGAGCTCAGTGACCGTCAGACCACACAGGCGGCCCTGGCAAGGCCCCATGCCGCAACGCCCAAAAGCTTTGGTCTGATTCGGTCCCTGGCAACCGACCTCGGTGTACTGCCTGATTTGCCCAGCAGTGACTTCTTCGCAGCGACAGACAAGCACTGAATCCTGCTGTGGAATGCGATGGGCATCCAGCGGCCGGTAGAGTGCCTCCAGGAACGGCCTGATATGAAGCTGACTGCGCAGATCTGCATGCAGAACCTTTTCCCTGGCAGCACGGTCGCTGGCCTCCATGCGATGCAATGCCGAAGCCACTGCAACAGCGGCAAGCCGGCCCTGTGTTGCAGATGCCTTTGCGCCAACAATGCCTCGACTGTCTCCAGCAATATAGATACCGGAATCATCGATCTGCCCATAGGCATCCGTTTCCGGTATCCAGCACAGCTGCGTTTCGCTCCATACATGTCTGGCCCGAAGCGACCAGCTGAGCTGCGTGTTGGGGACAACGCCCTGATGCAGCAGCACCAGGCTTGCGTCTATGCGGTGCCGCTGGCCCTTGTGATGAAAGGCAATACCTTCTGCGCGTTCCGTTCCCAGAATCGACAGATCTCGCGCGCCTGCATAGACGGGTACTTGGTTTCGACGTAATAGCGCAAGCATGCGCATCCCTTTACGCAAGTCGCGCCAGCCCCGTATGGCACCGGGCAGGTGGCTGGCAGCCCTGATGTAATCTGATCGTTGCGTTGTATGGATGACCGCCTTTATTGCCACACCAGCCTGCAGATACTGATAAGCCAGCAAATAAAGCAATGGACCGCAGCCAGCGAGAATGACCGGCTCAGTAGGCAAGGCACCCGTGCTCTTGTACAGAATTTGTGCGGCGCCCGCGCCCATCACGCCAGGCAATGTCCATCCGGGCAGAGGGAAAGGCCGTTCCATTGCGCCACTGGCAAGAAGAATATGCCGTGCCTCCAGAAATCTGCCACAGCCCTGGGCAAGGTAGTTGATCTTCATGTCCCGCCCGACGTTCCACACAGACGCACCGGCAATATGCCGCGCGCCACATTCGGCAAAGGCCTTTGTCAGGGCAGCCCCAGCTGCATAGTCCTCACCGAGCACGGAGCGGCGCCTGTCATTCGCCGCATCCACGCCGCGATAGATCTGGCCGCCAACAGCGTTCTGCTCATCCAGCAACACCACACTCAAGCCCCACCTGCGGGCCTCAATGGCTGCGGACAGCCCCGCTGGCCCTGCGCCGACAATGGCAAGGTCGACAATATCATTGTCCATTTTGATCTCCCGCGATGGGCGAAGACAGGTCTGAAGCGCCCTGCTGGCGCCGCACGACCATGCCTTCGCGGACAGTCGTCAGGCAGGCCTGGCGGCTGGGCTTGCCATCTATCTCCACCAGGCACTCAAAGCAGATGCCCATCATGCAATAGGGCGCACGAGGCGACGATTTCACGGGGGTCGTACGAAAATCTCCCGCCCCTTTCAGCAAGAGGGCCGCAGCCACTGAGGTGCCAGCCGGGACGGAGATCTGCTCGCCCTCGAACTGCAATGTGATAGTGCAAGACTGCTGTGAGGAATCGACCGCAAACAGCGGACGGCATGCGGAATCATGGTCAGTGCGCATTGGTAAAGCTCCTGCCTGGATCTAGGTATCGGTCGCCAGCGAATTCAGCCATGTCGTCCGGCTCTGCTGCCAGTCCCGCCATCCAGGGCCCGACCACATAAGCATGCGTGCCCGCGAGCGACACGCCACTATGGCTGGTCGCGACAAACGCGCCAGGGCACGATGGCGACTCCTGATAGATGGGGGAACCGTCGGGCGTCATGACCCGCAAGGCACCCCATGCCCGTACAAGACGGGCGTCTGAAAGAATGGGAAAAGTGGCAACCGCGCGCTTTGCGATCCATTCAATTGCAGACACTGTGGTTCCATCATCCATGCCCACATCCTCAATGGAATAGCCAAGCTGGACAGTTCCCTCCGCAGTCTGCCTGGCCTTGTTGGTTGGATAGGGCAGGAAAGGCTTTAGTCTTTCGGTAATCATGACCTGGCCCCGATTCGGCGCCACGGGCGCATGCAGCCCAACTTGGGCTGCCAGTTCCCGGTTTCCCAGGCCTGCCGCCAATACTAGCCGTGAAGCCTTCCAGCTTCGTCCAGCCTTACTACTGACCTTGAAGCCGCCCCTGTCCTGCTGGTGATTCACCTGCACGACATCCACGCTGGAGAACACCTCCGCGCCCAGCGACTTGAGGCCCGCATGCAGCGCATGCAATAGCTTCAGCGGATTCACATGGCCATCCAGTGGGCAGAAACTGCCTCCGGCCACAGTCGGCCCGATCGCCGGCAGGCGAGCCTTGAGTTCAGCATGGTCGAGCATTTCATATGGGATGCCCTTCCCTATGCCCCTGAGCTGCTCCAGCATGACTTCGCGGGCACGCATTTCAGCTTCGCTAAAGCCAATCCAGAATCCACCATTCTGGCGAAGATCCACGTCGACACCAGTCAGCTCAAGCAGTTCCCTGGCCAATTCGGGCCAATAATCGACCGCCTCCCGGCACCATCTGGCGTAACGGGGGAATCCGTCGCCTTTACTCTGCATCCAGACCAGGCCAAAATTTCCCCTGGATGCGCGATGGGCAACATCACCCTGATCCAGCAAAATGACCGGGGCTCCGGAACGTGCTGCTCCATAGGCGATGGCGGCACCCACTACTCCGCCCCCAACGACGATGACTTCTTCCTTGCTTGCCATGATTTCCCGGGTTCACCGAGGCCGCGCATGCTGCATGCTTGTGATGCGCCACCTCTGTCCCGCTCCACTGAGTGTTACTGTGCGGAATCGATCAGGAACGCTGCTAGTCCAGCGAAATATGGTTGTCCCTGATCACCTTGCCCCATTTTTCGTCATCAGCACGGATCATGTCGGCAAACTCCTTCACCGTTCCCGGAGCGACAGTGGCGCCCAGGCCTTCATGCTGCTTTATGATCTTGGGATCAGCCAACACCTCGTTGATCTCGGCATTGAGTTTGCGCACGATCTCTTCAGGCATTCCCGCCGGACCAACAACACCGCCCCAGGTTTCCATCTCGACAATGGGATATCCGGCTTCCGCTATGGTTGGCACGTCGGGCAAAAGCGGCGAACGCTTCGGCCCTGTAATGGCCAGCGCGCGTATACGGCCTGCCTGCACCTGAGGCTCCATTGAGGTGAAATTGCTGATCATCATCTGGATCTGGCCGGCTGCGAGATCTGACTCAGCGGCTGGGGCGCTCTTGTACGGGACGTGCTCGATCTGAATACCTGCGCTGCTCCTGAACAGTTCAGTCACCACATGCAGAGAAGTGCCTGTTCCTGTCGATCCGTAGAATATTGCCTTGGGATGGGCCTTCGCATACTCGACCAGCTCCTTTACGGTTTTCACCGGCAGGCCCGGCGTGACCCCGAGCATATTGGGCTGCGTCCACTGCCTGGCAATGGGTGTGAAATCTTTCGATGTGCTGTAGGGCAGGTTCTTGGCCGCCAGCGCCGCCACCACAAAGGTTGCAAGGTTCGCGCCGCCTATGGTGTAGCCATCCGGCTTCGCCTTGGCAATTTCGTTCAGACCGATTGCTCCTGATGCGCCAGGTTTGTTTTCGACAAGCACGGGCTGACCGAGGCGTTGAGTCAGCTCATTGCAGAGAATTCTTGCTGTTGTATCGGCCGCACCGCCTGGCGCAGCGTTAACTATGAAGCGGATAGGCTTGTCCGGATACGCAGCGTGCGCTGCTTGTGCAACAGCGAGCGATGCGAAAGAAAGACAGACAGCAAGTCCACGCTTGGTCAGCCAGGTTGGCCTCATAACAGTCTCCTTGTTGATTTGTAGGTTTAGGGGAATGTTACGGGCCGCATGGTGGCTAATCCATGCTCAAAAATTTGCCTATCTATTCATGCATGTTATGTATTCTGGCTTTTTCCGTCGCAGCGGCGACATACTGCAGAAGATCGCGTGCCGGTTGGCTAAGGCGCGTGTCGCTCATCGCCGTTGCATACACGGTATAGCTTAATGCGGGTTGCAGCGGCAAGGTAATTCCGCCACGGCGCTGGTGCAGGACACCGGTGAGCGGATCAACGACAGACACCCCCAGGCCGCGCAACACAAGATCGCTGACAGAGTGGAAAAGCGAGGCCTCGATCATGATATCCAGCTCCAGGCCGGTCGCAGCCAGCCAGGCCTCCAGGCGTTTCTGGAAAGTGCCGGTAAAACCAACAAAAGGCTTGCCCGCCAGGTCTTTCTGCTCTACTTGGCCAGCATCAGGCGACAGCCATTCAGGCGTGCCGATACAGACGCAGTCGCCCGAGAACTTTGCCACCGTTTCAAGGCCGCCCATGGAAAGCGTGTCCGCGGTAAAACCAATATCCGCCTGGCGATTCTTCACGCTTCTCGCAACCTCGATATAAGAGGCAACGCTCAGACTGATGATCACGTCTGGATACTTGCCTCGCAAGTGGGCAACAGCCTCAGGCATGATTGAATGACCAATGGATGGTATCGTGCAAATGGCAAGCCTTCCCATTCTTTGCTTGCGCAACTGCTCAGAAAACCTCGATATTTCCTCCAGCCCAAGAAAAGACTGCTGCACTTTCGTCATCAGCGCAAGCGCCTCATCTGTGGGCCTTATCGTCCTTCCGCTCTTTACAAAAAGAGGGAAACCTACCGCTTTCTGCAGGTCTGCCAACAGGCGGCTCATTGACGGCTGGGACATATCCAGCGTATCGGCACCAGCGCTGATGCCGCCGCTCATGATCGCCGCACGAAACGCTTCGATCATCCTGTGGGTAATCCTGTTGTTCATATTCCCCTCCTGGCCAGCCTGCGCCCCCCGTACTCGGCAAGCCCGATCCCCGCCAGAATCAGCAGCAAGGCGATGGCATGATAGAGATGGAATTCCTCACCAAGCACAGTTACCGCCAGCAATGCGCCCCATAATGGCAGCAGGTTGATGAACAGCCCCGCCCGGTTCGCGCCGATCAGCTCCACAGCCTTGATGTAGAAGACCTGCGCGATGAGAGAGGGAAAAATGACGATATAGCTGATGGCAATCCAGCCCCGCATATCGGGAATAATGGTCTCCCCACGGGCCGCCTCGAAAGCCAACATGGGAAGCGCCGCCAAAGTAGCACCCAGGCATAAGGTGAACATCAGGCTGGTCCAGTGGATTGCCGGTTTGCTGCGCAGCGCGGCGGTATAGATGCCGTACGCGATGATGGCGACAAGCATCAACGCATCGCCGAAATTGATATCCAGTTCAATCAGCCGCGCCAGATCGCCACGCATCGCGATGACGATCACGCCGATGAACGAGCACAGAAAACCGACCGCCTGTTCCACACCTATCCGGCTGGAAAAGAGGATAAAGCTCGCGGCAAATACAAAAAGCGGCATCCCGCCCTGCAGGATGCTGGCGTTGATTGCAGTGGTATAGACAAGCGCATAGTAGAGCGCCACGCTGAAGACGGTGAAGCCAAGCGCGCCCAGCACCAGCAAATATCGCAGCCTTGGCCTGACGGCGGCCCAGTCGGCGGCAATCTGTTTCCTGCTGAATATATACAGCACCACCAAAACGCTTGCCCAGCGAACGGTGGCAAGCACCATGGGTGATGCATGGCCGACAGCCAGCTTGCCGGCAATCGAGTTCCCTGCCCAAAACAGCGTGGTCAACGCCAGAAGTACGTATGCTTTATAAATGGTATGCCCTCCCAATCCGCCCATGGCTTACATCCCCCAAAGGCTCCGTCCTGTATTGTGGCATCACTATATCGCTTCTGCCGCCCGCCTGTCTCCAAGGATCGGGCATCACATTGCCAGCCGGGTTACGATATTCCCGGCAGTCGGCAGGATGACCTGACGCTAACAGAAAACCCCAAGAAGCAACGCTGATGACTAACAAAACAAACACGGCACAAAACTGGTTTGACCAGGGCGGGGAGGCCTATGCGCGCTTCCGGCCAGAGTATCCCCCTGAGCTTGCCGCGTGTCTCGCCTCCATGGTTCCAGAAAAGCGGCTCGCCGTCGACGTGGGCTGTGGCAACGGGCAGCTGACACGGCTGCTTGCGCCCCACTTCGACTCGGTCATTGGATTCGATCCAAGCGCCGACCAGATTGCACACACCACACCCAATGAACGCATTACCTATCAGTGTGCGCAAGCCGAACAGCTGCCACTTGCCGACGGCAGCGCAAATCTCATTACCGCGGCGCAGGCGGCCCACTGGTTCGACCTGCCCGCCTTTTACCGCGAGGTTCGCCGGGCGGGCATCCCAGGAGGCGCACTGGCCCTGGTCAGCTATGGTGTTCTCAATCTCGAGCCCGAACTCGATGAGCGATTCCAGAAATTCTACTGGGAAGAAATTGGCCCCTATTGGCCCGCAGAACGCAAGCTGGTAGATACCGGCTACAAGACCCTGGACTTTCCCTTCGACGAAGAGCTGGCCCCATCAATGGAAATCAGGCTTGACTGGCGCCTGCCTGAGTTCCTGGGCTATCTGCTGACCTGGTCCGCCGTCCGCCGCGCCCGCGAAGCGGGGCGCGAAGAACTGCTGCTGAATTTCGCCGACGACATTAGGCGAGCATGGGGTGATGATGACAGACGGCGTACCGTCGCCTGGCCAATCAATATGCGGGTGGGACGGTTTTGAGAGCGGCTTGAACGGCAAGCTTTCTCAGTCTCGGCATGGCAGTGGCTCTGTCATCTGTCACATCAACCCGCGCATCTAGCTGTGCACCGTCAGCGCCACCAGACGCATAACCAGTGGCCGCACGCCAAGCACGCAGCAGAATGCGATAGGCATGGCTATTGCGTAGCCGTACATGACGCGGCGCCAGTATCCGGTATCAAACCCGCTATGCGCCGCCACAATGGTGCAGCACATCAAGAAGGCCATGATGAGGGACATATAAAACGCAAATACAAGCGGGGTATAGCGACGGTGGAGTTTGCGGCGCGCTGTAGCGGACTGGGAATCAGGATTCTTCATGCAGATTAGGAAGTGGAATGTAAGTTAAAGAGATACACGGAGCAGGCTTTCAATCGTTGTCGCCGATCTCTTCATGATGCCCTACCTCGCCTTGCTTCCAATACGAGGCGATTCGCATGCGGCGGGGATGCGCCCCTGGCTTGGCTAGCAACTGCTTGCGCAGCTGGGCCATGGCGCGATTCTCGCCAGCCGCCCAGATGAAGCCTTCACCCGGCGCAAACTCCAGCGTGTCAGCTGCCTCAGCCAGTGAATCCACCCATTGCAGGTCAAGCTCCGCAGCGCTGCGCCATGCGCGCTGGTCTGCCCTGTCCGCGATTTGCACCCGCACCACGGCGCGAGTGCCCGCGGGCAGTTCCGCCAGACGACGCTCTATGGCAGGCATGGCCGTTTCATCGCCCAGCAGCACATGCCATTGCAGGTCGGCAGGTATCAGCAGGCTGCCGCGCGGGCCCGCGAGCCCCAGCCATTGCCCTATCGGAGCACTCTGCGCCCATTGCGCCGCAGGCCCTGTGCCGTGAATGGCAAAATCCATCAGCAATGTGTTGTTGGCCGCGTCAAAGCGCAGTGGGGTGTAGTCTCTCATGGTGGGCCGTTCCCCGTCGAAATGCGGACGGCCGTCTATCATGTCTGGAAGGCGCGGTTTTTCCAGCCCGGCCTGCGGAAGAATGAGTTTAACGTGGTCGTCAAAGCCAGCACTTACAAAGCCGCTCAGCTCAGGGCCGCCAAGCGTCAGGCGAACAAAACCCGGGCTGATGGACTCGCGCGCCAGCAATTGGACGTGCCGGGCGCTGAAGGGATGGCGTATACGCTGGATGATTGTTGTATCGTCGGTGGACATATCACTCAATTAATTGATAAAGTCCACTATTATTGGCTCATTATGTTGACTTAGTCAACAATTATTTAGATCGATATGAACCCACCCTTGCCCGTCAATGTGTTTGACACCATGCATGAGCTGATACATCTCTTTCGCACACGCATGCGCAAGGCTATGGAAACCTTGCATCCTGACCTGACTTTTAATGAACTGCGCATACTCATGCGCGTGGGCGAACAGCCAGGTGTCACGCAACGCGAGCTTGTCGAGCACAGCCATGCCGACAAAGCCCTTATGACCCGCACCCTGACTCATCTTGAAGAACGGGGATGGATAAAGCGCAGCCCCAGCGAGAACGACAAGCGCGTGCGATGCCTGAACCTGAACACGCGAGGCAAGAAAATCTTCACACAGTTGCGCAGCCTTCAGGGGCAAGTGGCTGCCGAAATGTTGCAAGGCTGCCCGCCACCACTGCAGGCACAATTGCTGGCCATGCTCCAGCAAGCCCGCAACAGTGCCAGGGATCACGAAGACTAAGGTCTCGCTGGACAAACACCGGCTCAGCAAGCAATGTGCCTGACCCCACGCCCCAGGGAATGCTTTCGGCATGGACAATTTGTCCCTGTACGATAGCGGCATGCCGCGCTACAGTTAGCTATCAGTAAGCGGCCTCGCCTGTCGCCGCTGCATACCAGACCCTGGAGCTTCGCGTGGACCTCGACGCCCTGATGCTAGCCCGGATACAGTTCGGCTTCACCATCTCCTTCCACATCATTTTCCCTGCGATCACGATTGGGCTGGCCAGCTATCTGGCTGTGCTGGAGGCCTGTTGGCTCAAGACGGGAAAACCCGTCTATCGGGAGCTGTACCATTACTGGATAAAGATTTTCGCCGTGAACTTCGGCATGGGCGTCGTGTCCGGCCTGGTCATGGCTTACCAGTTCGGCACCAACTGGAGCTACTTTTCAACCTTCGCGGGCAGCATCACCGGTCCGCTGCTTGCCTACGAAGTGCTCACCGCATTTTTCCTGGAGGCGGGTTTCCTGGGTGTCATGCTGTTCGGCTGGAAACGCGTCGGCCCAGGACTGCATCTGTTCTCGACCATTATGGTTGCGTTGGGCACCCTGATCTCGTCGACCTGGATTCTCGCCTCGAACAGCTGGATGCAGACACCGGCAGGCTATGAAATCATGGATGGACGTGTCGTGCCGGTGGACTGGCTGGCTGTGATACTGAACCCCTCATTCCCTTATCGGCTGCTCCATATGAGCATAGGGGCTTTTCTCGCCACCGCGCTCATGGTGGGCGCGGCAGCGGCCTGGCATCTGTTGCGCGGGCACAGCACCCCGGCAGTGCGCAAGATGTATTCCATGGCGCTCTGGATGCTGCTGGTGGTCGCCCCCATACAGGCTGTCGTGGGAGATTTCCACGGCCTGAACACATTGCGGCACCAGCCGGCGAAGATCGCGGCCATAGAGGGGCACTGGGAGAATACACCCGGCGAGGGCGTGCCGCTGACCCTGTTCGGATGGCCTGACATGCAAGCGGAGACCAACCACTTCGCCGTAGAGGTGCCTCACCTCGGCAGCCTGATTCTCACCCACAGTTTCAATGGCCAGTTCCCAGGGCTCAAGGAATTCGCCCCGCAGGACAGGCCAAACGCCACAGTTGTTTTCTGGACCTTTCGCATCATGGTGGGCCTGGGCCTGCTCATGATCGCACTGGGTTTCTGTGCGGCCTGGGCGCGCTGGCGCGGACGGCTTTTTGAATCGCGCGCGCTGCAGCGGTGGGCGCTGTATATGGGACCGACCGGGCTGATCGCCATCATTGCCGGCTGGCTGACCACAGAGATCGGACGCCAGCCCTGGATCGTATACGGGCTCATGCGTACTGCGGATGCCGTTACCCCGCACGGAGCGCCCGAAGTAGCGCTTACGCTCGCCTTGTTCGTCGTGGTGTATTTCCTCGTTTTTGGGGCGGGCATAGGCTATATCCTGCAACTGATCCGGAAGACACCTGAAAGCGCGAGCGAGCCGCCTACGGCCAGCGCTCATGGCGCCGAAAGAAGACCGGCGCGGCCGATGTCGGCAGCCGAAGACGATACAGGCGCGAACACCGCGCCGCTACCCGTCAAGGAGTGAATCATGGGCATAGACTTGGCCCTGATATGGGCGATTGTCATTCTTTTCGGCGTGCTGATGTATGTCGTCATGGATGGCTTCGACCTGGGCATCGGCATACTCTTTCCGTTCTTCCCGGACAAGACGGACCACGACGTGATGATGAACACGGTGGCGCCCGTATGGGACGGCAATGAAACCTGGCTGGTGCTCGGCGGCGCGGGCTTGCTGGCTGCCTTTCCGCTCGCCTATGCGGTGATCCTGGACGCCTTCATGCTGCCGCTGATTTTCATGTTGCTGGGCCTGATTTTCCGAGGCGTAGCCTTCGAGTTCCGTTTCAAGGCCACCGACGCTCACCGCCACTGGTGGGACAAGGCGTTTGTCGCAGGCTCCATAATGGCCACATTCTTCCAGGGGGTCACACTGGGCGCCTATATCCATGGCTTGCAGGTGCAGGGCAACAGCTACGCTGGCGGCCCACTGGACTGGATAACGCCATTTTCCATCTTTACCGGCCTGGGGCTGCTGGTCGCCTATGCGTTGCTGGGCTGTACCTGGCTGATACTCAAGACCCACGATCACCTGCACGTACGCATGCGACAACTTGCCCGCCCCCTCACACTGGTTCTGCTGGCAGTCATCGTGATCATCAGCATATGGACGCCGCTCACACACCCCGCGATTGCGCAGCGCTGGTTCAGCCTGCCCAATCTGTTCTGGTTCGCGCCTGTGCCGCTCCTGGTGCTGCTATGCACATACTGGCTGCTGCGCTGCCTGGCCGCGGATCCTCATGCCAGCCCATTCATCCTGACGCTGTGCCTGATCTTCCTGGGCTACAGCGGGCTTGGCATCAGCGTATGGCCGCATATCATTCCCCCCTCGGTCAGCATCTGGCAGGCATCAGGGCCGCCACAAAGCCAGGGCTTCGCTCTGGTCGGCGCCCTGTTCATCGTTCCATTCATCCTGATGTACACAGCCTGGTCGTATTATGTTTTTCGTGGCAAGGTCACGGCGGAAGATGGCTACCACTGACAACTCACCAACGCGGAAATGGCTGGCCAGGATAGGCTGGCTGCTGCTGATCTGGGCCGCCAGCATTGCCGCGCTCGCAGTAGCGTCATGGGGCCTGCGTGTGATCATGAATGCGGTGGGGCTGACGGCATAGGCTGATCCGCGATGCCCCACCCTACTGCGTTGGCTCCCTGAGCCGCTGCCTGCGGCTGCCCACTTGCCCTCCGCGCCTGAGCAATAGCGCAAACCCTGCCTACAGAAGGGGCTCTATGGGCAGCAAAGACAGAAAGTCGATATACAGGCGCCGCCAGAGTGTGGATGAGGGTTCGGTGGTCAGGGCCTGCGCCCCCGTCTGACGCCTGTCCAGCCAGACAATGTCGTCTTTCTCATTCAGCGTGAGTTCATAGGCAAGGCTTGGTATCTTTTGATCAAACGCTTCGGCCACCATGCTCGCCAGCACCTCGCTTTCAATGACAAACCCAAGTTCGGTATTCAACCGGGCAGAGCGTGGATCAAAATTGAAAGACCCCACAAAGACCCGCTCGCCATCCACGGCAAATGTCTTCGCATGAAGGCTGGAGCCGGAGCTGCCGAACATCCCCGCTTTTTCCTTGACTCTGTCAGGATCGGCCTCGCGCCTCATTTCAAACAGCGAGATGCCCTGCTCGAGCAGGGGACGGCGATACTTCGCGTACCCCGCATGTACGGCGATCACGTCAGTGGCCGCCATGGAATTCGTCAGCACACGCACACGCACCCCCTGCCGGGCCATCGCTGCAAATGCCTCCACACCCTGCTGCGTTGGAACAAAATAGGGAGAAATCAGATCCAGCGTTTGCCTGGGCTCGTCCAGAATCTCCTGCAGGCGCGCTGTCAGCATGGCCTCGGGCGGCGCGTGGCCCAGAACCTTGTCGGGATCATCACTGACCATGCGCACGGGAACCCAGTAAGACACCAGCCTGCCGGCCAGCATATCTTCAATCAAGGCGGTTTTCCTCACAGCCTCAACGTAGGCATGCGCCTTGGGAACAAACTGAAAGTTGGCCTCCTCCCGCTGCAACGACTGTGCCTCGGCCTTGCCGGGCGCCGCCACCAGCTGCTCCAATGGATAGGCAGACTGGTTGTTCCAGTAACGGTCGAAATCTTGGGAAACCTTGTCGACGATATCGCCCACGGCCATGACATCAAGATCCGCGAAAGCAACGCCCTGGGTGGCGCCGAAATACTCATCGCCGATATTGCGCCCGCCCACAATTGTTGCCTGCCCATCGACCGTCAGCGATTTATTGTGCATGCGCCGGTTCAGCCTGCGAAAATCGGTCAGAAAACCCAACTGCTTGAAAGCGCGAAATGGAAACGGGTTGAACAGGCGGACTTCAACATTAGGCTCGGCATTGAGCAAGGCCAGCTTTTTATCGAGGCCGCTGGTGCCGTTATCGTCGATCAGCAGCCTGACGCGCACATTGCGCTGGGCGGCATCATGCAGCGCCCGCAGCAGCAGATTGCCGGTGATATCGTCACGCCATATGTAATACTGGATGTCAATTGTGCGCTGGGCCTTGGAGATCAACAGCATGCGCGCGGCAAAGGCGTCCAGCGAATCGGTAAGCGGCACAACGCCGGAGCGACCTGGATGCTTTGCCGTCAACGGCATCAGGCTCTTTCCCAGCACGGTATCAGCGCCCTGTTCCGGCGCAATCGCTGTAGAGGCGCGCCTTCCCTCCTGGGAGGGAAGGCTGCACGCCGACAATAACCCAAAGATGACGATCAAAACCCCTCGCTTCAGCATTGCATGCCTTTGCACAATAGAAATCTGCATTTTATATAGCATGGGAAATCCTGGCACAGGAGCGCGGCGGCACCTCGTGTTGATCTATGCGGCGCCCGATTCTATTCAGACCCGCGGTTTGCGCTATAAACTGCTCGGATGAGCAAAGCAGATCGCACAGCAGCCCACATTCTCAAGCGGTTGGCCCCCAGGGGCACCGCCCTGTTCCCTCTCAACCATATGGCCGATGGCCTGAAAGCAAGATGCGGCATCGCGCGGCCTGGGGGGCAAACATGCTGAACCGCATTGAGCCGCTCCTCGACCCCTTCCCACCCGAGGAACCCCAGCGGCCGCCCGGCAGCCTGCTGTCTTTCCTGTGGTTTTGCACACGGGGTTCACGGCGCTATCTTGCCGCGCTGGCCGTATTGAGTTCGAGCGTGTCGATCTACGAGGCATGGCTGTTCGCATTCCTGGGGCAAGTGGTTGACCTGCTTTCCGCGTGGACCGTTGGCGAACCGGCGTCGGCGCATGAGCGCCAGGTACTGTGGGGCATCGGCATTGTGCTGGCCGCCAGCATCGTACTGGTGGCGCTGCGCACCGTGCTGCAGCATCAGGTGCTGGCCATCAACCTGCCGCTGAGGCTGCGCTGGGACTTCCATCGCCTGATGCTGCAGCAAAGCCTTTCTTTCTTTGCGGACGAGTTTGCCGGGCGTGTTACCACCAAGGTCATGCAGACGGCACTGGCCGCGCGCGATGTACTGCTGACTTTTTCCGAGATCGCGATTGGCATCGGCGTTTATTTCTTCACCATCATCGCATTGGCGGGCGGGTTCGACCTGCGGCTGATGATTCCCTTCATCATCTGGATTGCGCTATATGGGCTGGCAATGCGATATTTTGTGCCGCGCCTGGGAAAAGTGGGTCAGGAGCAGGCGCACGCCCGCTCATCCATGACTGGCCGGGTCACGGATGCCTATGCCAATATCAGCACAGTCAAACTGTTCTCGCATACCCGGCGCGAGGCCGCCTTCGCCCGCGCGGCAATGGAAGACTTCAAGGACACCGGCTACCGCCAGATGCGGCTGGTCAGCCTGTTCGAGATCTCCAACCAGGCCCTGGTCACGAGCCTGATCTTTGGGGCGGGCGGTTATGCGCTGTGGCTGTGGCATGGCGGCGAGATCGGCACGGGCGCCGTCGCCGCCGTGACCGCCATGGCCTTGCGGGTCAATGGCATGTCGCAGTGGATCATGTGGGAAATGACATCGCTGTTCGAGAATATCGGCACGGTGCAGGATGGCATCGCTACGCTTACCCGGCCGGCCAGGGTGCAGGATGCACCCGATGCTTCCGAGCTGAAGGTAGGGCGCGGCAAAGTGACATTCGAGCAAGTCGCGTTCAACTACAACGGCGAGCGCCAAGTGTTCGACGGTTTGAATCTGACCGTTCGTCCCGGCGAAAAGGTTGGGCTGGTGGGCCGTTCGGGAGCAGGCAAGTCTACCCTGATAAGCCTGCTGCTGCGTTTCCATGATGTGCAGGGCGGCCGGATATGCATAGACGAGCAGGATATAGCCCATGTCACGCAAGACAGTCTGCGCGCGGCCATCGGCATGGTGACCCAGGACACTTCCCTGTTGCATCGCTCGATTCGAGACAATATTGCGTATGGGCGTCCGGACGCCAGCGAAGCCGACATCAAGGCCGCCGCCATGCGCGCGCAGGCTCATGATTTCATCGAGCAACTGAGCGATCCACAAGGCAACGGCGGCTACGAAACCCTGGTGGGCGAGCGTGGCGTCAAACTGTCGGGAGGCCAGCGTCAGCGCATCGCCATTGCCCGTGTCATGCTCAAGAACGCGCCCATCCTGCTTCTGGACGAAGCCACCAGCGCCCTGGATTCCGAGGTGGAATCCGCCATCCAGGAAAGCCTGTACAAGATGATGGAGGGCAAGACCGTCATCGCCATTGCCCATCGCCTGTCCACCATCGCCGCCATGGATCGCCTCATTGTCCTGGACGAAGGGCGCATCGTCGAGGAAGGCAGCCATGCGCAGTTGCTGAAGAAAGATGGCATCTATGCCCGTCTATGGCGGCACCAGAGCGGAGGATTTCTTGAATAGTGGCCGGGGCGCCAGAGGCCGGATCACAAAGGAGGCGCTCAGGAGCACGCCGCCGCCGAGCCAGTCTGAGATAATGTGACATCGCGTCTGAATGTCGTTTCCGCCAATAATGAATACCAAATTTCTCGACAGCCGTGTTCCTCGATATCTGCAGCTCGCGGAATTGATGCGGCAGCGCATTATCCGCGGCGACTGGCCTCAGGGACACAAGCTGCCCTCGCTGGAGCTATTGCTGGCCGAGTTCGGCGTTGCCAGAGTAACCGTGCGCCAGGCAATCGACATACTGGCGCGGCAAGGGCTGGTTTCCAGGCAGCAAGGCCGGGGCACCTTCGTCACCCATCAACCGCGCAACGACCGCTGGGTTGATGTTGTCACCACCTTGGATGCGCTGGCCAACGTTTATCGCGATACGCAGCCTACCATCGTCAATATCGATGAATCCAGCCGGCTCCCGCCATTGCAGCCCGGCGAAGGGCTCGCGGCTGATGGTTACGTCTACATGCGTCGCGTCCACTCGCGTGAAGGAAGACCCTATTGCATCATCAATATCTATGTTGCGGAGGACATTTTTCGTGAGAACCCGCAGGCGTTTCGCAATAGCACGGTCATTCCGTTGCTGATGAAGACAGGCAAGATTGCGAACGCGCACCAGACGCTCATCATTGGCACTGCGGATATTGATACGGCCCGCCATCTGGATCTTTCGATCAATGCGCCGGTCGCGGAAGTACGGCGGATATTCAAGGATGCAGGCGGCATCATCATTTACCTGGCAGAGGTTACATATCGCGGCGATGCCATTCGCCTGGAGATGAACTTGACGCCATGACTCAATTGCAGCGTTTCGCAACCTCGTCCCATGCCTCAGGCACAGGCAGCGTGCCCAGCCCCGGCTCCGTTCCAAGCCTTATCCTGCCTTGATCGGGTTGTTCCAATGCCGCGCATGAAAAAGAGCGCAGCGGGTTGGGGTTGGCATCGATTTCCAGCAAGCCATCCGCCCCGCTTGCCGCAAGCAAATGCGCTGAAGCCAGCAACCCTATTCCCGCACCCAGATAGTGGGGACAGTATCGCAGCGACATCCCGGCAATGCGCCTGATGACCTGCCAGTTTCCGGAAATGCCGCCCCATTTTGCGATATCGGGCTGAATGATCCGCAAGGCGCCTGATTCAATCGCCTGCTCAAATGCCGGGAGCCCCAGCAGATTCTCTCCGGCGGCCAGCGGTATGGCGGTGCCGCGCGCCAATCGTCGCCAGGAATCCCAGCCAATGTTTGCCCGCAACGGCTCCTCTATCCAGGCAATGTTATGCTCCTTCAGCAGGGCTGTCATGGCTAAGGCCTGATCAATATTCCAGCCTTGATTGGCATCGAGCATCAATGTATGTTGCGGCGAGAGCATACCGCTTACACGCCGGACGTTGTCGATATCCCGCGCATCATCGAACCCCACCTTGAGCTTGAAAGCCACATGGCCAGCCGAAAGTTTTTGCAGCACAACCGCCTGCGGATTATCGGGATTGATGCCGCTGGCATAGACGCCGATTTCGTTGCTGACGCCCCCCAGGTATTTCCATAGCGGCAGGCCGGCGCGGCGCGCGCTCAAATCCCATAGTGCGATGTCAACGCCCGATATGGCCTGAGACAATGGGCCGGACTCGCCGCACTGAAGCGCCAGAACTTCCGTCTGATCTGTCATGAAAGAAAAGGCCGCCTCGGGGCTGGCAAATCGGCGCCCCACCAGCAAAGGCGCCAGAACAGTGTCGATCAACAGAGCCCTGTGCTCGGCTCCACAGGCGGGAAAATTGCACCAGGCTTCTCCCCAACCTTCGACGCCCTGCGTATCGACCACCCGCACAAGCACCGCAGGCCGGTCATACATGATGCCGAAAGAAGTTCGCACGGGCTCCGCAATGGGTGCGCGATAGACATAGGAATGGACACTTGAGATGGCAAGCGAATCCTGGGGCAGCAAAGGTTGTTCGTGACGAAACACTTTGGTCTCCGCATTTAATTTGTCATAAGGTATGGTCTATAGTACGATAAGCACATAAGACAGACAATTCCTCCAATGACATAGAGGGTGAGACAAATGATCAGCTTCTTGAAACATTCCGCGGCAACCGTCGCAGCCAGCTGTCTCTTGGCATTGCAGCCTGCCTGGTCGGCGGGTTTTCCCGACAAGCCCATGCGCATTGTCATTCCCTGGCCCGCTGGAGGCCTCGTCGATATCGTCGGGCGTGGGGTGGCTGAAAAAATGCAGCAGTCTCTGGGTGTTCCCATCGTCGTGGAAAACAAGCCAGGGGCTGGCGGTGTGATTGGCGCGTCCGATGTGGCACGCGCTTCGCCCGATGGCTACACGCTTTTGCTGACCACCAGCGCACTAAATATGAACGCGGCCATACGCTCGGAGCTGCCCTTCGATGTCGAGAAGGATTTCGCCCCCGTTGCCGTTGCAGCCTATACATCGCTTATCCTGGTTACCAGCCCGCAAGGCCCCTCTTCCCTGAAAACGCTGATCGACCAGGCCAGGGCCAAGCCCGGCACA
>Ga0182738_1000879_pt1 | contig 40054 bp, 32 predicted proteins | sample eDN5th30CBELigMG_FD_128876 | JGI IMG/M metagenome (GOLD analysis project Ga0182738, IMG submission 128876) | Enriched Miracle-Growth compost microbial communities from Emeryville, California, USA - eDNA 5th pass 30_C BE-Lig MG (version 2)... ...
AGGACCCCTACTACCCGCTCCTGCAGGAATTGGCGCTGGTTCGCCCCGTGCGCTTCATTGCGCCGTCGCAACTCCAGGCCCCCGGCGGCGCCCGGGCGCCGATCGGCACGGGTCCCTGGAAGCTCGTCGAAACGCGGCTCGGCGAATATGACGTCTTCGAGCGCAATGACGGCTACTGGGGCGACAATCCGGCCTATCAGAAGGTCGTCGTCAAGGTCATCGCGGACAGCAATACGCGGGCCGTCGCGCTGGAGACGGGCGGCATCGACCTGATATATGGCGACGAGGGACCGATCACGCCTGACACCTTCGCCCGCCTCAAGGCGCAGGGCTATGCAGCCGAGATCTCGCCGCCGCTCGGGACCCAGGTGCTCGCCCTCAACACCAACAAGGGGCCGACCCGCGACCTCGCCGTGCGACAGGCCATCAACCACGCCGTCGACAAGGACACGCTGATTTCAGCGATCTATCACGGCACGCAGACCAGGGCCGACACGCTGTTCGCGCCGTCCGCGCCCTATTCGGATGTCGGGCTGAAGCCCTATGGCTATGATCCGGCGCTGGCGGCGAGCCTGCTCGACAAGGCCGGCTGGCGTCTCGCGCCCGGCGCCCGCTTCCGCGCCAGGGACGGCGAACCGCTGCAGGTGGAACTCGCCTATATCGGCACCGACGCGGTGATGAAATCGATGGCCGAGGTGCTGCAGTCGGATCTCGCCAAGGCCGGCATCGAGGTCCGCCTCCTCGGCGAGGAGGCCAACTCCTTCTACGCCCGCCAGACCGACGGCAATTTCGGCATGATCTTCGGCAATACATGGGGCGCGCCCTACGATCCGCACGCCTTTGTCAGCTCGATGCGGGTACCGGCGCATGCCGATTACCAGGCGCAGCTCGGCCTCGCCGACAAGGCCGGGATCGACGCGAAGATCGGCCAGGCGCTGACAAGCACCGACGCGACGAAGCGCCAGGCGCTCTATGCCGACATCCTGACCCGCCTGCATGACGAGGCGGTCTACCTGCCCCTCACCTTCTCGACGGCCATGCTGGTGGCGCGCGGCACGATCGGCAATCTCGGCTTCGGCGCGACGCAGTTCGACTATCCCTTCGCCGCCCTGACGCCAAATGAGTGAGCGCGACATGGCCGGCTTCATCCTGCGCAGGCTGCTGCTCCTGATCCCCATCCTGCTGGGGGTATCCATCCTGATGTTCGTGATCCTGCGGATGGCGCCCGGCGACCCGGCGGTCGCCTATCTCAAGCTCTCGAGCATCCCGCCAACGCCCAGCGCCGTGGCCGAGGCGCGGCAGACGCTCGGGCTGGATCGGCCGATCCTCGCCCAATACGTCAGCTGGCTCGGCAATGCAGTCCAGGGCGACTTCGGCGTCTCGCACGTCACGCGGCGACCGGTGATCGACGACATCCTGCACTACCTGCCGGCGACGCTGCAGCTCGCCGGCGCGGCGCTGCTCTTCACGCTCATCGTCTCCGTACCGCTCGGCATCTGGTCGGCGCGCTACAAGGATCGATGGCCGGATCAGCTGGTGCGCGCCTTCGCCTTTGTCGGCGTCTCCACGCCGAATTTCTGGCTCGGCTTCCTGCTGGTGCTGCTGTTCTCGCTGACGCTGAAATGGCTGCCGCCCATGGGCAAGGGCGGCTGGCAGCACGTGATCATGCCGGTGCTCGCCGTCTCGTTCATGTCGCTGGCGATCAACGCCCGGCTGCTGCGCGCCAGCATGCTGGAGACGGCGAGCGCCCGGCATGTGCTCTATGCCCGGCTGCGCGGCCTCGGCGACCGGCAGGTGGAGCGGTCGCATATCCTGCGCAACGCGCTGCTGCCGATCGTGACGGCGACCGGCATGCATGTCGGCGAACTGCTGGGCGGCACGCTGGTGATCGAAAGCGTGTTCGGCTGGCCCGGAATCGGCCGCTATGCCGTCTCGGCGATCTACAGCCGGGATTTTCCCGTCATCCAGTGCTTCACGCTGTTCCTGGTCACCATCTTCGTCGTCTGCAATCTGCTCGTCGACATCCTCTATGCGTGGCTCGATCCGCGCATCCGCCTCAATGCGGAGGCCGCGATATGAGCGTCGCCAGTCTCGAGGCGCGCGCCGCGCGACGCCGGATGTGGCGCCTGCCGATCCGCGACAGCTGGGCGGTGCGCATCGCTCTCCTGATCGTGGCCCTCCTGGCGATCGCCGCCATCGCGGCGCCGTGGATCGCGCCCTACGATCCCGATGCCGTGGACCTAGCACGGCGGCTGCAAGGGCCGAGCCTCGCCCATTGGCTCGGCACCGACCATCTCGGACGGGACGAGCTTTCGCGGCTGATCTACGGCACCCGCGTAACGCTCGGCTCCGTGGCGCTCAGCATCGTGCTGATCCTGGCGCTCGCGATCGCCGTCGGCGGTCTCTCCGGCTATATGGGCGGCCGCATCGATCAGACGATCATGCGGTTCTGCGATTGCTTCCTCGCCTTTCCGACGATCGTGCTGGCGCTGTTCCTGATCGGCATCCTCGGCACCGGCATGGTCAACGTCATCATCGCCATCGCGCTGTCCCACTTCGCCTGGTACGCGCGCATGGTTCGCGGCCTCGTGCTTTCCTTCCGGCAGCGCGATTTCGTGCTGGCATCGCGCGCCGCCGGCGCCAGCCGCGTGCGGGTGTTCTTCGAGCACCTGTTCCCGGCGATCATGGCGCAGATGATCGTGCTGGCGACGCTCGACATCGGCCACATGATGCTGCACGTGGCCGGGCTTTCCTTCCTCGGCCTCGGCGTCCAGCCGCCCACGGCGGAATGGGGCGTGATGATCGGCGATGCGCGCCCGTTCGTCTGGTCGATGCCGATGCTGATCCTATGGCCGGGCCTCGCGCTTCTGCTCAGCGTCATGGCCTTCAACATTCTGGGCGACGCGGTCCGCGACCGGCTCGACCCGAGCCTGCACGGGGACCACCAGCATTGAGCGAGACCCTGACGATCGAGAACCTGCATGTCGCGGCGCAGCACGGCCATCACGACCATGTGCTGGTCGACGGCGTCAGCCTGACGCTTCGCCGGGGCCGCATCCTCGCACTGGTAGGCGCCAGCGGCTGCGGCAAGTCGATGACCTGCAGCGGCGCGCAGGGCGTACTGCCGCCGGGCGTACGGGTCACGCAGGGACGCGTGCTGCACAACGACACGACCGTCGCGCCGGAACGACTGCGCGGGCGGGTCGTCGCGACGATCCTGCAGAACCCACGCAGCGCCTTCAACCCGATCCGCACCATGGCGGATCACGCCCGGGAGACGCTGCGCGCCGTCGGCAGGTTCGACGGCGACTGGCGGAGCCGGACGCTCGAGGCCTTCGCAACAGTGGGGCTCGAGGACGCCGAGAGCGTGCTGCCGCTGCACGCCTTCGAGATGAGCGGCGGCATGCTGCAACGGGCGATGATCGCGCTCGCCCTGCTTTCGGACGCGCCGTTCCTGTTCGCCGACGAGCCGACGACGGATCTCGACCTGATCGTGCAGGCCCGCATCCTCGACCTGCTCGACGAACTGGCGCGGCGGCGCAATCTGGGCGTGCTCCTGATCACGCATGACATGGGCGTGGTGGCGCGGCTCGCCGACGAGGTGGCAGTGATGGAGAACGGCCGCATCATCGAGCGGGCGACCACCCGGGAGATCTTCGACAATCCGCAGCGCATCGCGACGCGCGAACTGGTCGAGGCGCATATGTCGCTCTATCCGGAGGTCGCATGAGCGTCATCCTCGCCGCCCGCTCGGTCTCGAAATCCTATTCCAGCTATTCCCTCACCGGCCGGTCCGCCCCGAAGACGGTGCTTCGCGACGTTTCGCTCGATATCGCGGCCGGCGAGAGCATCGCCCTGCTCGGCCGCAGCGGATCCGGCAAGAGCACGCTCGGCCGGCTGCTGCTGGGTTTCGAGCGGCCGGATGGCGGCAGCGTGGCGTTCGAGGGCGAAAGCGTGGGCGGCCTTTCCGGCGAGCGGTATCGGCATTATCGGCGTTCGGTGCAGGTGGTGTTCCAGGATTCGCTCGGCGCCGTGAACCCGCGCCACAGCATCGGCCGGATCATCGCCGAGCCGCTGCGCCATCTCACGGATCTGAACGAGGACGCGCGAAGCGAAAGGGTTCGCTCGCTGCTGGCGCAGGTGGGCCTGGTTCCCGACGACGCCCGCAAGCTTCCCTCGCAGATGAGCGGCGGCCAGCTGCAGCGCGTCTGCATCGCCCGCGCCATCGCGCCGGCGCCGCGGCTGCTGGTTCTGGACGAGGCGGTATCTAATCTCGACCTCGTGCTGCAGATGCAGATGATCGCGCTGCTGAGAGATCTTCAGGCCCGGCTGAAAATGGCCGTGCTGTTCATCACGCACGACCTTCGGCTGGTGCAGCTGTTCTGCAGCCGCGTCATCGTACTGGCAGAAGGCCGGATCCAGGAAGACGCTCCGGTGACGCGCGGACTGGCCCTGCGCTCGGCCGAGGGACGGTTGCTGCAGGACGCGATCCTGCCGGCCCGGCCGGTCCATCGGGCGCCGGCCTTCTGCGACTGAAATGACAGCGCGGGGCAGACAATAGAGTGGGGCCGGCCTCTCCCCGATGGCGGGATGGCCGGCCCTCTTGCTTCCGGCGCCGCTTCAGCGCGGCGCGAGATCCGGCGCGAGGAGGCCTTCCGAGACCAGGTCGGCCCAGAGCGCGTCGGGGATCGCCACGTCCATCGCTGCCATGTTGCGATCAAGATTGCGCTTGCTGCTCACGCCGATCAGCACCGAGGCCACGGCCGGATGGCTGAGCGGGAAGCGCTGCGCCGCGACGGCCAGCGGCACGCCATGGCTACGGCAGATCCGTTCGAGCCGGTTGACGCGCTCCACGATCTCCGCCGGCGGTTCGGCATAGTTGTAATGCGCGCCCGGCACGGCGCCGGTGGCCAGGATGCCGGAGTTGAACACGCCGCCGATCACCAGGCTGGTGCCGCGCGCGAGGCACGCTTCCAGCAGCGGCCGCGCGCCCTCCTGTTCCAGCAGCGTGAACCGGCCGGCGAGCAGGAAGGCGTCGATCTCGGCATGATCGAGCGCCTGGAGGCAGACCTCGACCTCGTTGACGCCGAGTCCGATCGCCTTGACGTCGCCGCTGGCGCGCAATTCCTGCATCGCCTTCAGGCCGCCCGACATGGCGACGGGGAAATATTCCGCGTTCTGCTCGACGCCATGCGTGTCGACGCCGATATCGTGCATGTAGAGCACGTCGATGCGGTCGAGGCCGAGGCGATGCAGGCTCGCCTCATGCGAGCGGAGAATGCCGTCATAGGAATAGTCATATTCCTGCTCGAACGGCAGCACGTCGACAAAGCCGTAAAAGCCCATCTCGCGGCCACGCAGCGGCGTCAGGATACGGCCGACCTTGGTCGAGAGGACATAGCTGTCGCGCGGCTTGGAGCGCAGGAAGTCGCCGAGGCGGCGCTCGCTCAGGCCATGGCCATAGCGGGGCGCCGTATCGAAGAAGCGGATTCCGGCATCCCAGGCCGCCTGCAGCACCTCATGGGCGGCCTCGTCGGAAACCGCCTGGTAGAGATTGCCGATTCCGGCGCCGCCGAAGCTGATCGTCGTGACGTCCAGTCCGCTCCGCCCGAGCGGGCGCGTGGCAATGGCCATGTCAGCCTCCGAATTCGTTGGCGACGATCGATTCCGCCTTCATCTCGATCGAGAAGCCGGGGCGCTGGGGCGGCATGTAGGCGGCGTTGCGGATGTCGCAGGGCTCGACGAAATGCTCGTGCAGATGGTCGACGAACTCGATGACGCGGCCTTCCTTGGTGCCGGAGACGACGAGATAGTCGATCATCGACAGGTGCTGGACATATTCGCAGAGGCCGACGCCGCCGGCATGCGGCCAGACCGGCAGCTTGTACTTCGCCGCCATCAGCAGCACCGCGAACACCTCGTTGAGGCCGCCGATGCGGCAGGCGTCGATCTGGACTATGTCGATCGCGCCTTCCATGATGAACTGCTTGAACAGGATGCGGTTCTGGCACATCTCGCCGGTGGCGACCTTCACCGGCGCCACGCCGGCGCGGATCTTGCGGTGGCCGGCCACGTCATCGGGGCTGGTCGGCTCCTCGATGAAGAAGGGGTTGGCGAACTTCAGCTTGCCGACCCAGTCGATCGCTTGGTCGACTTCCCAGACCTGGTTGGCGTCGATCATCAGGTAGCGGTCCGGCCCCATGACCTCGCGCACCGCCTTCAGGCGACGGATATCGTCTTCGAGGTCGCGGCCGACCTTCATCTTGATATGGGTGAAGCCGGCATCGACCGCCTCCTGCGCCAGGCGGCGCAGCTTCTCGTCGGAATAGCCGAGCCAGCCGGCGGAGGTGGTGTAGCAGGGATAGCCCTCGGCAAGCAGGGTGGCTCGGCGCTCCTCCTTGCCCTTGGCGGCTTCGGTCAGCAGCGCCAGCGCTTCGTCCTTCGTGACGCAATCGGTCAGGTAGCGGAAGTCGATGATGTCTACGAGCTGTTCCGGCGTCATGTCGGCGACGAACTGCCAGACCGGCTTGCCGGCTTCCTTGGCCATCAGGTCCCAGAGCGCGTTGACGACGGCTCCGGTGGCAAGATGCATCGCGCCCTTGTCGGGTCCGATCCAGCGCAGCTGGCTGTCGGCCGTCAGGTGGCGCCAGGCGCGGCCGGGATTCTCCCGCACCCAATCCATGTCGAGGCCGACGATCAGGTGGCGCATCGCGCGGATGGCGGCGCAGCAGATGTCGTTGCCGCGGCCGATCGTGAAGGTCAGGCCATGCCCGTCGAGCCCGTCCTTGTCGGTCTTCAGGATGACATAGGCGGCCGAGTAATCGGGATCGGGATTCATCGCATCCGACCCGTCGAGCGACTGCGAGGTCGGGAAACGAAGGTCGTGCACGGCGATGTCGACGATGCGGGTCATGGGCTTTCGGTCATCCATATGCAGGGGAAGTTCGGGTCGATGCGGTCGGCGTCCAGGCAGCGGGGGCCGCCTCGTCTCCGACTGCGTCACGGATCGTGGCAGCAAGGCCTGCCTCGGTCCGTCGCGTCAGATTTGAATGTGCTATTCATATGTAAGCAATCCAGTCGGAGCGGTCAATCGCGTGCCGTCAGCCCCGACGCCGCTTGCGCGTGCGGCTCGCTTCGAAGGTCCGCGTGAAATCCAGCCAGCGGCGGCGCAGCGCCGCCTCGCCCTCCGTCAGCGTGACATGCTGCCGGGCCAGGACGATGTCCGTGGCACGCCGCGCCGCGAGGGACAGGCCTTCCTCGGCGAGCTGGTTCAGCAACTCCGAGGCCCGGATCGCGTCGTTGAGCCGCCCGAGCTGATCCTGAAGACGTTTCAGGGTGGCGACGTGGCGGCGCGCCGCCTTGCGCTTCTGGACGATCGGCAGGAACAGATCGGCCGCATAGGCGAGCGACTTCACCCGGATCCGCAGATGATGCCGCCCCTCGGCATCCAGCCGATCGAACTTGCGGCCGCGTCGCAGAACCTGCCGATGCAGGTCCGCGAGCGTCCTTCTCGCGAACCCCTTGATCGGTTTTGCGAAGCGGGCTTCCCCGTCGGGTTCGGTGTCGCGCCAGCCATGCCGGCTGGTCCAGAGGCCGAGGCTGAGCAGCAGGCGCCCGGCCCGGCCGCTGGTCACCGCCTCGGCCGCCTGCTCATGCGCAAGCGCACGGTGCTGCTCGATACGCTGCACCAGCGCGCGGAAGCCGGCCCGCTCCAAACCCGCCGAGGTCGCGGCCGGCACGATCTCCCGTGCCAGAACATCCCAGTCGCGGGCGTCGCCAAGCTCTCCGGCCAGCCAGCGAACCTCGTCCGCCAGCACCCCCGCCAACAGGCCGCCCTCGCTTCGCCTCACCAGCCACAGCGCCATGCGGATGTGCCGCAGCGCGATGCGCATGCCATGCACCCCTTCCGCGTCGGCGGGATCGGCCACGCGCGGCACGTGATCGACGGCCTGCATCAGGGCCGGGCCAAACAGGGCGCCGAGCGCCTGGTCGCGCGACATATCGCGGGTGAGGCAAACCTCGTTCGCCGCCTCCCGACCGGCCCCGCCCAGAGCGAGCGCGAAGCCGCGATCGGACTTCGTCCTCCCGCTCGGCACGAGCGGCGCATGGTTCGACAGCTCCAGCGCCAGTTCGTAGAGCGCGGTCACCGAGCCGCGCTTCAGTTCCAGCTCGACCTCGGCGACCGGCTCCGCGCGCTCGCCGGCAAGGATCTGGCCCCGGTCCAAGGCGACCTCTATGGTCGAGCCGGCAAAATCCAGCGTCACCTGCTGCCGCTCGATCCGCGCCGTGAACAGGGGCCGGAGCGGCGCGACGCCCAGCGCATCGGCAATATCGACAGGCAGAAGCCGGCTCAGCATCGCGCCATCGATCGAAGCGGAGGCCACCGCTTCCTCGCGCTCGAACCGGGTCAGCCCAACGCCCCGCTGCGCCTTGACGGTCATGACGAAGCGACTCCTGTCCTCGCGCACTCGCAGGGTATAGCCGGACTGGCGCAGCAGCATCGCGTCGGTGTCGTAATAGGTCGAGAGAAGCTGGCGCGTGCGCCATTCGCCGATACCGGCGAGGATCGGCGCCGTGGCGACCGCGGCGATCTGCGAGGGATCGCGGCAGGTCAGCTTGAGTTCGATTTCGCAATCGGTGGCAATGTCCGCCACAGGCGTCGGCAAGATTGCCGCCGCCGCTGTCTTCCCGCCCTGTGGGCCGCGCAAATCCGCCTCCTGTTCAAGCGAACGTTCGCGAAGCCATGCCGCCCATGGCAAGCATCACCCCCTCCAGATGTACGCCAAACGGCCGCGCTTGACCAACAACCCCTGCAAAGACGGCTCACCACGCCTTGCTGCGCCGTCCCCGGGGCCGGATCGCACGGGAAAACCGGCCCGTCAGCCCGTGAATACGGAGGCATCATATGATGATTTTACGGACAATATTATGCGTTGATATTTGATAGCGCCTGCCATAGCGTGACGTTTCGGGGGCGCGGCGAGGCGCGGAAACGGGGGCGGAGGGCCCCCTCGGCGCCCAGGCTGACAACCCCGAGACAGGCTGCCGACAACCATCGGCGAGCGGATTTCGGCCAAGGGGCGGGACGTGGCAACGCACCCTCGCCCGGCCGGGACGACAAGGCGAAGACCGGCTCCGACGGACGGCAACAGTCCGCGGAACGGGACGACGGGAAGGACGGCCGCGCCGCCCTTCCGCGCGACGACGCGGAAGACCATCCAAGGGAAGGGGTTCACCATGAAGACCAGAGATACAGCGAAGACCGTTTCAGGCGGCCTCGATCGGCGCGCCTTTCTGAAGGCCGGCGGCGCCAGCGCGATGGCCGCCCTCCTGGCGCCGGGCCTGGCCGGCCGCGCCGAGGCCGCCGGCTTCACCGGCTCGCTCGACATGCTCGCCTGGGATTTCCAGCCCGACACGATCAAGACGCTGGTCGGCGAGTGGACCGCCAAGGGCAACCCGACGGTCAATGTCGCCGTGATCCCCAATCTCGGCTATTCGCCCGCCCTGCAGACGCGCCTGCGCGGCGGCGACGCGATCGATCTCTATTACAACTTCGCCTACAATTCGCAGAAGTTCATCGACCAGGGCTGGGCCTCGAAGCTGAACGGGCTGCCGGGCGTCGACGACATGGTCGGCGACATGTTCGAAAGCGCGCGCGCGGCTTATGTGAACGCGGCCGGCGACATCATCAGCGCCCCCTATTTCTCCGCCGTCCACATGATGCACTACAACCAGCGCATGCTTGGGGATGCCGGCATCGCCGCCGCGCCGCAGACGCTGAAGGAGGTCTATGACGCGTCGAAGACGCTCAAGGACAAGAACGTCGTCGCCTCGCCCTATGTCGCCTATTGGGTAAAGGAATTCTGCGAGGAATACCTGCACACCTATCTGCTGAACGAGGGCGTCACCGCTTTCGACGCCGCCGGCAAGCCCGTCTTCGCCGACGACCCGAAGACCGAGGGCGTCTTCGAATGGTGGCAGGCCATGTATCAGGACGGGCTGGCGCCCAAATCGGTGCTGAACGATGACCCGGGCAAGCTTTCCAACCAGATGGCCCAGGGCGAAGCCGCCTTCTTCGTGCTGCATCACTATTTCCTGTCCTCCATCCGCAGTCTCGGCGGCCCGGAATCGGCCCATGTCATGCAGGGGCCGATCGGCGGGACGAACCACACGTTCCAGATCGGCGAAGTGCTGCAGCTCGGCGCCGGCGAGGACCCCGCCCGGCGCGAGGCGGCCTGGGATTTGATGAAGTTCTATGGCTGGAAGGATTCGGCCGGGAAGTTCAGCGTGTTCAACCAGTGGGCCAAGGCCGCAGGCCTCGCCGCGCCCTATCCCGGCTTCTTCACCGACCCAGACGTGATCGCCGCCTTCCCGGACTATTATGACCTGCCGCTGATCTCGAAGACCTTCGAGACCGGCTCCAAGGTCGTGCCGGCGCGCACGCTTCCCTGGTATCCGGACTTCCAGGCCAAGGTCGGCGACGTCGTGCACGCGCTGCTGCTCGGCCAGGCGACGCCGAAGCAGACGGTCGAGGCCCTGACGGCGGCGGCGAACGCGGCCCAGAAGGGCCGCAGCCTCTAAGGCGGCCGCTCCCTCACCTCTCCCCGGCGAGAGGCGGGCCAGTCCACCAAGCGTGGATCTGTCCCGAGCAGCAAAGCGAAAAGCGGGACGGAGGGCAGGACCGGGCGACAGCACCGGCCCCGCGCCCGGCACCGGCAATCCCTGACCTTGCCCAAAGGATGCGACCTTGGCGGCCTCCTCCCTTTCCAGCAACGCCCTGACGCGCGACGACCGGCGCTTCGGATTCAGGCTGACGGCGCCGGCCGGCATCCTGCTGGCCGTCCTGCTGCTGGTGCCCACGATCCTCACCATCCTCTACAGCCTGCACGACGTCCCGGCCAACGGCCGCAGCCTCGGCCCGTTCGTCGGGCTGGAGAACTACACCATCGTGCTCGGCAGCTCGGTGTTCTGGCGCTCGGCCTGGGTGACCTTCCTGTTCTCGGTCGGGTTCGTGGTTCTCTCCACGCTGATCGGCCTCGCCATGGCGCTGCTGCTCAACCAGCCTTTCATCGGACGGGGCCTCGCCCGGGCGCTACTGATCATCCCCTGGGCGACGCCCTGGCTGATGATCGGCATCCTATGGAAGTGGTTTGCCGATGGCAGCGTCGGCGGGCTCAACGCCGTGCTGCTGATGCTGGGCGCGACGAGCGACTATCACGACTTCCTTTCCGATCCGAACTCGGCGCTCGCGATCACCATCATCGCCGCCGTCTGGCGCCAGGCGAGCTTCGCCGGCATCCTGCTGCTGGCCGGCCTGCAGACCCTGCCGGGCGACCTGAACGAGGCGGCTTCGCTCGACGGCGCCAATCTCTGGCAGCGCTTCCGCAACATCACCCTGCCCTGGCTGCGGCCCGCGCTCGTCACCGTCACGGTGCTCAACGTCATCTATGCGTTCCTGCAGTTCGACGTGATCTTCGCCATGACGCAGGGCGGGCCGGGCGACGCCACCCAGGTGCTGTCGATCCTGATCTATCGCCAGCTCTTCGGCGTCACCCAGATCGGCCTCGGCTCGGCGCTGGCCGTCATCCTCGGCTTCGTCGCGCTCGCCGGCGGGCTGATCACCGTCAAGCTGCTTTACGCCCGGGGGAGCCAACCCGCATGACCGCCCTCGCCTCCACCGCGCCACGGCGTCTGTCCAAGGCCGCGACCGACAGCGACCGACAGCGCAGCTTCGCCGCCAGCTGCGGGATCTATCTCTGCGTCGCCGTCTTCGCGATCTGGATCCTGCTGCCAGTCTGGTATCTCGTCGTCTCCAGCCTGATCACCCCGGCCCAGCTCGGCGTGAAGCCGTTCCCGATGGTGCCGGGTAGCATCACCTTCGACAACTATCTGTCCGTGCTCACCGGCTCGACGGGGTCGAAGGGCTTCGGCAGCACGGATATCGGCGCCCGACTGCTGCCGGCGATCGGCCAGAGCTTCTTCGTCAGTTCCGTCCTTGTGGTGCTCAACCTCACCATCGCCGGGCTCGCCGCCTATGGCCTGTCGCGCTACCCGTTCCGGGGCTCGCGGCTGTTCGAGCTTTCGATCATCATCTCCCGCGTCGTGCCGGCGATCGCCATCATCGGGCCGTTCTTCGTCGCCTTCCGCGTCACCGGCATCCTGAACACGCCCTGGGCGCTGATCGTCAGCTACAACGTGTTCACGCTGCCGCTCGCGATCATGATCCTGAAGAACTACTTTGATCAGCTGCCGCGCGAGATCGAGGAAGCCGCCAAGATCGACGGCGCCTCGCGGCTGCAGACGCTCTGGATCATCGTGGTGCCGCTCGCCCGCCCGGGTCTCGTCGCCGCCGGCGTGCTGATCTTCCTCGAGGCGTGGAGCGAGTTCTTCTATTCCCTGGTGCTCACCAACCAGCTGACCGTCCCGCCGCTGCTGGCCGGTTTCCAGTCCGTGCAGCAGTTCAACTGGAACGCGCTGGCCGCCGCCACGGTCATGTCGATGATCCCGCCCGTCGTGCTGGTCATCATCTTCCAGCGCCATGTCGTCGGCGCGCTGACCGCGGGAGCCGTGAAATGAGCAAACCCCTCCGCGCGGCGGTCGTCAGCGCCGGCTCATGGTCGCAATCGAGCCACCTGCCGGCGCTCGCCGCCCACCCCGATGTCGAGCTGGTGGCGCTGTCGAGCCCGAACGAAGCGACCGCGAAGAGCCTTGCCGCCGCCTTCGGCGTGCCGCTCGCCTTCACCGACTGGCGCGACGTGCTGGCCCAGAAGCCCGATGTCGTCGTCGTCTCCAGCCCGCCGGTGGCGCATGAAGAGCAGGTGATCGCGGCGCTCGAAGCCGGCGCCCATGTGCTGGTCGAAAAGCCGTTCGCGCTCGAAGCAGGCGCTGCGAGCCGGATGCGCGACACGGCGACAAGGGTCGGCCGAATCCTGCTGGTCGGCTTCGGCTGGCCGGCGGCGCCCTGCTTCGCGCTGTCGAAGGCGCTGATCGATGCCGGCGAGATCGGCCGGATCGAGCATCTGACCATGCATCTCGCCGTCAATACGCGCGCCCTGCTGCTGGGCGGCACCGACGGCGGCTGGGGCGGCGACGGCAATTCGGCCGCCTCCACCTATACCGACCGAAATATCTCCGGCGGCGGCTCGGCCGCCGTGTCGATGTCGCATCAGCTCGGCCTGATCGAATGGCTGGCCGGCGAACCGATCGTCGCCGTCAGCGCCAGCACCTATCCGCCGGGGCGCGAGATCGACCTGCATGCCAGCGTCAACGCCGAATTCGCCGGCGGCGGCATGGCCGCGATCAGCAGCGCCTCGACCCATCCCTATCTCGCCCGGCCGCAATGGCACCTCGCGCTCTATGGCGACAAGGGCCAGATCTGGCTCGATTCCATCGCCGACCATGTCCGCCTGGTGCGGGCGAACGGCGACGTCGTCGAATATGGCGAGGCCGAAGCTTCCGGCCTCTATGATTCCGGCGCCCCGACCCGGACGCTGATCGAATGCGCGCTCGGCGCACCCGCCCCCACGGGCCTGACCGCCACCCTCGCGGCGCATGTCGTCGCCGTCACGGACGCCATCTACGAAAGCGCCCGCACCGGACAGACAATACGGATCCCCACAGCATGACCTCGAAGACCACGCTCTTTTCCGGCGGCATCCTCGTCGATGGCCTCGGCTCCGATCCCGTGCGCGGCGACGTGCTGGTGCAAGGCGACCGGATCGTCCGCATCACCGACGGCACCGAGACGCTCGAAGCCGACCGTACCATCGCCATTGACGGACTGATCCTCGTCCCCGGTTTCATCGACATGCACACCCATTCCGATCTGCAGGTGCTGGTCCAACCCGACCACACCTCCAAGATCACGCAGGGCGTGACGACCGAGGTTCTCGGCCAGGACGGCTTGAGCTATGCGCCGATCGACGAGGCGACGCTGGCCGAACTCCGCGCCCAGCTGAAAGGCTGGAACGACGACCCGCCGGGCTTCGACTGGAACTGGCGCTCGGTCGCCGACTATCTGCAGCGTCTCGACGGCAATACCGCCGTCAACACCGCCTATCTCGTGCCGCATGGCAATCTGCGCATGCTCGTCATGGGCAACGCGCCCCGCCTCGCCACACCGGACGAGCTGGAGCAGATGAAGGCGCTGCTGCGCATCGCGCTGGAGGAAGGCGGTGTCGGCCTCTCGACCGGCCTCACCTATGTGCCGGCGATGTATTCCGACACGGACGAACTGGTGGCGCTCTGCGAGGTCGTCGCCGAATATGGCGGCTTCTACTGCCCGCACCACCGCAATTACGGCCTCGATGCGCTCGGCGGCTATCGCGAATGCTTCGACATCGCGCGGCGCTCCGGCGTCGCGCTGCATCTCGCCCACACGCATCTCTCCTTCGAATGCAATCGCGGCAAGCTGCCGGAACTCCTGAAGATGCTGGACGATGCCATCGCCGACGGCGTCGACCTGACCTTCGACAGCTATCCCTATCTCGCCGGCATGACGACGCTGCTGTCGCAACTGCCGAGCTGGGCGCTCGCCGGTACCGGCGAGGAACAGATGGCCCGGCTCCGCTCGCCCGAAGATCGCGCGAAGATCATCGAGGCGCTCGACGTCACCGGCTCGGACGGACACCAGGGCCTGACCGTCAACTGGTCGACGGTGCATGTCGTCGGCACGCCCGGCGCGCCGGAACTCGAATGGGTGATGGAGAGCGATCTCGCCGCCGCCGCCGAAAAAGTCGGCAAGAGCCCGGCCGAGTTCGCGCTCGACATCCTGGTCGCCACCGAGCGCAGCGCACCGTGCGTGTTCTTCATCGGCCACGAGGACCATGTGCGCGCGCTGATGCAGCGCGACGAGCATACGGTCGGCAGCGACGGCATCCTGGTCGGCGACCGGCCGCATCCGCGCTCCTGGGGCACCTTCCCGCGCATGCTGGAAACCTATGTACGCGAGGAAAAGGTGCTGACGCTCGCCGAATGCGTCCGCCACATGACGAGCACCGCCGCCAACCGCCTGCGCCAGCCCGATCGTGGCCGCATCGCGGTCGGCGCCAGGGCGGATATCGTCGTCTTCGACCACATGACGGTGAAGGCGAACGCCACCTATGCGGTGCCGCGCCAGGCCGCCTCGGGCATTTTCCACGTCATGGTCAATGGCGAACTGGCGCTGCAGGATGGCGCCATGACCGGCGTCCGCTCCGGCCGCGTCATCCGCATGCCGTCCTGATCCCGCTTCCTCCGAAGGTACCCGATATGTCCGCTGCCCTTACCGCCTCCGACTGGACCGACATCCCCGTGGCCACGCCCGGCCTGGTGCTGGATCTCGACGTGCTCGACCGCAACCTCGACGAGATGGCGGCGATCGCCCGCTCGGCAGACGTCGAACTCTATCCGCATGCCAAGACGCACCGCATGGCCGATGCCGGGCGCCGGCAGATCGAGCGCGGCGCGCAGGGCCTCTGCGTCGCCAAGCTGGGCGAGGCGGAAGCCTTCGCCGATGCCGGGATCGAACGGCTGTTCGTCGCCAACCCGATCTTTGGCGCCGAGAACGGCGCGCGGGCGCTGGCGCTCTCCCGCCGCGCCGACGCGCTGTTCGCCACCGACAGCGTCGATGCGGCGGCGAGCATCGGCGCCGTGTTCGCGGCAGCGGGCGAGAAGGCGCGCATGATGCTGGCGATCGATTCCGGCCTCGGCCGCGAGGGCGTCTCGCCGGCCAAGGCGGTGGAGGTCGCCAAGGCGATCGCCGCCGCCCCGGGCGTCGATCTGGTCGGGATCTACACGCATGAGGGCGCCACCTATGGCGCCAGGGACAGGGCCGACCTCGAAGCGCGCGCGGTCGCCGCCGGCGAACTGATGGTCGACGTCGCCAAGGCGATCCGCGCCGAAGGCATTGCGCTGCCGATCGTCTCGCTCGGGGCCTCGGCCTCGGCCCGCGCCGTCGCCCATGTGCCGGGCGTCACCCAGATCCGCCCCGGCATCTATGCCTTCAACGATGTCGGCCAGATCGCGCTCGGCAATGCCACGCTCGACACCGTCGCCGTGCGGGTGATCGGTACGGTGATCAGCCATCCCGATCCCGACCGCGCCTGCATCGACGCGGGCTCGAAATCGCTCTCGACCGACCTCGTCCCGGCCGCCGCGCACCGGCACGAGTATCCCGGCATGGGCATGATCGTGAACGCGCCGGGCTGGGTCATCGACAAGATGTCGGAAGAGCATGGCTGGCTGCGCTGGCAGGGCGAGGGGGAACCGACGCCGCTGCCGGTCGGCACCCGGCTGGAGATCGTGCCGAACCATGTCTGCATGGCCTTCGCCATGCTGCGCCGCGCCGCCATCCTCCAGGACGGCAAGCTCGCCGGCAGCTGGGAAGGTTTCGGGCCGGGCTCGTCGGAATAGCAGCAGGCTTAGCGGGGACGGACTGCACACTTTCGCCTCCCCATCGGGGAGCGGGGAAAGTGTGAGTCCGGTTTCTGGGCCCGGAAATTTGATCTAGGCTTCGGCCAAGGCGGACATTCAATCGGGGAGACCAAACATGTCGGACTTCAGGCTCGCGGCCGGCGAGGCGCTTTTCGTCGCCTCGCGCGGCGTCTTTGAACTGCACGGCCTCACCCGATGGGTCGAGAAGGACGGCGTCTGGACCGGCGAGACGCTGGGGCATGCCGAGCAGCTTTCCGCGCTCGCTTCCCACCCGACGCTGCCGGTCATCTACGGCACGTCGCGGGCCGGCATGGATGGCGAGATCCATGCGTGGCGGATCACGGGCGACAAGGCTGAAACCATCGGCGAGAAGAAGAGCGGCGGCGCCGAGCCCTGTCACCTGACGGTCGATCCCACGGGGACGCTGCTGGTCTTCACCAACTACACGACCAGTACGCTCGGCCTGCAGCGGCTCGCCGCCGATGGCAGCTTCGACGGCGAGATCGCGTTGGTGAAGCTTTCCGGCAGCGGTCCGGAACTCGACCGGCAGGATGACGCGCATCCGCACCAGGCCTTCTTCGTCGGCGAGACCCTGTTCATCATCGATCTCGGCGACGATTCCATCCGCGAGTTCCATGTCGATCCGGCACAGCCGGGATCGGCGGCGCTGACGGAGACGCGGGTGACCAGGCTTCCCGCCGGGTGCGGACCACGCCATGCCGTCGTGCTACCGGATGGACGCCTTGCCGTCAGCGGCGAGCTTGGCTCCAACCTTCTGGTCGGCAAGCCCGGCGCGCCGGTGGAGGACTGGGTAAGCGTGCCGAGCACGGCGCGGCCGGGCCCGGCCCGCACGCGCCACCGCCGCAACTATCCCGGCGACATCCAGCGCTCGGCCGATGGCCGCTTCGTCTATTTCGCCAATCGCGGCAACGATACGATCGCGACTTTCGACGTGTCGGGGGAAACGCCGAAGCTGGTCTCGGAGATCGATTCGAGCGTGTTCTGGCCGCAGCATCTGCTGGTGCATGGCGACCACCTGCTTGTCGCCGGCTGGGATTCCTCGCGCATTGCCGCGCTCAAGCTGGAATCCGGGGTGCCCGTCTCGGCGGCGACCGCGTTCGAATGCGCCTTCCCAGGCTGGATCCTGCTGCAAAAGGCCTGACCGCCGGCTCGCCGGGCCGCCCGGCCACATTCGCCTGGACGGAAGAACGGGATCGCGCTCTCGCGCGATCGCCGCAGGGCGCGCAGCCGGTCTAGGGGGAGAGGCGTCTCTGGGCGGCTTCGTGCAGATCGCCCAGCAGCACCAGCTTCAGGAAGCTCTGGTCGTCATTGTCGAGTCCGATACGCCTGAGTTCCAGGAATTCGAGCGATTCGGCGATGGAGAGACCGCGAAAGCACTCGCGTCCGGCGCCGTCGATGACGAGCGCGTTGGCTTGCTCTAGTTCCGCGCGCTCCTCGACCGTCAGATCGAGCAGCCGCACCGGCCGGCTCGCCGCCTCCGCCGCGCCCGAACCGGCCACCCTCCGCATGTCCGAGAACGCAGCCGGCGGGGGGGTCGGCTTGCGCGGCAGTCGGGTCTTTTTTCCAAGCGACATTGAGTTCTGCCCTGTCGGTCCTACTGACGCGATAAGGCAGCCGCAGCCGTTGGCAAACTCACAAACCGATCCGTGCAATTTGAATGATCTGACGATTTCGCCAGCCCGGCGGATGGGCACGAAACCGACCAGCGCGGGGCAAGATCGCCTCGTCGCTTCGACCGCGAAATCCTAGTGGCGGGATTCCGACATGGACTTGGAATGCTTCTCCATCGACATCAACGCGTCCGCATGGCTGAGCAGATCATCCAGCGACTCGCCGCCGCCCGGCTTCGCCTGGACGATGCCGATGCTGATCGACAGGGTGCACTGGGCCGGCGACAGACGGTTGAAATAGTCGAGCCGCGTGCGAAGGCTGTTGCGCAGGGTCTCGGCCGGAGCGAGCGGCGCCTGAACGAGAACGCAGAACTCGTCGCCACCCATCCGGCCCACCACATCGGACTGCCGCACGCTGTCGCGCAGCACGCTGGCGCAATCGGCGATCAGGCTATCGCCGACCGTGTGGCCGAACTTGTCGTTGACCTTCTTCAGGCCGTCGACATCGATGAACGCGATCTGGCAACCGCTGCCGCTGGCCAGGATCGTCTCGGCGGCGCGACGAAAGCCGCGCCGGTTGAGCAGGCCCGTCAGCTCGTCGGTGATCGAGAGTTCCTCGATATCGGCCTTGGCCTGGACCAGTTCGGCGGCGCGCAGGCGCACCCGCTCCTCCAGCTCGCCATGAATGCGGATGTTCTCGATCGCCAGAGAAGCGGCGTCGGCGAGCTTGATCAGCAGGCGCAGATCATCGTCGGTCGGGGCGTTGGCCTCGGCCCAGTAGACCCCGATGGCGCCGATGGGTTCATGAGTGCGGATCGGCACCACGGCGAGGCTGCGGATGAAGGTCGCCTGATAGGCGGAAGCATTGAGACGCGGGTCGACGGCGACGTCCTGGGCCTGAACCGACTGACGGTTCAGCATGGCCCAGCCTTCGATGCAGCTCTCCTGCGGCACGCGAAGCCCCTTCCAGAGCGGGGCGATCGCATCCTCGTCGACGAAGTGGCAGGCCGCGCCGTCGCGCAGGACGAAGCTGGCGCCGTCGCTACGCGTCAATTGGCGTGCCGCAGTCTTGACGATCCGCTGCACCTGACCCGCTTCGCGCGTGAACGACAAGGCCTGCACGGCCGAAAGCAGGACTTCGACGGCGCGAAAATAGCGTTCGGGATCACGCGGCTGCGTGTACGCGATGGTGCCCGGTATGTCCGATCCCTGCCCTTGCATGTCCGTCTTCGATCGCCTCGTACAGATTGCTTTCTCGTAGCAGATGCAATCATTCCGACACAATCATAATGGCGGTCCGCAAGCGAACAAGGCGCGACAATATGAAAGAGGCGATCCTCCCGCGAGATGATCCGCGGGAGGAGCACAGCCTAGCCGCTGACGGAGGCGAGGAACTTCTTGAACACGAAGCCGCGCTTGCCGTCGACGACGACCTCGCACCATCCCTTGCACTGAACGACCTGGACCCGGTCCCCCGTCTTGAGCAGGCCGACCGTGGGGGCGCCATTGTCCGGATTGCCGCGCAGCTTGACGCCGCTGGTGATCCGGGCAGGGCCCGGCGCGGGCGACCCGGCCGCCACGCTCCGGGCTGGAGCTGCCGCAACCGGCTCGACCGGGGACTGGGCCGCCGCCGGCACGGCCGCGTCGGGCGCGGCAATATCGGGCTCGGCAGCCGCGATCGCGGGATCGGCGGTCGGAACGGGTTCATCCACCGGCGCGGTCGCAACCGCCACCGGCTTCGGCGCAGGCTGGGACGGAACGGCCGGCGCTGCATAGGCGGCGCGCACGCTTGGCGTCACCGGCTGGCCGCTGACGGCGGATCCCGGCAACATGGCGGCGCCCAGCGTCGGCGCGGAACCGGGAATGGTGTCCAGCATGTCGGCGCCACGCAGTTGCGGCGATTCCGGCAGCGACTGGTCTTCCGCCGCCCGCGCATAGGACTGCTTGACGGGGGGCGCGGGCAAGGCCGGCTCGGCCTTGGCGATCCCGGCCGTGGAAACACTGTCCAGTTCGTTCGCAACCGGCGCATCGCTGGACGAAGAGACGGCATGGATCGTCGCCAGGGCACCGCCACCAACCAGGGCGAGGGCGGCGACAACGCCGAGAAGCCGCCGGTTCAGTACCCCGCGCCGCCGCGCGACATCGACATAGCCGCTCCGGTCCGCGTCGAGCGTGGGCTCCTCGCCATCGGCGATGCGCAGTTCATCGACGGCGATCGAGAGGCGCTGCGCCAGTTCTCCGGCAAGCCGGTCCTCCAGTTCGACGGCCGCCACGCCGGCATCGGGCTTGGGCGCCGCGTCGGGACGCCGGCCTCGCGCCAGCAGCAGTTCGACGGCGAGCCGATCCTGCTGCGGCAGTCCGGACGGCGCCGGCGCGTCGGGCGCCGGCTCCGCCGCGAGGCGGTCTTCTTCGAATTCGGCCTGGATCAGGGGAAGGGCCGCCTGCGCGGGGGGGCCGGCCTTGGCAACTTCCAGGGTCTCGGGCTCCCACAGCGTCGCGACATGGCGCAGGTCGCCCATCAGGGCCGCCTCGAGTTCGGCCGCGAGATCCTCGAGTTGCGACAGGGACGTGTCCGGCTCCGGCGCGGGACGATGCTGGACCAGCCTGGGGAAACCCCGCGCTTTCAGATCGGAACTTTCTTGCAGACGGAGGTCTTCCAGGGATGAAACGCCTTCGGCGGCGGGAGTCGACGGACCGGAATCAGTCAGCTCAGCGAGACTGCGCACGCGCAAGGCGGCGCTCGATTTGCCCGAATGGATCATGGTACTCATCTCTACTTTGTTTCGACACGTAACCCCCGCTCCCGCCAAAACAGATCGAAAATTATTCTCGGTTAATATTTCCTGTTGTCAAAGATGACCTAAACAGGGAACGAACAAAACCACCCAAGATTGAATCATGATGGAGAACATCGATCCATCGTCATCATGGATGATAAATGCGGCGACTCTTTGCCATTGTTAAGGCCAGAGTCATAAGGGCCGCGATCGGCTACAACTTCTGCGACGTTGCTTAGAGCGCCTGATGATCCGTCCGAGGGCGCAACGTCCGCAGCGTGAAGATGTAGACCGGAATGCCTGAAATCAGCACGAGCAGCGCCGCGAAGGGCGCCGCCGCGGCATAGGCGCTGTCATTGGTATGCGACCAGACCTCGGTCGCGAGCGTCACGACGCCGGTCGGGGCCAGGATCAGCGTCGCCGTCAGCTCGCGCATCAGCTCCAGCGCAACCAGCGCCAGAGCGGCGCCGAGGCCCGGCGCAAGCGAGGGCAGCGTCACCGAGACAAAAGCCTGCAGCGGGCTGCGCCCCAGCGTGCGAGCGACCTCCTCGATCTCGCGGGGCACCAGCTCGGCCGACGCGCGTATGGCGGATTGCGCGAGCGGCAGGAACAGGATGGCGTAGGCGGCGAACAGCACGGCGCGGGTCTGGTAGATCGCCGGCAGCAGCCGGATCGACAGATAGACCAGCGCCAGGGCGACCACGAGGCCCGGCAGGCCGTGCACGACATAGGGCAGGCGGTCGGCGAAGCGCGCGAAGAAGCCCCGGCTGCGCAGGACCAGCAAGACCAGCGGCAGGGCGATCAGCGTCGTGACGACGGTTCCCGGCAGCGCCAGCGACAGCGAGCCGAACAGAGCGGGCCCGAGCGCGTCGAGGCCGCGACCGGCCGAGACGCCCTTGACCAGCCAGTAACCGAGCCGGCCGAACGGAACGCCGAGCGACACGATGGCAACAGCGATGAAGCCCAGCATGACGAGCGGCTGCGCGCGGCCGAGCCGGGCGGGCGAGCCGCGCCGCGCCGTGTTGCGGCCGACCTTCGAGAAGCGGACGCCGCGCCGCAGCCACATCTCGCCAAAGGCGACCGGCAGGCAGAGCAGCATCAGCAGCGCCGAGAGCACGGCGGCCGAGGCATTGTCGAACTGCAGCTCATATTGCTGGAAGATCGCCGTCGTGAAGGTCTGGACACGCAGCAGCGCCAGCGCGCCGAACTCCGACAGCATGTGGGCGGCGACCAGCAGCGCGCCACCGCCGAGCGCCGGCAGGGTCCGGGGCAGCGTCACCTTCCAGAACGTGGTCCCCGGCCCCTTGCCGAGGGAGCGCGATACCTCCTCCATGCCCGGATCCATGCTGCGCAGCGAGGCGGCGACGGGCAGGAAGATGAGCGGGAAGCTCTCCATGCTGAGGATCAGGATGGCGCCCGGCATGCCCTGAAAGGAGGGGCCGAGCGACTTCCACGCGAAGCTTGCGACGAAGGCCGGCATGGCGAGCGGCAGGCAGCACAGCACCCGCCAGAGCCATTTGCCCCGGAGATCGGTACGCTCGGTGAACCAGGCGGCCGCATAGCCGATCAGGCTGGCAAAGAACGTCACCGACAGGCAGAGCGTGACGGTATTGCCGAGAAGCCTCAGCGTGCGCGGCCGGGCCAGTTCGCTCCAGATGGCCTGCCAGCCAGCGCCCCAGGAGCGCATCAGCACATAGATGACCGGCAGCGCGATCAGCGCGGTCGGGATCAGCGCCAGCGCGACGAGCCAGCGCGAGGCCGGCGCGGAGGCTGCCGCGCCGCGCCGGGACGAACCATCGGAAGCGCTGGCGGCGCTGGTCAAGCGAGATCTGCCTCGCGCAGCAAGGCAAGCGCCTCGGCGGCATCGCCGAGATCGGCCGGCGTGAGCGGGGCCGGATCGAGCTGATCGAAGGGTTTCAGCGGGAACGGCGACACGACGCCGGGGCGCAGCGGATATTCGGCGATCGCGCCGACGATCGCCGCCTGCCCCTCGGCGCTGACCATGAAGGCGACGAAGCGCTGCGCGGCTTCCGCCTTCTTCGAGGTCTTCAGCACGCCAGCGCCGGACACGGTGATCAGCGTGCCGGGATCCCCTTGGCCGATGAAATAGAGCGCCGAGTTCATGTTGTCGGGGCCGAGCTCCTGCTCGAGCGCGTACCAGTAGTAATTGTTGCTGAGCGCCACGGCGATATCGCCGCCCTCGACGGCCTCGACGGCGGCGGAATCGCTGTTGTAGATGCGGCCATGCTGGCGCAGCCCCTTGAGCCAGGCGAGCGCGACATCGCGGCCCTTGAGCAGCGACACCGCGACGACCTGCTGCTGGAACGCGCCGCTGTTCGGGGCGAAGGCGACCTTGTCGGCCCATGCCTCGCCGGCGAAGTCGAGCACGGTCTTCGGCAGGGCCGATTCCTCGATCATCGACTTGTTGTAGACGACGACCCGGCTGCGCGCACCGGCGCCGATCCAGGCCCCATCCCTGGCGGCATACTTGGCCGGGATCTGTTTCAGCGTTTCGGCCTGGAGCGGCGCCAGCAGCCCCTTCTCGGCGATGGCGACGAGCGAGGGGCTCTCTTCCGACCAGAAGACATCGGCGGGCGAATTGGCGCCCTCCTCGATCAACTGGCTGGCGAGCTGGGCGCTGTTGCCGTTGCGGGTGACGACCGCGATGCCGGTGGCGGCGGTGAAGGCGGCGACGAGCGCTTCGACGGGCGGGCGGTGCTGGCCGTTATAGAGCGCCAGCGTCTGGTCCTCGGCCCGTGCCGGAACCGGCAGGCCGGACAGCATCGCGGCGCCGGCAGCGCCGACGCCCAAATGCATCAGCTGGCGCCGGGTGACGTCGTACATTGGAATAACTCTATGTTATTGATGTCGATTGCTTTTCGTACCAATACCCGTGCGGCGGCCCTGTCAACTCCGTAGCCCACGGCGGCGGCGGACGCCATTGTCACAGCCTGTCCGGAAAGCCCCTAGGCGCGGATGCGTTGACCGGCCGGATCGTAGAGCGGATCGAGATGCGCCTGCGCCGCAACACGCTCGCCGGCAACTTCGAGTTCGTAGCGTCCCGACAGCACGAAATCGCGGTCGACCCCGGTGGCGCGCCGCACATAGCCGTAGCCGATCGGCCGTCCGACCGTGTAGCCATAGCCGCCGCTGGCGAGCCAGCCGACGCGCTCGCCATCCCGGTAGATCGTCTCACGGCCGAGCAGGACGATCGACGGATCCTCGGTGGTGAAGGCAGCCAGCAGGCGTGGCAGCGGCTTTTCCGCCTGCGCCTCCAGCGCCGCGCGGCCGAGAAACGGGATCGGCTTCTTCAGCTTCACGAACGGGCCCAGGCCCGCGACGAGCGGCGAATGATCCGGGCCGATCTCGGCGCCCCAGGCGCGATAGCCTTTCTCCAGCCGCAGCGTCTCGATGGCGCGATAGCCGGCGAGCTTCAGGCCCCCCGGCCGGCCCGCCTCGATCAGCGCATCGTAGAGCGTCAGCGCGAACTCCATCGGCACATGGAGTTCCCAGCCGAGTTCGCCGACATAGGTGACGCGCAGCGCCAGAACCGGGCAGCCGGCGATCGAGAGCTTTTTCGCGCGGCCGAACGGAAAGGCGGCATGGGAAATATCGGCATCGGCGAGGGGCTGCAGGATGTCGCGGGCGCGCGGCCCCATCAGGACGAGCACGGCATTCTGCGAGGTGACGTCCCTCAGCCGGGCGTCGAGGCCGGCCGGGATGTTCGACTGGATCCAGTGGAAGTCATGCGTCGCGAAGCCGGTGCCGGTGACGATGTAGTAGCGGTCCTCGGCAAGCCGCGCGACGGTCAGGTCGCATTCGATGCCACCCTTCCCGTTCAGCATCTGCGTGTAGACGAGATGCCCGACCGGCTTGGCGACGTCGTTGGCGGCGATCCAGGACAGCGCCTTTTCGGCGTCGCGCCCGGTCAACTCGAACTTGGCAAACGAGGTCTGGTCGAACAGCACCGCCGCCTCGCGCGCCGCGCGATGCTCGCGCCCGACCGGCTCGAACCAGTTCGGCCGCTCATAGGTGTAGCGATCCTCCGCCACTTCCCCGGCGGCCACATCGGCAAACCAGTTGGCGCGTTCGAAGCCAAGCTTCTCGCCGAATACCGCGCCTTCCGCCGCCAGACGGTCATAGAGCGGCGAGCGGCGCAGCGGCCGGCCGGAGAGGAACTCTTCGGAAGGCCAGGCCATGGTGTAGTGGCGGGCATAGGCCTCCTGCGTCCGGCTGCGGATCCAGGCGAGGTCGTGGTGGTTGCGGCCGAAGCGGCGGATATCGACCGGCCAGAGATCGAAGGGCGGCGCGCCGTGCACGACCCACTCGGCAAGCGCCATGCCGGCGCCGCCCCCCGAGGCGATGCCGAAGGCGTTGAAGCCGGCGCCGACGAAGACGTTCCGCACCTCCGGCGCCTCGCCGAGGATGAAGTTGCCATCGGGGGTGAAGCTCTCGGGGCCATTGATGAACTGCTTGATGCCGACCGTCTCCATCGCCGGCACGCGGCCGAGCGCCTGCTCGAGGATCGGCTCGAAATGGTCGAAGTCGGATGGCAGCAGTTGGAACTCGAAGTCGCGCGGCAGCGGATCGACGTCCCAGAGCTTCGGGTTCGGTTCGTAGCCGCCCATCACCAGCCCGCCGACCTCCTCCTTCCAGTAGGTGAGCCGGTCCGGATCGCGCAGGGTCGGCAGATTGGGTGTGACGCCGGGAATGGCGTCGGTGATCAGATATTGATGCTGCACCGAGACGAGCGGGATGTTGACGCCGGCAAGCCTGCCGATCTCGCGCGACCATTGCCCGGCTGCGATCACGACCTTCTCGCAGGCGATGCGGCCGACACTCGTCTCGACCGCCGCGACCGCACCGTTCTCGACGACGATGCCGGTGACGCCGACGCCCTCGCGGATCGTAACGCCCTTCTGCCGCGCGCCCCTGGCGAGCGAGGCGGAAATGTCGGACGGCGACACCTGACCATCGGTCGGCAGGAAGGCGGCGCCGACGACATCGTCGACCTGCATCAGCGGCCACAGCGCCTGCGCCTCGCGCGGCGTCAGAAGCTGCATCTCGAGCCCGAAGGAGCGCGCCGTGGTCGCCTGGCGGCGCACCTCGGTCCAGCGTTCAGCATTGCAGGCGAGGCGCAGGCCGCCATTGCGCTTCCAGCCCGTCGCCTGCCCCGTCTCGGCCTCGAGCCGGTCATAGAGCGCGACCGAGTAGCCGAGCAGCTGCGTGATGTTGGCCGAGGTGCGGAGCTGGCCAACAAGGCCGGCGGCATGCCAGGTCGAGCCCGAGGTCAGCTTGCCGCGCTCGAGCAGGATCACGTCGGTCTGGCCCATGGCGCCCAGGTGATAGGCGACCGACGTGCCGACGATGCCGCCGCCGATGATGACGATGCGGGCGGAAGATGGAAGATCGGTCATGCTTGTCCCCGTCACCGGTCGAGCGCCTCGAAAGCGAGCATCGCCGCCTTGAAGCGGCCGAGATACTCCGCCGTGTAGGCCGGATAGTCGAACACCAGCCGGCTATGCAGTTCGGAGACCATGCTCCACATCGTCTCGCGCAGCAGCGAAGCGGCCATCATCGCCATCGCGCGGCGGCGCATCTCGTCGCTCAGCGGCCGGTCGAAATAGAGCTCCAGCGCCTGCTCGGTCTCGCGCTGCGACAGCAGGTTGTTGGAGGAAAGCCCGCCGAGGTCGAACAGCGGCGAGTTGAAGCCGGCATAGTCCCAGTCAACCAGCCAGAGCCGCTGGCCGTCATCGATCAGATTGGCGGCCAGCATGTCGTTATGGCCAAAGACCAGCTCGATCGGGCCAACCGCCTTCTCCAGCCGGTCGGCCGAATCCAGCAGGCGCACCAGCATCGGCAGATGGTGGCTCTCGCCCGCCTCCAGCGTGTGGGTGTAGTCGCGGATGACCTGGAACACCCAGAACAGCGGCGCCGGGCCACGGAAGTAACGCGGTATGTCGCGATGCGCCTTGCGGAGCAATTCGACGACACGGCCGAGATAGCGATCGTCGCGGATATCCTGCGGCGTCAGGCTGCGGCCTTCGATGAAGTCGATGACCATGGCGCCCGGCTCGGCATGAACGACGATCGGCGAAATGCCGGCCTCCGCCGCCGCGTGGCTCGCCGCCAGCTCGGTGGTGCGGATGATGCCGTGCTCGATCATGTCGCCGCCGATGCGCACGACATATTTGCGGCCGCCGTCCTCGACCAGGCAATTGGTGTTGGTGAGCCCGCCGGCCAGCGGCTGCGGCGAGACGGGGCCGCTCCAGAACGAGAGCCGCGCCGCGCGCGCCAGCGAATCCTGCGTGTCCGTCATGACCGAAGGTTCCCCCCGCGACGAAAGGGATCCGTCGCGCCGCTATAGGAAACCAGGGAAGGGCAAGGATGCAAGCGCCGCGTGCAGGGGCGCGAGCCAGCGGAGCGGAGAAGGGTTACCGGGGGTCATCGGCTCCACCCTTCTCCGTCCGATAGGAGCTGATTACGCACAACCGGAAGATCAGCTTGCCAAGATCTGTCGCAAGGCTCCTGCCAGGTGCGGGGTCGCTTGCCAGCACAAGATATGGTTACGATTTGAATCAAATTCGCCAGATCTTGGGAAGGTTAATGGCCGATTCACCTTCCGCGCATTGCAAATTGCGACGAGGTTCGCAATTTGCAATCGTCGCGCGGCCTCAGGCCAGTCCGAGCGGCTCGCGGCTCGCTTGCGCTTCGCCGACGCCGGCGGCCTCGCCGCGCGGCAGGCGCAGCCAGAGATCCAGGAAGCTGTCGAGGAACTGCGAGGTCTGCGCGTCATAGACGGCGCGGCCCTCCATGTGCTGGGCGCGCGGCTGCGCCCCGGGCAGCGCGAACCGGTCAGCCCCGGTGGTGGTCCAGCGATGCATCATCGCCAGCGTCAGTTCGATATGGAACTGGAAGCCGAAGGCGGCCGGGCCGTATTGAAACGCCTGGTTCTGATAGAGCTGCCCCTCGGCAAGCAGCGCGGCGCCGTCCGGCAGGTCAAAGCCCTCGCCATGCCACTGATAGACCGTCTCCGGCCAGGTGCAGAGCCCCTGCCCCGTCTCGGTGGCCCGGAGCGGGTAATAGCCGATCTCGACCAGCCCGTCGGGCCGGGGGCCGACGCGGGCGCCGAGCTGGCGCGCCAGCATCTGCGCGCCGAGGCAGATGCCGAGCAGCGGCGCCTGCTCCGCCAGCGGCACCGACATCCAGTCGATCTCGCGGCGGATGAAGTCCTCGTCGTCATTGCTCGACATCGGCCCGCCGAAAACGATGGCGCCGGCGTGTCCGGCCAGGGTTTCCGGGAGCGGTTCGCCGAAGCGCGGACGGCGGATATCGAGCGGATGACCGCGTTCGGCCAGCCGGAGGCCGACACGGCCAGGCGTCGAATGCTCCTGATGGAGGACGATCAAGACGGGCTTCAGCGACTGCGGCACGGCGGCACGGGTCCTCAGAGCCGGGAGCCGGTCGATGCCGGCTCCGCGGGGTCATTCCTTGGGAGGCACCAGCGTGTCCACGGCGCTGCCCCCGGACTGCACGATCTTCTTCAGCCGCAGCCGCGAGCGCCCGGATACGCCGAGCAGATCGGCGACGCGCCAGATCGCATTGTCCTCGAATTCGGTCAGGCGACCATCGGCATAGACGAGATCCCACATCATCGCCACGATCTGCTCGCGATCGATCTCGTCCAGCTGCGCCTTGAGCACGCTGGTGAAGCGATAGAAATCGACCGCCTCGTCATCGGCCTCGACGGCGGCGCGCACGAGATCGTCCGTCGCCTCCTCGTCCAGGCTGTAGCGCGCCTTGAGCAGTTCATGCAGGCGCACGCGCTCGGCTTCGGCCACGTCACCGTCAACCGCGACGACGTGATAGAGAAGCGCCGCGGCGGCGAGGCGATGGTCGTCATCGCCAAACTGCCGGGGAGCCGTCTCACCCGTCAGTTCGGCAATGAAATTGCGAAGCACATTCAGCATTCGATCTCTCCGGGGCCGGCCGATTCCAATATCGATTCGACCAACGTGACGGTCCAAGCTGCATGACAATACGGCAAGGTTAGGAAACAGGCACGCGACAAGCCGTCGCCGGACCCAGATCATTCCGGCGCCGCCGCGGAAATGCCGGAATCTCGCCTGGCGGGGAAGGCGCCCCTGGCAACGGTTGCGAAAGCAAACCGCGTACAAAAACAAACCGCCGACCTTTTGGGCCGGCGGCTAAAACATAACTAAATAAGAACAACTCTTTGCCCGAACCAAAAAAAACTCGAGCTCATTAATTCTAACTACAACTGCGCGTCAAATAACCTTCGAATACACTTCTAACCGGGAAATTCCCGAAGCTGCCTTGGACTGCGGGACTTAAGATCTTTTGAATCGTCCGCCCCGCGACAAGAAAAAGAATATGGGCTTCCGTGGCGGGACGCAAGTGGGTTTTGCCCTCCGGGCGCCACATTTTCACAATCTGCCGGATTTCAGCCCAAAATAGCATGAATCCCGATAAACCATATCTGCCGTAGCAACGCCGCGCCGGCGGCCGGCGGCAGCGCCCGCCCGAGGTGGCCGCAAGCGAACGGCCCATTCCTCGCAGCCGACCGGCCAAAGGAAAAGGGCCGGCGCGATAACTCGCGTCGGCCCCCTTGATCTTCACCTGGCGTCGGATGTCAGCGTCGACGCGCCGCGCCACCGCGGAAAGGCGGCCTGGGTGCTTGCGAGGCAAGCGGTTCGCCCTTGTGCCGGAAAACCAGTCGCGCACGATCGAGATCGTATGGCGTCATCTCGACGGTTACGCGGTCGCCCGCCAGCGTCTTGATCCGGTTCTTCTTCATCCGGCCCGCGGTGTAGGCGACGACGACATGCCCGTTCTCGAGTTCCACGCGGAACTTGGCGTCGGGCAGTACCTCGACGACCGTACCCTCGAATTCGAGCGCTTCTTCCTTCGCCATGTGTTGTTCCTTACGAGACCTTCAGTTCCGTCGCGGACGTCTTGCCGCGACGATCGGTCTCGAGTTCGTACGAGATCTTGGCGCCGTCGCGCAGCGTCGACAAACCAGCACGCTCAACCGCGCTGATGTGCACGAACACATCCTGACCACCCTGATCGGGCTGGATGAATCCATAGCCCTTCGTCGCATTGAACCACTTCACTGTACCCGTCGCCATGGAAATCTCCTTCAGTCTGGCGGTAGAGAACTTTGCTAACGACCGTCCCGTCGTCAAGCCGCTCGGCGGCGTTGTTGGCCACGCCACCGATTTTTCTTGCTCTTTTCTTCGTTCGGCAGGCTGTCACGCACCGACTTGTCGCCCCGCTGCGTATCCGCAACGGGCCGAGGCGCGGCGTGCGAGGCCTTGAATTGGGTCGCGACTTCGGGGATCGGACGGCGAATCAGCCGCTCGATGGCCTTCAGGCGCGCCGATTCACCGGCGTCGAACAGAGAGAGGGCGAGCCCGCTGCGACCGGCGCGGGCAGTACGTCCAATGCGATGGACATACGATTCCGGCTCGTCGGGCAGGTCGAAATTCACAACATGGGTGATGCCGGAGACATCGATGCCGCGAGCGGCGATGTCGGTCGCGACGAGCACCCGGAGACTTCCATCCTTGAAGCCCTCCAGCGCCTTCTGACGGGCGCCCTGGGACTTATTGCCATGCAGGGCCAGCGTCTCGACGCGGGCCTTCTGCAGGTGCTGCGCGACGCGGTCGGCGCCGTGCTTGGTGCGCGTGAAGACGATCACGCGCTCCATCTCCGGATTGGCGAGCAGATCCAGGAGGAAATTACGCTTCTCGGCCGTCGGCACGCGATAGAGCTTCTGGTCGATACGGTCGACGGTGACCGCTTCCGGCGTGACCTCGACCCGGACCGGGTCCTTGAGGATCTTGCGCGAAAGCGTGGCCACTTCGGCCGGCATGGTGGCCGAGAACAGCAGCGACTGGCGGTTTTCCGGCAGCAGCGCCACGATCTTCATGACGTCGCGGACGAAACCCATGTCGAGCATGCGGTCGGCCTCGTCGAGCACCAGGTGGGAGACCTGGTCCAGACGGACGACGCGCGCCTGCAGATGGTCGAGCAGGCGGCCAGGCGTGGCGACGAGAATGTCGACACCCTTTTCGAGCGCCCGGATCTGCGGCTGATGGCCGACACCGCCAAAGACGAGCGCGTGCCGGATGCCGAGGAACTTCGAGAACTTGCGCAGCTCGGAATCGATCTGGATCGCAAGTTCGCGCGTCGGGGCGAGAATGAGGGAACGGGCACTCTTCGGCTGGAGACCATCCGCGCGGCGCGACAGATGCTGCAGGAGCGGCAGGCCGAACGCGGCGGTCTTGCCGGTTCCGGTCTGCGCAATGCCGAGCATGTCGCGGCCTTCGAGAAGTGCGGGAATTGCCTGGGCCTGGATCGGCGTCGGCGTCGTAATGCCGGCCACGTCAAGCGCACGCACGAGCGGCTCGGCAAGTGCCAAAGCCGCAAAATTTGTCAATTGATTCAAGAAGAAAGCCTAATTATGCGAACACCATCCGGTATCCGACTTCTAGCCATGACCCACGCGCGACAGGATCAGAGGACGGGGTCGTGTCCTACCTTACCAGCAGGATAGAGCCACCGAAATCTCGTGTGGCACAGCGCGATCACGATGATCGTCGCCGCGTATATGCAGACTCGCGGCGGAAAAAGCAAACGAAAAGTCGCACGGTCGCAGAATAGATCGCGAGATCGCGGCGGAAGCGCCCGGATGTTCTTGTCTCTGCCGCGCTTCTGTGCAGAGTGCCCATTCTAGCAGCCCCTTGTGTGATTTGCATGTCCGCCAGCAGCCCAACCGCCCCCGCCCGCGCATTTTCCGGTCCGCTTCTCGGCATTGCGCTGATGATTCTCGGCATCCTGCTGTATTCGGTCAATGACACGCTGGGCAAGTGGCTGGTCGGGACCTATTCGGTCGGCATGATCCTGCTGATCCGGTCGCTGGCCGCGCTTCTGGTCATGTTGCCGGTCATCTGCCGCGACAATGGCGTGCGCCAGCTCGCCCAAGCGCCGCGTCCCTGGATGCAACTGCTGCGGGTGGGCGTGATCACCGGCGAGATCGGCTTCTTCTATTGGGCCGTGTCGCTGCTGCCGCTGGCCGACGTCATGACCTATTACCTGGCCGGACCGATCTATGTGACCGCGCTGTCGGCGCTGCTGCTGAAGGAAAAGGTCGATGGCCCGCGCTGGGCGGCGATCGTCGCCGGCTTCCTCGGCGTGCTGATCGTGCTGCAGCCCTCGTCCGACAGCCTGAGCTGGGGCGCGCTGATCGCCATTGGCGGCAGCCTGTTCTTCGCCGCGCTGATGATCGTGACCCGCCAGCTGCGCGGCACGCCGGACAAGACGCTGCTGACCTTCTCGACCGTCAGCACGCTGGTGGTCGGCGCCGTGATCGCCCCCTTCGCCTGGGTGATGCCGACGGGGATCGATTTCGGGCTGCTGGGGCTGCTCGGCGTCGTCGCGCTGATGGCGCAGTTCTGCGTCACGCGCTCGCTCAAGCTGGCGCCGGCCTCGGTGGTCGTGCCCTATCAGTACACGATGCTGATCTGGGCCGTGGTGTTCGGCTATTTCGTCTTCGGCGACCAGCCGAAGCCGTCCATGCTGATCGGCGCCGCCATCATCATCGCCTCCGGCCTGTTCATCTTCATGCGCGAGCAGCGCGAGGCGCGCACGAAGACCGGCGAGAGCATCGCCGAGGAAGTCGGCGACAACGTCCCCGGCTAGTCCCGGGAGACGGCCGGCCGAGGCTGGCCGGAACAGCCGCCACACTCACGATTGCGTGTGGGAATAGGCCATAGCCGCGCCGCAATTGGGGCCCGAGATCCGGCCTCCGGATGGCGCGTCGATCCCGATACGCCGGCTCTTGCGGATCGGTCGAAATGGGCGTCCCATCGCGCCTTGTGAGTGCAGTCGACGCCCCCTCGCCTCCCCTGTTCACCGTGCGGCCCGCCTCGGCCGCCGATCTCGACGGGCTGGTCGCGATCGAGGCCGCCTCGTTCCAGACCGACAGGATGGCGCGGCGCAGTTTCCGCAAGCTGGTCGAAGCGCCGACCGCCGCCCTCACCGTCGCCGCCCTCGCCGACGGCCGCCTCGTCGGCTACGCGCTGCTGCTGTTCCGGGCCGGCACCGGCATGGCGCGGCTCTATTCCATCGCCGTGCTGGCGGACCTGCGCGGCAGCGGCGTCGGCGCGGCGCTGGTGACCGAATCCGAGCGTGTCGCCTACGAGCGGGACCGCTTCCTGCTGCGGCTCGAGGTGCGCGAGGACAACGCGGCCGGCATCCGCCTCTACGAACGGCTCGGCTATCGTCGCATCGGCCGCTATCTCGACTATTACGAAGATCACGCCAACGCGCTGCGCTACGAGAAGCGGCTGCGCGGCGACGCGCTCTCGACCTCGGTGCGCTATTACGAGCAGACCACCGATTTCACCTGCGGCCCGTGCTGCGTGATGATGGCGCTCGGCCATCTCCGTCGGGACTACACCATGAGCCCGATCGAGGAGATCAAGCTCTGGCGGCAGGCGACGACGGTGTTCATGATGGCGGGGCTGGGCGGATGCGATCCGCATGGGCTGGCCGTCTCGGCCGCCCGCAACGGGCTTTCGGCCTCGATCCATGTCAGCCGCGAGGGATCGCTGTTCCTGGAATCGGTGCGCGACCCGGAGAAGCGCCGCGTCATGGAACTGGCGCAGGAGGATTTCCGCCACCAGACGATCGCCTTCGAGATCCCGATCCACCACCGGCCGCTCGACGTCGCCGCGATACGGTCGGCCCTCGCGCAGGGCGCCCTCGTGATCGTGCTGATCTCGGCCTACCGGATGTTCGGCAAGAAGGTGCCGCACTGGGTGCTGGTGGTGGGCGATGACGGGCGTCATCTGTTCATCCACGACCCCTGGGTCGAGGACCGCGAGCACGAGACTCATTCGGACGCGGCCAACCTGCCGATCCCCTATGCCGATTTCGAGCATATGGCGCGCTGGGGCCGGGAACCGTTGCGCGCGGCCGTCGTTCTCAGACCGAGGTGAACCATGGCGGATTGGGTTATCCTGGTCGATGCGGCGAAGGACTTTCCAAACGAGGATACGCCCCACAAGGTCATCACGACGAAGGACTATCTGGCCCGTGCCAATCTGTTTCGCGGGTCCCGCCCCAAAATCATCAATCTGTCGCGCTCCTTCGCCTATCAGAGCCGGGGTTATTATGCCTCGCTGCTGGCCGGGGCGCGCGGCCACCGGGTCGTGCCCAACGTCGAGACGATGATCGATCTCGCCAGCCGCGCCCTCTATGCCCAGGCGCTGCCCGAGCTCGAGGATCAACTGGTCAAGGCGATCTCCGCCTCGGGCGACAAGGACATGCCAGGCCGGTTGCTGGTGATGTTCGGCATCAGCGACGACCATCGCTTCGATCGCTTTTCACGCCTGCTCTTCGACTGGTTCCGCTGTCCCGTGCTGGAGGTGACGATCGACCAGACGAGCCGGGCCGAAATCCGCAAGCTCGCCCCGGTGCCGATCAACAAGCTGTCGTCGCACGAGCTCGCCTTCTTCCATGAGGCGCTGCACGACCACACCCGGCGCGAATGGCGCTCGAAAAAGGCGACGCGATCCGCGCCGCGCTATTCCTTCGCCGTGCTGCACGATCCGACCGAGGCGATGCCGCCCTCCAACCTCGGTTCGCTGAAGCACTGGGCCCGCACGGCCGAAAAGCTCGGCGTCGAAGTCGAGCCGATCACCAGGAAGGACCTGGCGCGGCTGGCGGAGTTCGACGCGCTGTTCATCCGCGAGACCACCTCGATCGACAACCACACCTATCGTTTCGCCCGGCGCGCCGTCCAGGAAGGCATGCCGGTGATCGACGATCCCGTCTCGATGATACGCTGCACCAACAAGGTCTACCTGCAGGAACTGATGACCGGCAACGGCATCGCTGTGCCGCCCACGATCATCCTGGGCGGCAATGGCGATCTCCAGCGCGCCGCCGACGAGCTGGGCTTTCCGCTCGTCATGAAGATCCCGGATTCCTCCTTCTCGCGCGGCGTCAAGAAGGTCGACAACCATCGCCAGATGGACGAGCTGGCGCGGGCCTGGTTCAAGGACACCGACCTGCTGCTGGCGCAGAAATTCATGCCGACGGAGTTCGACTGGCGCGTCGGGGTGCTGGGCGGCAAGCCGCTGTTCGTCTGCCAGTACACCATGGCCAGGAAGCACTGGCAGATCGTCAAGCACCAGCCCAACGGCAAGGCGCTGGAAGGCGGGCTGCGCTCGATGACCATCGGCCAGGCGCCCCCCGAGGTGATCGACATCGGCCTGCGCGCCGCGCAGCTGATCGGCAACGGGCTCTACGGCGTCGACATCAAGCAGACGGAAGACGGGTTCTTCATCATCGAGGTGAACGACAATCCCAACATCGAGCACGGCATCGAGGACGCGGCCGAAAAGGATCAGGTCTGGATCGAACTGACCCGCTGGTTCGTCGACCGGCTGGAGCGGTGACGTATTCGGCCGACCCTAGTGATCCCAGGCCTGGATGTTGGTCTGGCGGCGGATCTTGCCGTCGGCGAGTTCCAGCATCGCGCTCATGTAGACCTTGACGCCATCGGGATAGGTGCAGGTCTCGGCGAAGGCGAGATGGCTGCCGTCCATGAGCCCGTCGTCGAGATGATGCTTCATGGCGCGGCCGCAGACATCGTCGAGCATGGCGCCGATCGCCTGCTTGCCCTTGAGCACCAGCGGACGGCTCGGCGGATGGTCCTGGTCGATCACGCGGACTTCGGCGTCATCGGCATAGAAAGCCGCCAGGGCCTTGGCGTCATTGCCTTCCACCGCCCGGCGAAGGCTGGAGAGATTGACCGCATTCTGCATGGCTTCCTCCTGCGAGAGCGCCGGGAGGCTGGCGGGGGCAATGGCTGCTTTTCCGTCCCGCCTCGTCCAAGACGACAAACCCGGGCGCGAGGGGACAATCTATCCCAATGCGGCCCGGGTGAGGCAGGATCTGGAGGGCAAGGCGGATCACATTCGAGCGATCCGCGGCCAAAACGGGAGAAAGAGCGTCAGCGACGCTCTTCGTCGGTTTCGACGACGCGATATTCGGCGTCGATGATCACCTCGTCCGTCCGGCCCCGCGGCGGCGCGCGGAACGGATGGGGCTCTTCATACGCGGCCTGGGCGGCGGGATCGGGGCGCGGTCCCGGACCGGCCGCGCCGGGCGGCATGGCGCGCGCCAGGAAGCTCCGCAGGATGCGTCGCCGGAACAGGTAGACCACGGCCAGCACGGGAATGAGGATCAGCGCGATGGACAACGACAGGACCAGCGCCGCGAAGACCACGCTGGCGCCAACCACAAGCGCCAGTCCGAGCCGAAGCTTGTCCTTCCAGCTCGTGGTGCCACGGGGGCCTGAAATCGTGAAGGTCCGGTAGGTCGTCATCGTCTCCGCCTGTTTCAATCGCGCACCACATGTGGGTGCGCTGTCCTCCTCGCGCAACGGCTGGGCCGCGGGAACAAGACGCTGTGTCAGGATCGATGGCGATTGCGCCGGGAATTTGACCGGCCCGCAAGGAAACATTGCGGGCCGGTATCGTTTTGTGGCTCAGGCGTCGATCTCGGAGCCGTCCTGGCTCCAGCGCGTGTGGAACTTGCCCGGCTTGTCGAGGCGGCCATAGGTGTGGGCGCCGAAATAGTCGCGCAGGCCCTGCAGCAGGTTGGCCGGGCCGCGCGCGCGGCGCAGGCCGTCATAATAGGCGATCGACGACGAGAAGGCGGGGACCGGAATGCCCTGCTCGATCGCCAGGCCCACGACCTTGCGCCAGTTCGGCTCGGCCTTCGAAACCGCGTCGCGGAAGTAATCCTGTAGCAGCAGGTTCGGGCCGGCGACGCCTGCGTCATAGGCATCGCGGATGCGGTTGAGGAAGCGGGCGCGGATGATGCAGCCGCCGCGCCAGAGCGAGGCGACTTCGCCGAGCTTCAGATCCCAGCCGAACTGCTCGGAGGCAACCGTCAGATGCTCGAAGCCCTGGGCATAGGCGACGATCTTGGAGGCGTAGAGCGCATCCTTGACGGCGTCGATGTCGGCCTGGGTGATCTGGCGCTTGGCCGGAGCCGCGTGCGGGAACAGCTTTTCGGCTTCGGCGCGCTGGGCGCGACGGCCCGAAAGCGCACGCGCGAACACGGCCTCGGTGATCGAGGTCAGCGGGACGCCGAGATCGAGCGCCGACTGCGCCGTCCAGCGTCCGGTGCCCTTCTGCTCGGCCTCGTCGACGATCGAATCGACCAGCGGCTTGCCGGTGCTGTCGATCTTGCGCAGCACGGCGGAGGTGATGTCGATCAGGTAGGAATCGAGATCGCCCTTCATCCATTCGGCGAAGATGTCGGCGATGGCCGGCGCCTCAAGGCCATAGACCGTCTTGAACAGGTCGTAGGCTTCGGTGATCAGCTGCATATCGGCATATTCGATGCCGTTATGGACCATCTTGACGTAGTGGCCGGAGCCTTCGGTGCCGATATAGGCGCAGCAGGGCTCGCCATCGACCTGGGCCGCCATCTTGGTGACGATCGGCTCGATGCGGGCATAGGCCTCGCGCGTGCCGCCCGGCATCATGCTCGGACCTTCGAGCGCGCCCTCTTCACCGCCGGACACGCCCATGCCGATGAACTTGATGTCGCGCTCCTTCAGGTAGTGGAAGCGCCGGTTCGTGTCGGTATAGAGCGAGTTGCCGCCATCGATGATGATGTCGCCCGTCTCCAGATGCGGCAGCAGCTCCTCGATCACCTGGTCGACCGGCTGACCGGCCTTGACCATGATGATGATGGCGCGCGGCTTGGCGATCGAAGCGACAAAATCCGGAATTGTCTTCGACGGCGTGAAGCGGCCCTCGGAGCCGTGCTCGCCGATCAGTTCGTCGGTGCGGGCCCCATTGCGGTTGAACACGGCGACGCCGAATCCCTTGCGGGCCGCGTTGCGGGCGAGGTTCGCGCCCATGACGGCGAGACCAAGCACGCCAATATCAGCGAGTTGCTGCAAAGTGTTTCATCCCTGATGCGTGTTAGACTTTTGGACCATCGCGGGGAACTACGTTGGCCTGCGAGTTTGACATCAGCCGAGAGGCTGATCGGACGGGTGCACAGACAGACGGTATGGACCGAGGACGGGATCAGGGCAATATGCCGCCCGAAAATTGCTGCGACACCCGAAACATCCATGGCTTGCCGGAAAGCCGGATTCCGACTCTACTCGGGCTGCACAACCTCCAGGAGAAATCCATGCGCCGTATCATCCTCACCGCCGCGCTGACACTTGCGGGAATCTCGGTCGCGAACGCGATGGATTGCGACAATGCCCCGGACCAGGCGACGATGCATGTCTGCGCCGACATGGCGCTGAAGGCGACCGACAAGCAGCTCAACATCACCTATCAGGCGATCACCCGCCGCCTCGCCGACAACCCGGATACGGCGAAGCTTCTGGTCAAGTCGCAGCGCGCTTGGATGGCCTTCCGCGATGCGGAATGCGCGTTCCGCACTTCCGGCGTCAGCGGCGGCAGCGCCTATCCGACGGTACTGCTCACCTGCATCGACGGCATGACGCGCACCCGTCTGGATACGCTCAAGGAACTCATGAATTGCCAGGAAGGCGACATGAGTTGCCCCGTGCCGGCGGAATGAGGCCGCCGACGGGGAGCAAAACCGTCAGACGTCGAGATTGACGACGCTGAGCGCGTTGTCCTGGATGAACTCGCGGCGCGGCTCGACTTCATCGCCCATCAGCTTGGTGAAGAGATCGTCGGCGGCGTCCGCCTCCTTGATCTTCACCTGCAGCAGCGAACGGACGTTGGGATCGAGCGTCGTTTCCCAGAGCTGGCTGGCGTTCATCTCGCCAAGGCCCTTGTAGCGCTGCATCTGGATGCCCTTGCGGCCCTGCAGGAAGACGGCTTCCAGCAGCGAGCGCGGCCCGAAGATCGGCGTGCTCATCTCCTTGCGGCGCAGGGTCGACGGCTTGGCGAAGACATCGGAAATGCGGGACGAAACGGCGTGCAGCTTGCGCGCGTCGGCGGAATCGATCAGCGCCATGTCGATGGTGTGCACCTCGCGCACGCCACGCACCTCGCGCTCGAAACGATACCCACCCTGGGGGTCGAGCGTGCCCTGCCAGCCGCGCTCCGTCTCCTCCGCGATCAGGTCGAGCCGGGTCGCGATCGCCTGGGCGGCGGCGGTGGCGCGATCCTTGTCTTCCAGCAGAGCCGGGTCGAGCCCGCCGGCCATGGCGGCCTGCTCGACCATGCCGCGATCATAGCGGGTATGAATGCCGCTGAGGATCGAGGCGATCTGGCGCGCATCCTGGATCAGGTGATCGAGATCGGCGCCGGCGCGGGCTTCCCCGTCCTCCAGGAGGAGGGCGGCCTCGTCGAGGCCCTGCTGGATCAGGTAATCCTCCAGCGCGCGCTCGTTCTTCAGATACTGCTCGGAACGGCCCTTGGTCACCTTATAGAGCGGCGGCTGGGCGATGTAGACATGGCCGCGCTCGATGAGTTCCGGCATCTGCCGGAAGAAGAAGGTCAGCAGCAGGGTGCGGATATGGGCGCCATCGACGTCAGCATCCGTCATGATGATGATCTTGTGATAGCGCAGCTTGTCCGGCGCGAACTCGTCCTTGCCGATCGAGGTGCCGAGCGCGATGATCAGCATGCCGATCTGCTCGGACGACAGCATCTTGTCGAAGCGCGCGCGCTCGACGTTCAGGATCTTGCCGCGCAACGGAAGCACGGCCTGGTTCTCGCGGTTGCGGCCCTGCTTGGCCGAGCCGCCTGCCGAGTCACCCTCGACGATGAAGATTTCGGACTTGGCCGGGTCGCGTTCCTGGCAGTCGGCGAGCTTGCCGGGCAGCGAGGCGATGTCGAGCGCACCCTTCCGTCGCGTCAGGTCGCGCGCCTTGCGCGCCGCTTCGCGGGCGGTGGCAGCCTCGACGACCTTGGCGAGGATGATCTTCGATTCCGCCGGATGCTCCTCGAACCACATGCCGAGCATCTCGTTGACGGCGTTCTCGACGATCGGACGCACTTCCGACGAAACCAGCTTGTCCTTGGTCTGGGACGAGAACTTCGGATCCGGCACCTTGACCGAAAGCACCGCCGTTAGGCCTTCGCGGCAATCGTCGGCGGACAGAGTCACCTTCTCGCGCTTCGAGATGCCCTGGCTGTCGGCATAGCCGGTGACCTGGCGCGTCAGCGCGCCGCGGAAACC
>Ga0182738_1000881_pt1 | contig 39988 bp, 60 predicted proteins | sample eDN5th30CBELigMG_FD_128876 | JGI IMG/M metagenome (GOLD analysis project Ga0182738, IMG submission 128876) | Enriched Miracle-Growth compost microbial communities from Emeryville, California, USA - eDNA 5th pass 30_C BE-Lig MG (version 2)... ...
AGGCACTTCAAGCCAGCAGCCGCCCGACAATCCCTCCATGCTGAACCAGTAGACGATGACCGGTTCCTCGTGGCGCTTGTGGCGATCGAAGATACGGTCGTCCTCGTCGTAGCAGTCCATGATTGTCACGGACCACGCGACGAACGCCTTGCCGTCTCGGGGCGCGCTGTCGAAGGGCACCCAGGCCAGCTCCCCGCCCTTTCCTGATGTCCCAGTCATGGCTTCCTCACGAGCTGGTCGTAAATGGCCTTGCTGTCGGAAGCGAAGCCGTCGACGTACCCCACACACGTGCTGCCGTCTGGATACTCGGTCAGCTCGACGCCAACGAACCCTGGACACCAGTCGAGCAGATCGGCGCTGCAAAGGTCGTTCAGCGTCTTGCGCGAAGTGGCGCCGCAACGAGGACACTTCCAGGCCTGTCCTGATGTCTCAGTCATGGGAGGCCTCAAAGTTGAAGACGCTCATGGTCGCCGGAATGAGTTGGCGACCGTGGTTCACTCGGTCGAGCAATCGGGCTTTGCAGTAAGCGCACCCGGTATCGCGGCCGTAATTCTGCGCGACGTTGGTGCTGTCGGCGGATGCGAGCGGCCAGACCTTGACCTGCCCGAGCATGCGCAATCCGTGAAGCCAAGGAAGTCGCCCGCGTCGAGACAGATGCTCGAATGCCTCGCCCATCCGCCGTTCCCAACGCGGCGTGCCGATTTCTGCGAATTCTCCTGCCGAGCCAAGACAGAGGGCCGGCCACTCATCGGCAAGCTCGGAGAGGTAGTCGAGCGGTTTGTCGAGATGCCATACAGGCCAGCTTAGATCGCGAGGGAATGGCCAGCGCTTCAGCGCCCCTCGCTGAACTTCGACGGGTTCATCGATGACATCGAGCACAACGGCGCGGTGCGGGTGGTAGAGGCGAGGCTCAAGCCAAGCGTAAAGCTTCGATTCGTCGACGGCGCCGCCACGCGTCCAATGACTGAATGCGCCGTTGTCCCACAGCACCGATTGCCCGATTGTCTCACATACGTCAGCATTGTCAGGCCGGTAGAAGCTGACGCAGAAATGCTCTCCAGCCATTCGAGCGAGCTGTGCAGCTGGCGTGATCGGCGTTCCGTGGTAATGGATCGTCATCATGCCTCGACCCAGTACCGCGGCGTTTCGTAGATGCGCACGACGGGCGCCAACGGCGTGATGGCATTGGCGATCCTCGTCTTGAGCCACATCGCCAGGACTTCAGATGTCGGGTTATCGAGCCCGTCGATGTCGTTCAGGTAGCGATGGTCGAGCCGGTCTATCAGCGGCTGCACGGCAGCATCGAGTTCCGCGTAGTCGATGACAAATCCGCGCTCGTCGAGCGGCCCCTCGACCGACACCTCAACGCGGTAGTTGTGGCCATGTAGGCGCTTGCACTTATGCCCGTCAGGCAGTCGGTGCAATTGGTGCGCAGCCTCGAAGCCGTACGTCGCTGCGATCTTGAAGACTTGGGGCGCCGCCCCAGGGCTGTTATCTGCCATCGGTGGAGTCCGTCGTTTGAAGGCCAAGATCGACCTTGTCGAGCGCAAGCGGATGACACTGGCGCGGGCGCCGGTCGCCGTCGAATTTCACGCTGACGCGGTGAAGAGATGAAGCGTTTACGGGTGCGACGGTGCCGACGCGGTGCGTCTCGCTGTGCTGCACGCGCTCGCCCGGCGTGAACTGCACGCCATAGGCGCTGGCGATGTAGGCGTAGTCACAGCTCCCCATTGGAAGTCTCCGTGGCTTTGGCGAGGACTGCGCAGCGGAGTTCATAGGCCTCGTTCCAACTAGTGACGCAGTGCTCACAGGAAGCGGGGTCTCTGGCGCCTTCCATGCAGTCCTCGCAGGCGGCGTGGATGTCGTGAGCCCGTTCTGTTGCCTTCAGCGCCTCGTACATCTCTGGCGCTGCTGCTATCAGGCGGGCGTTGGCGTCGCAGACTTCATCTGGCCGCTTCTCTCCCTCGGCGCCGGCAGCTAGCCCGAAGACAAGTTGACCATCCGCGCCGCGTATTTCTGAGAAACCGCTCCACGGCTCCGCGACAGCCCAAGGCCCGGGCGTAAATCCCGCCTCTCTCGTCTCTGTCATGGAGATGGTTCCTGGTTCACGCATGGGGAGTGCTCCCGCTGTCGTTGGCGAGGTCATCGCTATGTCAGTTGCTCCGCTCAGGATCGAAGTCGACGTTTGGAACGTGCTCCATTCCCCACTTGTCTCGCATCATGCCGCCGAGGTGCTCGCACATCTTGAAGGTGTTGGCGGCAATGTCGCGCATCTGCATGATGACGTGGGCGGTGTTGGTGCAAATCTCGCGCACCACCTCCTTGCTTGGGTGCTCGGCTGCCTTCATACGAAGGCGCACGCTGTCCTCACCCATCTCGACGCAAGTCCACGTCGGGAATTGGTACTTGAACATGCAGCGCTCTTTGTCGACGACAGTTATGGCTCCGGCCATGTCGTATTTCTTGAGCACGCCGATGATTTCAGCCATGCACTCGCGATAGCGTTTACCGTCTGTCACTGTGTCGGATCCTTGTAGAGCAGGGCGCGAACCGCACAGTCCTTCGCTTCAAGGAGCTTCCTCAGTCCGGCGGTTCTCTCTGCGTTGGACGGCAGCGTTTCGACCATGTGCTGTGCCAGCTTTCCGAACGGCTCGCTCACCGTTTGCAGATGCGCTGGTAGGTGCGAATACGCAAAGAACTGCATCATCCTGTCTGTCATCTTTTGACTCCGCTATTCGGGTTGGGTGGCTTTCGCGACCTCTGCCGGTCCACAGGTGTCAGCGTGATCCATCTTCGTCTCTGTCATGGCTATGGGTGCTCCGATGCTTCAGCCCGGCTCTTCCGGTGCCACGACGGGGCACTCGGCCGGATCGCCGCCGAGATCCTTCCATTTGTCCTCGAACTCTTGACTGGCGAGGAGCGACCAGCGGATTGGCATGTCCGCCAGCTCCTGCGCGTAGCTGTCGGCGATGGTGGCAAGGAACTCGGTATCCGTGGCGCCGGCGATGTGGCGGCGGATTTCCTCGAGGACCTCGTTGGTCCCGTCGCGCTTGGCGGCAGCCGATGACTTGCGCTTGGGCTCCGCCTTCACGTCCTCGATCTCGGTCTCATCGAGGACGCCGAGACCGGTAATGGAGAGCGTCGCGCGTCGCTTCGCCTTCGTCTCCGCCTTCATGATGGCGTTGGCGAGCGCCTCGCCCTTCAGGTTCTGGATCATCACCGCGCCGCGGGCGATATCCTCGCGCCCTTCGCGATCCTTCACCTTGGCGACGACGATGTAGACGCCATCGAGTTCCTCCTGCCGCGTCTCGGTGACGGACACGCCGTGGATTTTGCGCAATTGATCGGTACAATCGCGCAGCGCATAGAGGACGAGGTTGCCGTTGAGCTTGATGTAGGCGAACGGGCGCGTCATCGGGTTCAATCCCAGCGTCGCGCACATGTCGCGGTAGTATTCGACCTTCTGCTCCGTAGAGAGGCGGGAGAGATCGCCTTGGATGATGACGCGTTCCAGGAGTTCTGCCGGCGGCTGGCCCTGTGGCGCAACCTCGCGGCTCGGCGTCTGTACAGGCTGCATCTGGCGGCCCCGATCTTTCGTGTTGAAGCTCTGCGGCAATGCCATGTTTCAAACTCCCACTAAGCGCGCGCAGCGCAGCCGAAGGCGTCGATACGCCGAGGCGTCACCCCAGCCATCCCCTGAGTGCCTCTCCACATTTCTCCACCACCTTGGCGCTGACAGCAGCAAGGACGAGTCCCATGGCAAAGCAGATGAGAAGGAAGATCAGTGCGCTGGAGGCTGTCTCGATCATGAGTTCCCCCAAACGAGCAGCGCGATGGCGCTGATCGAACCCCAGAGCATCCCGAGGACAATGCTTGCAGGCGGCTCTATTTCAGCGACGCCACAGAGTGCCGCGAAGGCGACAGCGCCGGCGACCCAGATGATCAGTTTCAAAGCCGCCCCCAATGCGTTGAATGCTCGTGCACGGCGGCGCGGCGAACTGGAAGATCGTCAGCCAACTTGGCTTCGATCGCTTCGCGTTCTTGCGGATTGTCGCGAAGGTAATTGCGGGCCTCGCGAAACTCTGGCGAGAAAGGCTGGATCTCGAAGCGCTGACCGCCGCATACGTGCTCTTCGGCGTAGATGGCGATGACGCACCAATCCTCCGGTGAGCCCTCGATCTCGGCCTCCATCTCCGTCTCGTTGATGAGGCGCTTGGCGCCGTCGGTGCCGCAGGCGTATTTGGGAAGCTGGAAATGGAACTGCATCACGCCAGCTCCTTCTTCGCGCGGTAGGCTTCGAAGGAAACGGTGCCGTCCTCGATGTCGAGTTGGTGCTCGTCGGGGTGCACGATGGCGACGGAGGCTTCCTCCGGTTTGGTGAGCCGGTCGTAGACGTTGAGCGCTTCCTGCAGCTTTCCCAGCTCGGCCTCGGCGGCCTCGAACAATTCCGGCCAAGGCTTGTCGCCCATGTACGGGCACTGCTGCATGCGGCCGGAGAGCAGGATGAGCCCGTAACCAACCTCGGCGAGGCGGTCGACGGCCTGGGTAATGGTGCTGATTTCCATCACACGGAACCTTTTTGCTGGTTGATGAATTGAGCGGGCGGAAATTGCGCACACCACAGTTTCCGCCCGCTCCCCCGCTCGGCCGTGCTGTCAAAGTCCCTCTCGAACAGCACGGTCGTTGGTGGCAGAGCGCCTTCGCCGCAGGAGGATGGCCACTCCAGCGCTCAGCCGGGAAAGGGTCAGGGATCTCGGAAGCGCTCGCAGAGCGTCAGCCAGGTATTCACCACGGCGCAGCGCAGCCACCACCAGAAGCCGAGCTTGCGAACGTTCCAGATGAAGGAGCGGAGGGAGTGCAGCGGCGGCTTGCTGGTCATGGCGTGCATGGCTTTCCCCTGTGATCCAGTTTCGTCACCGCCTGAAGGAAGCTCGCCCGGCAAAGGGGGAGTGCCATCGCCGGGAGACGGGGGAGGGTGCACCCCTAGGAACCGGCGGCGGGCGTCACGTCCTTCAGGCGGTGACAGGCATAAAGCTAATTTATGCAGCCGTCTGACGTCAAGAGAAAAGATAAAAATAGTTTATGTTGCTGTGCATGATGCCGCCGTAAATCGTATTGATCATGCAACCTCAGTGGGTTAGTATTAACCCGTTCATAAATTAGATTTCGTAGGGGGGATAAAATATGCGCAGCGTACCCTTTTTGTTCGGGGCATTGGCTGTCTTCGCTTTATCGAATGCCGCCTCTGCCGGCAGCACCTATGTGCACGGCTACACCAAATCCGACGGCACTTATGTCGAGCCGCATTACCGCTCGGCGCCGGACACCAGCACCTACAACAACTGGTCGACGAAGGGGAACGTCAATCCCTACACGGGAGAGGCCGGCACGCGCGATCCCGATTACCGCGCGCCATCGTCCGGCTATGGCGGCTACGGCTCGAACTATACCGGCCGGCGGAACTAACGGCCGGCAAAGGTGACTCCGAACAACTAGTTGCCAGGGTTGTTCAATAACGCTGTCAACTAGTTGAGGCGGGATCGTGAATTAAGCTTACTCGTCCGTTCGGAAGGGGATGACTATGCCACGCGGTCCGTAGGGGAATGTGGGCGTTCCTTCTGCTTGCGCCTTTTGCCGAAGGGCAGCAGGTCGTTCGGCTCCACGTCGAGGATTTGGCATATCTTGACGAACAGCTCGAAGCCGGGCTCGGCCGAGCCTCGCTCGTAGTGCCGGTATCGATTTTCCTCGATACCCAAGACCTTGGCGAAGTCCGCGGCGTGCTCGTAACCGGCCTCCTCGCGGGCAGCTTTCAGCCTCGCTCCAAACATATCCCGGATCTCTCTCCTGAACTTGGAAAGGGGCTCCGCCAGCTTCTTGCTGGCCGGCGGTTTCGGAGATTTTGGGCGTCTGGGCATGCCACCACTCTGGCGGCATAAAGATTTTTGTGCACGTCAACGCCTTTGATCTCACCAGTGGCGTTGACCGTAGCGGCGCGAGCGCATAAAGTCAATTTATGCGGCAGGGCGGATTATCGGCCTGTCCCCATACTTCTTGCGCCCTGACCGTCGGGCTGAATCCCGGCCCGCAGCCTAGTCATTCCCGTTCGTAGCGTTCGTGTCTTGAGCCCCGCCAAGGGCTTCCCCATCGACTGGAACCCGGGCGCCAAGCGCCCCCGCGTGAAACGCCCGGGTCTTTTCCACCGCGGAGCACGACGACATGACCGAGCCATCCCCGCACACCAACTGGCGCAAGCAGGCGGCCGCCGACGACACCGCCCGCGCCGTGCGCCTGTGGGGCTACGGGCTCGACTGCGTGACCATCGGCTCGCGCCTCGGTCGCGATGCCGGCTGGGTGGGTGAAGTCCTGGTCAAGGCCGGCGTCAGAGCCAAGGGCGAGCGCCGCGATCGCTTCTACGCCATGCCGGTGACCTACGGCGTTGCCTGGAACGGGCATGTGCAGGCGAGGCGTGCGCCATGAGCCCCTTCGCCAACGTCGCCGAGCGCATTTTCGAGCACGCGCAGATGTTCAACGCCGACGTGGAATTGCGCCGCCTGCTGCTCGCCACCGAGCGCAAGCCGATCCCGTTCATCACCATCATGCAGCTGGGCCTGCAAATGCAGGCCGACAGCAATCCCTTCGAGTCCCCCATCGAGTCTCAAGGCGTAAACCCGCAACCCTTGGGAGAATGAACATGAACCCCCTGGACGACATCGCCACCATTCGCAGGGTGGCTCTCTACCTCGGCCTCACGGCCCTCGCCCTCGCCTCGGCCATGTCCTTTGCCTTCGGCTGGGCCATGAGCTGGAAGCACGCCGCGCTCTTGGCGCTGCTCACCTTCGCCGGCTCCATCGTGTGGCCCTATATCGGCCACCTGAAGGTTTCCGGCTTCTCGAGCAAGGCCTACGCCTTCACGCTCGCCGGCGTGCTGTTCCTCGCCGTCGAGCTCTTCTCCCATGTCGGCTACACCAACGGCCAGCGCATGGCCGACGTCGACACCACCGGCTGGCAGAACGCCAAGGCCGAGACGACCATCAACGCCGCCAAGCGCGAGAGCACCAACCTCGAGTTCTGGAAGGGTGAACTGGCCAAGCTCGAGGCGCAGAACGCCTGGGCGACGTCGGTGAAGGCCGATGCCCTGCGGGCGCAGCTCACGCCCATGCAGCTCGCCATCGAGCAGGAGACGGCGCGCGGCGGCTGCGGTCCCAAGTGCCTGAAGCTCACCCGCGACAAGGCCGACGTCGAGGCGCGCATCGCCACGGCCGAGCAGCGTGAGGACCTGACGGCGAAGATCGCCGCTGCCGAGCGCATCGTCGACAGCAAGGAGGAGGTGGCGAGCCAGGCCGAGTTCAAGGCGTCGCCCGTCGCCTACCAGACGAGCTTCGTGTCGCAGATCTGGACCATGAGCCTGAAGCCCGGCGAGGCGGAGAAGGCGGGGACGCAGATCGGCATCTCCTTTCTGCTGGCGCTGGTCACGACATTCCTTGCGCCCGTGCTGATCTCCATCGCCTACGGGCCGGTGGAGTTCGTGCCCGGAGCTTCGAAGGTGATCGCCAGGGCCACGGAGAAAGCCACCGACGCCAACGCCGCGCTGCTGCGTGAGGTGCACGCGCTGCTCGCCAAGCGCGATGCAGCCCCCGTGAAAACCCCGGCAATCGCCTCTCCCATCGAGAAGCACACCCATGAGGTCATGGTGGTGAAGGAGGACGACCCTAGGGGCAAGGCCGCCTACGAGGCCATTCAGGAGCTGGTGCGCGGCACCAAGGCCCTGCAGCGCGCGGCTTAGAAAATGAAAACGCCGGTCTCGGGGAAAGAGACCGGCGTCTGGATCATCGCCCGGGGGTATTGGGCTTATCAACAGACCGTACGCGGAGACCGAACTAATGTTGACAAATCGGAATCTAGAGAACGTTCAAGGCGAAATCAAGGAAATCGCCTTCGTCGGGAATGGAATTTGCACCACTATTGGAGTGACCCGCGACGACATCCGCGCGGCCGTCATTCTGCACTTGATTTGCCGCGCTGCGGGCATTGACGCCTCCGAAGTCCAATTCGGCATGTCGGCATCCGACAAAACCTATGCCGAGGCAATTGCGAACGAGGTGCCGCTATGAGCAGCGTCGCCGAATTCCTCGCCACCCCGCAATCCGACCGGACCGCGCTCGCGCAACTGGTCGCCATTCACATCGCAAATGGAGTCTCTGCAACTCGCGACTTGGCCCGCCTCACCGGCTACTCCGAAAGAGCTGTCCTGAAGGCTAAGAAAGAACTCGGGTGCGGAACTATAGTGCGGAACCCCGGTGCGGATGCGCACCCCGGTGCGGAACTCGGGTGCGGATCGGAACCCGAGTGCGGAACCCCGGTGCGTTCCTCGCGTGCGCCTATACGCGCGTGTTTAGAAACCCCTTCGGGGTTAGATTCTACCCTAGAAGTTTTAGATTCCCCCTCTTCGGTCCCCCCCAAGCGGAAAGCAGCGCCTCGCGGTGCTCGGCTTTCGGCAGACTGGACGCTGCCTGATGACTGGCAGCAGTGGGCGCGGATCAACTTCGCGCATGCCTCGGACGCCATGGTCGCGCTGGAAGCCGACAAGTTCCGCGATTTCTGGTGCTCGAAGGCCGGGCAGAGCGCTTGCAAGCTCGACTGGGAAGCCACCTGGCGCAACTGGTGCCGAACGGCCTTCGCGGCAGTGCCCGGCAAGCAGCCGGTGAACTGGGGCCGGGCTTCCTGGGACGAGCAACGTGCCGCGAAGCACGAACAGACACGGGCGCTGCTGGCGAGCCTAGAAACCATGGGGGCCGCGTGATGAGCAACGCCCTGCTCGGTCGGCTGTGCATCGTCTTCGGCCAGCCTGACAGCCATGATCCGGCGGCTTACCTCGCCGAGGTGGCGAAGATGATCGCCAAGTACCCGCCGAATATCCTCGAAAAGGCCGGCGATCTCATCCTGCGCACGCACCGCGGCAAGGGGTTCCCGAAGCCCAATGACATCGTGACCGCTTGCGAGGATTCCCTTCCCGATCCAGCAAACGTCATCGAGCGCGTGCGCAGGGCGGAGTTCGAGGCCGCGTGTTTCGTCTGCGCCATGGAACACAACGCGAAAACCGGCAAGCGCGAGCCGATAGGGTTCGCGTTCTCGCAGCGATTCCGCAGCCATCCGTGGGTCGAGCAGTCGGAGCGCGAGGGCTGGGCGAACGAACTGCGCGGGCACCTGCGCCAAGTGGTCAAGGGCTGCGTGCTGGCTGAAAAGCCGTACGGCGACATCAACGAACTGATGCCGGACAAGTCCTGGGTGGAGGCGGCGCGCACGCAGGCCAAGCGCTATGCAGAAGCGAAAGCGTGGCGCGACAAGGTCACCACCGAGCACGGCTCCGTCGAAGCATTCTTGTTGAAGTTCAAACCCAAGAGCATGTTCGAGGGGCGGAGATGAACCCCTCCCTCGCCATCCTCGCCATATGGGCCGCCTTCATTGCTGGCTTCCATTTCGCCAAGTGGGACAGCGCGCACGGCTACAGGGTCGGATATGCGGCCGGCAACTACGTGCACGCCGTGTGGAAGGGAGAACAATGAACCCCTCCCTCCCAGCCCTCTGCCGCGAGCTTCTTTGCCAAGGCTGGGACACCATCAGAATAGCTGCGTACCTCGGTAAGCGTGAAAGCACCATCTACAACGCTCTAGCCGAAAGGAACGCCTCCCATGACGCTCGCCGAGCACTTCCCAAGGCCAAGGATAAAGCGCAAGCCATTCCGCAATCTGCACGGATTTGACCGCGCCCGCGTCCTGGCAGCGGCGGAGAAGGGTACCGTCAACCTCAAGCTCTCCGGCGACACCTTGCGCTGGTACATCCTCCGGGTGGAGCCGCAGAAGGAGTTCGCCGCCGTCGAGATCATCGACAAGCGCGGCGGCATGGCGTTCGTGCCGGTGGAGGAAAAGTTTCCCCGTCTCCGGCGCGGCTCCTGGAAGCGCGACAAGCGCGCCGCGCCCAAGCGCTACCCGATCTTCCCCGGCTACGTGTTCGCCGGCTTCAACGGCGTGGTGCCGCTCTACCAGCTCGCCCGGCTCTATGTCGTCAAGGGCGTCGTCGGCTTCGAGGGCAAGCCGTACGAGGTGCCGGCCGCGATCATCGAGGGCATGCAGAAGCTTTCCGGCCAGACCTTGCGCCGGCGCTCGACGCCCAACCCGCACAAGAGCTTCGACGTCGGCGAGACGGTGGAGATCACCGGCGGCCCGTTCGAAGGCTGGTCGCTACCCATCGTCGGCATCTCGGGAAAGATGGCCGAGTTCATGGTACAGTTCATGGGCAAAGAGCAGAAGGTGAAGGTGCCGTTGAGCTTTCTGGAGGCCGCGTGACACATCGGCCTCCGAAGCGGTATCCATGGCAGCGCTGCAAAGAATGTGGCAGCCCTTTTTGGCCTCATAGTTGCCCAGCTATTTACGCGGCTATGCGGGATGCCCTGGAGAAATTGGAGAGCGGAGATCTGAACCCGCTCGATTGGTATGAGTCTTCCGAGGCACACTCACAGGATAAATAGCGCGTCATTCCCTTCGCCCCATTGCAACGCGCCCGCGCGCGCGATAGCCCTGAGTTCTCAATGGTGTTGATCTGCCGCTTGCGCCAATAGAGCCGTGCGAGGATCACCCAGCCGAAGGCTGCAGTAGATCGTAGCAGCGCCTTTTCGGTCGCATCCGAAATTATGTCTGCTCAAGACCTCATCCGAGGCCGCCCGGATTGATCCCCGGGCGTTTTCATTTCCCGGCCGCGCGGCCTTGAGCGCAGGCGACGGGCTCGATAGCCCGAGCCGTCAACACCAAAGGAATCCGATGTCAGCCAACCAGCTCTACGCCGAGCTCCGCAGGATATTGTCCTACGTCGGCTTCTTCCTCGTCTGCATCGCCCTGCTGAAATACCTCGGCGTCGATATCAAGCAGGTGCCGGGCAACTATTGGGAAATTGCCATCCTCGGACTGGCCTTGAAGTGACCGAGGAAGAGAAGCACGCCGCACGCATCAAGGTCGTCGGCACCAACCTCTTCCACTGCCTCGACATGGCCGAGCGCTACACGCGCTATGTCTGCGACATGCACCGACGGCATGCGGACGATCCGGTGTTCAAGGCATGGCTGCGCGACATGGGGCTGACGGACCGGCTGAGCAAGTTCATCGAAAGGAACGGGTGAAGAAAGGCCAAGAGTTCAATGAACATTGATAGTCTAAACACTGCTGGTGCTCTTGCACTCCGTGACGCTATAGAGCGTGCGATCAAGAACCTCGAAGATGAAATCAAGCGGGAGCCACCTAAAGGGCTGCGGCCGTCAGCGGAACAATATTTTGACCACCAGCACGCCGAGCAGCTAGACGCCATTGCTCAGTTACGCCGCTTGCGGGCAGCGGCGCACAAGCGCGTGTTTGATTCTCAAGCTGACAAGTGAAGAAAGGCCCATGACCCGTATCGCCATCGTCGGCCTCGGTCCGTCGTCTCTCGACTACATCACCACTGCCGAATCCCAGGGCGATAAGTCGAAAACCTTCGACGAAGTATGGGTGGTCAACTCCTTCGCCTCCGTCCTGCGCGCCGACATGGTTTTCCACATGGACGACCTCAAGGTGCAGGAGGGGCGCGCTGCCGCCGAGCCGAACGGCAAGATCGCCGCCATGCTGGAAAGCCTCAAGGCGAGCGACGTGCCGGTGATGACCTCGCGCGCCTACCCTGACTATCCGGCCGCCGTCGCCTTCCCGCTGGAGAAGGTCGTCAACAAGCTGGGTGCGATGTACTTCACCTCCACCCCGGCTTACGCGCTCGCTTATGCGCTGTACCGGGAAGCGAAGGAAATCAGCCTCTATGGGCTCGACTACACCTGGCCGAACGCGCACGAGGCCGAGGAAGGCCGGGCCGCCTGCGAGTTCTGGATCGGCCAAGGCATGGCGCGCGGCGTCGTCTACCACATCGGCAAGTCGTCGACGCTGATGTGCACGCGCGAGCCGGCGCAACATCGCCTCTATGGCTATGACAGCCAGGAGTTCGTCGGTCTCAGGGCCGATGGCAACGTGGTGCGCATCGACTTCAAGGATCGCAAAACCCTGCCGACAGCGGCCGAGATGGAAGCCCGTTACGATCATTCCAAGCCGCGCAACGTGGAACCACGCTCATGAGCAAAGGCAATACCTTCGAGAACGACCTCGTGAAGATGATCTTCCAGGCGAAGGCGATCTCCAACCTGTGCGACAACGCCGCCTCCAGCCCGCTGAGCAATTTGTGGGTCAGCCTGCACACCTCCGACCCCGGAGAGGCCGGCTCGCAGACGACGAACGAGACGAGCTATGGCGCCTATGCCAGGAAGAGCGTGGCGCGCACCTCGGCCGGCTGGACGGTGACCAACAATTCGGTTTCGCCCGGCGCCGACATCACCTTCAACCAGTGCACCTCGGGCACAGCGACGATCACCCATGCGGCGGTGGGCTCCGCGTCGAGCGGCACGGGCAAGCTGCTATACTCGGGCGCCATCAGCCCCAACATCTCGGTATCCGCTGGCGTCACCCCGCGCCTCACCACGGCGACCGCCATCACGGAGGACTGATCTCTATCCTGCGAATGAATAGTCGCGGCGCCTGAAGGGAGGCACGAGATGCCCGACTATTCGTTCACGATGACGGCGGGTGATTTTGTTGGCGCCCTCCAAGGGTACGGCGGCGCCAGCAGTCCTTTTGGGCCGTTCGGGGCGATTGACGCTGAGCCCATATCCGGGCAGACGCTGCAGTTGCTGTTTACCGGCGTTGGGTCGGGTGGCGGTGCAATAGTCTTCGACGGCGACGTGGAGAGTCTTGTCGCCGGCAAAACGCTGTGGGTGGATGGTACGGAGTATCCATTCGCCGTGGATTGGCAGACCGACGGTGACGCTACTTCTGGCGTGTGGGATGACGGCTCTGGCTATCCAACTTTCACCGACGGCAACTCCTACTTCATCGAGATCAAGTCTCCTGGCGGCGGCCCGACCTATGGTGACGGCGCTCTAGCGTCTTCCGGGTCTGGTGCTCTCTCCGGTGTTGCCCGGGCGACGGCCGCGGCGGCGCTTTCAGCTTCCGGCGCCGCCTCTGCGTCCTTCCGGCCGGAAGCCGCCGGTACGCTCTCCGCATCGGGCAGCGGCGCTCTATCGGCTGTTGGCGCTTCTCACGCTGCGGCAGCATTCGCGGCCGCCGGCGCCTCCGATCTCGCCGGCGTTGGCGCCTACGCAGCCGTGGTTTCGGCGGCGCTGTCGTCTGATGGTGCCGGTGCTCTGGCCGGCGCAGGAGCTTCGCTCGCCCTCGCAGCGGTAAGCAGCGGCGGGCAAGGTGCCGCCAGCTTCGCCGCCAAGTACTACTCGACGCCCGTTCTACTCGCTGCGCAAGGGCGCAACGTGGCCCGCTCAGGCGGCACGGATTGGACCAATCCCGGCAATGTCACCGCCGAGGATGCCACCAACGCTACGCGCTCGCTCGTCAATTCATCGAGCAACTGGCTGGTCGCCGATACCTTCGGGCTAGCGTCATATCTGCCATCGAACCTCGAAGCCATCGTCGGCATCGAGGTGACGGTCAAGGCGTCGGAGACGCTCTCGGACGCGGTGTTGACGCAAGTCAACGTCGGCAAGGGCGATTCGACCCTAGCCACGGCCAAGGGGCCGCAAGACCTCACGACCACGCTGACGAACTATGTGTTCGGGGGCGTGGGGGATACCTGGGGCCTGTCCTGGTCGCGCAGCGATGTTGTCGCCTCGACCTTCCAGGCGAGGCTCTACGCCAGCGCCTCCAGCGTTGCACAGGCCAATGTCGATGCCATTAAGGTCCGCGTCCATTACCAGCTAACGCAAGACACGACCGCGGCATTCGCGGCATCAGGGACCGGCGATCTGCAAGCTGCCGGCGCCTCTATCGCCGCTGCCGCGCTCACGTCTTCCGGTGCTGCAACTCTCGCTGCTGTCGGCGGCACGGTCAGCCCGGCTGTGTTGACGGCAGCCGGCAGTTCAGATCTCGCCGCCACGGCGGCGCCCTTCTTCAGTGCTACGCTCACCGCTGCGGGTGCAGGCAGTCTCTCTGCGCTGAGCAGCGCCGGTGCCGGGGGCGTCCTTGCGGCGGCAGGTGTTGCCACATGCGACTTCCGCCCCGCCGCTCTGGCAGCAGCAACGCTGACCTCAGCTGGCGCCGGCGCGTTCGATGCCAAGTCGGGCTCGGTCATTACCGCAGCCCTGGCGGCTGGCGGCGTATCGACCGGGACGTTCGTTGCCCAGGTGGCGTTGCAGGCCCAGGGGCAAGGCATTGCGACGTTTGCTGGCGCGCCTCTTTGCAACGCCGCGTTGGTCGCAAGTGGCATCGGCGCAATAACCGCCGTTGGCGCTTCTGTTGCTCCGGCGCAGCTTTTATCAGCCGGCGTTGGCTCAATGACAGCGGACGCACGCCTGTTCGCTACCGGTGTTCTAGCGGTAGCCGGCTGGTCATCGTTTGTGGGTGTCATCGAGCTTGTACCCGACGATGAATTTGCTGCCTCTCGTATCCGCGGCAGGCGCAGCGAAATAAGCCGCGTGGCGGCAGTCCGCACCGAGAGGGTGTTAACCGCTGCCCGGCTTGAACCAAGGCCAACCAGGGTGCGCATGCAATGAGCATTCAGAATCTCATCGCCGGCGATGCCTTCTACAGGAACAGGACCGCCCGCTTTCCGTTCGAGCTGCGGGAGCCGGACGGCTCGGTGATGGACCTCACGGGCCTCGGCCTCAAGTTCGGCATTTCGCTCCCTGGATCTCCCAATTCACCGATCGTCACCAAGACGGAGAGCGACGGCATCGAAGTGCAGGACGCCACTAACGGCAGATGCCTCGTCACCATCCCCGACACGGAGATGACCATGGACGCCCCCGGCACCTACGCCTGGGAGATCATGGCCATCTGGCCGAACACCGAGAAGTACACCTACGGCTCGGGCACCTTCCGCCTGCTGCCGAGCATCGATTTGACCTCATGAGCACCGCCCCAAAGCTAGCTGAAATCGTCCGGCTTCCACCAGACGCGGACATCATCGAGCATCTTGAGCATCACCTCGAGCAAGCCAAGTCGGGCCGCTACATCGCCTGCGCGGTGGTAGCGGTCACCACGGACAACGAAGTCGACACAAGCACCCGCACACTAGGGCATGCCAGAACACACCTCCTCGGTGCTATCGAGGTGCTGAAGGCTCGGATGCTATCTGGGATATTGCGGGGGATGGGAGAGTAGCAATGCCAGAGACTGACAACGACCCGATGGCCGGCGCCGGCGCAGAGGACACGCGCACCGAGCGCCAGCGGATGTTCGAGCTATCGAAGGAGCTGCACCACTGGCTGGTTGAGGTCGGCCTCGGCAACGACATCGATCGCGAGGACTGGAAGGCGCTGGAGCAGAAGGCTCTGGCTCTCAGCCTCTACCTCAAGGAGCAGGCGCAGTGAGCGTTTGAATATTTGAATTCAATCAAAGGAAATCAAAGCATGCGTGGTGGAGCCCGTCAGGGTGCAGGACGCAAGAAAGGCGCGCTGACCAAGCGGACGCAGGAAATCACCGCTGCGGTGCTTAAGGACGGCGTCACTCCACTCGATTACCTGCTCGGCGTCCTGCGCAACGGGGAGAACGAGAAGGATCGCTTTGCCGCTGCAGTCGCTGCCGCGCCGTATGTTCATCCAAAGCTGGCTTCAATTGAGCACTCCGGCGAGATGAAGCTGACCCACGAACAGGCCCTCGCCGCATTGGAAGAGGCCGAAGCATCGCTGAACGGCCGTGAGCAGTCTCACTAAGCGGGAACTCGAGCTTCGCGCTCGCTACCGGGACGACTTCAAGACCTACGCCGGCGTCTGCCTCAAGATTAGACCCAAAGACCCGCGCGCCGGGAATAAGCCTCTGCTGCTGAACACTGCACAGCGGTACGTGCACCAGAAGCTCGAAGATCAGCGCGCGGAGACAGGCAAGGTTCGTGCCCTCGTCCTGAAGGGACGGCAACAGGGTATGTCGACGTATATCGGCGGCCGCTTCTACTGGCGTACGACGCACGGGAAGGGTATCCGCTGCTTCATTCTCACCCACGAGCAGGACGCCACCGACAACCTGTTCGCTATGGTCGAGCGTTACCATGATCACTGCCCCGAAATCGTCAAGCCGAGCACGGGCGCCTCGAATGCCAAAGAGCTGTTGTTCGACAAGCTGGAGAGCGGCTACGCCGTCGGCACGGCAGGCACCAAGGCGGTGGGCCGGTCGCAGACCATTCAGCTCTTCCACGGTTCTGAGGTAGCGTTCTGGCCCAACGCGGCCACCCACTTCGCCGGCGTGGTGCAGGCGGTTCCTGACCTGCCGGGGACGGAGATCATCCTCGAATCGACGGCCAATGGCGTCGGCGGCGAGTTTCACGAGCGCTGGCAGCAGGCGGAAGCGGGGATCGGCGACTACATCGCGATATTCGTCCCATGGTTCTGGCAGGAGGAATACAGCCGAGATGTCCCCGACGGATTCGTGCTCGACGACGAAGAAGCCGAGTACATGGAGTCTTACGGCCTCTCGCTCGAGCAGATGGCCTGGCGGCGCAACAAGATTGCCGAGCTCAAAGACCCACTGCTGTTCAAGCAGGAATATCCGGCGACCGCCGCAGAAGCGTTTCAGATGTCGGGCCACGACGGCTTCATTAAGCCGGCACCCGTGGTCAAGGCGCGCAAGGCCAATCTGCCGGGCATCGGTTCGCTGATCATCGGCGCTGACCCGTCGCGCTTCGGCAATGACCGGTTCTCGCTCGCCTACCGTCGTGGCCGTAAGGTGCTGAAGGTCGAGAGCAAGACGAAGCTCGACAACGTTCAGGGCGCCAATTGGATCAAGCAGGTCATCGACCGCGACAAGCCGGCGCGCGTGTTCATCGACGTGGGCGGTGTTGGTGCTGGCGTCTACGACATCCTCAATAACTGGGGCGCGCCCTACAACAAGATCGCCGTCCCCATCGACTTCAGCGGTTCGCCGCAGGAGCCCGACGTGACGCTTCCGAGCGGCGAGGTTCGGCCCGGCCCGTTCAATCGCCGGGCCGAAATGTGGATGCGTTCGCGTGACTGGCTGGACGAGCCGGGGGGAGCCGACATTCCGGACAGCGATAGTCTTCAGTCTGACGCGTGCGCCCCCGGCTACAAGTACAACACCAACTCCTACCTGCTGATCGAAAGCAAGGAACACATGCGCGACGTGCGAAAGATCAGATCACCGGATGAATGGGACGCCGTGGCGCTGACCTTTGCCGAGCCGGTTAAGGAGGTAACGCCCGGCCCAAAGCGCCGCGTCAAGCTCGGGACCATGGCCTGACATGGCGGACATGACCGAAGAAGAGCTGCTGAAAATCCTCAAGGAAGAGGAAGCGGACGCAGCCTCCTACTACACCTCGGAATTGGCCAAGCACCAGGCCGAGGCCATGGAGCGCTTCTACGGCGAGAAATACGGCGATGAGGTGGAAGGCCGGTCCTCGATCACCACCCACGACATCGAGGACTGCATCAACTGGATCATGCCCGACCTGATGCGGGTGTTCCTCGCCTCCGACGAGCTGGTCACCATCGAGCCGGGCTCTGTCGAGGACGAGCAGCCGGCCAACGGGCAGCCGGGCGGCAAGCCGATCACCGAATTGGCCGCCGATTATCTCGACCACATCTTCTTCAAGGACAACGACGGCGAGACGAACCTTTACGACTTCGCCTTCGATGGCCTGCTGCAGCGCCGCGGCGTCATGCGGGTGGCGTGGGAGGACCCCAAGCCCAAGCCCGCCAAGACGCTGGAAGGCGTCGCTCCCGACAAGCTCGCCAGGTACCTCGAGGACCCCGAGTATGAAATCCTCGAGCAGGAGCAGGATCCGAAAACGCAACTCTTCACCCTCAGGGTCAAGCAGACGCCGAAAGTCGGGCGCGTGTGCATCGAGGCGGTGGCGCCGGAAGGCTTCCGGATCGCCCGCCGGGCCAAGTCGATCTTGGCGGCCGCCTATCATGGCGAGCAGTCGGACGAATTCCTCGCCGACCTCATCCGCGAATTTCCGCGCAAGGCGAAAGACCTCAACCCCGATGGGGTCAACTACGCCAACGACGACAAGGACGATGAGGAATCCGACCCGCGCGCCGAGGCCCGCTGGCAGGATGAGATTTCCGACGTTGCGCGCAAGTGCGCCGCCAGCGCCGGCCGCCGCAAGGTCAAGCTGACGCGCGAATACGTGCGTGTCGACTATGACGGCGACAACATCGTCGAATTGCGCTGCATCAAGCGCGTCGGCGACACGATCCTGGAGAACGTCGAGGTCGAGCGCTCGGAATATGTGACGTGGACGCCCCTGCGGGTGGCCCACAAGAACGCCGGGCGCTCGATGGCCGATGTGCTCGGCCCCATCCAGCGCGCCCGCACCGTCGTGCTTCGTCGCACTCTCGACGGTCTTGCCCAGGCGCTCACCCCGCGCTCCACCGTGAACACGGCGATGGTCGGCGATGAAGGCATCGACGACCTGATCGACAACGAGATCGGCGGCGTCGTCCGTGTCGACGGCGATGTGAGAGCCGCGATCGCGGTGCAGCAGACGCCCGATGTCTCCGCCTCCGGCTACCAGATGCTGGAATATCTCGACCAGCGGGGCGAGGAAGCATCCGGCGTCACCCGCCACGCCCAGGGCATGGACCCGCAGGCGCTGAACAAGACGGCGACGGGCATCGACCTGCTGCAGGCGGCGGCGAAGTCCCGTATCGAGTTGATCGCCCGCTGGCTCGGCAAGGGCCTGCAGGATGTCCTCGAACTGGTGCTGCACCTCGTGTGCGCACATCAGGACGCCGCCCGGCAGGTGAAGATCAAGGGAGAATGGGTCTCGATTGACCCGCGCCGCTGGTCGGACGAGATGGCGGTCAAGGTGCACGTCGGCATGGCCGCGGCATCGCGGGCGCAGCAGGTCGCCAACCTCGAGAACGTCATCACCAAGCAGGGCGAAATCCTGAAGCTGGCCGGCCCCGGCAACCCCATCGTCGGCGTGCAGGAATTGCGCAACGCCTGCGCCGAGCAGGTACAGGCCATGGGCTACAAGGACGCCTCGCGCTTTTTCAAGGAGATCGACAAGAACTATCAGCCGCCGGAGGCTCCGCCCGATCCGAAGATGGCGGAAGTGCAGATGAAGGCACAGATGCAGCAGCAGCAGGCGGCCTTCGACCAGCAGATGCAACAGCAGAAGATGGCCTCCGAGCGGGAGATGGCGGCGTTCAAGGTGCAGTCCGAGCAGCAGCTCGCCATGCTGCGGCTGGCGTCCGAGGAACGCCTTGCCGTCCAGCGCATGGAGATGGAAGCGCAGCTCGACCTTCGCCGGCAGAACATGGAAGCCGATCAGGACGAGCGGCGCATGGGGATGGAGGCCGCGCAGGCCGAGCGTGACAGCCAGCGCAATGCGGCAACCACCGTCATCGCGGCGAAAGAGAACGCCAAGGCGAAGGCGAAGCTGAACGGCTCGGGCAAGACCGCGATCAAGAAGAACCGCCCCGGCGGTGATCTGGCGAAGTAGGGGCATCCGTGGACAGACCCGACAAGGAAAGCCGCCTCGCCAATCGGGTGCAGGTGGGCGACAGGATGCGGGCTTTTGTCGGCGACCCGCTGATCTCCGGCTGGTTCGACCGGGCCATAGCCAACGCCACCGACGCGATGGTGCAGGCGGCCGTCGCAGGAGATGGCCCGCAGGCCATGCACAAGGGCCTGACGATCAACATCCTGAAAGAGGTGCGCGCGCTGATGCTGCGCGCCGAGGCAGAAGGCAGTCGCGCGGCAGAAGACCTGCAGAAGCGCAAGCATAGGAGCGAATGATGGACCCGCTAGCCCGTTTCCCGTTCTTCCGCGTCAACATGAAGCCCGACGATGAGGGCGCCGGCGGGCTCGATGACAACGACGGCACGCTCGTCGATGCCACCCGCGCCATGCCCGACATCGAGGCCTTGGAGCGGGGAGAGAGCGGCCGTCCGGCCGAGCGCGAGGCCAACGGCCGCTTCAAGGGCAAGGAGGGCGCCGAGGCGGAGAAGGTGGAGGCCAAGGCCGATCCCGCAAGCGAGCCGGAGAAGGCCGCCGAACCGGCCGAGGGCGAGGACGAGGAGGATTACCTCGAGTTCGCCCCCGAGAAGGAAGGCGAGGAGCCCAAGCGCCACAAGGTCTCCGAGGTGTGGGCCGGCTATCAGAAGGCGCAGACGCTCGAGGCGGAGATCGCCGCCCTCAAATCGAAGTCGCCGATGGAGATGTCCGCCGATGTCGAGAAGGCGACGTCCGATCTCGTGCGCCAGATGGCCGAATACGAGAAGGCGAACGAGATCTGGGCCTCGATGCAGCAGGTGCGCGAGCCCTCCATGGAGCTGCTGAACGAGGCCTCCGAGCACTACAACCCGACCCTTTACGCTCAGCTGAAGCAGCAGTCGCAGAAGCAGGCGCAAGATATCGCCAAGGCGACGGCCGAGATGCAGCGCGTCGGCAAGGAGCGGGCGGCGCACGAGCAGCGCCTGGAGCAGGCCCGCTTCCAGCGCGAGCAGGCAAAGCTCAATGAGTTCTGGCCCGAGCTGATGGCCGACAAAGCCGTGCAGCAGCAGGTCATGGTGGACGCCGAGAAGGCCTACGGCTTCAAGGCCGAGGACTTCAACGGCCTCAGCGACCACCGCCACTACAAGGTTCTAAAGGACGCGTTGGCGTATCGCGCGGCGAAGGAGAAGACCGAGGCCGCCGTCAAAGTCGTGAGAGCCAAGCCGAAGCTGGTCAAGGGTGCGGCGCGCTCGAGTGTGAACCCCAAGGATGCCAAGCGCGCAGACGCGATGGACCGGCTATCGAAGTCCGGCTCCATCGACGATGCCGCCGACGCGCTCGAAGGGTTCCTGCACTAACCGGAGCACCCCCTGGCCCATTCATCAACAAGGACTGAAACGAGATGACTGTTCCGACCAACACCGTGCAGACCTTTGCCATGGTGGGCATCCGCGAAGATTTGTCGGATGTCATCACCAACATCGCCCCCATGGAGGTGCCGTTCTACTCCATGTGCAAGAAGGGCTCGGCCAAGAACCGGACGCCCGAGTGGCAGAAGGACAGTCTCGCCGCCGGCGACCCGACCAACAAGCGGGTTGAAGGCGACGCGGCCGGGGACGCGGATGCCGGCAGCCAGCCGACGCGCCTCAAGAACGTCGTGCAACTCATGGACAAGGTGGTCGAGGTGTCGACCACGGCGCAGGCAGTCGAGACCGCCGGCCGCTCCAGCGAGCTCAAGTTCCAGGTGGCCAAGAAGGGCAAGGAGCTGAAGCGCGATATCGAACTGCGTATCACCGGCAACTTCGCCTCGGTGCTGGGCAATGCCTCGACCGCCGGCGAGCTCGGCGGGGCGGAGGCATGGATCGAGACCAACGTCTCGCGCGGCAACACCGGCGCCTCCGGCGGCTTCAACACCGGCACGGGCCTCGTCGAGGTGGCCGATGACGGCGACGCACGCACCTATACGGAGACGCTGCTCAAGGACGTGGTGCGCCAGGCGTGGGAAGCGGGCGGCGATCCCTCGATCATCATGTGCACCGGCTCCAAGAAGCAGACTTCCTCCGGCTTCGCGGGTATCGCCACCCAGTACCGCGACAGCGGGCAGAGCCGCAAGCAGGCGGTGATCCTCGGCGCCGCCGACGTCTATGTCTCCGACTTCGGCGAGCATCGTATCGTGCCCAACCGCTTCATGGGTGCCGGCACGGGCCGCTCGGCGGGCGGTAACGGGCTCTATGACGGGCGCTCAGTGCTCGTCCTCGACCCGAAGACGTGGACGCTGAAGTTCCTGCAGCCGTTCAAGACCGAGCCGCTGGCGAAGACCGGCCACTCCGACAAGCGCATGCTGTCGTGCGAGTTCACCCTCGCCGTGTCGGACGAAGCCGCCAACGGCGTCATCGCCGACCTGTCGTAACGCTCCGTGCGATAGGGAAACGAGAAGGGCGGCTGCCTGGCCCTCTTGGCAGCCGCCTTTTCCATACCCATGGCAAAGCGGCTTTTCGACTTCGATCCCGAGACCGGGATTCGCATCGACTTCGAGGATACCGACGACGGCTTCCAGCTGCATTACAGCCAGGACGCCGAGCCGATCATCGAGGAGAACAAGAGAAAACAGGCGGCCGGGCGGGACTACTACGCCCGCGACGACGACATGTGGCGCGTCGCCTCGATTCCCATCCTCATCCAATACAAGTGGCTCACCGAGCACGGCGTCGACGTCATGAACCAGGATCACTGGCCGAAGGTGCGCCAGCTCCTCAACTCCTCCGACTATCGCTACCTGAAGACAGCCGAGGTGATCATATGAGCAACGTGCATCTTCACGCTATGGACGCCTCCGGGCGGTGGGTGCCGGTCCGCTCGGATGCCATCGGCGAACTGGCCGGCGGCGCGGGCGGCGGTGGCGCGGGTACAATCCCTGCCTCTTCTCCGACCATCGTCCAGCCATGGGTGTATGCCGGCCCGACGGGTGGCATCACCGACACCGCCGACGATGAGATCATTGCCGCTGCCGGCTCTGGCAAGGCGAATTATCTGACCGGGCTGCAGATCATCAACGGACACGCCTCGACGGGGACGGAAGTGGTGATCAAGGACGGCTCGACGGTGATCTGGCGCCAGTATCTCGACGCCAAGGCGGGGATCAGTGTCGATTTCGGTGCCCACCCGCTCATCTCGTCCAACAACACCGCCCTCAACGTCGCCTGCCTGACCGGATCGACCGCCACCTATGTCTCGGCGCAAGGCTACCGTGAAGCCTCGATCGATGTCATCCGGGCGCAGCAGACCAGTGAAATCGAGCTGTTCGACGCCTTCGGCAACCAGATGGTCGACGGCGCCGGCAATCTTCTCATCGTGCCCGCATACTGAACAGGATAGAAGCTCATGGCCACCACCTCCATCGAAGCCATCACCTCGACGTCCGCAAGCGCGTTGGCCATCGGCCGCAACGGCGCCACCAATCCCGTGTTGAAGATCGATTGCTCGACGTCATCGGCCGCCACCGGCGTGCAGGTGAAAGGCGCTGCTGCCGCCGCCGGCGTGGCGCTTGCTGCCATTTCCTCCGGCACCAATGAGAACCTCACCATCGACGCCAAGGGTTCGGGGACCGTCACCATCAACGGCACCGGCACGGGCGCCATCGCCCTGGCCCGTAACACGGCGGTGACGGGAACGCTCGGCGCCTCCGGCAACCTTGCCATCAACACCGACAAGTTCACGGTCGCAGCCTCGTCCGGCAATACCGCAGTGGCAGGCACGATGACCGTCACCGGCGCCGTCACCTTTTCCTCCACGCTCGGCGTTGCCGGCAACGTGTCGGTGAATACCAACAAGTTCACGGTAGCGGCTTCCACGGGCAATACGGTGGTCGGCGGCACGCTCAAGTCGACCGGCGCCCTGACCATCGGCAGCACGGAGTTGACCGAAGCCAACCTGATCGCGCTGCTGGCGCTGCTCTGACCATGGCGCGGCCGAAGAAGCAGCCCACCGATGCGCCTCAGGCGGTAGAGCCGGCAGTGGCCGCAGCGTCCCCCGGCGAGGGTGGCGTCATGGTGCGCTGGACGTCGCTGGGCGCAAAGCGCCGCGCCTGGGCGGTCGGGACGATGCATGCGGCCGGGGAGGAGTTCCCCGTCTCACAACGGGACGCAGAAATCCTCGCTGAACGCGGGTTTGCGGAGCGCATCTGATGGCATCGTTCGGCAGCTTCGACGACCTGCGCCAGCGCATTCTCCTCGAGTGCATCAAGAGCGCCAACTCGGCTTTCGACCAGGAAATCCCCGGCTTCGTCACCTTGGCCGAAGCGCGCATGTGGTACGGTTTCGGCAAGTCGGGGGATCCGCTCTATTCCGCCCCGTTGCGCTGCCGGGCGATGGAGACGACGGAGCCGGAATTCTCGTTCACGAACGGCGAAGCCGAACTGCCCGAGGACTATCTCGACAAGCGCCACCTCTATTGGCCGTCGAACCCCATCGCCTCGCCCAACTACGAGGCGCCCATGGTGTTCTGGCCGAGCCGCACGAATGCCCAGGGCTCCAACCGCCCCATCGCCTACACCATCGAGGGCAACTCCTGCTTTCTGCGTCCCGCTGTCACCGGCGACGCGACGCTGCTCTATTACCGCAAGCTCACGCCCCTGGTGAACGCCGGCGACAGCAACTGGATTCTCGCCAACGCACCGGGCGCCTATTTCTACGGCACGCTGATCGAGGCCTGGCGCTTCATTCGCAACGCCGACAAGCTGATGGAGGCGATCACCGCCTACAACGGGATTGTCGGGGCGCTCAACGCCACGGAATCGAGGGCCCGTTTCTCGGGTGGGCGCATGGTGCGCCGGGTGACGTGGTAGATGGCGCGCTCCAAGAAGCCCGTCGCCTTCGCCCCCTTCGAGCCCGACAAGGCCGTCGTCTCGGGGGCCGCCGTCGAGGCCAAGGGTGTCATCTCGCAGGCCAAGCGCTATGCGCCCCTGCCGAGCCCGACGCCATACCGCAACAACACGCCCATCAACGACACGTGCCTCGGCGCGGCCTCCTACTACGACTCGGATAACTCCCCGCACATCTTCCTCGGCGACCGCAGCCGGCTCTATAAGCTCATCAACCGCGTGCCGACCGATGTTTCCCGGGTGGCCGGGTATTCCGTCGACGCCGACTGGCAGTGGTCGTTCGAGCAGTTCAACAACCATATCGTCGCCACCGCCCGTGGATTGAGCGACCTGCAGCTGTTCACGCTCGGCTCCTCCAGCACCTTTGCCGATATCCCCGACAGCCCGGCGGCCGATGTCGTGTTCCGCATTCGCCAGCAAATGTTCGCCTGCCAGGGCATCACCGTCAACGTCTCCGCCTTCAATGATCCGACCGATTGGGCGCCCGACAGCGCCACGCAGGCCTTCCAGACGACGGTCAACCAGAAGGCGGGGATCGTCGTCGCCGGCCTCGGGGGTGAGCAGGGCGCCATCTTCCAGGAGCGCGGCATCGTGCGCCTGTCGTTCACGGGCGGCGATCCGCCGTATATCTTCGACGAGGTGGAGGGCGGACGGGGCGCCGTCTCCCCCTCGGCCGTCAAGGCGTGGGGGCGGGGCGGCTTCGCGGTGGCCGAGGATGGGCTCTACTATTTCGACGGACTCGAAGCGCAGCCGATCGGCCAGGATAAGGTCGACCGGTACTTTGCCAACGATCTCAACCACACGTTCCGGGCACGGTGCGTCTCGGCCATCGATCCGGCACGCAAGGCGTGGATGATCGCCTATCCCGGCGGCTCGTCGACGGTGTGCAACCGGCTGCTCATCTTCTCGATGACGGATGCGCGCTGGACGCGGGACGAGTTCGAACTCGACGCCCTGTTCGAGATGCCCATCGAGGGCATTTCCGGGGATGACGAGGAGGCGATCATCGACCTCCTGGGGACCGCCAACGCGGACGCCCTCAACGTGTCGATCGACAGCCCGATCTGGCGCGAGTTGCGCGCCCAGTGGGCCTGCGTGACGCCGGAGCGCATCGTCAACACCTTCACCGGCCCGAACCGGCCGGCAACCATCGACACGGGGGAGTTCGAGCCGAATGCCGGCGGGCAGTCGTATCTCTCGGAATTGCTGCCGTTGATCGACGCCCCGCCCTCGCAGATCACCGCCTCCGTCTATGGCAAGCCCTACCGGCTGGAGGAAACCCCCATCCTCATGGATGCGGCGCAGATGAACGACTATGGCATCTGCGACGTGCGCGCCGAGGCACGGTTCATCCGGGCGCGGTTCGAGATCGCCGAAGGGTGCACGTGGTCGGAAGCCTCGGGCACCCATTGGGACGCGGAGGCCTCCGGTGCCCGGTGAGATCATCCCGACACCGCGGGGCAGCGATCCATCCAACCTCTACACGTGGGCACAGGCCCTGGCGACGGTGCTGACGCGGCGCTTTGCGCAAGGCGATAAGAACCTCGCCAATGGGCTCGATGACGCCGCCGGGCTGGAACAGGATGCGGACCTCGGTCATTGGCTGCTCGAGGCGCCAGACGACAAGACATACACCATCGTCGGCAAGCTGAAACAGCCGGTGACTATTACCGAGGTAACGACGATCACCAAGGCCGGGTCGTGCACGGTGACGGTCAAGATCAACGGCGTTGCCCTCGGCGGGACGGCCAACAGTGCTTCCACCAGCGCGCAGAGCCAGAGCCACACGACGGCGAATGAAGCAGTCGCGGGTGACACGATAGACATCGTTGTGTCGTCGAACTCTGGCGCAGAGATGCTGACGGTGGATATCAGCGGAACGGTCACCTTAGACCCATGATGCCGCTGGGAACGGGCATCATCGGCGGGGGGCGATTCCCGTCTGTCATCGCGAGCACGCAGACCAACAACGGTAGCCCGGTCGGCAGCGGAAACGTCAATCTCCCGGCGGGGATCGTTGCTGGTGAGTTGCTGCTGATCCATTGCAGTTTGTTCAACGCAACCGCGTCAGGCTGGACGCAGGCGTTCGTGCCCACGAATGCTGCGCATGGCACTGTCTTGTGGAAGATAGCCACCGGGTCCGAAGGTTCCACAGTTGCGGTGACGAATGCCGGTGGCACGCAGTACCTCGCCGCGATCGCGTGGCGGATCAAAGGCGGCAAGGCGGTAGAGGCACCGTCCTCGCCTGCGACTGGCGCCAGCACATCGCCTGCGCCCGCATCGCTGACGCCATCATGGGGCAAGCGGAGCACGCTTTGGTTCGCGCTGCTGCATACCAACGGGTTGTTTCAGAGCGCACCCACGGTGTCCGCTTACCCATCCGGGTTCAGCGATGGGCAACAACGGAACGCGTCGAACAGCAACGGCTTCAATTCTGTCGCCGCAGCTTGGATGCAGGACCGCGCGGCCACGATGTCGCCAGGGACTTTCACGTTGAGCGCAAGCCGTAGCTGGGCGGCCTACACCATCGGCATCAAGCCGTGACAGCCAGCATCGATGGCATCCATCCAACCGACATCGACCTCTATTGGCCGCTGGTCGAAGCCTGGGTGGAAGCGGCAGCGTCGGATGTTGCCTCGTGGTCGACGGCCGACTGGCGCCACAAGGTGGAAACCGGCCACGCGCAGTTGTGGCTCATCCGTCTTCGCTCCGCACTGAGCGGCGTCATCATCACCGAGATCTACGACACGGCGGCGGGGAAGACGTGCGCCCTCCCCATCGTCGGCGGAACGCACCTGAAACAATCCCTCCCCGTGCTCGCCGATATCGAAGCCTGGGCCAGGGAGCAGGGCTGCACCCGGTTGCAGGGTGACGGCCGCGAAGGGTGGGTGCGGGCGTTGCAAAGTCTCGGCTGGCGTCCGGTGAGCGTACAGATCGCAAAGGAACTCATCTGATGGGCTCATCGAAGCAAACGCAGACCTCGCAAGCCACGCCCTATTCAGCAGCCAAGCCGGTCATCAATGCGCAGGGCCAGGCGGCGCAGAACTATCTCTCCGACCCCAACGCCACGGCGGGTGCCAAGTCGGCGGCCGGCTACTATCAGAACGTCGTCAACGGCGACTATCTCAACCCGGGCAACCCATATACGGATCAGCTCTCCGATTCGATCTGGTCGGAGGTGGCCCCCAGGGTCAACAACAACTACGCGGCGGCCGGGCTTCCGAACTCGACGCTGGCACAGGGCACGATGGCGAAGGAGTACGCCCGCGCCCTCGCCCAGCCGCTGTTCGCCAACTACCAGAACGAGCGCGGCATGCAGCAGCAGGCGGCCGCTGCCCTTCCCGGGGCGGAGTTCGCCGCCTCAGACGCCGGCAAGGCGGCGAACACGCTGCCGATCTCCTCGTCGATGACGCCCTATGCGAGCCAGACGCAGACTTCGCAGACGCAGCAGCCCTTGTGGCAGCAGGTGGCCGGCGGCGCGCTCGCGGGTGCAGCGCTGCTCGGCGCGCCTTATACGGGTGGGGCGAGCCTTGGATTGCTCGGCGGTGCAGGCGGCCAGACACTCGGCGGCGCGGCCATGAACACGCTGCAGGGCAAGCCGGCCGAGTACGGGTATAGCTGGGCTCCCTGGGTTCAGTATTCCTGATGCCGCCGCTTTTCGTCCGGGACGATCCGGAAGCCCCCGGCCTGATGCGCAAGCCGCAGGAGAAGCGCGTCGGCTTCCGCGCCTCCATGCTCCCCATCGGCAACTACGAGGATGGATCTGTAGCTTTTCCCGTCTGGCCACAGAGCGCGGTGGACGCCAAGAACGCGCTGATGCGCTTCGGCAATGCCACGCATGCCGCAACGAGCGGCGAGCCATGGTCACCGGCTGAGACGTTCCCTCGAGACGAGGACGCGGTGCTTGCCGGCCTGGCGATGACGGGCGCGGGGTTTGCGCCGTGGGCGTCCCGCGGGGCAGCCGGGAATATCAATCTCGTCGACCCGATACGCGCACGCTGGATTAACAGGACAGCGCCGGAAGGACCGGTGGCGGTCCACCGCGCGCCGCCATTTGAGGCAAGAAACCCGCTCAACATCGGGGGGCGGGCCGATCTAATCCCAGAAACTGCGGCTAACGATGCGCGCGGCCCGATGTGGCATCGACCATACCCCGACGCACCTTTGACCGATGACGGTGATTTGTACCTAGGCGCATGGGAGACCCAGACCTATCCGCGCTCATGGCACTCCGACAAGCCCTGGGACAGACTCGCATCAATGGGTTTTCATTTCTCACCAGAGGCAAGACGGGCCCTGCTGAAGCATCATGCGATGATTAACGAGGAGAACGCGGCAAGAGGGGAGCCATGGCGGTGGGCCGGTGATGGCGAATACGGCGATCCCGTCGCAGGCTTCCACGGCAACTTCGGCGCCACGCCGTGGAATTTCAATCCGAAAACCGGCGAGCCGGCCGATAAACATTTCTTTGCCGTGGAAGCCTGGAAGGAATATGAGCGCACACGCCCGCACGGCCCGCCAGGCGTCCCTCTTAACAACTATCCGGATGACTATTTCACAGCCAACGCCCCCGACGCAGCCCCGGCAGGAGCGTTGGCTATGGCGGCGGCTTCGGAAAGAGGCCTCTTCTCCAACCCCAAGGAAGCAGCCCCTGCAGGAGTATTGGCTTCATCTCTGTCTAACCGCGTGACCTTCACGCCAGAGATGAAGGATTTTATCAAGCGCAATTACGCGAGCATGGATGAAGCCTCGCTCGCTGAAGGCCTTGGCATTGATAGGAAGACATTGCGAACATTCTTGAATGCATCGCATGACGAGTTACACTTACGTCTGCGAGCACAGGGAAGCAAAATCAACGCCGCTACCAAAATCGGCAACTTAGATATGGATCGCGTGAAAGCCGCCCTGGACGAAGGCGTGTCAATCCGTGAGATTGCGCAAGCTCATGGGGTCGACCATAGCTATCTTGCAAAAAGGCTCGCGAAAGAAGGCATCCGCGAACAAACGCCCGTCCCAGACAACACGGCCAGGAACGCGCTCGCTGTCGAGTTGGTGAAGGCGGGAGCCAGCTACGACGAGACCGCCAATAAGCTTGGCATGACCCGCAATGCTGTGGCAGGAGCCATCAGTAGGGCCAAAGCCAAAGGACTCTACGCCAACCCCAAGGAAGCAGCTCCTGCAGGCCTCCTAGCCATGGATGCCGCTTCACGCATGAAGCGGGCAAAGGCCTTAGGGTTCGATACTGACAAAACTTGGTATCACGGGACGAACAAAGCATTCGACACGTTCTCGCCAGAGAAGCGCGGTAGCAATACCGGCGCTCCGAGCGCGGACGTTGGGTATTTCTTCACCGATAGACCCGCGACCGCTTCGTATTATTCATCAGGGAACAGTGGTAACATCCCTGCAGCCGCGAAGGAGGCGGCACTTATTCGCGATGGCGCTGAACAGATGGCCAGCCTTTACGAGCAGATGGGCGATGTAGAGCGGGCGATGCCTCATCGGCAGAGACAGGCCGAGGCGGGCGGCCCGAGTATTATACCAACCCATCTGCGTATGCAGAACCCTCTAATTCACGATTTCAAGGGTCGCGTATTTAGGGACGAATCGTACCGCGATATTATAGACCGAGCGGTCGCTAAGGGGCACGATGGCGTCATTTTCAAAAACACTTACGATGCGGGTGAGTATTCGAAATTGGATGCCCTGCTTCAGGGACGCCTTCGGCCGGAAAACATTGCGGTAGCATTTGATCCAAAGAACATCCGGTCGAAGTTCGCTGCCTTCGACCCAGCCAAATCCGACAGCGCCAACCTTCTCGCAGCGAACAACCCCAAAGCCGCACCCGCAGGCATCCTGGCCACCTCAGGCCTCGATCGTCTCAAAGCAGAGGAAGCCGCCAAGCCGCGCTCCATCCCCGATGCCCCGCAGAGCTTTCCCGAGCTGGAATCCTACGTCGGCAAGAACTTCGAGAACGGCTCCGGCAACAGGGTCATCGCTGCACGCGATCAGGACCCGCAGCGCTATTGGGACTATGCCAACGGGTTGCACGACGTGCTGCACCCGGAATCGGAATGGATGATGGGCGCACCGACGCTGCATGCAGGTGGATCGTCCGGTGGCCTACTCGGAGCCGTCGGCGGACCCGCACCAGGGCTGATGAGACAGCCGGAAGAGGCACCGGCACCGGGGTTGATGCGCATGGCGAAGAGCGACTATCGGTTCGCACCGCCGCAAAGAGGGACAGCAATGCCGCCTCGACTGCCGCTTTATGGCGACGGTTTTACGCAAGACATGCTCGTGCCACCCGACTGGCCGTTCGGCGACCCTTACCCGCGTGTCCCGGTGACCGGTCCGAGGCTGAATCCGCCCGTTCGTCCTCTCGGTCCTGGGTTCCGGCTGGTCGATTAGCGCGCGATCACGAGCGGCTTTTGCCAAGGCCCGCAGAAGACCTTTACGCGCGTGCCGTCACGTCGGTAGTGCTCAGCGAGCTTGCCGCGCCGCATGTGGCGCGCGGTCTTCCAACACTCAACCTCGGTCGACAGCGGGAATTTCACGAGCGTGAATTCTCCGCCCGAAGCGAGTGCAATGACCAAGTATAGCGTCGAAGCATCCATACCCCTATGCAACCAGATGATTGAGGCTAGATGATGCCGGCTCTCTTCGATCCCTATGGCCAGCCGATGCCGGACGTGCCGAGGCGTCTCGTGCCGCCGTGGCAGCAGCAGATCGCGCCCGGGTTCGAGATGCTGCCCATGCCGCCGCCTGTTCAGGCCCGGACCGAACAAATGGCTACACCTCCACCGGCGTCGCAACTCTCTCCTCCGTGGAACGCCGCTGAAAGAGCAGCCGATGCGATGATGCCGCAGTCGGCTCCGCTTTATCCGCCGCCGGCGTCACCCTATCGCTTCCCCTCGCCCGCGAGTGCATCAAACCCGCTCGAGTGGCTTGGCGGTGCGGTGCAGGATGTCGCGGATGATCCGTGGAGGGCTATCGAAGGAGGTGGCGCGAGCGCTGGTCTAGCTCTCGGCGCCGGCGCTGGTCTATTTGATGCCGCCAGCAACGTGTTCCGAGGCCCACGGCGCGCATTCACGGAGGCGGAGAGCAACGCTTTCCGTTCAGCCCGTCGCAGAACCGACGTTGAAATCTCCCGCCAGCCGCCGCACGCCGTGCAGGGGCGCAATCCAGACGGCACGTTCCGTCCATTCACGGAGGCGCAGCGCGTCGAGCGAGAGCGCGGCATAGGCGCCAGGGCGCAGGACCAGATCAGCCGGGAAGCTGCCGTAAGGCGCGCGGTCGATGACGCCGAGATTTCTGCCCGACAGAAGAAATACATGCAGGATAATTGGGGCGGGCAGACACTTCCCGAGGAGCCTTCGCGAGAGCTCTTGGATATCTGGAAGGGGTCCCCGAAGCCCCCATTCCGGCCTTACTGAGCCGCCAGACTTGGTAGAGGTTCTTAGCGGCAGGCCACATGAAGATGGCGAATAGTCCGATAGCAACAATCGCTGCTGTCGCGCCTCCGGTGTTTCGCGTCCCGAATAGCACAAAGGCGAGATAGGCGGCGACGGCCGCGGCAAACCAGAACGTTCGCCAGAAGTCGTAATGCGTTCTGATCCTCATCGCCTATCTCCCGAGGCTGCCATGAGCTCGTCGTAACCGGATATGGAGCCGCGGCAGTTCTCCATCAGCTTGTCCAGAGTGACGCCAAGGCGCGCCGCCTCAGTGGCGACGAACCTCGCAAGGAATTCGTCGCCACCCGGCATCTTGGTTGACTTCTGAAAGCCATACATTCCGATGATGGCTCCGCAAAATCCGGCGTATTTGGCCATGGCCAAAATTCCCTCGACCTGCGTGTCGTCGGCAACGGCAGATAGAGGCGTCATCAAAATGATCGCGTAAGTCGCGACGCGCTTCAACATTTTGGCCTCTATCATCACCTGCAATTCGTCTGCACGGTTCCGCCGACACCATACGATGTGCAATTCACCGGTCGAGCGATCGGCATCGGTTGGGGTGGCGGTGGAGCGGATGCCGCCAATGCCGATGAGGCGGCCAGAAGGGATTGTGAATAGGCCGCCTGTCTCTGTGCCTGATCCTGCCGCACAGACGCTATGAACTCGTTCTGCCGGCGGTACATCACCATCTTGTAGCAGTTGTCTTTCCACTCGCTCGATCGCTCCGGCTGATCGCAGGTGGTGACAGCTTCATAATGGGCGGCCTGCTTCGCCTGCTGCTCCAATTGAGCGTACGGATTGCCTCCGCAGCCTGAAACCAACGCGCATGTAAGCGCTGCAAATAAAATACGCATCACAACCCCCGAAGTATGCCGACGAGTATAACCAACTCCAGCGCACGCACAACGGGAACAAGCAGAATCATGCCCCCTCTCTTCTCCCCCTTCGACTTCGGCGGCCCGCAGATGCAGTGGACGCGCGGTACGCAGATGCCGCCCCCCATGCAGGCGCCGCTGCAACAGCCCGAACAGTCGCCGCCGCCAAACCTCATGCAGCCCATGCCACAGCCATCGCCCCAGCCCCAGCAGGCTCCGCAGGGCGGTTTCCAGGGCCTCCTGGGGGGATTGGAGCAGGGCATCTCCTCGCCGCTGTTCCAGGCCGGCATCGGGTTGATGTCGAGCGGCGTCCCAGGGCTGCAGCAGGGTCTGAAGACGGGCGCGGAGCTGCGCACCCTGCCGCTCGAGCGGCAGCTGAAAGAGGCGCAGATCGACTGGTACAAGGCGCGCGCCGCCGGCAAGGGCGTCGAGGCTCCCTCCAATGTCCGCGAGTGGGAGTACTTCAACCGGCTCAATCCGGCGCAGCAGCAGCAGTACCTCACCATGAAGCGGGCCGAGAAGTACCTCGACACCGAGACGGGATTTGTACGGCCGAACCCAGTTACAGGAGAGGTCGCGCCAGTCGTGTCGAAGGATGTCGCCGGCGCCGCCACCGCACGCAAGGCCGGCGAGGCAACGGGCCAAGCCCAGGGGCAACTGCCTTTGTCGATCGCTGCCGGCGAGAGGATCATCGGCAATATCGACAAGGCGCTCGCCGATCCGGCCCTTGGCAGGGTGACCGGCTCATTCGGCGGCCGTGCGCCGAATTGGTCCGAAGGCGCTCAACGTGCGCAATCCCGGGTCGACCAGGTGGTCGGTGGCGCCTTCCTGCAGGCCTACAACGACCTGCGCGGCGCCGGCTCGATTTCCGAGCGTGAGGGTGCGGCAGCCTCAGCCGCCTATACGCGCCTCAAAACGCAGACGATGGGCGATACCGACTATCGTGAGGCTCTGAAGGAGTTCCGCGAGGAGGTCAGGAAGCTCATGGGTATCGCGCGCGACCGCGCCGCCGGCCGCATCCCGCCGCTCGGCGCGGCGGAGATGGGCGATGGCCCCCAGAGCGGGGCAGGTGGGGGAGATAGTGGCTGGTCGGCACGGGAGCTTGACTGATGCCGCGCTTTGAGATCACCAGCCCCGACGGGCGCCGCTTCGAGGTCAACGGACCCGAAGGCTCGACCCAGAACGACGCCATTCGCTTTATCCAGGGGCAGTTGAGCGCCAAGCACCCCGACGAGCCCGAGCGGGACATTGATTACGATACCCCGGTTCCCGACGTCCGCGCCGCCATCGACAAGCTACCCGAGACGCGCAAGGACCGGGCGCTCAACATCTGGGCCGACAAGCGCATCGCCAAGGAGCGGCAGCAGCAGGGGGCGTTGGCGCCCCTTCCGAATACCGCCGAGGGCATACCGTTCATCGGCAACCTGCTGGATGAGGGCACGGCGCTGGTCAAAAGCGGCCTGCACACGGTCATTCCCCAGATCGGCGCGCCCTACTCCGAAGAACTGGCGTTGCAGCGCGCGCGCTCGCGCCAGGCAGACGCGGCCAGCCCTGCACTTGCGGCCGGTTCGAAGCTTGCTGCCGGTATTGCGACAGGTGGTCCCCTGTTCGGCCGTATCGCCCCGGCGGCAACGTTGGCAGGGCGCGTCGGTCAGGGTGTGGGCATCGGCGCCGGCGTCGGCGCCGTGGAAGGCTTTACCGGCGGTGAAGGCGGCTTGGGAGAGCGCGCCGACAATGCGACGCTGGGTGCTCTGTGGGGAGCTGGCACGGGCGGCGCCATCCCGATCGCCGGCTCTGCGGTGACGCGCGGGTACGGGATGGCGCGGGACGCCATTGGCCCGACGTTCACGCGCCTTCGCTATGGTCCCGAGGAAGCCGCCGACCAGATCCTCGCCCAGCGGATCGCTCGCGAAGGCTCCTCGCCGGCGCTGAAGCGCCTCGACCTGCAGCGCGGGCAAGCGGTGGCGGCGCGCATGGACAGCAATTCCCGCGCAACGCTGCCGGAGACCATCGCCGACACGTCCGACGACATGCGCCGGCTGACGGGCAGCCTCTATCGCCAGGGCGGGGAGGCGGGCAATGTCATCGAGGACGAGCTGACGCGCCGGCAGCGGGGGCCGGCCAACATGTTCGCCAATGCTGATCCGGATGGGCCACCGCAGGGTCAGATGGCGCGCGTCATGGATTCGACCGAGCGCGCGCTGCAGATCCGGTCGGCGGACAGCGCCAGGCGCACCGAGCAGCAGATCATGGCCGAGCAGGCCGCCGAAGGGCGCCATCTTTATCAGCAGGCGTACGAAGGCTCGGAAGCTTTCGACCTGCAGCCCGCCCTCGATGCCATGGGGCTGACGATCCAGCAGTATCCGGCGCCATTCGCTGCCCGCCTCAACCGCGCGCGCAACCTCTTTCTGCGCTCCGGATCGAGCCCCAACAACCCCATGTGGGTCGACAACGTCCGCCGCTTCGATGCGGCCAAGAAATCCCTCGACGACATGATCGAGACGGCGCAGCGGCAGGGGCAGAACAATCTCGCTCGCGAATTGACCGGTTTCAAGGATGCGCTGTTGCGCCAGGTGCACGGCATCGACGAGGCCGGCAATCCGACCCGCAACCTCGCCTATCAGGAGGCCCGGCAAACGTGGGGCTCGGCGGCGGAAAACCGCGAGGCGATCGAGATGGGCCGATCCGCGCTGCGGGAGGGATCGGAGGTGTCGGTCGAGCACTTCCGCGATCTGTCGCGTGGCCAGCAGCGCCTTTTCCGGCTAGGATTCCTCGAAAGTCTCCGCAATGCCTTGGGCACCAAGCGTCCGGGCAACGACGTGACGCAGCTTTTCCAGCAGCAGAGGGTTCGCGACCTGATGGGGGAGATCGTTCCGCGACCGGCAGGACGGAACGCGGTGTTCCGCAATCGCCCCGAGCGCTATGGCGACCTCATGCGCCGCGAAGGGCGCATGGTGCAGACAAATGCCGAGGTGCTCGGCAACTCCAAGACGGCCCAGCGGGGCCAGGACGACCTCAACTACACCGGCAACGCGCTGTCGACGATGTGGAACCGCTTCCGTTCCAGCCCCAGCCTGTTCAACGTCGGTGTCGAAGCCATCGGCGCCGGCATCCAGCGTATATTTGCCTATAAGCAGGACGTGGCGCTGGCCCTGGCACGGCGGCTGCTCGAGGCAAATCCGGAAGCGCGCAATCAGATCCTACGCCGCCTGTCGCGGCGCGGCGGGCCGGACAGGTTTTCGCGCTTCGCCGATGAAGTGGACAGGGCCGGCAATGCTCTTATCGGCGCCACGCCGGGACTGCTGACCGATCAGCGAGAGTAGGGTGTGGGGCGGGCTGACCGTGTGGTGGTTCACCCCCTGGATGGTCACGCCAAAAGGCTACGCCACTCCCGCCCCACCCATTGAATAACGCACCGTTTGACGATTGACCAGCCGGCTCCCCGCCGGCGCGATGTTCTGCGTCTTTCACGCGGAGACAAATGACGTGGCCGAACTCGCCGACCTGGAACCCATCGATTCCGACAACACCGCCCGCTTCCCGGAAGGGCAGCTCGTGCCCACCTTCAACAACGGCGCGCGGGCGCTGGAGGGCATCCTTGCCCGCTGGCTCGCCGATACCAACGGCACCATCGTCTCCACCGGCTCGGCGCCCAGCTACGCCATCGCCACCGCCAGCAGCTACGTCTCCCTCGTCGATGGCCTGGTCGTCGTCTGGCGGGCGCACGCAAGCTTCACCACGGGCACGGCGAAGCTCACCGTCAATGCCCTGGCGCAGAAGAACCTCGTCCGCCAGGACGGCACGGCGCTGAAGGTTGGCGATATCGTCGAGGATCAGACGGTCGTCTCCCGGTACAATTCCGACATGGATGCCTTCGAGTGCCTCGGCATCGCGGCAAAGCCCTCAGACACGGATTTCAGCTCGTTCTTTCCCGGCGCGCTCTTGGCCATCCTGGAGGACCGCAAGAGCGCCAACACCGACCCGCAGACGGGTCCCGGCAGCTCGTGGGCGGCGCGGCATCTCAATACCGAGGTCTACGACCGGCTGGGCATCGTCTCGATTGCCTCCAACCAGTTCACCTTCAGCGAGGACGGCGCCTTCGAGATCGGGTGGGAGAGCCCGTTGTGGGGCAGCAGCGGCAAGACGCGGCTCTACGACATCACCAACAGCACCGAGGTTGCCCTGGGCACGCAAGGGCGATGGCCCGGGGGCACGGGCAACACGATGTACTACTCCACCGGCCTCGCGCGCGTGAGCGTCACGGCCGGGCAGACGTTCGAGGTGCAGATGTACGGCAGCGCCGACGGCGGCCAGAGGGCCAACCTCGACGGCAAGCAGGAAATCTACACCCGCGTCATCATCCGGAGGGGCTAGGGCCATGCCAGCACAGCCGCACGAGCACGACCCGACCCTCGACGCCCGCACCTGCCGGCGCATCGCCCGCCTGGAAGAAGCGGTGCTGCGGGGCAATTTCGCCCCCCTGATCAGCGACAGCGTTTCCGTCCAGGACGATCCGCGCATCTCCAATCTGGAGGCACGCCTTGCCGCCCTGGAGGGCATCCTCACCCGGGTGGCGGAGCATTTCGAAGGGGGGCAGGGATGAAGATTTCCGAGGCCATGCGCAACCGGGTGAAGGGGTACGAGGGCTACCACCGGGCGCTGAAGAACGGGGACTGTACCGCCTACCGCTGCCCGGCCGGGGTATGGACCATCGGCTGGGGCTCGACCGAGGGCGTGCGGGAAGGGCTGGTGTGGAGCCGGGACGAGGCGGAAGCGGCCTTGACCCGCGAGCTCGCCAAGTTCGAGACGGGCGTTGATCGCCTGGTCACCGTCGACATGAACCAGAACGAGTTCGATGCGCTCGTTTCCTTCGCCTACAACGTCGGGCTCGGGGCGCTCGGTTCCTCCACCCTCCTGAAGAAATTGAACAAGGGCGACCGCGCCGGCGCGGCGAAGGAGTTCGCCAAGTGGACGCGGGGCGGGGGAAGGGTGCTGCCCGGGCTCGTCTCGCGGCGGGCATCGGAAGCGGCGCTGTTCGTCAAGCCGGTGGCTGCACCCGATGAGCCGTTCATGCCGCAGAGCGTGGAAGCCTCTAAGGAGCCCATGAGCGCGCCGACGGCGGCGGTTTCGACGAGCGCCGTGGTGGGGCCGGCTGCCGCCGTGACGACCGCCAGCATGCTCCCTGCGCCCCCGGACGCGGTGACCAGCACCGTCTCCAACGTCGACATGTGGCGCACGCTGGGGGAGACGGTTTCGGGCCTTGCAAATCTTGCCGTTGCCAAGCCGCTGCTCGCCGCCGCGGTGGTCACCGCCATCTTCGGCTTCATCTTCGGGCCGCTGCTCAAGAGCTATCTGCCGAAGATCACCTGGGGGGCAAAGTCATGATGCAGTTTTTCATCGGATCGGTCATCGGCCGGGCGCTGCTCGCCGGGGCCGGGGTCCTCACCGCGTGGGTTGCTTTTGCGTGGCACTACGAGAGCAAGGGCGCCGCGAAGGAGCGCGCCAACATCGAACGCGCCGGAGAGAAAAATGCCGCCAAAGCCGAAGCTGCTCGCCGCTCTGCTGATCGCCTGCCTGCTGACAGGCTGCGCGACCGCTACTGGCGTGACTGATACGTCCTGCACGTCCTTCAAGCCGATCCGGGGCAGCGTCAAGGATACCCCGGATACCAAGCGTCAGATCGTCGCTCACAACGGCGTCTACGACGCCATCTGCAAACCCTAGGAGACATCCCCATGAAGCTCACCCTCACCGCCCTTGCGGCGGCGCTGGCGCTTGCCGGCTGCTCCCGCTCCCTCGGCATGGAGAAGGAAGTCGATTCCGCCGTGCATGAACTCGATAGAGCCGTGTGGACCGATGGACTGAAACCTATCGTGGCACCGGAGAAGGATAAGGGACTGCCACCGTTGAAGTAGGGTTGACGGGGCTCGGCTATCGAGCCTCACCCCTGCGCTGCGCGCGCTTCTCTGTATGTGTCGATGAGCGCGATCAGCACGTTGATGTGCACAGGGACTGACATGTAAGCCCCATCTTTGGGCTTACGCTCTTGGCGCCATCGCGCACTGTGTTCAAGGTCCTGAAGAATTTGGTCTGGAACGTAGTGTTTCATCTTCCTTTCCTCACTCTATCGAGACTGATGGGTGGGGTGCGCTGGCGTCAATTTACGGGCAGCGCGTAGACGACGCGCTAGCAGGTATTTTTCTGCAGCGAGTTCGCGAATGTAGGCATTCAAATCGGCTATGTGGCCCTTGAGGTCATCGATCACCGAAGCCTCACTGCAGTGTTTCACCGCGGCATCGCAGGCGGCAGAAAACTCAGGCAGACCGTCTGCTTCGATCTCTATTCGACCGCTGCGTACGTCCAAAAGCATGCGTGACATCTTCCTTCCCTTCATTCGCGAAGCGAATAGCCGAAGCCGCCGTTAGGCGGCTTCCTCCTCAACGTCGAGACTTTCGAGCAGACCGGCAGCGTAACCCTCCGCATCTCGCTGTTCTTTGCGGGACTTCACGGCGTCGCGGATCAGGGCACCATTGTTGGTGCCCGAGTAGTTGCACTGGGCGTCCGCATATATGGCGTCGATCTGATCCTGAAGGTTCTCAATGCGGGTCACCATATCCGTGGCGATGGCCGTGGTTAGCTTCTTCATGTGCTTGTCTCCTATGGTTTCAATTCCAAACTACTTCATTCGCGAAGCGAATAGCCGAAGCGCTCGATAGCGCGAGGCGTCAACATCATCTTACAAGGTCAGAAAGCCATGGCCTATGCAGGACCACGAAACCCTCAACGGCTCCACAGCGTTGGTCATCCTGAAGCTCGACAGCATCCACAGGGACGTGATCGAGCACAGGCACGATACGCGAACAGGTATGCAGGCCTTGACCACGCGTTTGGATACGCTCGAAGCGAAAGCTTCCCCGATGGATCGTCTCAAGGATCTATCCGGCTTTCTCACAGCGCTAGCGGTGGTGGCTCTGGCTCTCGCCGGCAGGTACGACCTCATTGGCTACCTCGTGGGCTCAGGGAGATAGGTTGGGCATTTGCGTTTCCGTTTGGCGTGCTCATCGGCACGGTCATATGGTTCGTGTAGCGTTTACGAAGTGCGCCTAGGTTCGCCGAACCGTTTTTGCTCCACCCAGACACTGTTAATCCTCTACAAGCGGAGCAGAGATGGCCCAAGAATATACACGCTGACAGAGGCCACCTCTGTTTACACCGAGGATGTCGGGAGTTCGACCCTCTCACCGCCCACCA
>Ga0182738_1000882_pt1 | contig 39981 bp, 30 predicted proteins | sample eDN5th30CBELigMG_FD_128876 | JGI IMG/M metagenome (GOLD analysis project Ga0182738, IMG submission 128876) | Enriched Miracle-Growth compost microbial communities from Emeryville, California, USA - eDNA 5th pass 30_C BE-Lig MG (version 2)... ...
AATATGGGCTTCGGCGCGATCGAATGGATCTGGCAGTATTTCCTTCTCGGCGCCGTGATCGTCATCCCGGTCTGGATCGTCATCCGCCTGCTCAATCTGGGCAAGGGCGGCTGAGTTTCGCCTTTCGAACCGCTCAGTCCCTGCGGAAGATGAGGCCGGCCAGCCAGCCGGTGAAGACGGCGAGGATGACGCAGATCAGGCCGTAGATCAGGCCCTGATTGTGGGCGAGATCGAAGGTGAACTGCTCGAAGCCCATCTTGGAGATGCGGATCTCCGACTGATCCGAGGCGAGCATCGCGCCGTCGCGGAACAGATAGACCGTCACGACATAGCGCCCGACCGGCACGTTGGCCGGGATCTGCACGGCGGTCTGGAAGATCTCCGTGCCGGGGAATTTCACGCCATAGGCTTCGGTGCGATAGAGCCCGTCCTGCTGCTTCAGGCGAACGAAAGCCTGGCGAAACGCGTCGTCCTGTCCCGCGCTCTGCGCTCCATCGCCGGCCGAGACGGGGAAGACGAGATCGTCGGCGCCGATCTGGAAGCGCTTCAGGATCTGCGGCGTGGTGACCTCGGAGAGCGGCCGCGACGAGTTCACCGCATAGAAGGAGGGAATGTTGACGAAGGTGCGCGACTCGCTGTTGAGCCAGATGCCGACCAGGCGGTCCTTGCGGCGGGTGACGACGGTCTCGGGCGGTCCCTTGATGGAAACCACCACGTCGTAGAACTCAGCCCGGGAGACCGTGGCGGCGTCGCGCTCGATCGCGCCGAAGACGGTGATGCTGGTCCCGGTGAAGTTCGACGTGATCCGGACTTCCTCGGCCGAAAGCGCGACGATCAGTTGTTCGGCGCGCGCCTGCGTCGCCGCCAGCGCCAGGGCGCAGAGGGTGAACCAGGCGGCGAACCTCGTCACCGCGTGTCGCCCGCCAGCGTCGCCAGCGAAAACAGGTCCGCCGGCGTTTGCACGAGATCGACGAAGAAGCGGATGCCGACGCCCAGCACCAGCAGCGCCAGCATGGCGCGCAACTGGTCGCCGCGCACATGCGCGCCGACCCGCGCGCCAAACTGGGCGCCGATGACGCCGCCCACCATCAGGATCAGCGCCAGCACGCCATCGACCGTGTGGTTGCTGGTCGATTGCAGCACGGTAGCCACCGCCATGGTGCCCGTCATCTGGATCAGCGAGGTGCCGATGACGATATTGGTCGGCACGCGCAGCAGGTAGATCAGCGCCGGTACGAGGATGAAGCCGCCGCCAATGCCGAGCAGCGAGCCCAGAATGCCGATGCCGACGCCGATGGCGATGATCGGGATGACGCTGACATAGAGCTTGGAGCGCTTGAAGCGCATCTTGAACGGCAGGCCGTGCGCCCAGTTATGCTGGCCGGGGCGGCGCAGCGGGGCCGGGCGGCCCTTGCGCGCATTGATCATGGCGCGGATCGATTCCGTCAGCATCAGGCCGCCGACCAGGCCGAGAAAGGTGACGTAGCAAAGCGCGATGACGAGATCGAGCTGGCCCCAGCGGCGCAGCAGGCTGAAGATCCCGACGCCGATCGACGAGCCGACGACACCGGAGGCGACCAGCACGCCGGCGAGCTTCATGTCGATCATGCGGCGGCGATAATAGGTGATGGCGGCCGAGGAGGACGAGGCAACGACCTGGGCCGTCGTGCTGGCGACCGCCACGGCGGGCGAGATGCCGGAGAAGATCAGGAGCGGCGTCAGCAGGAAGCCGCCGCCCACCCCGAACAGGCCCGAGAGAAACCCCACGGCGCCGCCCATGCCGAAGATGATGAACATGTTCACCGGCATCTCGGCTATGGGGAGGTAGATCTGCACGACGACAGAACCGCTGACGAAGGGTGGCGTGGAGGCAAGGGCCGAAAGGCCGAAGCTGACGAGAAGCCCTGTCGGGCACCGATCCGGCAAGGCCGTATGCGGCGTCGCTGACAAAATGATGACAGGCGACCGCCGACCGGGCCGATAAAGCCGCTTGGGCCTGCCCTGTCAACGCCTGTTCCGGCGGCAGCGGCGAACGCGCCGTCCGTGGGTTCCGCTAGCCGCGCGCCGGAACGCGGGCCTGGCTGTCTCGCATCGTCGTCCGCGCGCTGGTCTGTTTCCACTCCGGCTTGATCGCGGGTTCCGAATTGGCGGTGGTGTCGAGCGGCTTCGGCTTGAAGGTCTGCACGGCGGCGCGGGCGGCGGCCAGCGCGTCGGGCTTCATAGCCTTGGCGACCTCGTCGCGGCGCTTGCCGGCATCGCGGTCGCCCTGCTGGGCCGCCAGCGCAAACCACTTGTAGGATTGCACCAGGTCGACGCCGACGCCGAGGCCGCGGGCGTAGAGCACGCCCAGATTATACTGGCTGTCGGCGACGTTCAGGTTGGCGGCCTGGGTGAAATACTGCGCGGCTCTGACATAGTCGGGCTCGGCCGTGGCGCCCTCGCTGAGCAGGACGGCCAGGTTGTGCGTCGCCCGCGCATTGCCCTTCTCGCTCGCCTTGGCATACCAGGACTGGGCGGCCGATAGGTCGCGCGGCACGCCTTCGCCGCGTTCGTACAGGCTGCCGATACGGTATTGGGCCATGGCGAAACCGGCCTTGGCGGAGCGTTCGTACCAGTCGGCCGCGAGGCGCGCGTCCTGCGGCGTGCCGTTGCTGCCCTCGGCGAGACGGCGCGCGACCTCGAAGGCGGCGATCGGATCGCCCTTCGCGGCGGCGGTCTGCAGGGCCGAGCCATCCTCGGCAAGGTCGGGAATGGCGCTGAAGCTGGTGGCCGGCGGCGGGTCGGTTGCCAGGGCCGCGATCTCGCTGTCCGCGGCGTCGGGCGGCGTGAAGGCCAGCGCGCTGGTGCCGTCCGTCGATGGAGCGACCATGGCGTGGGGCTGCGCGGCGGTGGCCGGCGGCGGTGTGACGTCGCGGATCGGCGCGGCCGGGATCGAGCCGGTCGCGACGGGGTCGGTGGCGGGCTTCTGCGCCTGGCGCGAAAGCGGCGGGGTCAGCTGCATCGCGCCGATCGCCAGAACGATGGCGGCGATTGCCAGCACGATCGGGCGACGGCGCGAGCGCAGGGCATCGCCGATCCGCGCCAGCGTGCTCGGCCGGGCTTCATGGTCTTCGGTCATCGCTTCCGCGGACGCGGTCTGCGCCGCATGCGCGGCGCGGCGCGCCGCGGCGATGAAGTCGGCCTTGCGGTCGCCGGGACGGGGCGGCTGCGGCGCGGCGCCCGTCTGGGTGCGGGCAAGGCTCGCCTCGGGCTCGACGAGCGGCGGCAGGATGGGGCGGCCGGAACCCGGAGCCAGGGGGCGGTCCTCCTCCGGCAGGCCGGCGGCGAGCGATGAAGCGGTTTCGCGCGGCGCCGGGGCGCGTGTCGCGGCTGAGGCGCCGGAGGCCGTGCCCTCCTCGATTTCCAGCTGCGCGATGCGGCTGACGACCTTGGCCAGCGTGTTGTGCACGGCTTCGAGCGTGTCATGCGTCTGCCGGTCGGAACGCTCGGCCGCCTGCTGGAGCTGGCGCATGTCCTCGCGCAGCGCCTGGATCAGCGCATCGTCGGTGCGGGTGGGAAGGGTGCTGGCGAATTCGCGAAAGGTCGTGCGCGCGGCGTCGCGGGCGGCTTCGATCGTGTCCTGCCGCGTATTGCCGAGCAGGTCCTGCAGCCGGTCGAGATTCTCCTCGACGCGGGCCAGCGCATGCACGCCGGGAACGGAGGAAAACTGCTCGGCCAGGGCGCCGACCTGCGCTTCGAGCTGCGCCAGCTGCTGGTTGTCATCCTGGCGGGTGGTTGCATCAAGCCGGCGAACCAGGGCCTGCATCTGCTCTTCGATGGCGTCGAAGCGGGCGGGGTGGGCAATATCCTCGCGCAGCTGCGTGATCTCCGAGCGCAGCCCGTCCAGCGCGTCGGGGGCCCGCAGGGTCGGCAGTTCTGCCAGCGCGTCGAAACGGCCGGCCAGCGCGTCGATCCGGTCTTCCAGCCGCGACAGCGCGGTGGAATCGAGGCCGATCGGACGCGGGTCGATCTCGTCGATCGTCGTGCGGATGCCGGCGATCTGCTTCTCGAGCCGGATCAGCGCCAGCGGGTCGGCACCGCGCGAAAAGCCGTCCATGTCGCGGCGCAGCGCATCGATCTCGCGCTCGATGCCGGAAAGGTCGACCGGCGGTGCAGGCCGGGCGGCGAGCGTGTCGATCGCGGCATGCAGGCCGGAGATCTGTCGCTCCACGGCGGCGCTGACCGCGTCGGAACGGGAGATCGACAGCGAGGCGACCGCATTGCGGATGTCTTCGAGCTCGGTCTCGACCTCGCGCGACGGTGCGACCGCCTCGATCGAGTTGGCGAGCTGCGCGATCTCGCGCGCCAGCCGGTCGAAGCGTTCGGTCTCGGGCTCGCGGCGCACGATGTCGTCCAGCCGCTCGATGATGTGGCCATAGCCGGATTCGATGCTGGCGAGGGTCGTTTCGCGCGCCGCGAGGTCCAGCGACTGGCGGATCTCGGCGAGATCCTGGCGCAACTGGGCAACCGCCTCGGCTTCCGGCGCGGACCGGGCGCCGCTCAGGGCCTCGATGCGGGCGGCCAGCTCGTTCTTGAGCGTCTGGGCGGCTTCGTCATGGCGGCGCGACTCGGCGCTGACGCGCCGGCCGAGCAGCGCGATGTCGTCGCGCAGCGCCGCGATGGCGTCCTCGATGGCGATGGCGTCGAAATGATTGGCCGGCGTGCTGATCTCGTGATCGATCGCCTTCTGCCGGCTGGAGATCTCGGCGATCGCCGCCTGCAGGCTTGTCAGCGTTTCGCGTGGTCGGGCGGGCTCCTCGATCGGGAGCGCACGGAAGGCGGGGTTTTGCGCCGGAGCGGCGGCCGCCTTGGCCGCGGCAAGCTGGGATGCGATGCCGGCGAGCCGTGTCTCGATCCCGCTCAGCCGTTCGGCCTGGCGTTCGTCGAGCTGGCGGCCGAGGGCGTCGAAGCGGCCTTCGAGCGCGCTGCGCGGATCGGGATCCACGGCCTTGGCCGGTGCGGGGGGCGGTGTGGGCGCGGCGGGCCGCTGGGGCGCGTTGCGGATCGGCTGGCGCGACGAGGCGCCCTCGATCACCTCGATCTGCTGGGACAGGCTTTCGACGAGGGCGGAAAGAGCCGCCAGCCTTTCGGCGCCATCGGGCTCGGTGCGTCGCGGGAGGTCGGCCGCAGAACGCGGTGATGCGTCCGGGCTCAAACGGCTCGCCCCATAACCCGACCTGCTGCCAGTCTTCATGACGTCCAACCCCCGGATGCCCGTTTCCGCGGCATCGTCCCCGTTTTCACTCTCTCGCCGCCCCTTGGTGCCGTCGCGTTCGGATGCAGCGACGCGTGATTCCCACTCCCGCGTGTCGCCGGAGCTTCGCCGCATCATGGTAAACAACGCGTTAACCCTCTGCGCCATTGGCAATGCTTCGGTAAGGAGGCTTAACGGTTTTCCCCGGAATTGCGCGCTTTCGCCGCGCGCGACATTTCCTTTTGAAGCCACACTTAACAGTTATCAGGAACGAGATTTCCGTTAGGTGACGCTAAAGCGCTTTACCTGACGCAGCGACACCTGCATGACTGGAGAACGCATTTCGGCGAGCCGGACGTTGGCCTGCCGTTTTTCGCGACGATCAAGAATAAGGATGACAAGATGAGCATGGCACAACTTGCGGGTATCTCCCGCGACGACATCGATGGTGCCGGTGCCTCTGATGGCAACAAGCAGACCACCTTCACCATTGGTGATCTGTCTCGCGAATTCGACGTGACACTTCGCACGCTGCGCTTCTACGAGGACAAGGCCCTCCTGAACCCCCGTCGGGAAGGCCTGAACCGGATCTATTCGCGCCGCGACCGTTCGCGCCTGAAGCTGGTGCTGATGGGCAAGAAGGTCGGCTTCTCGCTGACCGAGATCAAGGAGATGCTCGATCTCTACGATCTGAAGGACGGTCAGGTCCTGCAGATGCGTTTGGCTCTGCGCAAGTTCAACGAGCAGATCGACGTTCTGGAACGCCAGAAGGTCGATATCGAGCAGGCGCTCGACGAGTTGCGCCGCACCGTCGACGTTGTCGCCGGCCTGCTGCGCCAGAAGGAAGCCGGCGCCGCGTAAGCGGCCGGAACGAAGTTGGCTGGCCGCGCCGCCTTTCGGCGCGCCACCGAGGTCGGTGCCCGGAAATCTCCTCCCGCGGGCACCGGCCTTGGCCTTCCGACGAGCCATGCCGGGTTCGCTCTCGAGGCTTCCCGTGCTAGGGTAGCGTGGGGCTAAAGAGGGAGGAAGCCGATGCGGAACCTGTTTGCCGCCTGGCGTGCCGAACTTTTCCTGTTCGCACTCGCGGTCATGCCGATATCGGGCTCGGCCCTTGCCGAGACGCCGACCGCGTCGCAGGCGCCACCGGCTGCCGCCGATGCCGCCCGCCCCGGGCGCTACACCATGGTGCCGGCCGAAGGCGGCTTCGTTCGTCTCGACACGGAAACCGGCACGGTCTCGCATTGCCGGCGCGGCGATGCCGCGAGCGGTTCCGTCTGGACCTGCGCCGCCATTCCCGAGGACGTGCTGTCCCGCCCCGATCCCGCCGTCGCCCTCGGTGCCAAGGTCACGGAACTCGAGCGCGAGGTCGCCGATCTGCGCGCCCGTCTCGAGGATGTCGAGGGACGCGCCAGCACGCGCGCCGTCGCGCCCACGGGGGATCCCGAACTCGACAAGGCGCTGAATTTCAGCGAGGAGCTGATGAGCCGCTTCTTCGGCATGGTGCGCGAGATGAAGCGCGAGGCGGACGATAGCAAGTCCTGAGCCGCGCGCGCGGTCGCATCAGCCTGTCTTGAAGCGCTCGGTCGCCGCGACCAGTTCGTGAATGTTGCCGGGCTCCGACATCGCATGGCCGGCATCGGGCACGATGTGCAGATCCGCCTTCGGCCAGACCTTCGCCAGATCCCAGGCGATCGCGGCCGGCGTGCAGAGGTCGTAGCGTCCGTGCACGATCACGCCTGGAATGTCGGCGATCCGCCCGGCATTCGCCAACAGGTAGTCGTCGCGGTCGAAGAAGCCCTTGTTGACGAAATAGTGCGCCTCGATGCGCGCGAAGGCGAGCGCGTAATAGGGCGAGCCGAAGGCCGAGACGCGCAGCGGATCTGGCAGGAGCGACAGCGCATTGCCCTCCCACATCGCCCAGTTGCGCGCCACCTTGATCTGCGAGGCCTCGTTGCCCGTCGTCAGGCGCCGGTGATAGGCGCCGATCATGTCGTGGCGCTCGTCTTCCGGGATCGGCGCCTGGTAGATCTCGAACGCTTCCGGCAGCAGCCAGGACGCGCCTTCCTGGTAGAACCAGAGCAGTTCGCGCTGGCGCAGGGTGAAGATGCCACGCAGCACCAGTTCGCTCACCCGCTCGGGATGGGTCTCGGCATAGGCGAGCGCCAGGCAGGAGCCCCAGGAACCGCCCAGCAACTGCCAGCGCTCGATGCCGAGATGGGTCCGGATCCGCTCCATGTCGGCGACCAGGTCCCAGGTCGTGTTCTCGCGCAGTTCCGCATGCGGCGTCGAGCGGCCGCAGCCGCGCTGGTCGAACAGGATGATCCGGTAGGCGGCGGGGTCGTGATAGCGCCGCATGTTGGGCCCGCATCCGGCGCCCGGCCCGCCATGCACCATCAGCACCGGCTTGCCCTGCGGATTGCCGCATTCCTCGACATGGATCTCGTGCAGTTCCGACACCTTCAGGCGGTGGACCACATAGGGCTCGATGGCGGGAAACAGCTGCAGGCGGGTCTGAGCGGATGAATCAGGCGGCATGTCAAACTCCGGGAAGGCGACGGATCGGGTTGGGGGCGCCGGGCTCCGTCGGGCCGGCGAATTCGGGGAACGGGCCGAACATCGGAACCGTGGCCGCCGACGCGGCGACCGCCGTCCCGGTTTCGGGCCTGGGGCCGGTTTCCGGCGCGGTCTCCGCCGCTGCGGGTTCGGCAGCTGCCTCCGCGACGGGCGCCGCTGGCGGAGCGACGTCCGGCGAGGGGGCTCGCCTGGGTCGGGCGGCGGCGAGCTTTCGCTTCAGCCGTCGCGCCGTGTGGCGCACGCGCAACCACAGCAATGGCCATGACACCCGGGGCAGGATCGAGACGGCGAGCAGCGTCGCCAGCCCGCAGCAAAGCCCGATCAGGCCGGAAAGCCCGACCGGCAGGCCGAACCAGCCGGTCGGGCCGAGCACGGTCGGCGTCACGGTGCCCATGCCGAGATAGGCGCCGGAGAATTCGGGCGCGAAGCGCGCGAGAAGCACGTTGGCGACCGTGAGCCAGAGCCCGACCGCGATGGCCGCGAAGGCGGCGGCCGGGGTCGCGGCGGGCAGGCGCCAGCCGAGCAAAAGCACGGGGGCGAGGCTGGCGGCCGCGATCGACAGCGAAACGCCGGCCAGCATGGCGACGCTGCCGAGCGACAGGCGATCGAGCCCGAGGATCGCCAGGACCAGGAGGATCATGCCGAGGCGACTGATGAAGATGCGCCGTCCGGCCGGCGCCCGGCGCTCGATGAAACCGCCATAGAGATCGTGCCCCAGCGTCGTCGCGGCGGTCGCCAGCGCCATGGCGATGGTGATCAGCGCGGCCGAGAGCAGTCCGCCGATCAGCAGCACGGCCGGCATGGCGGACAGGCCGACACGGTCGGGGAAGCTGACGACGAGGGCGAGCGGATCGATCGCCGCGTCGATGCCGGCGAGGCGGCCATAGACGGCATAGCTCGGCGCCGCCAGCAGGATGATGGCGGCGAAGGCGACGCCCCCAAGCACATGCCGGCGCGCCGGTGGCCTTTGGGCGGTCGTCCAGGCCGGGAAGAGCAGGGGGGGCATCACCGCGACGCCGGCCACCAGCGAAACCGAAAAGGCGAGGATGACGACATCCGGGATCCGCGTCGCCGTCGTCAGTGTCTCCGGCTCGACCAGGCCGATCCAGGGCATGGGAAGCCAGGTTTCGCCCAGCGATACCGCCGCCACCGGCACCAGATAGGAAAGCGCCACCACCGGGCCGAGCACGGCGGCGAGCGCGATCGCCGCGCGCAGGCCGCCGGCGATACAGGCGATGGCCGCCATCCCCAGGATGATGTCCTCGGAAAGCTGCGGCGACAGGCCGAGCATGCGCGCCGCGACGGTTCCGGCCAGCGTCGCCTCGGCGGCGAGCAGCGGCAGCAGCGTCAGCACGATGGCGACCGCTGCGATGCCGCGCGTCGGCGCGCCGAACCGCAGGCCGATCGCCTCGGCCAGCGTGGTCGTTCGCATCGATCGCATGGCGGGGGCGACGACCAGGCTCGCGAGCGCCAGGCCGACCACGAAGGCGGTGATCAGCACGATGCCGCGCCCGCCGCCGAGCGCGGTTCCAACGGGGCTCGCGACCAGCACCACGGTGGAAAGGGCCGCGCCGCCCAGCGCCCAGCCCATGCTCGAGGACTGGATGTTGCCGCCCCGCAGGATGTCGTTGAAATCGAGCGACCGCATGGCGACCGCGACGGTCGCGGCGATCGCCAGCGGCACGAGCGGAAAGAGCGCCGGCAGCACCGGCCATGCGCCGAAGCGGTCGAGGGCATCGACCAGTCCGAGGCTCGCCAGCACGACGACCATTGCCACGGTCGCCATTGTTCCCAGACGCACTTCTCCGACCACGCCAGCCTCTCTGTCCAATCCGGAGCGGATCGGACAGGACCCCGCCGGCCTTGTCAATGCGCAGCCGGGGGCGGCGGCGCGTCGACGTAAATCGTCAGGGACGGATCAGGCGCGCGGCGGCGCGCTCGAACGTCTGGATGCCCCGCTTGAAGCCCATCAGCGGCTGCGCGATCTCGGCGACCGCATAGGCGGGGTCGGTCGCGTCCATGATGACAAAATCGGCGGCCTTGCCGATGTCGATGCCGTAATCGGCGCATCGCATCAGCCGGGCCGCGCCCGCCGTCACCATGTCGAGGCAGCGGAGCATCTCCGCCTTGCGGCCGAGCTGCGCCACATTGGCATAGAGATTGGCGATGCGGTTCAGCGAGCCGTCGCCAAAGGGCGTGAACGGGTTCAGGACGTTGTTGGTGGCGAGCGAGCAGGTGACGCCGAGCTCGGCCAGCCGATGCGCCGGGGCGACGCCGCGTGGCACGTTGTGATCCTGCTTGCGCCCCATCAGGAACAGATCGGTCGCCGGCAGCACGGTGACGGCGATGCCGGCCACCGCGAGCCGGTTTCCGACGGCGGTCAGCGCGTCCGGCGGCAGGGCGGAAAGCTTGGTCACATGGCCGACGGCGACGCGGCCTCCCCATCCCGTCCGCTCCGTGGCGGCGATGACCGCGTCGAGATGCATCCAGCTCGGGTCCAGGTCGAAATCGAGGTGGAAATCGATATCGAGATCGAAGCGGCCGGCGATCGCGAAGATCCGGTCGATATGGGCGACCGGATCGCTGTCGGTATAGGGGCAGCCGCCGATCAACTCGGCGCCGGCTTCGCAGGCTTCGAAAAGCAGTTCCTCCGTGCCGGGATCGTTCAGGAGCCCTTCCTGCGGAAAGACGCAGAGCTCGAGATCGACCGCCCAGGCATAATCGCGCTGCAGGCGTTTCAGCGCCTGGAACGAGCGCAGGCCGATCCTCGGGTCGATCTCGACATGGGTACGGATACGCATCGTGCCCTGCAGGATCGCCTTCACCAGCGTCGCCTCGGCACGGGCATAGACGTCGTCTTCGCTGAAGTCGCGCTTCAGCCGCGCCACTTCGGCGATCGCCTCGGAGAGCGCTCCCTCCGCCGTGCAGCGATCGAGGATGCAGGACTTGTCGAGATGGATATGGCTGTCGACGAAGCCGGGCAGGACCAGCCGGCCCTGTGCATCTTCGCTGCGCAGCGCCGGGCCGAGGCGGGGCCCGATCGCCGCGATCCTGCCGTCGAGAACGCCGATATCGGCGGGTTCGGGACCGCGTTCGGGCAGGCGGGCGTTGCGCAGGACGAGATCGAAGGGCATGCGAATTCCGGGCTGGGATGCGCCGCAGCCAGGCGGGACGTTCAAGCGGGCTGCGGGATATCCGAAGCAATTTTCACGCCATGGCGCAGCGCGCTCACGGCGCCGCCTCACCCTCCATTGTGGGTATTTTACTTCGGAAGGATAAGTTGCGCAGGTATTATCGCCGTCCTGGATACCGTCTTCACCTTCGCCGACCGCGATTGCGTGCTGCTGTATCCCGATATCGTCAACGGCATCGAGGCCTTTTCGTATCGGCCGGATGGCAAGGGCGGCCTCGAGCTTTCCAAGGACAAGGATACCTTCGTCGAGACGGTGCGTGACTCTCTCGGACTGAAGAAAATGCGCGTGGTCGAGACCGGCGGCAACGCCTACATGCGCGAGCGCACGCAGTGGGATTCGGGTGCGAACCCTCGTCTGCGCCTCGCCCGGCGTCGTCTTTGCCTATGACCGCAATACCTACACCAACACGCTGCTGCACAAGGAAGGCATCGAGGTCGTCACCATCACCGGCGCCGAGCTCGGCCGCGGCGGCGGCGGCGGCCATTGCATGACCTGCCCGATTACTCGCGACGCGGTCGGCTACTAGGCGGGACTATCGGCCACGGCACACACTCTGTCCCGGCGGGCCGGCGTACTGCGATCCGTGGTTGCGCCGGCTTTGATTGTCGCTCATTGAAGATGGACCGCCCGCATGGCCGCGCTGCCATGCGGGCGTCATCTCAATGCTGCCTTTCTCGGAGACATCCCGCTCCATGACCCGCCGGTTTCTGCGCTATCTAAAGCGCGCAACGGTCATCCTCGTCGTGATCGCGCTGACGCTGCTCGCCGCCCGGGTCGTCGATGTGCTGCGCGGCCCGCCATTGCAGCTCTGGCACAAACATGCGCCGCATGAACTCTCGGTGAAGCAACTGGATGGGGCCACCTGGGAGGATTATCTCAAGGCAGAGCAGGCGGCGTTCGAGGACGTTCGCACCCATGTGACGGACAAGCTGAAGCCGGCCCAGCAACTCCGGGCCAATCGCTATTTCGACGGCAGCCCGCTCTACCCGCCCCACTTCCAGACGGACTGGAACCGGTCCTTCCTATTGACGCCGGAGGGGCCGCCAGTCGGCGCGGTGGTCCTGCTGCACGGATTGACCGATTCCCCCTACAGCCTTCGCCATATCGCGAAGCTCTACCGGGACAACGGCTTCGTCGCGGTTGGCTTGCGCGTACCCGGCCACGGAACGGTTCCGGCCGGGCTGACGACCGTTCATTGGGAACAGTGGCTGGCGGCAACCCGCCTCGCGGTTCGCGAGGCGCGGCGACTGGCCGGCGGTGAGAAGCCGCTGCATCTCGTCGGCTATTCGAATGGCGGCGCGCTGGCACTGCTCTATGCGCTGGATGCGCTCGACAATCCGGCCCTTGCCCGGCCGGACCAACTGGTGCTGTTCTCGCCGATGGTCGGTGTCACGCGCTTCGCCCGCTTCGCCGGCCTCGCCGGCCTCGCCGGTCTGCCGTCCATCTTCCCTGCCTTCGCCAAGGCGGCCTGGCTGGGTCTGATGCCGGAGTTCAATCCGTTCAAATACAATTCGTTTCCGGTCAATGCGGCTCGCCAGTCCTACGAGTTGACCGCCGTCCTGCAGGATCGGATCACCCGGCTCGCTCGCGACAACCGGCTCGCCGAGCTGGCGCCGGTGCTGACCTTCCAGTCGATCGTCGATTTCACCGTCAGCGCGCCCGCCGTGGTTTCCATGCTCTACGGGAATCTGCCCGAGAACGGCAGCGAGCTGGTCTTGTTCGACATCAATCGAAACGCCGATCTCGGGCCGCTGCTGAGCACGGCCGCCGAGACGGCGGTCGAGCGTATCCTGCCGGCGGCGCCGCGCCGCTACCGGATGGATGTGATCACCAACGCGGTGCCGGATGGCGATCTGGTCGAGGCGCGGGTCGTGGAGCCCGGCCAGACGGCGCAGCAGAAGCAGGCGCTCAATCTCGTCTATCCCCCCGACATCTATTCGCTGTCGCATGTCGCGTTGCCGTTTCCCGTCGAGGACGGGCTCTACGGGACGAATCCCGACCCTGCGGATGATTTTGGCATTCATCTCGGGGATATCGCCTCGCGCGGCGAGCGCGGGACGTTGATCGTCGGCCTGGATACGCTGATGCGGATTTCGTCGAATCCGTTCTTTCCCTACGTGGTCCAGCGGATCGAGGCTCTGATGCCTCCAAGGCCGGATCAAGGAACTGTGTCGCCGCCGTAGCGGCAACACAGGCCGATCCTCTCACTCGGGCGATCGGCCCGGGATCGTTCGCCGTCAGCGCAGGAAGAAGCCGATGGCGAAGGCGTTGGCGATGTCGATGAAGAAGGCCGAGACCAGCGGCAGGATGATGAAGGCCATCGGCGCCGCGCCATGCACCTTGGTCACGGCGGTCATGTTGGCGATCGCGGTCGGCGTCGCGCCGAGGCTGATGCCGCTGAAGCCGGCGGAAAGAACCGCTGCCTCATAGTTGCGGCCCATGGCCGGGAAGACGACGAACAGCATGTAGAGCACCGCGGCGACCGTCTGGAGGCCGAGGACGAGCACCAGCGACGGGCCGAGGTCGCCCAGCGTCCAGAGCTGCATGCTCATCAAGGACATGGCGAGGAAGATATTCAGCGACAGGTCGGAAATCAGCGCCAGCGCGCGGGTCCGTGTCGGCCAGGCGACCTGCGGCAGCACGCGCGGGATGGTGTTGGTCAGCACGATCGCCACCAGCAGGCAGGCGACGAAGAGCGGCAGGCGGATGCCGAATTCGGTGAAGATCTCGTCGAGCGTGAAGCCGATCAGGACCGCGACGTTGAGCACCAGGATCGTGCGCAGCAGGCTGATATGGCTGATCTCGTCCTTGCCGGGCTGCTCGGCGCTCTTCGGCAGGCCGACCATGGGCTTGATGGCGGTGGGGCCGCTCAGGTGGTAGCGGGCGATCAGCAGTCTGGCGACCGGGCCGCCGACCAGGCTGGCGACGACGAGGCCGAGCGTGGCGGCGGCAACGCCGACTTCCATCGCGTTCTGCAGGCCGAACTGCGTGGCGATCATCGGTGCCCAGGCGATCGCCGTGCCATGGCCGCCGATCAGGGAGGCGGAGCCGAGGAGGACGGTGATGCCGTCCGGAAGACCCAGCAACGCGACGCTGCCGGCGGCGATCAGGTTCTGGATGACCAGGAAAATCAGCGTCAGCGCCAGCAGGATCAGCAGCGGCTTGCCGCCGGAGAGCAGGTCGTCGAGCCGGGCGTTGAGGCCGATGCCGGTGAAGAAATAGAGCAGCAGCATGTCGCGGGCGGCGAGATCGAAGGAGATGCTGGTGTCGAACACCCGGTAGGCGACCAGCGTGACAAGCGCCGCCAGCAGGCCGCCGGTCACCGCCTCCGGTATGTTCCAGCGCCGCAGCGGTGCGATCCAGCGGTTGAGGCCCGTGCCGACGAAGAAGACGACGATCGCGATCGTCAGGCTCAGAAATCCGGGAACTGCAACGGTCGTCACGTCAGCCTATACCTGTTCTGCCGAGCCTCCGCGGGCCCTGGGTCGATCTTTGACGCGTATCAGAAGGATCCGAAAGCGGAGCCGAGCAGAATCACTGCCGCCAGAGCGATTAATGCACCGACGATACCAACCATGACGATATCGAAATAGCTTTTGCCGTGCGTCGAGCCGCAGACGGCGAGCAGCGTCACCACGGCGCCATTATGCGGCAGGCTGTCGAGCGTGCCGGCGCCGATGACCGCGACCCGGTGCAGCAGGGCCGGGTCGATGCCCTGTTCGGCGGCAAGCTTCATGTAGGTGCCGCCGAGCGCGTCGAGCGCGATGGTCAGGCCGCCGGAGGCCGAGCCGGTCAGCGCCGACAGGATGTTTGTGGCGAACGCCAGCGAGACCAGCGGGCCGCCATCGATGGACAGAACCCAGTCGCGCACCAGCGCGAAGGCCGGCACCGCGGCGACGACGGCGCCGAAGCCGACGAGGCTGGCGACGCTGAAGGCCGGCAGCACCGAGGCGTTCGCGCCCGCGTCTATCGTGGCCCGCAGGGTCGGCAGGCGGCGACCGCTGACGGCGAGCAGCGTCAGAATGGCGGCGGTCAGCGCGACGATCACCGACCAGACGCCGCCGACCGCGGTGATCGAGGTGGAGCCCCAGACCGGCTCGGCCAGATAGGCCGTATCAAGGCGCGGCAGCACGACGAAGCTCATGACCAGGTTGACGACGATCACCATCCCCAGTGGAAGGGCGGCGAGCCAGATCGGCGGCGCGCTCGGGCTCTGGGCGCCATGGCTGATTTCGGCGGGATCGAATTCATGCGCGACGGTCGCCCGCTCGCGGATCAGCGCATCATCGACGACGATCTCGGCGGGGTCGCCAAACCCCTCGCGGGCGCGGCGCGCCCGGGCCTCGGCCCGCGAGAGCCACCAGAGGCCGAAGGCGAGCATGATCGCCGAGGCGATGATGCCGAGGCCGGGGGCGGCGAAGGGTGTCGTGCCGAAGAACGGCATCGGGATGGCGTTCTGGATCGCCGGCGTGCCGGGCAGGGCGGACATGGTGAAGGTCGAGGTGCCGAGCGCGATCGCCGCCGGCATCAGGCGGCGCGGAATGCCGGCGCGCCGGAACAGCGCGATCGCCATCGGCGCCAGCACGAAGAAGGCGACGAACAGGCTGACGCCGCCATAGGTGACGAGCGCGCCGGCCAGGACGACCGCCAGGATCGCCCGCCGCTCGCCCAGCTTCTCGACCATGGTGTTGGCGATCGCCGTGACCGAGCCGCTGTCTTCCATCAGCTTGCCGAACAGCGCGCCGAGCAGGAAGATCGGGAAGAATTGCGCCAGGAACTGCGCGGCGCTCGCCATGAAGGTCTGCGTCCAGTGCGCCAGCAGCGGCTCGCCGGAGAAGAGCGCCGCGATCAGGGCGGCGATTGGCGCCAGCAGCAGGATGCTCCAGCCCCGGAACGCCAGCCAGATCAGCAGGCCGAGGCCGAGAAGGATGCCGAGCAGTCCCATCCTTCAGCACTCCCCCAGCAGCACGTCGAGATCGGCGGTCGAGCGCTGGCCGAGATCGTCGCCATGCTCGTCGAGAAAGGCGCTCGCGGCGCGGTGGCCCTCCGCCCGCAGCATCGACAGGAACGCCCATTCGGCATTCAGCTTCGACGAGGCGCTGAGATCGACCATCATCTCGGTCATGATCCGGTGCGTCCGCATGCCGGCCCAGCGCGCGCCTTCGCCATGGCCGGGATCCGCGACCTGGCGCAGCAGCGCGATCATGCGCAGTTCCTTCATCAGCGGCGAATTGAACGAGATCTCGTTGAGGCGGTTCATGATCTCCGGCGCCGTCTTGGGCGTTTCCAGCCTTACGCGCGGATTGATCTGCACCAGGATGGTGTCGCTGGCATCGCTTTCGCGAACCAGCGGCGTGATCGTCGGGTTGCCGGCATAGCCACCGTCCCAATAGGGGACGCCGTCGATCTCCACGGCCTGGAACATGGTCGGCAGGCAGGCCGAGGCGAGCAGCACGTCGACGGTGATCTCGGGATTGCGGAAGATGCGGCCTCGGCCGGTATGGACGTTGGTGGCGGTGATGAAAAGGCGAACCGGCGAGCGCGCGAGCCGCTCGAAGTCGATGCTCGCGGCGAGCAGGTCCCGCAGCGGGTTCTTGCCGCTCGGGTTCAGGTCATAGGGCGAGAAGACGCGCGACATCAGGTCTACGGCGACATAGGCGGGCGAATGGTCGAGCGACCAGCGGCCGAGCAGCACGTCCATCGGGCTGCGCTGGAAGGGACTGAAGCGCGCCGCCTTCGAAACGGCTCGCCAGAAGGCTTCGAGGGCCGTCTTCGCGCCCTCGGCGCCACCGGCGGCATAGCCGTCCGCCAGCACGGCGGCGTTCATCGCGCCCGCCGAGGTGCCCGAGATGCCGTCGATCCTCAGCGAGGGTTCCTCGAGCAGCCGCTCCAGCACACCCCAGGTGAAGGCGCCGTGCGAACCGCCGCCCTGCAGCGCGAGGTCGACCAGAAGCGGGGCGGAAGCGGAGCGCTTCGGGCTTTTCGGTGCACGGGACATCGGACCTCGCCGAGACAGGTGGACAAGCGAATCGCGGAAGCGACCACGCGCCATTCCCTAAGGGTAATGCTGCACTGCGATATTGATCCATATCATTTGTCACACGCAACTTGTATTGATAGGAAATGGCCAAGCTGGCGGCGTGTTTCCGCTTGGATCGGAGTCGACGGGTGCGATGAAGAGTGTTCCCGAACCGTTGTCAGCGGTCCCCCTGGAAGTCTCCACCATGCGAATTACCCCGCACTATTTCAGCACCCGGTCTGTCCCTGTCCGCAGCCAGTTCGAGGCGTGGCGCACCCTGATGTCGCCTGTCATCGATCTTGACCTCGCCGGCGACCGCGACGGCGGATTCGACGCTGAACAGCGCGTCTGGGATGTCGGCGGCTTCGCGCTGACGCGGGCCCGCCTGCCGGCAGACGGGCAGACCCGCGTCTGGCAACACGTCAAGAAAAACCCGCTCGACCATTGGTGCTTCGTGCTGGTGAATGACGGCACGGGGCCGTCTTTGCCGGACAGTCCGGCCGAGCCCCGGCAGCTCTTCTTCCGTTCGCTGGGCATGCCCTTCGACGGCGCCGCCAAGGACACCAGCGTGCTGACGCTTTATGCGCCGCGGGAACTCTTCGGCGGCAATCTGGGCGGCATCGACCACGCGATCGATACGGTGGCCGATCGGGGAATCGGCGCCCTGCTTGGCGACTATTTCCTCAGTCTCGAAAAGCGATTGCCCGATGTCGCGGTCGAGGATCTTCCAAACGTGGTTGAGGCCACGCGCGCCATGATCGCCGCCTGTGTCCGCCCGTCCCTGGACCGGATCGAGATCGCCCAGGGCGCGATCGTCGCCACCTTGATGGAGCGGGCGCGGGCGATCGTCAGCCAGAATCTGCGCTCCGTCACCTTCGGCCCGGAAAAGCTCGGCCAGGCGCTCGGCGTGTCCCGTTCGCGGCTCTACCGGATGTTCGAGCCCTTCGGCGGCGTGGCCCGCTATATCCATCGGCAGCGGCTGCTGGCGGCCCATGCGGCCCTGTCCGATGTCGCCAGCCATACACCGATCATCCAGATCGCCGAGAGCCTCGGCTTCAGCGACGCCTCCGGATTCAGCCGCGCCTTCAAGCAGGAGTTCGGCCACAGCCCCAGCGAAGCCCGCCTTGCCGCCGCCGTCGGCGCGCCGATTGCGTCCGCCATCCGGCGGCTGGACGACGGCGATGGGAGCACGGATTTCGGCGAACTGCTGCGGCGGCTCCGCGCCTAGGCCACAGGTTTGAGGCGGGGTAGGGCCCGCTTCGGCTGCTGCACCGCATCAATCGGGGGTGTGTTTGGGATGCGCGGCACAGGGGCGGGACGCCGGGCTCATGCCTTTGGGCGAGCGAGCCGCTAGGTTCCGCCGCGTGTGTCTGGCTTCCATCGGTCCGGTAGGGCCCTCGGTGGCAGGTCGAGCTCCGCTCTTGACTGCTTTCGGGTCTCGTTCCAGACAAGAGTTTATCTTGCGCCAGATGGCGTGTCGGTTCCGGGGTGAAGCGTGGCTGAGAGGTGCGATTTCACCCGAGCCAGGATCCCCGGGCATTTTTTGGTGTGGGGGTATTTCGTGACGAAACCGGCCGATCGTCGGAAGAGCGTGCGTGGCTTGATGCGCATCGCCGCTGTCCTGTTTGTCGCGGCCCCCGTTCTGGCGGCCTGCCAGAGGGAAGCCGAAACCCAGGCTCCGGAAATCCGCCCGGTCAGGACCGTGATCGCCACGCGCGAGAAGGCCGGGGAGAAGGTCGTCCTCACCGGCCAGATCGAGGCGCAGAACGAGGCCGCCATGGCCTTCCGCATCGGCGGCCGGATGATCGAGCGGCCGGTCAATGTCGGCGACCGCGTCGAGGCCGGCCAGGTTCTGGCCCGGCTCGACCCCGTCAACGAACTGAACGCGCTGCGTTCGGCGCAGGCGGCGAATGTCGCGGCCGAGGCCCAGCTCGTCCAGGCGCGCAACGCCTTTGGACGCCAGGAACATCTGCTTCGCAACGGCTTCACCACCCGCGCCAATTTCGATCAGGCGCAGCAGGCGCTGCAGACTGCGCAGGCGCAGGTCGACAACACCGAGGCCCAGCTCGAGATCGCCAGCGATCGCGTTGCCTTCACCGAGCTGAAGGCCGACGTTTCCGGCACGATCACCGCCCGCGGCGCCGAGCCCGGCGAAGTGGTCCAGGCCGGGCAGATGATCGTCCAGCTCGCTCGCCAGGATGGCCGCGACGCCGTCTTCGACGTGCCGGCCCAGATGCTGCGTACGGCGCCGAGCGATCCGGTGGTCAGTGTCCGCCTCACCGACGATCCCTCCGTCTCGGCCGTTGGCCGCGTCCGCGAAATCGCCCCCCAGGCCAATGCGCAGACGCGCAACTTCCCCGTCCGCGTCGGCCTCGACAACCCGCCCGCCGGCCTTCGCCTCGGCTCGACGGTGACCGGCACCATGGTCATGGACTCGGTGCCCGTGATCTCGCTTCCCGCGAGCGCGCTGACGACTGCCGAGCAGAACCCGGCCGTGTGGGTGGTCGATCCGGTCGCCTCGACCGTTTCGCTGCGCAATATCGAGATCGTCCGGCACGATCCGGCGACCGTGGTCGTCTCCAGCGGCATCGATACCGGTGACATCGTCGTGACCGCCGGCGTCCAGGCGCTTCATCCGGGCCAGAAGGTCCGCCTGCTCGGATCCGCCAAATGAGCGGCTTCAACCTCTCTGCCTGGTCGCTCAACCATCGCTCCTTCGTCGTCTACTGGATGATCGCGGTGATGGTGGCGGGCATCGCCTCCTTCATCAGCCTCGGCCGCAATGAAGACCCGCCGATCACCATCAAGACGATGATCGTGCATGCCGTCTGGCCCGGCGCGACGATCGAGGACACGCTCAACCAGGTCACCGAGCGGCTCGAACGCAAGATCCAGGAAATTCCCGAGGTCGACGACGTCCGAAGCTCGACCAGCGCCGGCAGCACGACGCTGTTCGTCAATCTGCGCCAGGACGTGACTTCGGCCGAGGTCCCGGACGTCTGGTACGAGGTGCGCAAGGGCATCGGCGACATCCGCCAGACCTTGCCTTCCGGCGTGCTCGGGCCGTTCTTCAATGACTCGTTCGGCGACACGTTCGGCATCATCTACGGCTTCACCGCCGACGGCTTCTCGCATCGCGAACTGCGCGATTATGTCGAGGCGGCCCGCTCCCGCCTGCTGCAGGTGCCGGATGTCTCGCAGATCGAGATCATCGGCGCGCAGGACGAGAAGATCTTCGTCGAATTCTCGACCAAGCAGCTCGCGGGCATGGGCATCGACCGGCAGGCGCTTCTGAATGCGCTGCGGGCGCAGAACGTCGTCAGCCCGGCAGGCGTGCTCGAAACCGGCGAGGAGCGCATTTCGCTGCGCGTTTCCGGCGCCTTCCAGAACGAGCAGGACCTGCTCGACCTCAACGTCGTCGCCAATGGCCGGCTCATTCGCCTGCGCGACATCGCCGAAGTCCGTCGCGGCTATGCGAGCCCGCCGCAGCCGCAGTTCCGCGTCGATGGCCAGCCGGCGATCGGTCTCGGCATCGCCATGCGCGACGGCGGCGACATCCTCGCGCTCGGCAAGAACATCCGCAGCGCGATGGCGGAAATCACCGCGCAGCTGCCGCTCGGCATCCAGCCATCGCTGGTTGCCGACCAGGCCGTCGTCGTCGATGAGGCGATCGGCGATTTCACCACCTCGCTCTGGCAGGCGATCGCCATCATCGCGGTGGTGAGCTTCGTCAGCCTCGGCATCCGTGCCGGCACGGTGGTGGCGCTGGCTATCCCGATTTCGCTCGCCATGGTGTTCGCCGTCATGAACATCGTCGGCATCGATCTGCAGCGCATTTCGCTCGGCGCGCTGATCATCGCGCTCAGCCTGCTGGTCGATGATGCGATGACGACCGTCGACTCGATGACATCGAGGCTGGCGGCGGGCGAGACCAAGGAGGATGCGGCGGCGAATACGTTCCGGACACTGGCGCTTGCCATGCTGACGGGAACGCTGGTCACCGCCGCCGGCTTCGTGCCGATCGGCTTTGCGCGTTCGTCGGCCGGCGAATACACCTTTTCGATCTTCGCCGTCGTCGGCATCGCGCTGGTCGTGTCCTGGCTCGGCGCGGTGATCTTCTCGCCGCTGATCGGCGCCGTCCTGCTCAAGGCGCCGAAAGAGAAGCCCGATCCCAACAAGGTCGGCATCATCGTGCGGGTGTTCCGCTCGATCCTGCTCACCGCGATGCGGATGCGCTGGATCACGATCGGCCTGACGCTTGCCTGCTTCGTCGGTGCGCTTCTGCTGCTGCCTCACGTGCCGCGGCAGTTCTTCCCGGCATCCGACCGCACCGAGCTGATGGTGGACCTGCGCCTGCCGCAGAATGCGTCGATCTATCAGAGCGGCGAGGTCTCGGCCCGGTTCGACGCCATCATGCGCGACGACCCGGACGTCGAGCGCTGGAGCACCTATATCGGCCGCGGTGCGATCCGCTTCTACCTGCCGCTCAATGTCGAGCTTCCGAACGAGTTCTTCGCCCAGGCGGTGGTCATCGCCAAGGACGTCGACGCGCGGCTGCGGCTGGAAGATCGTCTCGAGACCAAGCTCGCGGAACAGTTCCCGGACTCGGTTTCGCGCGTCGCCCCGCTCGAGCTCGGCCCGCCGGTCGGCTGGCCGGTGCAGTACCGCGTCAGCGGACCGGACGTCGACCAGGTGCGCGACATCTCGATGCGGCTTGCCCAGATCGTCTCGGCCAATCCGGACACCAAGCGCGTCAACTTCGACTGGATGGAGCCGGCGCGCATGGTGCGCGTCAAGATCGACCAGGACCAGGCGCGCCTGCTCGGGCTCAGCTCGCAGGCGCTGGCTTCCGCGCTGAACGCGGTGGTGACCGGAACCACGGTCACGCAGGTTCGCGACGACATCTACCTCGTCGACGTCATCGCGCGCGCCACCGACGAGCAGCGTGTCTCGCTCGCCAACCTGCAGACCCTGCAGGTGCCGCTGCCGAACGGCCGGACGGTGCCGCTCAGCCAGTTCGCGACGTTTGATTACGGTCAGGAATATCCGCTGATCTGGCGCCGGGACCGCGTGCCGACGCTGACCGTGCAGTCGGACGTCCGCCCTGGCGGGTCGCCCGAGGCGGTCGTGGCCGAGCTGACGGATTCCGTCGAGGCGCTGCGGGCCACCTTGCCGCCCGGCTACAACATCGCCGTTGGCGGTGTCGTCGAGGAGAGCGCGCAATCGCTGCAGTCCGTGATGGCGGTCGTGCCGATCATGCTGTTCCTGATGGTCTCGTTCCTGATGGCGCAATTGCAGAGCTTCGGCCGGCTGTTCATCGTGCTCTGCGTCGTGCCGATGGGCCTGATCGGCGTGGTCGGCGCCCTGTTCCTGTTCAACCGGCCGCTCGGCTTCGTCGCCATCCTCGGCATTCTCTCGCTGCTCGGCCTGATCGCCAAGAATGCGGTGATCCTGATCGAGCAGATCGAGGCGGAGCGGGCGCGCGGCCTGTCGATCTGGGATGCCGTGCTCGAAGCGACGGTCTCGCGTTTCCGGCCGATCATGCTGACGGCGATCTCGACCGTGCTCGGCATGATCCCGATCGCGGCGACGATCTTCTGGGGCCCGATGGCCTTCGCCATCATGGGCGGTCTCCTGGTCGCGACCCTGCTGACGCTGGTGTTCCTGCCGACGCTGTACGTGACCTTCTATCGCGGCAAGGAAGGCGAGCCAGCCCCCAAGCCCCCCGTCGCCGCGACCCCGGCGGCTACGGCCGCCTGACGCTTTGTCCGGGTGACGAACCAAAAAAAGCCGCGGTATTCCGCGGCCTTTTTGGGTTGGCGAGCCGACCGGCTTTCCCGCCCCGCCTCGGCCAGATCGCTCAGCCCTGACATGCCGAGCAGGCCCGGCGGGCTGTCTCGAAGCTCGCAGAGCGGCAGCAGCCCGGAGATTTGCCCTTCGACCTTGCGTCCTTCGAGACGGCCTGCCTGGCAAGCCGCCTCAGGCTGTCGGGAGTGGAGATCGGTACTCGACGGTCGGAAACTGCATCGACCTCTTCGTCCGGGCAAGGCGAGGGAAGGGCGCCACACCGGCTCCCTTGCGCTACCCCAATGTCGCGTGGCGTAACGCCTATTTCCGTCCGGCGCTCTCGAAGATCAGGATCGGCGCCGTCAGGACCGCCCCGGCGGCCGAACCGAGCACCTGGCCCGCGCCAAGGGTCGTGGCGCCGAGGCCGCCCGCGCTGCCGAGGGTGGAATCCGTCACCGATTGACCCTGGATCAGGCGGTCGCCCATCAGTTGCACCACCTCCGGGCTGGTGGCGAACTTGCTGTGATTGAGCCGGTCGCCGTTCTGCAGCGCCGTCAGGTCGAGCACCGTGATGTTGGCAGCCGATTCCATCTGCGACAGGTAGGGCTCGCGCGTGATGTCGACGGCGCCAAGCCGCGTCATCCGGCCGGAAAGCAGGCGGGACAGGCGCAGGGCCCGGTCGTTCTGCGATACGAACAGGGTGATGTGCGGCCGTTTGGGGCCCATTTCCAGCACCTGCTTGCGGAAGACGTCGATGTCGAGATCCGGCGAGGCAAGGATGAGGTTCGACACCTTGGCGGGCACGCGCCCCTGCTGCAGCGCGATCTGGCGCAGCGACTCGACGGCGAGCCAGCCGCCCATCGAATGGGCCATGATGGTGACGTCGGAAACGGCCGGGCTGTTGGCGGCGGCGAGGATGACGGACGCCAGCTCGGAGCGGGAATAATTGGCGCTTTCGCGGTCGTAATTATAGTCGAAGACGCTGCCGCGCGACGGCCACGAGAACAGGATCGGCGCGACATTGGCATCGGTGTCATGCACGATCTGCGCGAAGCGGAAGACGCTGTCGGCGAACTGCGTGTTGAAGCCGTGCACGAAGATCAGAACGCGCTTGGGCTTGCCGGCGGTGCGCTTGAACCAGGCCTTGGCCTGGTCCGGCTGCATCGGCGTCACCTGGGTGGTGACGAAATCCCGCGCCGGATCGCCCGGCACGCGGTTGGGCCACTGGATGCTGCCGACCGGGCGCTGGTCGGGGATCGAGACGACGATGTTGCTGAGCGAGAGATCCGGCCCGCGCTCGCCGTTGAAATAGACGCCGGGCTCCGCCACCGGCGCCCGGGTGGTGGCCACCAGCAGGTCGACCTTCTGCGCCACGGCGGCATTGGCCTTGACGGGCGCCAGGACGCCCTGCGGCCTTGACGCGCAGGCGGCAAGGCCCAGTGACAGTCCGAGGAGCAGAACGGCCCTGGAAAGGTAACGCGCAACTGACGACACGGAGACCCCGCAAGCCATTCGATCCGCCAGCAACTTGCCCCGGCGTGCTGGCGGTACTGTTACACGGCTCGTCTGGCGCGGTGAAGGGTCGACCGGGCCACACGGGCAGGCTTTGCGGGAAGTGCTCCCTGCCATCTTTCGATCGCGAGGCCCGAGTTCGGCATCGTTTCGACCGACCGCACAAACAGAACGGCGCGCGACCCTGTCGCGCGCCGTGTCGACCTGTCGTCTGGCCGGGATCAGGGGGCGGAGACGAGCGTCAGCTGCGTGACACCGGCGGCGATGTTGATGCCGATTTCACCTTCGACCGAGATCGGCTGCAGCGCGAACGCATCGCCCGAGCCGCCGACCAGAACATTGGCGCCGAGGCCCGGACCGAAGGCTGCGTCGGCGCTGGCGCCGACATACTTGCCCGCCAGGGCGCCGACCGCCGGTGCATTGTTCGTCTGGGCGATCACGCCCCAGATCAGGTGGCCCTGCTCGACACCGCCGAGCGCGACGCCGAAGGTTTCGATCTTGCCGGTGTAATTGTTGGTGGGACCGGCGTTCTGCGCCGGGACGAACTGGCAGGTCATGGTCTGCTTTTCGACCAGGATCAGGCCAACGCCGCCGGAGACGTCGCATTTCAGCGTGCCGACCTGGGTCGCCGACTGCGCCATGGCGCCGGAGGCCAGCAGCAGCGATGCCGCGACCGCGAGGCCGGCGCCGAGAGCCGCGTTCTTTGCACGCGAAGCTGCGGGCATTTTCCCGGATACGAAGAACATGGATGAACCCTTCCTGAGATCGTTTTGGCGGATCAGATCCGTTTAGAAATGCACGCCGAGGCTGGTGAAGACGCCCTGCTGCGTGGTGTCGAAGACGAATCCGTCCTTCTCGTAGTCCGTATAGATTACACGGTAACCGAGTGCGGTCGAGATCGTCTTGGTCCAGTTGTAGCCGACAGCGGCAAAGCCCTGTGCCGTGAGATTGGAGCCGACATCGAAGCCGCCGATGTCGCCCAGCGCGTTCAGGAACCAGCGGTCGTTGAAATCATAATGCAGGCTCAGGCCGACGGTCGGGTCGATCCATTGCTTAGTCCGGTCCGCATCGAACGAAAACTGCGGATCGGCGGCGTCGAAGTCGAGTTCGACGTTGAGGTGCTGATAGCGGAAGCCCGCCGTTGCGCTCAGCTGCAGATTGGGAATGTCGAGCGGCAGCCGGTAGCCGACCAGCGCCGATGCCGTGAGCTGCTTCTGCACGAAGTCGATCTGGCCGCCATTGCTGCCGATCGGCCCGTCGCTGCCGATCTTGACCCACATCAGGTCGGTCAGGATCATCCAGTTGCCATATTCGGCCAGGAAGGACCCCATCACCGCGCCCTGGAGGTGCTCAATGGCGTCCCATGGCGTGATGTCGATGCTCTTGGGCGGCAGACCCAAGACTCCGACATCGCCGCTGACGCCGGCGGCCCAGCCATAGAGGGTGGCCTGGAAGCGCCACGCTTCCGCGGGAGCGACGGTTTCGACCGGCTGCGGCGCCAGATCGGCCGCGGCGGCTGGAGCCGCCATGGCCGCGAGCAGAAGCGGGACATGCAGGCAGAATGCTCTCATTTCCCCTCGTCTCCAATCTTTGCGCCAGAAGGTCGACAGGCCCTGTTCGCGCGAGGCGGCGCTCGCGGGTCCTGTTCTGTCCTGTCTGCGCATCCCCACTGCTCGTCCCGGCTCGAATGATTCTCGACCGGCAACGAAGCCGCTTGACCTTACAGGACAAGGGCCTGTCTTTTGAAGATACACCGCTTGCCGTTCCGGAAGCTTCGACGAAATACAGTGGGATTTCATGGGACCGTTGCAGGGATGCCAGCATGGGCGGCAATTGTTTGGCCTCGCGGCGGGGTGTCCCGTCTTTCGGCGGTCGGCCAGGTCTCTTCTCTTCGTCCCGGTTCGGCCCCTGCGGGCGAGACTCGCGCGGTCGGGCCTAGTGGGGCTGGCATGACATCGATCACCACCGGCATAGCCGCCTTCCTCGCCATTTTCGGCGGGGCCTTGCTCGGCCTCACGGGCGCCCGCATTCTGCCCGATCACCATCTCGGCCCCGAGACCCGAACCGCCGTGTCCGTCTCCATGGCGGTCGTGGGGACGCTTTCGGCGCTCGTCATCGGGCTTTTGATCTCGACTGCCAGCACGTCCTTCTCCGCCCGAACCACCGCGATCGGCAACCTTGCCGTCGACATGGTGCGGCTCAATCGCTCGCTGGTCCGCTACGGATCGGAAGCCGATGGCATCCGCGACACCCTGCGCAGCTATGCGCAGGCCAAGATCGGCGAACTGGGTTCCGGCGTCGGGCGGGACGAGATGGGCATGCAGACGCTGGCCATGCTGGAGACGATCAGCGACCGGGTCATCAACCTGCATCCGGCCGACGATCGGCAGCGCCATATCCAGGAGCAGGCGCTGCAGCTCATCAGCAGCATTTCGAACGCGCGCTGGTTGCTGATCGAAAACGACAGAAGCGCGGTGCCCGTGCCGTTTCTGGTGCTGCTGATCTTCTGGCTGGCCATCCTGTTCGCGAGCTTTGGCCTGTTCGCGCCCCGCAACGGAACGGCGCTGACCGCCCTGTTTCTCTGTTCGGTCGCGGTCGCCGGCGGCATCTTCATGATTCTGGAGCTGGGGTCGCCGACCGAGGGCGTCATCCGTCCGTCCCTCGCCCCGATCCGCGCGGCGATCGATGAACTCGGCCGTTCGTGACGGCGCCGCCCCGGCTCGGGCGGCCCGTCGCGCCAACCGGCATCTTTCTTGCGTTTCGCAGCCGGGGATGGTGGCCTATCCGCGTCGGCCGGTGGAGGTCCGGCTTGGCGCTTGGCCGGAATAATTGTTGGTGGTCATCCAAGTTGGAGGCCGCCGGCTGAATCTTGTTAATTAGCCAGTCGATCTATCGCCCAAGATATACCGGGCAGATTTTGGCGCGCATTTCCGCATTGACAGTATCCTGCGTTCCCCGCAATCTCATACGGCCATCAACGATATTCGAGTGACCGGTGCAGGGGAAACTGTCGGGCTCGTCAGATGTCGAGGGTGGGTGTCGACAACGAACACCTGTTTTCAGCTCCAGAGGTCGGTTTCATCATGTCCAGTTGGTCTCGTCGTCTCGTCGCGCTGTGCGGCGCCTCCGTCATCGCGCTCGCCAGCCAGGCCGCGCTCGCCAAGGACGTTTCCGTCGCGGCGATCTCCGGCTATTTCGCTCAGGGTTTTGGCGTTGCCATCGTCGAGGGCCTGAAGAAGGCCGAGAAGGATCTCGGCGTGAAGGTCAAGCTGGTCGACACGGGCAACCGCGCGCTCGACTATGAAGAGCAGTTCAACAACCTCGCCAAGGGCGGCGAATACGACATCGTCTTCGTCATGGGCTGGGAGCTAGTCGACGCGCTGCAGAAGACCGCCGAAGCCTATCCGAACACCAAGTTCGTGTTCATCGACGGCGTGCTCGATTCCAAGCATATCGTCTACGCCAATTTCGCCCAGAACCAGGGCTCCTTCCTCGCTGGCGCTCTCGCCGGACTGATGGCCGAAAAGGGTAGCGAGATCGAGGGTCTCGGCGACGGCAAGGCCATCGGCTTCGTCGGCGGCCGTGACATCCCGGTCATCCGCGACTTCATGGTCGGCTACGAGCAGGGTGCCAAGACCGCGGCTCCCGACGTCCGTCTCGACGCCGTCTTCGCCGGCACCTTCGACGATCCGGCCAAGGGCAGCGAGCTGACCATGGCGCTCTACGGCCAGGGTTCGGACATCGTCTACAACGTCGCCGGCCCGACGGGCGAGGGCGTGCTGCAGGCGAGCGCCGCCGCCGGCAAGTACTCGATCGGCGTCGACGTCAACCAGTGCGACGTCGCGCCGGGCCATGTCATGGCCTCGATGCTGAAGAACGCCAACGTCGCCGTCTATGACCTGGTCAAGGACGTCGTCGACGGCAAGACGCTCGAGCCCGGCAGCGTCCACACGGCGGACATCAAGTCCGGCGGCGTCGAGCTGCTGCTTTGCCCCGGCGTCGCCGACAAGATCCCGGCCGACGTCAAGGAGAAGCTGGAAGCGCTGAAGGCTGACATCGCTTCGGGCAAGATCACGGTCGCCACGACGACGCAGTAAGCCGTCTCCTGCCTGGATCGCCCTCCCTTTGCGAAGGGAGGGCCGAAGCCTGCCTGCGGTTTCGGCAAGGGGTTGCGGTGAGGGAGCGTGCATGTGCCATAAGGCCTGTGCCGGTCCCGCGCCGTGATTGCCATGCCGGGGCCCAGTCGCCGTGTCGCGCCGCCCGACCTTCGGGCGAAGGCGCGGACGCGAGAATTGGTCCCGAGGACACTCCACCATGCCCTTAGCCATCGAGCTGAAATCGATCACCAAGAGGTTCGGCGCCTTTGTCGCGAATGAGGACGTGAACCTCGCCGTCGAAAGCGGCAAGATCCACGCGATCATCGGCGAGAACGGAGCCGGCAAGACCACGCTGATGAATGTCCTGTTCGGGCTGCTGCAGCCGGACGAGGGCGAGATCTGGATCGATGGCGAGAAGAAGAATCTTCCCAATCCGGCGGCGGCGATCGCCGCGGGCATCGGCATGGTGCATCAGCACTTCAAGCTGGTGCCGTCGCTGACGGTGGCCGAGAACGTCTTTCTCGGCATGGAGATCCGCAAGGGCGGCCTGATCGACCATGCCGCCCAGATCCGGCGCACCGCCGAGCTCTCCAGGCAGTTCGGCCTCCAGGTCGATCCGACAGAGCGCGTCGGCCTGCTGTCGGTCGGCATCGAGCAGCGCATCGAGATCCTGAAGGTTTTGGCGCGCGGCGCCCGGATCATCATTCTCGACGAGCCCACCGCCGTGCTGACGCCGCAGGAAAGCCGCGAGCTGTTCCAGACGCTGCGCGGCTTCGTCGCCCAGGGCATGACGGTCATCTTCATATCGCATCACCTGGAAGAGGTGATGGAGGTCTCCGACAACGTCTCGGTGCTGCGTCTCGGCAAGAACGTCGCCACGCGCCCGACGGCGGAACTGACCAAGTCCGACCTCGTCCAGCTGATGGTCGGCCGCCTCGTGTCGTTCGATCGCCTGCCGCGCGTGGCCAGCGTCGGCAAGACCGTGCTCGAGGTCGAGGATCTCTGGGCGCGTGACGATCGCCGCCTTCCGGCGCTCCGCGGCGTCTCCTTCGGCGTCCGCGCCGGAGAGATCGTCGGCATTGCCGGCGTCGCGGGCAATGGCCAGACCGAGCTCGCCGAGGTGCTGTCCGGCCTGCGCCCCTCCAGCCACGGTTCGATCCAGCTCAACGGCCGCACCATCACCGGCGCCTCGGCGCGCGAGATCCGCGCCGCCGGCGTCGGCCATGTCCCCGGCGACCGGCTGGTGCGCGGCGTCGACCGCAACGCCTCGATCTCGATGAACCTGCTGATGGGACGCCAGGACCAGAGCCCCTGGTCGAAGCATGGCATCATCAACCGCGCCTACCTGCTCGAGCAGACGCAGGCGCTGATCAAGCGCTTCGACATCCGCGCGCGCGGCCCGGAATCGACTGCCAAGAGCCTTTCCGGCGGCAACATCCAGAAGATCGTGCTGGCGCGCGAGTTCACCGGCGACGCCGATTGCCTGCTGATCGACCAGCCGACGCGCGGCGTCGACATCGGCGCCCAGGAATCCATTCACGGCGAGATCATGCGCCAGCGTGACGCCGGCAAGGCGATCCTGCTGATTTCCGTCCAACTCGACGAGTTAATCCGCCTCGCCGACCGCATCCTGGTGATGTTCGGTGGAACCATTATGGGCGAGATCCCGGGTGACCGGGTCGATGAGGAAGAGATCGGCATGCTCATGGCCGGCGTCGTTCCCGAGGCGCATTCCAACACCGTGGGGGCCGCTTGATGTCGGACCGCTTCGATAGTCTCTTCGGCCAGGCGCTGGCCATCCTGTTCGCCCTCGGCCTCGGCGCCCTCGTCATCCTCACCGTCGATGAGAGTCCCGTCCGCGTCTTCGTGACCCTGCTCAACGGCGCCTTCGGCAGCCCCGAGCGGATTGCCGGCACGCTGCTGCAGACGACTCCGATCCTGATCTGCGGCATCGCCGCCTGCATCTCGTTCCGCGGCGGCCTGTTCAACATCGGCATCGAGGGCCAGCTCTTCATGGGCGGCTTCTGGGCCACCTGGGTCGGCTTCTCGTTCAATCTGCCGCCGGCGCTGCACCTGCTGCTCGCCATGGCCGCGGCGGTGATCGCCGGCATGGCCTGGATCGCGATCCCCGCCTTCTTCCGGGCCCGCTACAAGACCAACGAGGTGGTCTCGACCATCCTCGCCAACTATGTCGCGATCCTGTTCACCTCCTACCTGACGATCAACTGGTTCAAGCGCTCCGGCGGCCAGTCCGAGACGCCGCCAATCTTCGAAAGCGCCTATCTGCCCGAGCTGTTCTCGTTCTCGCGGCTGAACTGGGGCCTGATCATCGGCCTGGTGCTGGCGATCGGCGTCTATCTGTTCTTCACCCGCACCGCGCGCGGCTATGCCGTCAGCGAAATGGGCGCCAACCCGAAATTCGCCGAATATGGCGGCATCGACATCAAGAAGCAGACCTTCCTGGTGCTGATCGCCTCCGGTGCGGTCGGCGGCCTCGCCGGCGGCGTGGAAGCGCTCGGCGTGCACCACCGCTTCATGGAGGGCTTCGCGCCGGGCTTCGGCTTCGACGGCGTCATCGCGGCGCTGCTCGCCAATGGCAATCCGATCGGCACCATCTTCACGGCGCTGTTCTTCGGCGCGCTCCGCAGCGGCTCGCTGCTGCTGGAAGTCGACACCACCGCCTCGCGCGAGATCATCACCGTCATCCAGGCGCTGATCATTCTCGCCGTCTCGGCCCAGATCACCATCCGCCGCAAGGCATCGGACTCGACCGCGGGAGAGCGTCGATGGAAGTTCTAGAACGTCTCCTCAACATCTCGCTCGTCGTCGCGACGATCCGCACGACGGCGCCGATCCTGCTCGTCGCGCTGGGCGGCTCCTTCACCACCAAGGCCGGCATCTTCAACATCGGCCTCGAGGGTCAGATGCTGGTCGGCGCCTTCTTCGCCGTGATTGGCACCATCGCCACCGGCTCGCCCTGGCTGGGCGTGCTCTGCGGCGTCGCCGCCGCGCTGACGCTGGCGCTGATCTTCGCGCTGCTGGTCGTCAGCTTCAAGGCGAACGAGGTCGTCGTCGGCCTGGCGCTGAACATCCTGGCGGGCGGGCTCACCGTCTCGCTGATGAAGGCGATCTTCGGCACGCGCGGCTCGATTTTCGGCCATGGCCTGGTCGGTCTGCCGGCGCTTCGGCTGCCCAACGTCAAGGATTTCGGCTGGTTCGGCCAGATCATCTCCGGCTACACGCCGCTGGTCTATGCCGCGTTCCTGTTCGTGCCGGTGCTGATCCTGTTCTACAACCGCACCCGGCTCGGCCTCTATATCCGGGTCGTCGGCGAGAAGCCGGAAGCCGCCGAAGCGCTCGGCATCTCGATCACCCGCATCCGCTATGTCTCGTCGCTCCTCTGCGGCCTGCTGGCAGGCCTCGCCGGCGCGCATCTGGCGCTCGGCTATACCACGATGTTCACCGAGAACATGTCGTCCGGCCGCGGCTTCATGGCGGTGGCGATCCTGATCTTCTCGAATGGCGATCCGCTGAAGATCCTGCTCGGCTGCCTGCTGTTCGGCTTCTCCGACGCGCTCTCGCTGCGCCTGCAGACGCTGGGCATCTCGTCCTATCTGGTCCTCGCCGTGCCCTATCTGGTCGCGCTGATCGCGCTCTTCGCACTCTCCTACCGGTCGCGTCCGCGCGTCATCCAGGAGACGCTGGCCAGCATGGGCCGCGCCCTTTCCGTCAAGTCCAACACCATCCAACCAGCTGCCGCCACGGACGCTTCCAAGCCGTGACAGGGGATAAAATGGAACGCATCATTCTCGACGTCGACTCCGCGGGCGACGATATTCTTGCGGTGCTCTTCGCGGCGATCTCGCCGTCGATGAAGCTCGAAGGCGTCACCACCTGCACCGGGGCCGCCGGCCCGATCGACCAGGTGACCAACGTCGTGCTCAACACGCTGGCGCTGGCCGGCAAGGGCGACGTACCGGTCGCCAAGGGCGCCTGGCGCCCGATCGTCGGCAACTCCAAGGAAGACATGCAGGCGCCGGTGCATTTCGAGAAGCGCCTCGTCGCGCGCTTCGGCGACCGGCTGAAGAAGTTCAACCCGCCCGCGCCGACCCCGACGCTGAAGGTGATCGACAAGCATGCCGTCGATTTCATCATCGACACGGCGCTGGCCAATCCGGGCGAGATCACGCTGGTGGTCACCGGCCCGATGACCAACGCCGCCATGGCCTTCCTGCAGGAGCCGGCGCTCGCCAGGGCGCTGAAGCGCATGGTCCTGCTCGGCGGCAATTTCATCACCCCCGGCAACATCACGCCGCTGTCGGAATACAACATCTGGGCCGACCCGGAAGCCGCCCGCGTCGTGCTCAACCAGGGCGTCGACACCATCCTGGTGCCGCTCGACGTCTGCGAGGACAACCGCGCCGCCGCCTCGATGCTCACCCGCGATGACCTGGCCGACCTCAAGGACGCCGGCGACCATCCCGTGCTGCAGATGATCCAGGACAGCTTCCCGATCTATATCGACATCTGGCGCGAATTCTTCGATCTCGTCGGCTTCCCGATGGACGACATCATCACCGTGGCGCTCGCCTTCGACCCGACGCTCTGCACCATGACCGAGCCGCTGTTCTGCGACATCGTGCTCGACGGGCGCGTGGCGCGCGGCCAGACGGTCGCCTATCGCGGCCGCCAGCTGCTTCCCGGCGGCGGACCGAAGACGACCCGCATCTGCACCGACATCGACGGCCGCCGTTTCATGAAGCTCTTCAAGGAAACGATCGTCCGCTACCAGACGGCCAAGGCGTAAGGGCATCCCATGACCACGACCGACCTCAACAGCATCCGCCCGACGCCGATCCTGCTCGATTGCGATCCCGGCCATGACGACGCCATCGCGCTGGTGATGGCGCATCGCTCGAAGGCGATCGACCTTCTCGGCGTCACCGTCACCTGTGGCAATGCGGAGCCGGAAAAGACCGTCTCCAACACGCTGCGCATCCTGGAATTCATTGGCGCTGAGGACGTGCCGGTCGCGGCCGGCTGCGTGCGCCCGCTGGCGCGTCCGCTGGTGCTCGGCACCGCCGACGGCCCGAGCGGCCTGGAGGGCTCGCCCTACCTGCCGCAGGCGACCAAGAAGGTCGAGCCGATGCATGCGGTCGACTTCATCGCCAAGACGCTGCGCGAGCAGGAGGAGCCTCTGCGTATCGTCGCGACCGGCCCGCTCTGCAATCTCGGCCTGTTCGTCCTGAAATATCCGGAGCTTCTTTCGAAGATCAAGGACATCACCTGGATGGGCGGTGTCTTCTGGCGCAAGAGCGAATACATCACGCCGACCGAATTCAACGCCTTCTGCGATCCGGAAGCGCTGAAGATCGTGCTCGACAGCGGCGTGCCGATCACCATGGTCGGCCTCGACGTCACCATGAAGGTGCTGGTCGAGGAAGCGCAGTATCGCGAATTCGAGAAGATCGACACCGAACTCGGCCGTGTCGTGCTGGACTGGCTGAAGTTCTACGAGAAGCTGCACCGCAATTCGATGGGCGTCGGCGGCGCGCTGCACGACCCGCTCGCGCTGGCGTTGATCATCGACCCGACCCTGGTCAAGACGCGCCCGGCCCATATCGGCGTCGACCTGACCGGCACCTACACCTTCGGCGCCACGGTGGCCGACTACTGGAACGAGCGCGGCCTGCCGCCGAACGCGCAGGTCTGCGAGGAGGTCGATTCCGACCGCTTCTTCGACCTGCTCTACAGCCTGCTGCGCGACTGATCCCCGCCTCGCGCCACGCATGAACGACAACATCCCGGGCCTCGCCCGGGATGTTCCCTTTAAGGGCTAGATCTTGGTAACGCGCAGCCGCAGCGCGTTGACGATGACGCTGAACGATGAAAGCGCCATCGCGGCCGCCCCTATCACCGGGGACAGCAGCAGGCCGAAGACCGGATAGAGCACACCGGCCGCTAGCGGTATGCCGCCGGCATTGTAGATGAAGGCGAAGAACAGGTTCTGCCGGATATTGCCCATCGTGGCCTGGCTGAGCTTCCTTGCCTGAACGATCCCCATCAGATCGCCGCGCAGCAGCGTGACGCCGGCGCTCTCCATCGCCACATCCGTGCCGGTGCCCATGGCGATGCCGACATCGGCCGCAGCCAGCGCCGGCGCGTCGTTGACGCCGTCACCGGCCATCGCGACGACCTTGCCCTCGGCCCGGAAGGCGGCGACGATATTGCCCTTGTCCTCCGGCAACACCTCCGCCTTCACTTCGTCGATGCCGAGTTGCCGCGCCACGGCTTCGGCCGTTGTCCGGTTGTCGCCGGTCAGCATGACGATGCGGATTCCCGCTTCATGCAGCGCGCGAATGGCCTCAGGCGTCGTCTCTTTGACCGGGTCGGCAATCGCCAGGACACCGGCCGCCTTGCCGTCGACGGCGATGAGAATGGCGGTGGCGCCATCGCCGCGCAGCCGGTCTGCCTCCGCCTCGATCGCCGCGACATCGGCACCGAGTTCCGCGAGGTAGCGCGCATTGCCGAGCGCGATCGTCCTGCCGCCGACCTTGCCGATGACGCCCCTGCCGGTGGGGGAATCGAAATCCTCGACCGGATCGAGCGACAGCCCGCGTTCCTTGGCGGCGGCGACAATCGCTGCGGCGAGCGGATGCTCGCTGGCGTTTTCGACACTGGCGGCAAGCTGCAACAACTCGTCTTCGCCAAAGCCTTTCGCCGGCTGGATCGTCGTCACGCGCGGGCGGCCCTCGGTCAGCGTGCCGGTCTTGTCGACGACGAGGACGTCGACCTTCTCCATCCGCTCCAGCGCCTCGGCGTTCTTGATCAGCACCCCGGCCTGGGCGCCACGGCCGACGCCCACCATGATCGACATCGGCGTTGCGAGGCCGAGCGCGCAGGGACAGGCTATGATCAGCACACTGACCGCAGCGATCAGGCCATAGGCCATGGCAGGCGCAGGGCCCCAGATCGACCAGGCTGCGAAGGCGGCGAGCGCGACCAGCACGACGAGCGGCACGAACCAGGACGATACGGTATCCGCAAGTCGCTGGATCGGGGCGCGCGAGCGCTGTGCCTTGGACACCATCTGCACGATCTGCGACAGAGTGGTATCGGCGCCGACTTTCTCGGCCCGCATGACGAACGAGCCCTGGCCGTTCAGCGTACCGCCGATCACCTTGTCGCCCTCGGTCTTGGCGACGGCGAGCGGCTCGCCGGTCACCATCGATTCATCGACATTGGAGCGCCCCTCCAGCACCTCGCCATCGAGTGGCACCTTGTCGCCGGGTCGCACGCGCAGCCGGTCGCCGACCTGGACATGGCTGAGGTCGACATCTTCCTCGCTGCCGTCCTCGGCGATCCGCCGCGCCGTGGCCGGGGCGAGGTTGAGCAGCGCCTTGATCGCCCCCGATGTCTGTTCGCGGGCGCGAAGCTCCAGCACCTGGCCGAGAAGCACCAGCACGGTGATGACGGCGGCCGCCTCGAAATAGACCGCGACGGCGCCGTCATGGCCTCGGAAGGCCGGCGGGAACAGGCCCGGCGCCAGCGTGGCGACCATGCTGTAGAGCCAGGCGATCCCGGTGCCCATGGCAATCAGCGTGAACATGTTCAGCGAGCGGTTGACCAGCGACTGCAATCCGCGAACGAAAAACGGCCAGCCAGCCCAGAGCACGACCGGCGTCGCCAGGACCAGCTGGATCCAGCTCGACGCCGTTCCGCCGATGAGATGGCCGAAATCGAAGATGTGGCTGCCCATTTCGAGCACGAAGACGGGGAGTGCCAGCGCCAGGCCGACCCAGAACCGTCGCGTCATGTCGCGCAGTTCCTCGCTCGGTCCTTCGTCGGCCGTGACCAGAACGGGCTCCAGCGCCATGCCGCAGATCGGACAATTGCCGGGCCCGGTCTGCCGGATTTGCGGATGCATCGGGCAGGTGTAGACCGCGGCTTCCGGTGGCGCCTCCTGCGGAGCCTCTCTGGTTGAATGGGCGGCATGGTCGCCGTCATGGCCCGCCTGCGCGTATCGAGCCGGCTCGGCCTTGAACTTGTCCTGGCAGCCGGTCGAGCAGAAGAAGTAGTTGGCGCCGTGATAATGGGCTCGAAACGCCGTCGCTTCCGGATCGACGCTCATCCCGCAGACCGGGTCCTTCACCGGCTCCCCTGTCGGTTGCGTCTCTGTGGGGAGGGCGTGCGCGTGGCCAAGCGTGTCGGAATGGCCCTGGCCAGGAGCCGCAGCCCCGTCCTGAGGGCGATCGCCAGAAAGCGAGGACGCTTGGGGACGTTGGGTTTCGGCCGTCATGGCAACTCTCCTTAAAAAAGGTTCGCACCAGACTTGCGGCTTCCCATGATGGGAAGGTCAAGGAGAAATGTCGGCTCCGGCCATCGCGACCCTGTCAGCGTGGCCCGCCGAAGCGTTCCGAATCCTCCCCGACCGGGTGAACCAGTTCATGGCCGATCGCCGTCATCGCGGCGCTTGCGCACGCGTTTGCCGAGCTCAAGCGCCGGCGATCGGCATTGCATGAGGAGAGCGGGATCGCACGGCCGATCGACAGGCAGGAGAATGCCGCTCCACGACGCTCGCGCACGCGATTGCATCACGTGAACAGGCGCAATGCCTACAAATTCCAAGCTTCTTGGGGAATGAGGTGGTGCTGCAAGAGAGGATTGAACTCTCGACCTCACCATTACCAATGGTGTGCTCTACCACTGAGCTACTGCAGCGCCGGCCGGTGAATTTCCCGGACGGCGGTCTATTGCCACAGCGGGGCGGTGGGATCAAGCGCCTGCCGGCACAGTTCCCGGTCTTTCTCGCCGGAAACGCATAATCCGGCCCTTATCCGCCCAAAAGGCCTGTGAAAGACAAAGTCATCCACAGGCAGTGCGCTCAGGATCCGGCAGCACGACAGAGCGAGGGGCAGGGGAACACGCGAACCGCCGCTCGGGCCGTCCGCGACCGACTCCGGTACGAATGACTTTGTGTGGGGCGTGCCGGTTGGCCTATAGAGACCGGCATGGCGCCGTTTCGATGGCGTCTTGTCCAAATTTTCGAATTCGGGACCGAGTGGCATGACCCGCAAACCCGCCGATGAGACGATCCCGCCCGTGGCGGATTCCCCCTTGCGCGACCCGGCCGCAGGGGCGGCCGAGACGGCCGATTCCGCCGGCGAGGCACCCGCGCTTTCTCCGCACCAGGCCTCGGTCGCCCGCGCCGCAAAGGCGCGCGAGGAACGGCTCGCGGCCGCGCTGCGGACCAATCTCTCGCGCCGCAAGGCGGCCGCCAGGGCCGCGCGCGACGGCGAATAGGACGATCGCGCCGACGGGACGCCGTGCCATAGCCGGCTTTTCCTTGTATCGGCCTCATTCCTGCATTAGAGCGACAGACCATTCGGGGTGGGGCACGATTTGATGCAGGGCCGCCGCTCGACACCTTCGCTTCGGAAAGGCTTGGCTTCTCATGGATAGAATCCGCATCGTCGGTGGCGCGCGTCTCAACGGCACGATCCCGATCTCCGGCGCCAAGAACGCCGCTCTGCCGCTGATGATCGCGAGCCTGCTGACCGACGAGACGCTGACGCTGGCCAACCTGCCGCGCCTCGCCGACGTGGCGCAGCTGAAGCGCATCCTCGGCAATCACGGCGTCGACATGACGGTGGCCGGTAAGCGCCTCGGCGAGGCCGAGCTTTCCGGCGAGACGGTGCATCTGACCGCCCGCACCATCGTCGACACCACCGCCCCCTATGAGCTGGTCTCGGCCATGCGCGCGAGCTTCTGGGTCATCGGCCCGCTGCTGGCGCGCGAGGGCTTCGCGAAAGTGTCGCTGCCCGGCGGCTGCGCCATCGGCACGCGGCCCGTCGACCTGTTCCTCGAGGCGCTGCAGACCATGGGCGCCGAGATCGACATCGAGGGCGGCTATGTCATCGCCCGCGCCCCGAACGGCCTGAAGGGCGCCCGCGTCGTCTTCCCGAAGGTGACGGTCGGCGCGACGCATGTGACGCTGATGGCGGCCACCCTCGCCAAGGGCGAAACTACAATCGAGAACGCGGCGCGCGAGCCGGAAGTGGTCGATCTCGCCGAATGCCTGATCAAGATGGGCGCGCGGATCCATGGCGCGGGCACCTCGACCATCCGCGTCGAGGGCGTCAGCCGCCTGAACGGCGCGCGCCATTCGGTGATGCCCGACCGCATCGAGGCCGGCACCTATGCCATGGCCGTGACGATGACCGGCGGCGACGTGCTGCTGGAAGGGGCGCGGGCCGACACGCTGATGCGTCCGCTGGAAGTCCTGCGCGAGGTCGGCGCCGAGATCACCGAGACCAATGAAGGCCTGCGCGTCTATCGCAATGGCGCCGATCTGCAGCCGGTCAACATCGCGACCGAGCCGTTCCCGGGCTTCCCGACCGATCTGCAGGCGCAACTGATGGCGCTGGTGACGCGGGCCGACGGCACGTCGGTGATTCGCGAGACGATCTTCGAGAACCGTTTCATGCACGTGCAGGAACTGGCCCGCTTCGGCGCGGAGATCCATCTCGACGGCCAGAAGGCGACCGTGGTCGGCGTGCCGCGGTTGAAGGGCGCGCCGGTGATGGCGACCGATCTGCGTGCCTCCGTCTCGCTCGTGATCGCCGGTCTCGTCGCCGAAGGCGAGACGATCGTCAATCGCGTCTATCATCTCGATCGCGGCTTCGAGCGGCTGGAAGACAAGCTGTCGCGCTGCGGCGCGACGATCGAGCGGATTTCCGGCTGAGGTCGAGCAAAAGCCCCGCTGACGGGCCGCGCCGTGCAATTGCCCTGTTGCGGTCCGGTCACACAGACCCTACCTGTCGGTTCAAGTAAACAGGCCGACAGGTGTGCTCATGGATCAGCTTAAACTCGCCGCGTTTGACGCAGAAGACCTCGCCGTCGTGTCCGCGCATGTTCAGGACGCCGTTCTGAAGGTTGGCGACATCGCCTTCATTCCGAAGGAGAAGCGTTTTGCCGGCGTCATCAATCGGTTCGTCTGGGAAAAGCAGCCCGAGGGCAATGCCCGCAAGAAGAACTGGGAGCGCCGTCGTTCGGGCTTTCACTTCGATCGTGTGCTCGCCGTCCGCTCGACCGGTATCGACCGCAGCCGTCCTGACGCCGTCCTCGATCTTCTCGCCATCGCCTTCGAGGCCAAGGAAGAGCCGGCCGGCACCATCACGCTGATCTTCGCAGGCGGCGGCGCGATCGCGCTCGACGTCGAGTGCATCGAGGCGGCCGTGCGCGATCTCGGCCCCGCCTGGTCGACCCAGTGCTGCCCCGAGCATCGTCTGGACGAGCAGTCCGCCTGAGGTGGATTGCGCGGCCTCGGGAGGCTGCGCAGGACCCGGAACGCGCTTGCGGCCTTTCCCGCCCGCCCGAACCGCGCTAGAGACGTCGCGCGCATCTGAGGAGCCGACGTCTTGGCCATTCGCCTGTCCCAAACCGATCCCGATTTCGAAACGCGCTTCCGCGCGCTGCTCGCCGCCAAGCGCGAAGTGTCAGAAGATGTCGACGCCACGGTGCGCGGCATCCTCGCCGATGTCCGCGCGCGCGGCGATGCCGCCG
>Ga0182738_1000883_pt1 | contig 39958 bp, 47 predicted proteins | sample eDN5th30CBELigMG_FD_128876 | JGI IMG/M metagenome (GOLD analysis project Ga0182738, IMG submission 128876) | Enriched Miracle-Growth compost microbial communities from Emeryville, California, USA - eDNA 5th pass 30_C BE-Lig MG (version 2)... ...
GAAAGGGCCGCGCCATCATCGATCAGGCCCTCTGGGACAAGGTTCACAGCATCCTGCAGGAGAGCCCGCGCCTGCGGGCGAAGAACACCCGCCGCCAGACGCCAGCCCTGCTGAAGGGGATCATCTTCACCGAGACGGGCACGGCGATGACGCCGACGGCGACGAAGAAGGGCACGCGCCTCTACCGCTACTACGCGTCGATGGACCTGATCCGAAACCGCCCGACCGGCGACGCCTCAGGCCCGCTGCGCTTGCCCGCCGGCATGGTCGAGGACGCCGTCGTCGGCGAAATCCGCCGCATGATCCGCGCGCCCGAGATCGCGGCGCGGACGATCAAGGCTCTTCGCGACGAGAGCTCGACTGTCGATGAGAAGGCGGTCGTCCAGGCGCTCGGCGAATTCGACCAGCTCTGGGCGGCGCTCTATCCGGCGGAGCAGACCCGCATCGTCCAGCTGCTGGTCGAACGAGTGACCGTCGGCGAAGACGGCATCGCCGTCGATTTGCGCCATGAGGGGCTGGGCTCGGTCCTGCGGGACATGATGGCCACCCGCCAGACGGAGGCCCACGAATGACCGACTCGACGAACACCATCCGCGTCGTCATCCCCCTGACGATCCGCAAACGCAATGGGCGGCCGAAGATCCTCCCGCCCGACGAGGTGACAGTCCGGGACGGCCGGTCGCAAGACCCTCATGTGCTGCGCGCCATCGCCCGCGCTTGGAACTGGCGGCGGCAGCTGGAATCCGGTGCCGCTTCCACCATTCAGGATATCGCCGCGGCCGAGAAGGTCTCCGACCGGTTCGTGAGCCGCATGATGCGGCTCGCCTATCTGTCGCCGGATGTGCTCGAACACCTCGTCATCAGGCGCGTGCCCCCGGCGCTTTCGCTGAACGACCTCGTTGCGGTTGCCGAACGGCCGTGGGCGGAGCAGATGGACATGGTTTTTGACTGAGCGTGCCGGCGCCCTGCCATCAATGGAAGCCTGCCACGAATGCTGTGGCCGTGAGTGTGACGTGGGCATTGAGCGGCGGATACAGTTCGAAGGCCCTCGGCTCACGCGAGAAGTTCCAAAGCCGGAACAAGCGCCATTCGGATCGGCGCTCGTCTGCCACCGCAAGCTCATTGCGGGTGATGTGGAAGGGCGTCCGTTCCCACCCGTTCGTCGTCTTCACCTCGATCAAGCGCGCCTGACCATCTGGCGCGAAACTCGCGATGTCATAGCCTGCGCCATCCCCGTCCTCCTCGGAAACCCAACGCACCTTCCGCGCCAAGTCATCACGCCCCGCCGACCGTAGCGATGCCCACTCATGCGCCATAACGCGCTCCTCGCCGGCGCGGCCGAGGGCGCGGTTGCGCTCGTCCCGGCCTGCCACATCGAACGTCCGAGCGATGTGCAGCATCTGCTCCAGCTCCTGCGGTGGCGGCTGGTTCGACAGCGTCGGGGGTGGGCCGATCCAGATCGGTGCGGATTCTTCAAGACCCGTCGCCGGGTGCGAGTCTGGCAGACGGCCGAGCCACGCGGGGTTTATTGCCAACCACCGTACCACCGCGTCGACGAGCGACATTTGGAAATTGAACGCAGGCTTGTAGCCGGGGATCCAGTCCTCGCCGAGCCCCTTCAGAACCGCGCTGATGTTCTGGTGCTTGAACTCGATCGATCCCTCCGAACGGCCGTTCAGTAACGGCAGGAGCGTGCGGCGATGCTCCGCCTTGCTGTACGGGCGTCCGAAGACGTCGTCGGCCAGCATCGCGAAGTAATCCGCGACGATCAGATCGTTCTCCTCATCGCTCCAAGGCTCGCTCGACATTAGGCCAGGCTACTGACGTCGCGGCCGTTTGTCATCGAAAGTCAAAGAACCATCGGGTCCTTGATCCCCAGCATAACGACGGGCTGCGCACGGCTTCCCCCGAATATGCCTACCGCGTGTTCTCCGGCGGCCACGCCAACCGGAAGAACGCCCGCTGAATCCATTGTCGAGCGACCTGCGAAACCCGTTGGAAACGCTGGCCTCCGCGAAGCAGAACCGGGCCGGACGAGGTTCGCTCGGTTAGAGACGGAGGGCTGTTCGGAGACGGAAATTGGACCCGGCGCCAGTCTCTGAGGTTCGGGCGTCCCGGCTAAACGCCTTTGAGACAAAAATAAAAAGGCCCCCAACGGGAGCCTCATCTCGGGTTCGCTACAGGATAATGGCGGAGAGAGCGGGATTCGAACCCGCGTTACGGTTTCCCGTAAACACACTTTCCAGGCGTGCGCCTTCAACCACTCGGCCACCTCTCCGTCGGTGCGCGCCTGCGGTCGGTTGAACCGCGGGGTCGGGATCGCGCCTCTTGCGGAAGCCGGCTCGATGAGCCCGCCATGGACGCGCCCGACCGGCATCGCCCTTCCGCTGCGCCCATCGTTGTGACGGGCGCGGGGCTCATCTAGTCGATCCGGAGCGGAAAGCCAAGCCATATCGATGCGTCATCTCATCATCGGCTGCTGGCAAACGCCGGTCGGGCCTGACCGGAATGGCGCTGATGCTGCTTCCCGGCAAGGGGAACGAAAGCGGCGGGGTGAAAGGTTGTCCTCCCGGTGCGTCATGGGGGCGGAAATCGGGCTGTCGGGGTCGGCCGATCGACAGGTGCCGCGGTGTCGACGAAGAAAGGTCTCTTCTTGCCCATGTCCTTGTCGGATCATGACAATTTGAGGTTTGCGATTGGTGGTTCGTTAAGCACGGCACGATGCACCTTTTGTTTACCATTTGGCTTAACGCAACCGAAATCGATGCCTCGCAATATGGGCCACGGTTCAACAAGAGACCGGCTTACAAACGTCACAACTGGGCAAAGGAACACCAAATGACCAAGCTTCTCTCGCGTTTCTACAAGGATGAGTCCGGCGCCACGGCCATCGAATATGGCCTCATCGCCACGCTGATCGCCATCGCCATCATCGTCGCGGCCACGACGGTCGGCACCAACTTGGCCAGCCGTTTCAATCAGATCGCGACCTCGATCGGAACCAGCGGCTGATATCAGACGCAGACAAAAGCGTTTTCCGGCACTCAGATCGGGGCCGCCTTCGGGCGGCCCCTTTCGTTTGCGCCGCGCAAACGTAGGGACGACTTCCTGCCCCATGAAAACGCCGCGCGTCCGCCCTATATTGGGAAGGTTATGAGAAACGATGCCGGCCACACCCGCGCCGCCTTTACGGGCCTTTTCATGGGGCTGCTCGCCTGCGGCCTGTCGGCGACGACCGCGCAGGCGGTCGATATCGTGCCGGCGCCCGTCATCGTGATGCCCGGTGCCAGTGCCGGCGACCTGCAGGCGCTGCAGAACCGTCTGTCGCGCCAGCAGTTCCAGAACGAGCAGCAGAGACTGCGGCAGGACGATCGCAACGCGGTCACCATCCTGCCGCCGCCCAAACGGCAGGTGCCGCGCATGAAGCCGGGCTGTCAGGGCCAGGTCTACGGTACCCTTGCCGATTGTCGCTGAAGGCAGGCGATCTTTTTCTTAGCCGACTATGGGAAACACGGTGGAAAACCGCGGCCGAACCGGTACATGGTGAGGCTGTCGAGCACGAATCACGCTGCCAACCGGAAGGAACATGACGGTCACCAAGAAGAACGCGGTCCGCAAGGCCAGGAAGGGCGAACGCATCCGGCAGGTTGCCGCCATACCGTTCCGGCTCGGATCTGATGGCGAACTGGAAGTGCTTCTGGTGACATCGCGCGAGACGCGCCGGTTCATCGTTCCCAAAGGGTGGCCGATGAAGGGCAAGAGCGGCCGCAAGGTCGCCGCTATCGAGGCCGAGCAGGAGGCCGGGGTCGTCGGCAAGGTGCTGAAGCAGCCGGCCGGCACCTACAGCTACTGGAAGCGGCTCGAGCGGCAATTCGTGCGGGTGGACGTGACGGTCTACCTGCTTGCCGTCAGCGAGGAACTGACCGCGTGGCGGGAAAAGAAGAGCCGTCGCCGCGCCTGGCTGACGACTGGTGATGCGGCCATGCTCATCGACGAACCCGAACTGGCCACGCTGCTGAAGGAACTCAAGCTGCCGACTAAGGAAGTAGAGCCGGCGGAGCCTGCAGCATCCTGAGCAGACTACCCGTCTGCATCGTCCGGTAACTTCCGCTTCGGCCTGCCGGTGTAGGCCCACAGCCATTCGCGCGGCAGCGGCCCCTTGTTGCGGCCGCCTTGGCCGGTCTGCTCCCAGGCGTGCGCCAGGATGCCGACGGAGCGCGACAGCACGAACAGGCCACGCGTCAGCGGCGGCGGGAAGCCGAGTTCGCCGTAGATGACGGCAGTGGCGCCGTCGATGTTGAGCGGGATTCTTTTCCCCTTGCGTCGGGCGATTTCCGCCTCGATCGCCTCGGCAATGGCGGCGAAACGCCCTGCAACAACGCCGCGTGCGGCGAAGTCGCGCGTCACCTCCAAAAGGCGCGGCGCGCGTGGATCGACCGGATGGAAGCGGTGGCCGAAGCCCGGTACGTACCCCTGTTCTTCCGCGAAGAAACGATCAAGCCGCGCTGTAACAGCATCCGTGAGTGCCGCCCCTTCGTCCATCGCGGCGGCGATGTCGCCATAGAAGGCAAGCGCCTGCTCGCCGGCACCGCCATGCACGTCGCCCAGCACGTTGAGGGCGGAGGCCATGGCGCTGTTGATGCCCACACCGCAGGTGGCGGCCATGCGGGCGATGGCGATCGACGGCGCCTGCGGGCCGTGGTCGACGGCGGCGCCGAGCGCGATGCCGAGCAGGTCAGCCTGTTCGTCCGTGGGCAGTTCGCCGCGCAGCATCAGCCAGATCATCGCCGGGAAGGAGACGCGGCCGATCAGGTCCTGGATCTCGTAGCCGCGCAGGCGGATGACGCCCGGCATCATCTCGATGATCGAGGTCTGCCACCATTCCTCGCCGCGGGCGCGGCCGGTCGTCTCCGCGCTCGGCTTCTTTCCCTCGCTGTTCATTCTTTCGTTTCCTTGCCCGGCGGCAGGGCGGCGAACACCTCCTGTCCATGCTGGCCGAGGGCAGGGGGCGGCAGGGTCGGAACGGGCGCCGTGCCGTCGACGAGGAAGCCGCCGCGCACCACCGTCACCGGGCGTTCCGCGCCCGGCACGCCATCGAACCGCACCGTCATGCCACGGCCGCTGACCTGCGGTTCCGCCAATGCCTGCGGAATGGTCAGCACCCGTCCGGCCGGCACGCCGGCGCGGTTGAGCTTTTCTTCCCACGCGGCGGCCGGGGCGGCGGCGAGTGCCTCTTCGATAAGCGCCTTCAGTTCGAAGCGGTTCTTCTTGCGCGTCTCGCGCTCGGCAAAACGCGAATCTGCGGCCAGTTCCGGCCGATCGATCAGGCCGCACAGGACGACGAACTGTTCCTGCTTGTTGGCGGCGATGTTGATCAGACCGTCGGCGGTGGCGAAAGCGCCGGAAGGAGCGGCAGTCATGTTCTCGTTGCCCATCGGCTCAGGCTCGACGCCGGCCGTGAGATAGTTCGAGACCGGCCAGCCGAGCGCCGAAAGCGTGCATTCCAGCATCGACACGTCGAGGAAGGCGCCTTCGCCGCTCGTTTTCTGGCGCACAAGGGCTGCGGCAATGGCAAAGGCACCGGTCAGTCCGCCCAGCGTGTCGGCGACCGGGTAGCCAACGCGCAGCGGCGCCGTATCCGGCGTGCCGGTGATGCTCATGATGCCGGACAGGCCCTGGACGATCTGGTCGTAGGCGGGGTTGTCGCGCATCGGGCCGTCCTGGCCGAAACCGGAGATGGCGCAATAGACGAGGCCCGGCCGGATCGCTTTCAAAGCCTCGTAGTCCAACCCCAGGCGCTTCATGACGCCTGGCCGGAAATTTTCGACCAGCGCATCGGCGGTGGCGACGAGGTCAAGGAAGCGCTGGCGATCCGTCCCGTTCTTGAGGTCGAGCGCGACGGAACGCTTGCCGGCATTCTGCGCCAGGAAGGAGGCGCCCATGTGCGCCTCGTTCAACTCCGGCGAAGCGCCGAGCTGACGCGCCAGATCGCCGCCGGAGGGCTGCTCCACCTTGATGACGTCCGCGCCCAGCAGGGCAAGCTGATAGGCGCAGTAGGGGCCTGCCAGAACATTGGTGAGGTCCAGCACGCGGATGCCGGCAAGCAGGTCCGTCATGGGCAACGCGGCGGCTTATGCATCGCCCGGCACCGCCTCCTGCCCCTTCAGCCGGCGGCGTTCGACATAGCCCCAGATGTGCGGACCGAGCAGGCCGATGAAGGCGAGCACCAGCAACGTCAGCGAGAGCGGATGGGTGAAGAACACCGTCCAGTCCCCGTTGGAAATGGTCATGGCACGGCGGAACTGCGCCTCCGCCAGTGGTCCGAGGATCATGCCGATGATGACCGGCGCGGTCGGGAAATCGAAACGCCGCATCAGGAAACCAACAGCGCCGAGCAGATAGAGCACGACGAGGTCGATGGGCGATTGCGAGATGCCGTAGGTGCCGACGGTGGAGAACACCAGGATGCCGGCATAGAGCTGCGGGGCGGGGATTTTCAGGAGCTTCACCCAAAGGCCGATCAGCGGCAGGTTGAGAATGACCAGGATGACGTTGGCGATGAACAGCGAGGCGATCAGGCCCCAGACCAGGTTGCCCTGGGTGGTGAACAGCAGCGGGCCGGGATTGATGCCGTAGCTCTGGAAGGCCGACAGCATGATGGCGGCGGTGGCCGAGGTGGGCAGGCCAAGCGTCAGCATCGGCACCAGCACGCCGGCGGCAGAGGCGTTGTTGGCGGCCTCCGGCCCGGCGACGCCCTCGATGGCGCCGACGGTGCCGAATTCCTCCTTGTGCTTCGACAGCTTTTTCTCGACGGCATAGGACAGGAAGGTCGGGATCTCGGCGCCGCCGGCCGGCATGGCGCCGATGGGAAAGCCGATGAAGGCGCCGCGGATCCAGGCTTTCCAGGAGCGTGCCCATTCCTGCGCCGTCATATAGAGGGAACCCTTGAGCGGCACGATCTCGTCCTTGCCGGCATAGCGGCGCGAGGCGACGTAGAGCGTCTCGCCGACGGCGAACAGGCCGACGGCGCAGATGATGACGTCGACGCCGTCGAGCAGTTCGGTCAGGCCGAAGGTAAAGCGTGGCTGGCCGGTCTGCAGGTCGACGCCGATCATGCCGATGACGAAGCCGATGAACAGGCTGGTCAGGCCACGCACGGCGGAGGAGCCGAGCACGGCCGAGACGGTGATGAAGGCCAGCACCATCAGCGAGAAATATTCGGCCGGGCCGAACGAGAGCGCGAACTTGACCACCACCGGCGCGAGGAAGGCGACGCCAAGCGTGCCGATGGTGCCGGCGACGAACGAGCCGATGGCGGAGGTGGCAAGGGCAGCTCCCCCGCGCCCCGAGCGCGCCATCTTGTTGCCCTCCAGCGCGGTGACGATGGTGGCGCTCTCGCCGGGCGTGTTGAGCAGGATGGAGGTGGTCGAACCGCCATACATGGCGCCGTAGTAGATGCCTGCGAACAGGATGAAGGACGCTTCCGGCGCCACCTGGTAGGTGATCGGCAGCAGCAGTGCGATGGTCAATGCCGGGCCGAGACCGGGCAGCACGCCGATGGCGGTGCCGAGCGTCGTGCCGAGCAGGCACCACAACAGGTTGACCGGTGAAAAGGCGACGGAGAAACCGTGGGCGAGTTGGGCGAGTGTGTCCATGTGTCAGGCTCCGAACCAGCTTGCGACGGTGGTGATTGCGCCGTTGGCGAAATCCTCGACGAAGCCGGCGCCGATATTGACGCCCAGCGCCTTGGCGAAACCGAAATAGGCGGCCAGCGAAAGGACCAGGCCCATGCCGAGATCGCGCAGGGGCCTGCGGCTGCCGAAGCCGTAGCAGACCAGCACGAACATGATGACGGAGGCGGCAGTGAAGCCGAGCGGGCCGATCAGCAGCATGTTGGCGACGAGGCCGGCGACGATGAAGGCCATCGACTTCCAGTCGGTCGGCGTCTCCTTTTCCTCCTCGGGCTGCCAGCCGCCCTGCACGGCGGCCTTGATGAGCAGCAATGCCAGCACCAGCATGCCGCCGGTGGTGATGTAGGGAAAAACGGTCGGCCCGACCTTGGAGTAGAGCGGGGACACCGGGATCGCCAGCGTCTGCCACAGTACCGCGCCGGCAGCGGCCAGCATGCCGAGGCCGATCAGGAGTTCGGGCATGGCAACGCCGCGCGGGGCGGCAGGTTCGTCATGAACGCTCATAGATCCTCCCTGGGGTCGCAAGACCGCCACCGCATGCGTCCGCGCCGCCGTCCCTCTTCACCGGCGCGGGAGTAAAGGGGCGGTCGGCGCCACCCCTCCGGTCAGGTTCAGGCCAGTCCGAGGTCCTTGAGGATGCCTTCGATACGGGCGATGTCTTCCTTCAGGAACGTCTCGTAGGCCTCGCCGGTGAGCGGGATGGACGTCCACTGGCGGTTCTTGCATTCCTGCGCCCACGCATCGCTCTTGGTCATGTCCTCCATAAGCTTGACCATGGCCGCCTTGTCTTCGGCCGAGATGTCCGGCGGGGCGAAGACGCCGCGCCAGTTGAACAGTTCGATATCGATGCCCGATTCCTTCAGCGTCGGCGCATCGATGCCTTCCTGGCGTTTGTCGGCCGAGACGGCGAGCACCCGGAGCGTGCCTGCCTTGACCTGTTCGGAGAATTCGCCGTAGCCGGAAATGCCGCCGGCCACCTGGTTGCCGAGGAGGGCTGCCAGCGCCTCGCCGCCGCCGGCGAACGGCACGTAGGAAATCTTGGTGGGATCGACGTCGGCCGTCTTGGCCATCAGGCCGAACAGGATGTGGTCGGAGCCGCCGGCGGAACCGCCGGCGACCGGCACCTTGGTCGGGTCTTCCTTCAGCGCGGCGATGAAGTCGGCGACGGTCTTGAAGGGCGAGGCCGCTGGCACCACGAGCGCCTCGAACTCGCCGGTGAGCCGGGCGATCGGCGTCACCTGGTCGAGCTTGACGGCCGACTTGTTGGCGATGATAGCGCCGACCATCACCATGCCGCCGACCATCAGCGAATTGCCCTTGCCCTTGTAGCGGCTGACGAACTGCGGCAGGCCGACCGTCCCGCCGGCGCCGCCGACATTGGTGATCTGCGAGCCGGAGATCAGTTTTTCGGTGCGCAGCACCTGATCCATGGTCCGCGCGGTCTGGTCCCAGCCGCCGCCGGGCGCGGCCGGCACGAAAAGTTCAAGTTGCGGCGCGTTCTGCGCGAAGGCCGGCAGCATGGAGGCGGCAAGGCCGACGGCGGCGGTGCTTGCCAGAAATGCGCGTCTGTTCAGCATGATGGTTCCTCCCGATCGCGGCGCCCTCCGGCGCCTGTCTCAACGCTACCCGACAGCGGACGCGCCTCGACAAAAATCGAGCAGATCGAAACCGTGCTGTCAACGAAAACACCGCGCAGGGACCGGCTCAGGCGCCGTTTGCCCGCTCCAGCAGGATGGTCGGCTCATCGTGGTAGGTCGTGCGGGCGTATTCGCGATAGCCGCACTTGCGGGCGACGCCGAGCGACGGAGCGTTTTCGGGATCGATGATGCAGACGGTGCGCGGCGCTCGCAAGTCTCCGTCCGCCCATTCCAGCAACCGCCGCAGGACCTCGCCGCCCAGCCCCTGGCCATGCATGTCGGAAGTGAGTGACCATCCGGCTTCGGGCAAGCCCTCGATCGAGGGCTCTATAGCGCGCTTGAGGTCGTGGAAGCCGGCCTCGCCGATGAAACGGCCGCTTGCCCTGTCCTCGATGGCCCAGAAGCCGAAGCCGATCAGCGACCACATGCCGGGATGACGCAGCAGTCGCTGCCACGTCTCCTCGCGGGTGCGCGCCCTGCCGCCGATGAAGCGGAAGACGGCCGGATCGGTGCCCATGGCGCAGTAGGCGTCGAAATCCTCCAGCCGGTGCGGACGCAACAGCGTCCGCTTGGTTTCCAGCACCGGCGCGCTCTTATGGGTCGTCCCCATTCAGTCTCCTTTTCGGTTATCGCCATATGCCGGTCTGGCGCGGCGACCGCAAGGTTCAGCATGCCCCTTGCGGAGAGGCAACACTTCACTTTGCCGGTTGTCAGGAGACGTCAGCGGCGTCGACCGGGCGGCTGCGATCATCCCCGGGGCGGTGATAGGCTGCGCCGCCGATCGAAGGAAGAAACAGATGGACACCACCGACCTCGTCCTCGCCATCCTGCACCACCTGCTGGTTTTCTCGCTGGCCGGCATCATCGCGGCCGAAGTCGTGCTCGTCCGCAACGACATGACCGCCTCGACGGTACGGCGGCTGGCACGGATCGACCGCCACTATGGCATGGTTGCCATGCTGGTGATCGTCGTTGGCGCGGCGAGGGTCGCCTGGGGCCTGAAGGGTTGGGAGTTCTACGTCTACAACTGGGTGTTCTGGGCCAAGATGGCGGCCTTCCTCGTCGTCGGGCTCTTATCCATCAAACCGACGATGCGTTTCCTGGCATGGAACCGGCAGGCCGGGGCGGATGCGGGCTGGCGCGTTCCCGAAGCGGAATTGGCCTCGGTGCGCTCTACGCTCAGCGCCGAGGCTGCGGTCTTCCTCGCCATTCCCGTCTTCGCCGCGGCTATGGCGCGCGGTTACGGCTTCTAAAGCGTGTCGCGATCCGTCAGATTCGCTCCGCACGCTTCAGATTCTAGATTTTACGCATGTCTTTGTCCCGAAACCGGGTCCCACTTTCGGGAGACATGCTTTAGGCGACGGTTTCCTCCGGCACCGGGCCGAGCGGCCCGATCTCGACCAGGGGGGCCGGAATGCTGGTCGTCTTCTCGGCCGACTTGCAGATGTCGGCGATGACGCAGGCCGGACAATCCGGCTTGCGCGCCTTGCAGACATAGCGGCCGTGCAGGATCAGCCAGTGATGGGCGTGGCGCATATATTCGTCGGGGATGACCTCGATCAGCCGCTTCTCAACTTCCTCCGGCGTCTTGCCGGGTGCCAGGCCGATGCGGTTGCCGATGCGGAAGATGTGGGTGTCCACCGCCATCGTGTGCTGGCCGAAGGCGATGTTGAGCACGACATTGGCGGTCTTGCGGCCGACGCCGGGCAGCTTGACCAGTTCCTCGCGGGTCTCCGGCACCTTGCCGCCATGGTCTCGGACCAGCATTTCGGAAAGGGCTGCGACGTTCTTCGCCTTGGCGCGCCATAGCCCGATGGTGCGGATATAGGCGCCGATCTTTTCCTCGCCGAGCGCCGCCATCTTTTCCGGCGTGCCGGCTGCCTTGAACAGCCCTCGCGTCGCCTTGTTGACGCCGGCGTCCGTCGCCTGTGCCGACAGCACCACCGCCACCAGGAGCGTGAAGGCGTTGACGTATTCCAGTTCGCCTTTCGGCTCCGGCCGCTGCACCGAAAAGCGGCGGAATATCTCGTGCACCTCGGCCTGGCTGTAGAGACAGAACGGCCTGGCTGGCCGCGGCCGGACGACGGCGTTGGAGCCGTCGCGCCGGCCGCCCTTCGGAGCGGTTTTAGGGGTGCGGCGATCTTTTGGCTTGGGGGTGCTCATGCAAGCTCGTATAATGGCTGATCATGAGCGATACAAACGCCGCCTCCCCGGCAGCCGGCTTTGCCGCCGACGAGCCGTTCTTCCACGCCTTCCTGACCCCGCACCGGTCTCTCGGCCGTACCGGCTTCATGATCCTGATGGGCGCGCTTTTGTTCGGCTGGCTGGTGACCGGCATCTTCATGCTCTCGCACGGCGCCTGGCCGGTGTTCGGCTTCTTCGGGCTGGACGTGCTCGGCCTCTATCTCGCCTTCCGCGTCAACTACCGCGCCGCCCGCGCGCATGAGGAAGTGTCGGTGTCTCGCACGGCGCTGGATATCCTGAAGGTCGCGCCGTCCGGCAAGGCCCAGTCGCATCATTTCAATCCGTTCTGGGCGAAGTTCTCGGTCGCGCGGCACACCGAGATCGGCATCACCCGCATGGCCGTGGAGGCGCAAGGCCAGGACGTCGCCATCGGCACCTTCCTCAACCCGGACGACCGCGAGAGCTTCGCCGCCGCCTTTTCGCGTGCGCTGGCGCGGGCCAAGGCGCGCTGAATCTCACGCCGGCCCGAAGCCGAAGCGCAGCAGGCCGCCGATCCGGCAGCGCCGGGATCAGTCCCCAGAAGAAGATGAAGATCCTGGCCGGCAGCGTCATGCGCGCCGCCGCTTCCGCATCGTAGGCCGACCGGTCCTCGATCAGCCGCAGGCCGGGCGCGGCCTGCTCCAGTTCGCGCGGATCGTCGATCGCCCAGTGCAATTCGGCACCTGTGGCCTTGCAGGCGGGGCTGTTCCTGACGAATTTCAGGCCGAGTCCGCTGTAGACCTCGCAGACGATTTCGCCGCGCGGCAGGCGCTCGACCAGCGCCGAGAACAGCCGCCGGCCCGCTTCCGGCTGCAGATACGGCGTCAGTCCTTCCGCCACGACCATCGCGGGCCGATCCTTCGGGATGGCATCGAGCCATTCCAGTTCGACGACCGACGCCGATACGAGATGATGGTTCGGTTTCGCCGGATAGAGTTTTCGCCGCAGGTCGATCACTTCGGGATAGTCGACGTCGAACCAATCCACGCCGGCCGGCGGATCGATGCGCTGGACGCGGGTATCCAGTCCGCAGCCGAGATGCAGCACCACCGCGTCCGCGTTCCGCGCGAGGAAATTGCGCACTCAGTCGTCCATCATGCGCGCCCGCGCCGCCAGGCCGGCTGCCAGGTTGCGGTCGACGCCCAGCCGGGAAAAATCGTAGTCGATCCTGCCGACCGCCTCGTTGGCGAAACGGTCCCGCAGCAGCGAATCCGGCCGGCGGCTTTCAAGTGCCTTGCCGTAGAGCGTGATCAGCAGCGTTTCCTTTTCCTTGCTGAGGCGGACCTTTTCGGCGGCCATTCGTTTCTCCTTCGCGCAGGCTCTTCAATCTGGATGCGATGGTCTGGAAGGCAAGTTTCGGGTGGAGGAAGACCGGCGGAAAACCGATATTCGGCACCCAAGGAGACATTGCCATGAACGCTCATATGTCTATGACTGCATCCATGCCGACGATGAAGCCGCAACCCGTGCTCGAACGGGACATCACGCCGGAAGGCGGCGACTACGAGGTGGTGCGCCGCGCCATCGAGAAGATCAGCCTCGACTATCGCGACCAGCCTTCGCTGGAGGTGCTGGCCGAAGCGGTCGGCGAGACGCCGAACGGCCTGCAGAAGCTGTTCACCCGCTGGGCCGGCCTGTCGCCCAAGGCCTTCCTGCAGGCGGTGACGCTCGACCATGCGCGAAAACTGCTCGATGCTGGCATGCCGCTGCTGGAGACCTCGTTCGAGCTGGGCATGTCCGGTCCCGGCCGCCTGCATGACCTGTTCGTCACCCATGAGGCGATGTCGCCGGGCGACTACAAGAGCCGGGGCGCGGGGCTCACCATCCGCTACGGCTATCACATCTCGCCCTTCGGCATCGCGCTGATCATGGTGACCGATCGCGGCCTTGCGGGCCTGGCCTTCACCGATGCGGGCGAGGAACGCGCGGCACTCGCCGACATGACCGGCCGCTGGCCGAACGCCACTTATGTCGAGGACATGGCGGCGACTGCGCCTTACGCGGCGCGCATCTTCGATCCGGCGCAATGGCGTTCCGACCGGCCGCTCAGGGTGGTCATGATCGGCACCGACTTCCAGCTCCGCGTCTGGGAGGCGCTGCTGCGCGTGCCGATGGGCCGTGCCTGCACCTATTCCGATATCGCCGGACAGATCGGCCAGCCAACGGCGAGCCGCGCGGTCGGAGCAGCGGTCGGCGCCAATCCACTGTCCTTCGTCGTGCCCTGCCATCGGGCGATCGGCAAGTCCGGCGCGCTGACCGGCTACCATTGGGGCCTGACCCGCAAGCGCGCCATCCTCGGCTGGGAAGCCGGCCAACTGGGAGCGCACTGATCCTCGCCCGGCGCGGATGCGTCGGGCGATAGGCCAAAGGCCTTGACGCGGCCTCACTTTCGCGTGTCACGATTGCGTCCTTGTCCGACGCGTCTTATCTATCGCCGGAAAGACGCCGGAATACACGATGATCCGCTTCCTCTTTCGCCTCGCCGCCATGGTCGCTCTCGCCGTTTCCGTCATCATGGCGGTGCTCGATGCGACCCGCACGGTGGCGGCCGCGCACCTGGTGATGACGCCGCTGAAGACGAGCTGGAACGCCGTCTCACCCGACACGCTGGGCGCGGCCGAAAGCTTCGTGCGCGACAATGTGCAGCCGCTCGTCTGGGATACGGCGGTCGACTGGATCATCAGCCAGCCGGGCTTCGCGGTGTTCGCCGTGCTTGCCCTGCTGCTCTACATGATCGGCTACAAGCCGCAACGAAAGGCCACGCGCTTCGCCGCCGGCTGACGCCGCGCCGGCCGGAAAGGAAAGGCCCATGTTCTTCCTGAGCGATATGCTGAACAAGAAGCTCAATCTGCCGAAGGCGGAGGAGGCGCTGCCCGGCCGCACCAAGCCGATCCGGACCGCGGCAAAGCATTATGTGCTCAAGCATCCGCTCAAGGGGCCTTATCCGGACGGCATGGAGACGGCGCTGTTCGCGCTCGGCTGCTTCTGGGGCGCGGAGCGCCTGTTCTGGCAGGTCGAGGGAGTGTGGGTGACGGCGTCGGGCTATTCCGGCGGCTTCACGCCCAATCCGACCTATCAGGAAACCTGCACCGGGCTCACCGGCCATGCGGAAACCGTGCTGGTCGTCTTCGACCCGGAGGTCGTGTCCTATGCGACGCTGCTCAAGATCTTCTGGGAAGCGCATGATCCGACGCAGGGCATGCGCCAGGGCAATGACGTCGGCACCACCTACCGCTCGGCGATCTATACTTTCGACGAGGCGCAATACCAGCAGGCCGTCGCCTCGCGCGATGCCTATCAGGCGTCGCTCAAGGGTGCGGGCCGCGACAGGATCACCACCGGGATCGAGCCGGCTGGCGACTTCTATTTCGCCGAGGAAGAGCATCAGCAGTATCTCGCCAAGAACCCGAACGGCTATTGCGGCCTGAAGGGAACCGGCATCGCCTGCGCCATTCCCACGGCGGTAGCTCCAACAGCCGCCACGGCCTGACGCGGGCTGCCTTTGCCGTCGTCGCGGCGAATTTGCCATGACGTCCGCCTCCCGCGCCATGGTTTTCCAAAAGGTCAAAATTCCAGGTGAATTTTGTTCCGGAGCGTGCAAGATTGCGCGCAAGCGGGAGGCGTACACTCCTGCCGGAACGCTGTCCGGCAGCCGCTTATGGGCGGTGGCGGACGGCGCACAAGCAATGAAACCGACAGGGTGTGGATCACATGAAACGTATCGTTCTCGGCCTGCTGGCCGCAACCGCACTGGCCTTTCCGGCCTTGGCCGACGATATCAAGCCGGCGCTCCTCTATGATCTCGGCGGCAAGTTCGACAAGTCGTTCAACGAGGCCGCCTATAACGGCGCCGAGAAGTTCAAGCAGGAAACCGGCATCGACTATGTCGATTTCGAGATTTCCAACGCCTCGCAGCGCGAGCAGGCGCTGCGCCGCTTCGCCGAAGACGGCCGCAACCCGATCATCATGACCGGCTTCTCTTTCGTCGATTCGCTGACGAAGGTGGCGGCGGACTATCCCGACACCAAGTTCGAGATCATCGATGACGCGGTTGATGCGCCGAACGTGCGTTCGGTGACCTTCAAGGAGAATGAGGGCTCGTATGTCGTGGGCGTGCTGGCGGCGATGGCCTCCAAGAGCCACAAGGTCGGCTTCATCGGCGGCATGGACGTTCCGCTCATCCGCAAGTTCGGCTGTGGCTATGTCGGCGGCGCCAAGGCGGCCGGCGCCGCCGAGGTCGTCTACAACATGACCGGCGATACGCCGGCGGCCTGGAACGACCCGGCCAAGGGCGGCGAGATCGCCAAGACGCAGATGGACCAGGGCGCCGACGTGATCTACGCGGCGGCCGGCGGCACCGGCGTCGGCGTTCTGCAGGCGGCGGCGGATGCCGGCAAGCTCGGCATCGGCGTCGATTCCAACCAGAACGGGTTGCAGCCCGGCCATGTGCTGACCTCGATGGTCAAGCGCGTGGATGTCGCCGTTTACAACGGCCTGATGGACGCCAAGGACGGCAAGTTCACCGCCGGCGCACAGCATCTCGGCCTGAAGGAAGGCGGCGTCGACTACGCGATGGACGACAACAACAAGGATCTCGTCACCGCCGAGATGAAGGCTGCCGCCGACAAGGCCAAGCAGGACATCATCGACGGCAAGATCGAGGTGCACGACTTCACCACGGACAGCAAGTGCCCGTACTGATCGATCAGTCTCGTTGAATGCGAACCGCCGGGCATCGTCCCGGCGGTTCTGTTTTGGAGAGGCCATGGATATCGTGATCGAGCTGATGAATGAGGATGACATCGGGCCGGTGGCGCGCTTGCGCATGGCCGCCTTTTTCGACGGCGCCGGTCGCACGCTCGACGAGGATATGGCAGGATTGCACGGGCTGCTGACCGGTGGCGACGGTCTCGAAGTCTCGCTCGTGGCGCGTGTCGATGGAGAATTGGCCGGCACGGTTCTTCTCGTTCGAGATGAGCTCAATGCCGCGCATGACGTGACGCCGTGGCTGGCCGGGCTGGTTGTGGGGCCGGCGTTTCGCGGCTGCGGGGTCGGCACCGCGCTGGTAAGGGCCGTCGAGGCGCATGGCTGCGCGCAGGGCGTCGAAACCCTGCATCTCTATACTTGGGAGGCCCGGCGGTTCTATGCGTCGCTCGGCTGGCGCGCCGTCGAGAGATTCGAAGAGGACGACGGGCCGATGATGCTGATGTCCCGCCGCTTATCCTATAACCTGCCCGCCAGATAACCCAGCGCGAAGGCCGCGATCAGGCCGAGCGCGACGATGATCGCGCGCCGGTTCGGCAGCGCGTGCAGCCCCATGCCGACGGTGCGCTTCGCTGTGCCGATGACGGGCTTTTCGGGATCAATCCCCGACAGGTCCGCCTGCCGCATCTGCGGGAGGTCCGCGATGCGGGCGACGATCGCCTGCCAGCGTTCGGGGGAGGGGGAAGCCGGCGTTTCCGCCCGGCCGAAGATGTGCATGTCCTCGGCAAGGGCGATAACCGCGTCGCGGAAAGCCGCGTCGATTTCCAGGTCGCGTTCCGCCCGCTCGCGCTCGGTCTCGCTCATGCGGCCGAGGATATAGTCGCCTGCGCGCCTGCGCTGCTCGCTCTCGCCGCTTGTGGCGCGATCCGCCATGCGATCCTCCTACCAGTGCGGCGGTTTCGTCACCGGCACGTCCGGCGCCGCCTGCTCCTCCAGCGCCAGGAAACGCTCCGTCAGCGCGTCCAGCTTGCGCTGCATCCTGTCCATGACTTTCCACTGCTCGGCGATCTGGCCCGACAGTTCCTCGATCGTATGATCCTGCTCGGCGGCGCGGATTTCAAGCGCGGTGAGCCGTTCGTCTGCGTTGTCCATGGACGTCTCCCTGCGCCTGCCGTATCCGTTGCGCATCGTCGCTTCCAAGTTGCGGCGAATACGGCGATCGTGACCGCCTTGGAAATTGACAATTGCGCCGCGATTTGTCGAGAGTGGGATGGCAGCGGCGCCGTTGGCAGCGGAGTGGCGGCGTGCTAGGCGTTTTGACCAAACGATAAAAACACGACGGGAACGACTGCATGGCTGAGGCCGCGATCGAGCTGATCGGCATCAACAAGAGTTTCGGGCCGGTGCATGCCAACCGCGACATCAACCTCGAGGTGGCGCGTGGCACCATCCACGGCATCGTCGGCGAGAACGGTGCCGGCAAGTCGACGCTGATGTCGATCCTTTACGGATTTTACCAGGCCGACAGCGGGGAGATCAAAGTCAACGGCAAGCCGGCCTCGATCAAGACCTCCAACGACGCCATCGCCGCCGGCATCGGCATGGTGCACCAGCATTTCATGCTGGTCGACAACTTCACCGTTCTGGAGAACGTCATCCTCGGCGCCGAAAGCAACGCGCTGCTCAATTCGTCGATCGCCAAGGCGCGCTCGGAACTGGTCAGGCTGGAGCGCGAATACGGGTTGCGGGTCAATCCTGATGCGCTGATCGAGGAACTGCCCGTCGGTTTGCAGCAGCGCGTTGAAATCCTCAAGGCGCTCTATCGCGGCGCCGAAATCCTCATCCTCGACGAGCCGACCGGCGTGCTCACGCCGGCCGAGGCAGACCACCTGTTCCGCATCCTCAAGCAGTTGAAGGAGCAGGGGAAAACGGTTGTCCTCATCACCCACAAGCTGCGTGAGATCATGGGGATCACCGACACGGTCTCGGTGATGCGGCAGGGTACGATGGTCGCCACCCGCGAGACGGCCAAGACCACGGTGGAGGAACTGGCTGAACTGATGGTCGGGCGGCGCGTGCTCCTGAGGGTCGACAAGGGCGAGGCGAAGCCGGGCGCCGTCAAGCTCTCGGTGAAGAACCTCGTGGTGAAGGATTCGCGCGGCGTCACCATGGTCGACGACGTGTCGTTCGACGTGCGCGCCGGCGAGATCGTCGGCATCGCCGGCGTCGCCGGCAACGGCCAGTCGGAACTCCTGGAGGCGATTTCGGGAATCCGCAACGCGGTTTCCGGCAGCGCGATGCTGGACGGCAAGCCGATCGACCTGACCGGTGCCGCCGATCCCGGCGAGTTGCGCGAGCGCGGGCTGGCGCATGTGCCGGAGGATCGCCACCATGTCGGGCTGGTGCTGGCCTTCGAGGAGAATGAGAATTCCATCCTCGGCTATCACGACGACCCGCGCTATTTGAAGGGGCCGCTGCTCAACATCGACGCGATTGTCGCCGATGCCAGGGACAAGATCGAGAAGTACGATATAAGACCGTCCAATCCACGCCTGAAGACCGCCAACTTCTCCGGCGGCAACCAGCAGAAGATCGTGCTGGCGAGGGAAATCGAGCAGGATCCCGGCGTCCTCATCGTCGGCCAGCCGACGCGTGGCGTCGATGTCGGCGCCATCGAGTTCATCCACAAGCGGCTGATCGCCATGCGCGACGCCGGCAAGGCGGTGCTTCTGGTGTCGGTCGAACTGGACGAGATCCGCTCGCTGTCCGACCGCATCCTGGTGATGTTCGCCGGCCGCATCGTCGGCGAGCGCGGTCCGGAAGCCGGCGAAGGCGAGCTTGGCCTGCTGATGGCCGGCGTCGAGCAGAAGGAAGCGGCGGAATGAGCGTTCCCTACGCCAAGCTGCCCGCCTGGGCCGATTACGGGCTGATCCCGCTCATCAATCTCGCCGTCGCCTTCATCGTCGCCGGGCTGGTGGTGCTTCTGGTCGGCGAAAACCCGTTTCGTGCCGCCGTCATCCTGGTCGAGGGCGCCTTCGGGCGCGGACAGGGCATCGCCTTCACGCTGTTCTATGCCACGACCTTCATCTTCTCTGGCCTGTCGGTGGCGGTGGCCTTCCACTGCGGCCTGTTCAACATCGGTGGCGAGGGACAGGGCTATATAGCCGGCCTCGGCATCGCCATTGCCTGCCTGAGCCTCGACAGCGTTTTGCCGTGGTATCTGCTGTTTCCCATCGCCATTGCGGCGGCGGCGCTGTTCGGTGCGTTGTGGGCGCTGATCCCGGCCTGGCTGCAGGCCAAGCGTGGTTCGCACATCGTCATCACCACGATCATGTTCAACTTCATCGCCGCTTCGATCATGGTCTACATGTTGGTGGACGTCATCAAGCCGGTCGGCGCGATGGCGCCGCAGACGCGCAATTTCCTCGAAGGCGCGCAGCTGCCGAAGCTGAACTGGCTGATCGAACTGTTCGGCTTCGCAAAAATCCGCTCGGCGCCGTTCAACATCTCCTTCATCCTGGCGCTGGTGATGGCCTGGCTGGTGTGGCTTCTGATCTGGCGCACCAAGCTCGGCTACGAGATGCGCACCTACGGCTTCTCGCCCAAGGCGGCGCGCTATGCCGGCATTTCGGAAACGCGCATCATCCTCGTCACCATGATGATCTCGGGCGCGCTGTCGGGCATGATGGCGCTCAACCCGACCATGGGCGACCAGCACAACGTGGCGCTGGACTTCGTCTCCGGCGCTGGCTTCGTCGGTATCGCGGTGGCGCTGATGGGGCGCTCGCATCCCGTCGGCATCGTGCTCGCCTCGATCCTGTTCGGCATGCTCTATCAGGGCGGTGCCGAGCTTTCCTTCGAGATGCCTAATATCAGCCGCGACATGATCGTCATCATCCAGGGATTGGTGATCCTGTTCGCGGGTGCGCTCGAACACATGTTCCGCCCGGCTATTCAGGCCCTGTTCGCCTCGCTCAGTCCGAAATCGGTCGGCATGGCGCAAGCCGGCAAGGGGGCCTGAGATGGATTTCCTGGATGCCGCCGTCCAGACGCTGGACTCCACCATCCGCCTGTCGGTGCCGCTGCTGCTCGCCTGCCTTGCCGGGCTCTATTCGGAGCGGTCGGGCATTTTCGACATCGGGCTCGAGGGCAAGATGCTGGCCGGCGCCTTCGCTTCCGCTGCCGCTGCCTCGGTGTTCCATTCCGCCTGGATCGGGCTCGGTATGGGCATCCTGATCTCGGTGGCGCTGGCGCTGGTGCACGGCTTCGCCTCCATCACCCATCGCGGCAACCAGATCGTCTCGGGCGTGGCGATCAACTTCGTCGCCGCCGGCTCCACCATCATCCTCGGCCAGGCCTGGTTCCAACAGGGCGGCCGCACGCCTGCGCTGGCGCCGGGGGAGCGCTTCGAGGCGATCGTCTTTCCCGGCGCCGACGCCATCAGGGATGTGCCGATCATAGGGCCGATCTATTCCGAGTTGATCTCGGGCCATTCGCTGCTGGTCTACATTGCCTTCCTGGCGGTGCCGTTCACCTGGTGGGCGCTTTTCCGCACCCGCTTCGGGCTGCGGCTGCGCGCCGTCGGCGAGAATCCGGCGGCGGTCGATACGGCCGGCATCTCGGTGGAATGGCTGCGCTACCGCGCCGTCATCTGCACCGGCATCCTGACGGGCATCGCCGGCGCCTATCTGGCGATGGTGCAGAACGCCGGCTTCGTCAAGGACATGACCGCCGGCAAGGGCTTCATCGCTCTGGCCGCGCTGATCTTCGCCAAGTGGAAGCCGGTCAACGCGATGTTCGCCTGCCTTCTGTTCGGCTTCCTCGATGCGATCGCCATCCGCCTGCAAGGCTCGCCGCTGCCGATCATCGGCAGGGTGCCGGTGCAGTTCATGCAGGCGCTGCCCTATGTGCTGACCGTGGTGCTGCTCGCCGGCTTCATCGGCAAGGCCATCCCGCCGAGAGCCGGCGGCGTGCCCTATGTCAAGGAAAGGTAGAATGGGACGTAGCGGATAGGAACCCGCCCGTCGCTTTTGCTTCCTGTCCGCCACTCGCTGTTCGCTTGGAAAAGCTCATGTCACACGATCTCTACCTCGCCGCGAAGACCGCCATGGCGAAAGCCTATGCGCCCTATTCCAAGTTCCCCGTCGGCGCGGCGATCCGCACCGAGGACGGCCGCGTCTTTGCCGGCGCCAACATCGAGGTGGCTTCCTTCCCGGAAGGCTGGTGTGCCGAGACGACGGCGCTCGGCCACTACATCATGGGCGGCGGCGGCAGGATCGTCGAAATCGCCGTGATCGCCGAGCGGATGGCGAAATGCACGCCCTGCGGCGGCTGCCGCCAGAGGCTGGCGGAGTTCGCAGGCCCCGAGGCGAAGCTCTATCTGTGCGACGAGACAGGCGTGGCCGAAACCGTGACGATGGGTGATATGCTGCCTTACGGTTTCCGTGGCGATACATGGACATGAAGCAAGGGGCATGAAGGAAGCGATCGATCTTCTGGTGGAACGGCTGGATGGACTGGTGCCGCAGGCGGCGCTGGTGCTGGGTTCCGGGCTGGGCATACTCGCCGGCGAGGTCGAGGACGCGGTGCGCATTCCCTATGCCGACCTGCAGGGATTTCCGGCAAGCGGCGTCACCGGCCATACCGGCGAGGTGGTGGCCGGCCGCTTCGGCGGCAAGCCGGTGCTGATACTTGCCGGCCGCGCCCACTATTACGAGCATGGCGACGCCGCCGTCATGCGCCCGGTCATCGAGACGCTGGCCGGCATCGGCGTGACCCGGCTCATTCTCACCAATGCCGCTGGCTCACTGGACCCCGAGATGCTGCCGGGTTCGGTTATGCTGGTCACCGACCACATCAATTTCTCCGGCTCCAACCCGCTCTTCGGCGAGCCGACCGACCGGCGCTTCGTCGGCCTGACGGAAGCCTACGACGCCGGCCTGCGCGCGGCCATCGAGCGGGCGGCCGAGGCGGTGGACATCCGCCTTCACAAGGGCGTCTACATGTGGTTTTCCGGCCCGTCCTTCGAGACGCCGGCTGAAATCCGCATGGCGCGCGTCATGGGCGCCGACGCGGTCGGCATGTCGACGGTGCCCGAAGTCATCCTGGCCCGCTTCTACGGCCTCAAGGTCGCGGCCTGCTCGGTCATCACCAACCTGGCCGCCGGCATGACGGGGGCGGAGCTGTCGCACCAGGAAACCAAGGACATGGCGCCGCTCGGTGGCGCGCGGCTGGCCTCGGTGCTGAGGAAGGTGTTCGAGGATGGCATGCTGGAAGGATAGTTAGGCAAGCCATGCTTCCCCAGGAAATCATCCGCAGGAAACGCGATGGCCTGAAGCTGTCGGCCGAGGAGATCGCCGCCTTCGTCGCCGGACTGACGGACGGTTCGGTTGCCGATGCGCAGGCGGGCGCCTTCGCCATGGCGGTGCTGTTGCGCGGCATGAGCCGCGAGGAGGCGGTGGCGCTGACGATGGCCATGCGCTCCTCCGGCGACATGCTCGACTGGTCGGACCTGCCCGGCCCCGTCACCGACAAGCATTCCACCGGCGGCGTCGGCGACAACGTCTCGCTGATGCTGGCGCCCATCGTGGCGGCCTGCGGCGCCTTCGTGCCGATGATCTCCGGGAGGGGGCTTGGCCATACCGGCGGTACGCTGGACAAGATGGACGCCATCCCCGGCTATGTCAGCCAGCCGGACGTCGCCCTGTTCCGCAAGGCGGTACGCGAGACGGGCTGCGCTATCATCGGCCAGACCGGCGATCTCGCCCCGGCCGACAAGCGGCTCTATGCCATCCGCGACGTCAGCGGCACGGTGGAATCGGTGCCGCTGATCACCGCCTCCATCCTGTCGAAGAAACTCGCGGCTGGCCTCGGTTCACTCGTGCTCGACGTCAAGGTCGGCAACGGCGCCTTCATGGAGCGCCCGCGCGAGGCGGCGAAGCTGGCGTCCAGCCTGGTCGAAGTGGCGAACGGGGCCGGGCTTGCGGCGACGGCATTGGTCACCGGCATGAGCGAGCCGCTGGCGTCCTGCGCCGGCAATGCGGTCGAGGTGATGAACGCCGTCGATTTCCTCACCGGGCGCCGGCGCGACCGGCGGCTGGGTGAGGTGACGCTGGCGCTCGCCGCCGAGATGCTGCATTCGGCCGGCCTTGCCGCCTCCAACCAGGAAGGGCTGCGCCGCGCCGCCGAGGCGCTGGAGGGCGGCCGTGCGGCGGCCGTGTTCGGACGCATGGTGGCAGCCCTCGGCGGGCCGGTGGACTTCGTCGAGCGGGCCGCCGCTTATCTGCCCGCAGCACCGGTCGTCCGCAAGGTCGAGGCGCGACGGACGGGCTTCGTCACCGGCATCGCGACGCGGGCGATCGGGCTTGCCGTCGTCGAACTGGGCGGCGGACGCAGGCGTCCGGACGATACGGTCGATCCGGCGGTCGGCCTGACCGGACTGCTGCCGGTGGGAGCGGAAGTGCGTGCCGGCGATACGCTGGCGCTGGTGCATGCCCGCAGCGACGATCAGGCCGAGGCAGCGATCGTCGCCGTCACCGACGCCTATGCGATCGGGCCGTCGAAGCCGCCGGCGGAAAAGGCGATCATCCGGCGCATCGCCGCATCGTAAGGCGCTTATTGCGCCAGAAGCAGCTGTCCGTCCTCTACCTGGAATTTGTCGAGCCGTTGCAGGAAGCTCATGCCGATGAGGGTCGTTGCGAGCGCCTTGTCATCCAGCACGACGGCGGGAACGTGATCGACGGCGATCCTGCCGATCTGCAGCGAGGCGATCTCGACGACAGCCGCCTTGACCTTGCCGTTGGCGGTGTCGACCTCGCGGTCGAAATCCGAGGGGCTCAAGGAAATACCGGCCCGGCGGGCGGTCGAGCGGTTGAGCGCGACCACGGTGGCGCCGGTATCCACCATCGCCTCGACCGACCTGCCGTTGACCTTGAAGGACGCCACGAAGTGCCCGCGCGCGTCGGCCTGTAGCAGCACCTTGCGGCCGAGCGGCTGCTGCTGGGTGGCCTCGCGAACGGCGCTCACAGGCATTGGCTGAGCAATGTCGCGGGCGGCGGGCCTGCTCATGGCGAGATCGAACAGCCGCTCGAATGCCTGCGGATGCGCCCGGTACAGCATCGGCACCGAAGCCGAGGAGCCGGCGCATATACCGAGAATGAGAAGCTTGCGCAGCATGGCCGAGCCCTGTGAGAGCGCCATCCTCGCAGGTCTTGGTGTGCGGCGGTTTAATGAAAGCAGCCGAGGTTTAATGAAAGCAGCCGAATGGAAGACGTTGTACCGTTGGGTAAACCGCAGCTTAACGCCTGCCTTCGACGGTCCTTCGGTTCTACTTCGTGCCGTACATACGGTCGCCGGCGTCGCCGAGACCGGGCAGGATATAGCCCTTCTCGTTCAGCTGCCGGTCGATGGAAGCGGTGAAGACGGGCACGTCGGGATGCGCCTTGGTGAAGCGCTCGATGCCCTCCGGTGCGGCCAGCAGGCACAGGAAGCGGATGTTGGTGGCGCCGCGGCCCTTCAATTTGTCGATGGCGGCGATGGCGGAATTGGCGGTCGCCAGCATCGGGTCGACGACGATGACCAGGCGGTCGGCGAGGTCGCTTGGCGCCTTGAAGAAATATTCCACCGCCTCCAGCGTCTCGTGATCGCGGTAGAGGCCGATATGGGCGACGCGGGCTGCTGGCACGAGGTCGAGCAGGCCTTCAAGCAGGCCGTTGCCGGCGCGCAGCACCGAGGCGAAGACCAGTTTCTTGCCTTCCAGGATCGGCGCGTCCATCACCTCCATCGGCGTCTCGATCTTCGTAGTCGTCAATTCGAGGTTGCGGGTGACCTCGTAGCCGAGCAGCAGGGAAATCTCGCGCAGCAGCCGGCGAAACCCCGCCGTCGACGTGTCCTTGTTGCGCATGATGGAAAGCTTGTGCTGCACAAGCGGGTGATCGACGACGGTGATGCCCTGCATGATGTGCTCCGGCAAAGAAAGCGGTGACTCGTGAATAGTGAATGGCGGATGGTTTGGCGAGTCCTTGTCGAATTCGACGTGGCTGGTTCCACAGTTGCCGTGACGCCGATCCGACCACTCACCGGCCCAGCCGCGCTAGCAGGGCCGCCTTGGTCTTCCGGTCGACGAAAGCCGCTTCGATCGCCGTGCGGGTGAGGGCCGTAAGCGCCTTGTCGTCCATGCCGAAATGATCGCGGCCGATATCGTATTCGCGTTTCAGCGACGTGCGGAAGTAGGGCGGGTCGTCGGAATTCAGCGTCACTTTGCAGCCGGCGCGCTTCAACTCTGGAAGGGGATGGCCGGCGAAGTCGGGGAAGACGCCGAGGGCGATGTTGGAGCCGGGGCAGCATTCCAGCACCACGCCCCTTTCGGCGATGCGGCGCACCAGGTCGGGGTTCTCGACGGCGCGCACGCCATGGCCGATGCGGGAAGGGCGGATGTGCTCGAGGGCCGCCGCCACGCTTTCCCAGCCCACCAATTCGCCAGCATGCACGGTGATGCCCAGCCCCGCCTCGCGGGCGATCTCGAAGGCACGCACGTAGTCCTCGAGGTCGCCGACGCGTTCGTCGCCGGCCATGCCGAAGCCGGTCACCAGAGCGTTGCCGCATTTCGCCGCGAAGCGCGCCGCCTTCTCCACCGCCTCGACGCCGGCATGGCGCAGGCCGACGACGATCATGCGCCCCTCGATGCCGGTTCTTGCCGTGGCGCGGGCGATCCCTTCGCCGAGCGCGTCGGTATAGGCCTTGGCCGACAGGCCTGCGCCGGCGGCGTGGTCGGGCGAGATGAAGATTTCCGAATAGATGGCGCCGTCGCGTGCCAGGCTGGTCAGGTAGTGGTCGGCCAGCAGTGCATAGTCCTCCTCGGAGCGGAACAGACCGGCGGAAAAGTCGTAGGCGGCGAGGAAGGAGGTGAAATCGTGCCAGACGAAGACGCCGTCGCGGATGAAGGGGCTTGGATCGGCATCGTATTTGCGCGCCTGACGCAGGACGAGATCGGGGTGCGCCGCCCCTTCGATATGGCAGTGCAACTCGGCTTTCAGGGGCATGCAAGCATCCTGTGGTCGCGCGGCCGACCGCCGCGCCTTAAACAATAGCGCCCGGTATTCCGATCGGCTATGGTCCCGCCAATTTTGTGACGGATCGAAATTATGTCAGTCGAACGCACCACCGCCGCAGGCGGCATGGAAACCTCCTACGGCTTTCGCACCGTCGGCCAGGGCGAGAAGCAGCCGCTGGTGAACGAGGTGTTCCACAAGGTCGCCGACCGCTACGACCTGATGAACGACCTGATGTCGGCCGGCATGCACCGGCTGTGGAAGGACGCCATGGTCGCCTGGCTCAACCCGCCTAAGCGTCCGGGCTGGCGGGTGCTGGACGTGGCCGGCGGCACCGGCGACATCGCCTTCCGCATCGTCAAGGCGAGCGGCCACAAAGCACACGCGACGGTGCTCGACATCAACGGCTCGATGCTGGCGGTCGGGCGTGACAGGGCCGGGAAGAACGGGCTTGCCGCGCATGTTGATTTCGTCGAAGCGAATGCCGAGGAACTGCCCTTCGAGGACGGCACGTTCGACGCCTATACGATCGCCTTCGGTATCCGCAATGTGCCTCGCATCGAGGTGGCGCTGGCGGAGGCCTTTCGCGTTCTGAAGGTGGGCGGGCGCTTCCTGTGCCTCGAATTCTCGGATGTGGAGATGCCGCTGCTCGACAAGGCCTACGAGGCATGGTCGTTCAACGCCATCCCGAAGATCGGCAAGGCGGTGACGGGCGACGGCGAGCCTTATTCCTATCTGGTCGAGTCGATCGCCAAGTTCCCGAACCAGCAGAATTTCGCTGCCATGATCGAGCGCGCCGGCTTCGGCCGCGTCACCTTCCGCAACTACTCCGGTGGCATCGCGGCCGCCCATTCGGGCTGGAAGCTTTGACGGGTCTTGTCTTGGCAGGAATGGCGGCATGAGTTCCATCGGCGCTGCTTTCCGGCTCGTCCGGGCCGGCTGGGTGCTGGTGCGCGAAGGCGTCGTCGCGGCCCTGCCGGGCGACGAACTTTCCGGCCCCCCGAAATTCGGCTGGCGCATAGCACGGCTGCTGGCGCGGCGCCGGGCCTTACGGCACGGGCGCGGCGACCGGCTGGCGCGAGCCGTGGCACGGCTCGGCCCGTCCTATGTCAAGCTCGGCCAGTTCCTGGCGACCCGGCCGGACGTCGTCGGCAACGACATCGCCGTCGATCTTGCCATGTTGCAGGACAAGATGCCGACCTTTCCCAGGGCGGAGGCGACCGCCGAGGCGGAGGCCTCGCTCGGCCGGCCGGTAAGCGATCTCTACGCAAGCTTCGGTGAAGCGGTGGCGGCCGCCTCGATCGCGCAGGTGCACCCGGCCGAAGTGCTCTACGATGGCATACCGAAAAAGGTGGCGGTGAAGGTTATCCGGCCCGGCGTGCGGCGTCGTTTCCAGCACGACCTCGAAAGCTTCTTCCTCGCCGCACGCCTGCAGGAAAAGTACGTCCCGTCGGCGCGCAGGCTGAGGCTGGTAGAGGTGACCGAGACGCTGGCCCAGACCACCAAGGTGGAGATGGATCTGCGCTTGGAAGGAGCGGCTCTTTCCGAACTCGGCGAGAATACGAAAGACGATCCGGGCTTTCGCGTACCCTCCGTCGACTGGGAGCGCACAGGCCGTGATGTGCTGACGCTGGAATGGGTCGACGGCATCAAGATGAACGACGTTGCCGCGCTTGCTGCGTCCGGGCACGACCTCAAGGCCATCGCTGCCAACCTCATCCAGTCCTTCCTGCGCCACACGCTGCGCGACGGCTTCTTCCATGCCGACATGCATCCCGGCAACCTTTTCGTGGAGGCCGACGGCACCATCGTCGCCGTCGATCTCGGCATCGCCGGCCGGCTCGGCAAGAAGGAGCGCCGGTTCCTCGCTGAAATCCTCTACGGCTTCATCACGCGCGACTACCTGCGCGTCGCCGAGGTCCATTTCGAGGCCGGCTACGTGCCGGCCAAGCACGACGTCGCCGCCTTCGCCCAGGCGATCCGCGCCATCGGCGAGCCGATCCACGGCCAGCCGGCCGAGACGATCTCGATGGCGCGGCTTTTGACGCTGCTGTTCGAGGTCACCGAACTGTTCGACATGCAGACGCGGCCGGAACTGATCCTGCTGCAAAAGACCATGGTGGTGGTGGAGGGCGTGGCGCGCACGCTCGATCCCGCCTTCAACATGTGGAAGACCTCCGAGCCGGTGGTAGGCGACTGGATCCGCGGCAATCTCGGGCCGAAGGGCCTGCTCACCGATGCGCGCGACGGCGTTCACGCGCTGGTGTCGCTGGCGCGCCAGGCGCCGGAGCTTGCCGCCCGTGCCGAGCGGCTGTCGCGCGAGGTCGACGCCATGGCCGAGCACGGCCTGCGCTTCGACGCCGCCACCGCCGAGGCGATCGGCAAGGCCGAGGCACGCCATTCACGCTCCGGCCGGCTGGCGCTGTGGGTGATCGCGCTGGCGCTGGTGTGGATCGCGTGGAAGCTGGCGTAGCCTGAGTGCCGACTAGTTCTGACAGCAATGCTGTCATTGAAAGCAATGCTGTCATCGCCTATGTTGGTCGGCATGAGCACCGTCACGGTCAGAAATCTCGATGAATCCGTCAAGCAGGCGCTCCGCGAGCGTGCGGCCGGTCGTGGCGTGTCCATGGAGCAGGAAATAAGGGACGCCCTTGCGCGGGACGTTCGCAACGGTCCCGGCCGGCGGCCGAAAGCATCCCTGGAAGAGATCATGCGACTTTCGCGCAAACCTGATCGACCTTTCGATTTCGAGAAGGCTCAGGACGAGATTTGGGACTATCTCTATAAAAGCGACAAGCCGAGGTGATCGTCGTCGATACCTCCGCGCTGTTCGCGTTTCTTGCCGCCGAGCCTGAATCTGAAGCGCTGGCGGGTCGAATGCAGGTCGAGCCGGTTCTCGTTTCCGCACCGGCCTGGGTCGAAGCGGGTATTGTCGTCGGGAACAAGCTCGGCCTTGATGGTGTTCGGCGCCTGCATGCTCTCGCGGCTGGTCTGCAATTCGAGATTGTCGCCTTCGATCAGCACCTTGCTGAAGTGGCCGTATCGGCCCATGTGCGCTTTGGCCGAGGCTCGGGACACCCGGCGAATCTCGACCTGGGTGATTGTTTCTCCTATGCGCTTGCCAAGTCGCGGAACCTGCCGCTGCTTTTCAAGGGCAACGATTTCATCCATACCGACATCGTGCCGGCGCTCGGGCCGGTCTGACAGCAGGCGCATCGATCATGGGCGAAACTCTTACGGCCAAGCGCATCCTGCTCATCGTCGGCGGCGGCATCGCCGCCTACAAGGCGCTCGACCTGATCCGACGACTGCGCGAGCGCGGGGCTTCTGTGCGCGCGGTGATGACGGCGGCGGCACAGCAATTCGTCACGCCGCTTTCGGTCGGCGCGCTGACGGCCGATCATGTCTTCACTGACCTGTTCGACCGGAAGGACGAGCAGGATGTCGGCCACATCAGGCTGGCGCGGGATACCGACCTGATCGTGGTGGCACCCGCCACCGCCGACCTGATGGCGAAGCTCGCCAACGGCCATGCCAATGATCTTGCTTCGGCGGTGTTGCTCGCCACCGACAGGCCGGTGCTGATGGCGCCGGCGATGAATCCGAGGATGTGGACGCATCCGGCGACGCGGCGCAACCGTACCACCTTGGAGAAGGACGGCGTGCATTTCGTCGGGCCGGGCAAGGGCGAGATGGCCGAACGCGGCGAGGCCGGCGAGGGGCGCATGGCCGAGCCACTGGAGATCGTAGCAGCCGTCAAGGCGCTGCTCGCCGATGGGAAAAAGCCGCTCGCCGGCCGCAGGATCATCGTCACGTCGGGACCGACGCATGAGCCGATCGATCCGGTGCGCTACATCGCCAACCGGTCGTCCGGCAAGCAGGGCCATGCCATCGCTGCGGCGCTTGCGAAACTCGGGGCGGATGTACGGCTGGTCTCCGGCCCGGTGACGATCGCCGATCCGCCGGGCGTGACGACCACGCATGTCGAGACGGCGAGGCAGATGCAGGCGGCGGTGGAAGCGCTGCTGCCGGCCGATGCGGCCGTCTTCGTCGCTGCCGTCGCCGACTGGCGAACGGCTGCGGAGTCGGGCGAGAAGATCAAGAAAGTGGCGGGCGAGGGGCCGCCGGCGCTGCAAATGGTGGAGAACCCTGACATCCTGGCCGGTGTCGGCCATCATGCGAAGCGACCGGCGCTGGTCGTCGGATTCGCGGCGGAAACGCAGGCCATCTTAAAGAATGCCGAGGCCAAGCTGAAGAAGAAGGGGGCCGACTTCATTGTCGCCAACGATGTCTCGCAGGGCAGCGGCATCGGAGAAGCCGGCGTCATGGGGGGCGACCGCAACCGTGTGCGCATCGTCTCGAAGGCGGGCGTCGAGGAATGGCCCGAAATGGGCAAGGACGAGGTAGCGGCGCGGCTGGCGGCGCTGATCGCCGAGAAGCTGACGTCGATAGCCGTCTGATCGGAACCGGATGGCCGCCGATCCGTTCCTCCCCGCCAATTCCGGCGAGGAGAACGATGATGAAGACATTGGCCGACATTTTCGAGCACACGTTGCAGGACGTCTACTATGCCGAGAACGCCATAACCAAGGCGTTGCCGAAGGTCGCCAAGGCGGTCAAGGACACCAAGTTGAAGGACGCGCTCGAAGGTCACCTGAAAGAGACCAAGGGCCAGATCGTCAAGCTCGACAAGGTCTTTTCCAGCCTCGGCAAGAAGGCCAAGGGCGAGAAGTGCGACGCCATCGAGGGGCTGATCAAGGAAGCCGACGGGTTGATGGAGGAAGGTTCCGGCACCGCGCTCGACGCCGGCCTGCTGGCGGCCTGCCAGGCGGTCGAACACTATGAGATCGCGCGCTACGGGTCGCTGCGCGAATGGGCCAAGGAACTTGGCCATCAGGAGGCGCACACGTTGCTCAGCGAAATCCTCGACCAGGAGAAGGCGGCCAACAACAAGCTGACCAACATCGCCGTGAGCGAGGTCAATCAGGCGTAGCCGGTTCGCGAACCGGTGTGGGCCGCATCCTTGCCGGCTCGCGTGCGATCCGAAGGGTGGCGACGACGCCGAGCAGCGCCAGCGGGATGAAGGCGAGGAACAGGAAATGGGCGACGCCGGCGGCGGCGTCCCTGTTCAGGCCGGACGAGAAGCCGCTGGCATTGGCGATGATGCCGGCAAGAGCCGCACCGACCGCGTAGCCGATACGCTGCATGGTCGGCACGGCGGCCGACGCGATGGTCTGCTCCTCTGGCGGGGCGGCGCCGACGATGACGCGCGTCAGGAAAGGCCAGGTAATGCCGAAGCCGCCGCCCTGCAACAGGGCGCAGAAGAGGATCAGCGGAATGGAGCCTTGCGGCACGGTCCAGGCGAAGCCGGCCGAACCGGCGGCGATCATGATGGCGCCTGCCACGATGACCAGCCTTTCGCGCTGCGGCGTCACCGCCGCCACCATGATCGACAGGACCGACCAAGAGATCGATTCGGCGGCGATGATATAACCCGTCGTCAGGATCGGGATGCCGTGCAGGCTGGTCAGGATCAGCGGGCCGTATAGGCCGAACGAGCAGGTCGCGATGGAAAAGGCGGCCACCATAGCGATGCCTGTGCCCACCGGCGTGCGCCACGAGAACAGGTTCGAAGGGAACAGGCGCGAATGCGGCCGCATGGCGTCGATGCGGAAGAACAGCGCCAGCCCGACGAGGCCGAAGAAAAGCAGCAGCGAAGAGCGCGCCAGCCTGACGTCGATGCCGGCGGCGGCGATCAGCACGACGCCGACAGCAAGACAGGCCAGCGCGGCGAACGGGAAGGGCGGCAAAGCGGTGTCGCGCGCATCGGTGGCGCGGCCTTGCGGCGTGTCGAGCACGGCCATGCTCGCCAGCGCCATGACGAGACCGCCGGCGACGAAGACGCCGAAGGCCCAGCGCCAGGTGAGGTATTCCGACATGATGGCGCCCAGCATCGGTCCGCCGAAAGCGGCGACGCCCCAGACAGCCGACAGGATACCGAAAAGCTGCGGCCAGATGGCGCGGTCGAACAGGCGCTGCACGGAGACGAAGGCCAGCGAGACGAGCGCGCCGCCGCCCAGCCCCTCGACGAGGCGGCCGGCCAGGAAGACGGGCATGGTGGGCGAAGCGGCGCAGATCAGAGCGCCCAGCCCGTAGAGCAGGGCGGCCACAGTCATGTTGGTGCGCAGCGGCAGGTAGCTTACCAGCCGGCCTGCGGCCGCACCCGCGACGATGGCGCCGAGCTCGTAGATCGCCAGCGACCAGCCGACCAGTTGCACGCCCGAAAGCGTGCCGACCATGGCCGGCATGATCGTCGCCACCATCGTCTCGTTGGTGGCGTGCAGCAGGATGCCGAGGCTGACGAAGCAGAAACGGCCGAGGTCGCCGCTTGCCCAGAGGGAAGCCCAATCCACAGTATTGGTCGCCGTATTGGCGCGTCGATGCGAAATACCGCTCATCGTCTTCCCATGCTCTTTGCGCCAGCCGGCGACTGCGGAATGCTTGGTAGAATCTCAAGCGCGGTTGAGCTCAAGCTGGTTTTTGGGCCTCGGCGCCGCGACGGCTTAGGCCAGCCCGGCAGACTAGTCGCCGGTGCTGCGCAACTGGAAGCGGCTGACGCCGATGGCGATGTTGACGCCGGTCTGTGCCTGCAGGCTGAGCGGCTGCAAGGTGAAGGCGTGGCCGGAGCCGCTGACCAGCAGGTTGGCGCCGGCACCGACGGCCGCCGTCACCTCGGCGCTGGCGCCGACAATATCGCCCGCCAGCGCGCCGGGCGCATAGATGTTGGCCATCGGCGCCAGCACGATCCACTGCATGACCGTCTTGCCGGTTATGCCGATATCGAGACCGTATTTGCTGACGCTGCCGGTGTAGGTTTCCGCCGCGAAGGTGGCGCTCGCCGGGTTGAAGGTGCAGGAAAGATCCTTGGTGGAACCGAAGATGAAGCCGGTTCCGCCCTCGATGGCACAATCGAGCACGCCGAGTTCGACGCCGCCGTCCTGTGCGGCGGCTGTCATCGAGCCCGATATCAGGGCGACTGAAGTGGCGGCCAGAACGGCCGCCGCGATGATCTGGCGCAATGATACCTCCCCTGCCGCACCGCCACGATGGTAGCGGCAAACGGGCGGGAGGCAACAGGCGCCGACAGGCGCCTGCGCTATTTCAGCGAGTGGATCAGGTCGATGGACGCTACGGCGACGGCGAGATTGAGGCCGGTCTGCGCCTGCGCGCTCAGCGGTTCGAGGTTGATGGACCTGTGCCAGCCGCCGACGAGAAGGTTGAGGCCGCCGCCGGTCACCACGCTTGCCTCGGCGTTGACGCCGTAATAGGTGCCTTGCAGCGCACCGTCCTCGTAGTCGTAGGACGGAGCGAAGACCGCCCACACCATTTCGCCCTGGCTCGTTTGGCCGACATCGAGACCGAGCTTGGTGACGACGCCTGTGTAGCGCTCCCTGCTGCCGTCGCGCGAGGAGCGGAAGGTGCAGTCGAGGCCCTTGTTGGAGGTGATGACATAGCCGACACCGCCTTCGACCGAGCAGCGCAACACTCCGAGCTTGACCTGTCCTGCCTCAGCCTGGGCGGCGAAGCCGGCAAGGCCGAGGAAGGTCGCGGCGGAGATGGCGGCGAGAGCAAATTTTTTCATGATGGGAAGTCCTTCTGCTGAACCGGGACAACGGACAAACCCGCCCGGCCGTTCCGTATCGGCGCACGTGCCGGCTACGAAAATCGGTAACGGCGGCTGTCGGCAAGACTGTGGCACGGCAATCGCCGGCCACGATATTTCGGCAATGGCACGCGGGTTTGCGCCGGGTCAGCTCACCCGTGCCAGGCCGTCCTTGGCTGGCTGGTAGTTCGGGTTGAGGTGGATCGCCTCGCGGTAGGACTTCGCCGCCCGCTGCTTGTCGCCGCGCCGTTCGTAGACCAGCGCCTGATTGGCCCACGCCTCGGCGTTCTTGCCGTCCAGCTTGATGGCCATGTTGAAATCAGAGAAGGCGTTCTGCTCGTCGCCGGTGGCGAGATAGGACAGCCCGCGGCCGTTGTAGGGCTCGGACGCGTCGGGTGCCAGCGAGATGGCGGTCGAGAAATCCTCGATGGCGAACTTGTGCTGGCCCTGCTGCTGGTAGATCAGCCCGCGATTGTTGTAGGCGCGCGCATCGGTGGTGTCGAGCTGGATGGCCTTCTGGAAATCGTTGAAGGCGAGCTGCGTCTGACCAGCCTTCCGATAGAGGTTGCCGCGACCGATATAGGCGGCGTCATAGCTGGGATTGATCTGGATGGCGCGGTTGTAGTCGGCCAGTGCCGTCTGCTGGTTGCCGAGGAAGCGATAGATCAGCGCGCGGTTGGAGTAGGCTTGGTAGAAATCCGGCTTGAGCTGGATGGCGGTGTTGAAGTCCTTCAGCGCCGCCTGGTACTGGCCGCTGCGGCCGTAGGCCGAACCGCGCACGTTGTAGGCTTCGGGATCGCGCGGATTGCTGCTGATGACGGAACTGAGCGAGGAGATGTTCTCGCTCGACCCCTGCGCCTTGTCGATGTTGGCGAGTTGGCCTGCCGGCGTGGTCTGGCAGGCGGCGAGCGCAAGACCGGAGAGGATGGCAGCAGTCACTGCAAAGCCGCGCATGGCCGTGCGGCGTTCTGCGGTCGAAACAATCATGGCTGTCCTGTCCTCACTTAGCTTGACCCCGCCGACCCCTCACCGGCCACGGTCATTCACCAAACAATTGCTGATCGACCAAACGAAAAAGGTGGCGGCGATTGCGCATCGCGCCACCTCGATTATCCCTCGAAAGGGACGAAAAATAGGCGCTATCAGCGCGGCGCGCGGGCCGGGGCACCGGCGGCGGGAGCCGGGCGCGGCGTCGACGGCAGCAGGCCTTCGCGCTGGGCGCGCTTACGGGCCAGCTTGCGGGCGCGGCGAACGGCCTCGGCCTTCTCGCGGGCGCGCTTTTCCGACGGCTTCTCGTAGTGTCCGCGCATCTTCATCTCGCGGAAGATACCTTCGCGCTGCATCTTCTTCTTGAGCGCGCGGAGCGCCTGGTCAACATTGTTGTCGCGGACGAGTACCTGCACGGGCGATCCTGTCTTTCGGGTTCGGATTCACAAGGCAAACGGCCACACCCATCTGCCTCCGCGGCAGACTCCACCGCGAATTGTGGCGCGCTTTAGCAGAATCAGGGCGCGTTGTCCACGGCCAATTGCAGGAGAACGAAGCGATCCCTATTCCGCCGCGTCGCCGAGGCTGGCCGGTTCGGGCGCGTTGGGATCGCCGGGCGCCGTCTCGCAGCCGAGATCGGGGAAGGCGAGGATTCGCTTGCCTTGAAAGTCGGTGCGCACCACAAGCAGACCGCGCTCCTCGAAATAGTCGAGCAGGCGTTGCGCCCGCCGCTCCGAATGGGTGCCGTAGGCGCGGGCAAGGGCTGCGTTGGACGGCGAGGGCGCTTGCGTGACCGCGGCGCGGGCGACCAGCAGGAAGATGCCTTGCAGGTCGTCCGGCAAGGTTTCGGACAATTCCAGCGCCTTGGCCCAGGCATCGCCGCCGGCCGCACGCGCGTCGACGCCGGCGCGCGCCACCGCCAGACGGCGGCGGAAGGCCGAAAGGTGCAGCGGCTCGCCGGGCACGCGGCGGATGCGGCAGCGGACGAGGAAATCCTGGTAAAGCACGGCATCGGTGCGAAAGCCGGCGTCCGGGTCTTCGAGGATTTCGCCGAGCACCGCATCGATGCCGGCCTCACGCTCGGCTTCGTCGATCAGCGGGAAGACCGGCTCAGGCGCCGGCTCTAGGTTGAGCTTCGGTTTGGCAAGCTGCGCCAGAAGCTCCGCCGTCGGCATCGGCGGGGGCGGTGCCACGCGGCGCGGCGGGCGCAGCATCTCCTCGTCGGGGCCGGGCGTGAAGATCAGCTCGCGGGCGTCCTCCGGCGCTTCGGGCAGCGGCGTCAGCTTCGGGCTGGAGGAACGCGCCGCCGTTTCCACAGGGCCGATGGTGAGCGGCAGCGGCCGGCGCGACAGGGCAGGGCCCAACGCCACGAAATGGCCGCGCGCGAGGTCGCGGAACATCTCCGCCTGCCGCCGGTCCATGCCGAGAAGATCGGCGGCGCGGGCCATGTCGATGTCGAGGAAGGTGCGGCCCATAAGAAAATTGGAGGCTTCCGCGGCGACGTTCTTGGCCAGCTTGGCCAGCCGCTGCGTGGCGATGACGCCGGCCAGTCCGCGCTTGCGGCCGCGGCACATCAGGTTGGTCATGGCGCCCAGCGACACCTTGCGCGCCTCGTCGGCCACCTCGCCGGCGGCCGCAGGCGCGAAAAGCTGCGCCTCGTCCACCACCACCAGCATCGGATACCAATGGTCGCGATCGGCGTCGAAAAGGCCGCCGAGAAAGGCGGCCGCAGCGCGCATCTGCTGCTCGACGTCCAATCCTTCGAGGTTGAGCACGACGGAGACGCGGTGCTGGCGGATGCGGCCGGCGATGCGCGTCAATTCGGCCTCGGTGCGCTGGGCATCGACGACGACATGGCCGAATTTATCGGCCAGCGTGACGAAGTCGCCTTCCGGATCGATCACGCATTGCTGTACCCAGGGCGCGCTCTGCTCCAGCAGGCGGCGCAGGAGGTGGGACTTGCCGGAGCCCGAATTGCCCTGCACGAGCAACCGGGTCGCCAGCAATTCCTCAAGATCGAGAGCGGCCGGCTTGCCGGGGCCGGCCACGCCCATGTCAATGTCCACTTTCATCGCATCACCTTGGCACACGCTCTAACATCGTGTCCGTCGGATGCGAACCGCCCGCACGCAATACCCACAGGCGTGATTTTGGAGGCTCAGGTCCGATTGATGGAAACACCGCCATCGGCGAACAAGGCCGTGCCGGTGGTGAAACTCGACGCCTCGGAAGCCAGAAACAGCGCCGAGCGGGCAATTTCGTCAGGCCGCGCCACGCGTTTCAGCGCGTGAAGGCTTTCGACGAAGGTGCGGGTTTCCGGTGTCTTGAAAGTTGCGGCGGGTGTGTCCGTGCCACCCGGCAGCAGCGCGTTGACCCGGATACCCTTCGGGCCGAATTCGGCAGCCAATGCCTGCGTCAGCCCGATCAGGCCTGCTTTGCTGGCGGCGTAAGGCGCCATTCCCGGCATCCCGACGGTGTGGCCGACAAAGCTCGAGGTGAAGATCAGTGAACCGCCGCCGCGTTCCAGCATGGCGGGGATCTGGTATTTGGATGCAAGAAAGGCGCTCGTCAGGTTGGTATCGATAACCTCGTGCCATGCTTCCTGTGTCAGATCGGAGATCGGCCCCATCGCGCCTACGATGCCGGCATTGTTGAAGGCGATGTCCAGCCCGCCGAACCTGCCGGTCGCCATGTCCGTCAATGCCTTCGCATAGGCCGCGTCCTTCACGTCGCCGGCCAGAGCAGCGGCTTCGCCTCCAGTGGAGGCGATTTCGTCCACCAATTCATCGAGTTCGGCTTGTCGCCTTGCGGCGACGACGACCTTTGCGCCCTGTGCGGCGAACAGCCTGGCCGTGGCGCGGCCGATGCCGGAACTCGCGCCTGTGACGATTGCAACCTTGTTGGCAAGAATGAACATCGTGCTTCCTTCCTGTGGGAGGTGCTGTTTCCAGCGTGATCCACAGGTGGCAGATCGAGCCCTCTCCTCTCCACCCGATACTTGCGAAGCGAATGGACGGTCCACGCGACGCCGCCCGCGCAAAGCGGCAATAGCCGTCGCAAACAGTGCAAGGATGGAGATGGCGTTTCGATAGTGATACACCTCGCGCCGGTAGTCATTCGAGGCCACAACGTGAAGAAATATTCGGTATTCGCCATCGCCCGCGAGGCCATGCGCGGCCACAAGGGCTGGGAGGAGCAATGGCGCTCGCCCGAGCCGAAGAAGGAATACGACGTCGTCATCGTCGGCGCCGGCGGGCATGGGCTGGGCACGGCCTATTACCTTGCCAAGGAGCACGGCATCACCAATGTCGCGGTGGTGGAAAAGGGCTGGCTCGGCGGCGGCAACACCGGCCGCAACACCACCATCATCCGTTCCAACTACCTCTATGACGAATCTGCCCGCATCTACGACCATGCGGTGAAGCTGTGGGATGGGCTCAGCCAGGACCTCAACTACAACGTCATGTACTCGCCGCGCGGCGTCATGATGCTGGCGCACAACGTGCATGACGTGCAGGTGTTCAAGCGCCATATCCACGCCAACCGGCTGAACGGCGTCGACAACGAGTGGCTGACGCCGGAGCAGGCGAAGGAATTCTGCCCGCCGCTCAACATTTCCAAGAACGCGCGCTATCCGGTGATGGGCGCCGCCTTGCAGCGGCGCGGCGGCACGGCCCGCCATGACGCGGTGGCCTGGGGCTATGCGCGCGCGGCCAATGCGCGCGGCGTCGACATCATCCAGAACTGCGAGGTCACCGCCGTCCGGCGCGACGCCAACGGCGCGGTGAGCGGCGTGGAAACAACCAAGGGCTTCATCGGGGCGAAAAAGGTCGGCGTCGTGGCGGCTGGCAACACCTCCGTCATCATGGACATGGCCGGCGTGCGCATGCCGCTGGAGAGCTATCCGCTGCAGGCGCTGGTGTCGGAGCCGGTCAAGCCGGTGGTGCCTTGCGTGGTGATGTCGAACACCGTGCACGCCTACATCTCCCAGTCCGACAAGGGCGAACTGGTGATCGGCGCCGGCACCGACCAGTATATCTCCTATTCGCAGACGGGCGGGTTGCACATCCTTGAGCACACCCTGGATGCCATTTGCGAGATGTTCCCGATGTTCACGCGCATGAAGATGCTGCGCTCGTGGGGCGGCATCGTCGACGTGACGCCGGACCGCTCGCCGATCCTGGCCAAGACGCCGGTGAAGGGGCTCTACGTCAATTGCGGCTGGGGCACCGGCGGCTTCAAGGCGACGCCGGGCTCGGCCAACGTCTTCGCCCACACCATCGCCCGCGACGAGCCGCACCCGATCAACGCGCCGTTCACGCTGGAACGCTTCCGCACCGGCCGGCTGATCGACGAGGCGGCCGCCGCTGCCGTGGCGCACTGAGAAAGGCGAGGGGACAAGAATGCTTTTGATCCGCTGCCCCTATTGCGAGGAAGAACGGCCGGAGCTCGAATTTCGCAACGCCGGCGAGGCGCATGTCGTGCGCTCGGCCAACATGGCGGCCGAGAGCGACGAGGATTTCGAGAAATACTTCTTCATCCGCTCGAACCCGAAGGGCATCATCTACGAGCGCTGGCGCCATATCCATGGCTGCGCGCGTTTCTTCAACGCGGTGCGCGACACCGTCACTGACAAGTTCGTCATGACCTACAAGGCCGGCGAGCCGAAGCCGAAGAAGCTGCCGGGAGTCGCAAAATAATGGCCGCTACTTATCGCATTTCCGGCGCCGGCCGCTTCAGCCATGCCAAGGTCGCGAAGTTCAGCTTCGACGGCAAGCCGTATTCGGGCATCGAGGGCGATACGCTGGCCTCGGCGCTGCTCGCCAACGGCGTCCACCTTGCCGGTCGCTCGTTCAAGTACCATCGCCCACGCGGCATCCTTTCTGCCGGCGCCGAAGAGCCGAATGCGCTGGTGGAAATCCGCCGCGATGCTGCGCGCCGCACGCCGAACGTGCGCGCCACCGTGCAGGAGCTCTATGACGGGCTGGAAGCCGCCTCGCAGAA
>Ga0182738_1000884_pt1 | contig 39936 bp, 39 predicted proteins | sample eDN5th30CBELigMG_FD_128876 | JGI IMG/M metagenome (GOLD analysis project Ga0182738, IMG submission 128876) | Enriched Miracle-Growth compost microbial communities from Emeryville, California, USA - eDNA 5th pass 30_C BE-Lig MG (version 2)... ...
CGTAGCCATGCGGCAACAGGCAGACGAGGCCCGACATGCGCAGCCACTTGCGCTCGCCCGACGAGATGAACTGGTCGAACACCACCTGCGCGCCGTTGGCGAAGTCGCCGAACTGCGCTTCCCACAAGGTCAGCGCCTTGGGTGCTGCCAGCGAATAGCCGTATTCGAAACCGAGCACGGCTTCTTCCGACAGCATCGAGTTGATCACCTCGTAGCCGGCCTGTGCCGCCGAAAGGTTGTTCAGCGGGATGTACCGGGTCTCGTCGCGCTGGTCGTAGAGCACCGAGTGGCGCTGCGAGAAGGTGCCGCGCTCGCTGTCCTGGCCGGAAAGCCGGATCGGGTTGCCGTCGAGCAGGATCGAGCCGAAGGCGAGCGATTCGGCGGTCGCCCAGTCGATGCCCTCGCCCGTCTCGATGGCGTGGCGGCGATTGTCGAGAAAGCGCTGGATCGTCTTGTGAACCTCGAAATCCTTCGGCACGTCGGTGAGCTTCTTGCCGACCTCCTTCAGCACCTTCAACGGCACGGCGGTCTTGCCGCGGCGCAGTTCGTCCTGGCTGTCGGCCGTACGCAGGCCCGACCATGCGCCGTCGAGCCAGTCGGCCTTGTTGGGCTTGTAGTGCTGGCCGGCCTCGAACTCGGACTCGAGATGCGCGCGCCAGTCGGCCTTCATCTTGTCGACCTCGTCCTGGCTGATGAGGCCCTCGGCGATCAGCTTGTCGGCATAGAGTTGCACCGTCGTCTTGTGGCCGCGAATGTTGCGGTACATGATCGGCTGCGTGAAGGCCGGCTCATCGCCCTCGTTGTGGCCGAAGCGGCGATAGCAGAACATGTCCACCACGACCGGCTTGTGGAACTTCATGCGAAACTCGATCGCCACCTTGGCGGCGTGGACGACCGCTTCGGGATCGTCGCCGTTGACGTGGAAGATCGGCGCCTCGATCATCTTGGCGACGTCCGACGGATAGGGCGACGACCGCGAGAAGCGCGGATTGGTGGTGAAGCCGATCTGGTTGTTGATGATGAAGTGCAGCGTGCCGGCGACGCGATGGCCGCGCAGGCCCGACAGGCCGAGGATCTCGGCGATCACGCCCTGGCCGGCGAAAGCTGCGTCGCCATGCAGCAGCAGCGGCAGCACCTTGGCGCGGTCCTCCAGCGGCACGATCTCCTCGCGGCCGCGCCCGAACAGCTGGTCTTGCTTGGCGCGCGCCTTGCCCATCACCACCGGGTCGACGATTTCTAGGTGCGAGGGGTTGGCGGTCAGCGACAGATGAACCTTGTTGCCGTCGAACTCGCGATCCGACGAGGCGCCGAGATGGTACTTGACGTCGCCGGAACCCTCGACGTCGTCGGGCGCGTAGGAGCCGCCCTTGAACTCGTGGAAGATGGCGCGGTGCGGCTTGGCCATCACCTGCGACAGCACGTTGAGGCGGCCGCGATGGGCCATGCCGAGCACGATGTCGCTCATGCCGAGCTGGCCGCCGCGCTTAACGATCTGTTCCAGCGCCGGGATCAGCGATTCGCCGCCGTCGAGGCCGAAGCGCTTGGTGCCCTTGTACTTGACGTCGATGAACTGCTCGAAGCCCTCGGCCTCGATGAGCTTCGACAGGATCGCCTTCTTGCCCTCGGCGGTGAAGGATATCTCCTTGTCGGCGCCCTCGATGCGCGACTGGATCCAGGCCTTTTCCTCAGGATCGGAAATGTGCATGAACTCGACGCCCAGCGTCGAGCAATAGGTGCGGGTGAGGATTTCCAGCATCTGCCGGACGGTGCCGAATTCCAGCCCGAGCACATTGTCGAGGAAGATCGGCCGGTCGTAGTCGGCCTCGGTGAAGCCGTAGTTCTCGGGCGACAACTCGTTGTAGTCCTCGAGCTGTCCGGCGATGCCGAGCGGGTCGAGATTGGCGTGCAGGTGGCCGCGCATGCGGAAGGCGCGGATCATCATGATGGCGCGCACCGAATCGCGCGTCTGCTGGTGGACGTCGGCTTCGGAGATCGTCTTGCCGGTCGCAGCGGCGCCGTTGGCGGCCTTCTCGCGGACCTTCTTCTCGATGACCTTCTCGACGAGGCCCCAGTTGCCGTCGAGCGCCGAAACAAGCTCGCCGTTGGCGGCCAGCGGCCAGCTCGGCCGCGACCACGAGGCGCCGCGTGCATTCTTGCGCACGTCGTCGGTGTTGTCCTTCAGCGCGGCGAAGAAATCCTGCCATTCGGGATCGACCGACGACGGGTCGTCCTCGTAGGCGGCATGCAGCGCCTCGATGTAGTCGGCGTTACCGCCATAGAGGAAGGAAGTGAGGGAGAACTGGTCGTTGGTTTGATCTTGTCGTGCCATTTTACCGTCGAAGCCGTCGCTTCGTCTCCTGCTGCCTGCCCTCGGCTACGGCCTCGGGCGTTCGTCGCTCGAAAAGCCCATTTTGGGGCTTTTCGTCCGGCTACGCCGGACCGCTCCTCACCCCTTGATCGCTTCCACCAGCGTCGTGCCGAGCCGCGCCGGCGAGGGCGAGACCTTGATGCCGGCCGATTCCATCGCCGCGATCTTGTCTTCCGCCCCGCCCTTGCCGCCGGAGATGACGGCACCGGCATGGCCCATCGTGCGGCCGGGAGGTGCCGTGCGCCCGGCGATGAAGCCGGCCATCGGCTTCCTGCGGCCGCGCTTGGCCTCGTCCTTGAGGAACTGGGCTGCGTCTTCCTCGGCGGAACCGCCGATCTCGCCGATCATGATGATCGACTTGGTCTCGTCGTCGGCCAGGAACATTTCGAGCATGTCGATGAATTCGGTGCCTTTCACCGGATCGCCGCCGATGCCGACGGCGGTGGTCTGGCCGAGGCCGGCATTGGTGGTCTGGAACACAGCCTCATAGGTAAGCGTTCCCGAGCGCGAAACAACGCCGACGGAGCCCTTCTTGAAGATGTTGCCGGGCATGATGCCGATCTTGCACTGGTCGGGCGTGACGATGCCGGGACAGTTCGGCCCGATGAGGCGCGACTTCGACTTGTCGAGCTTCGCCTTGACCTTGACCATGTCGAGCACCGGGATGCCCTCGGTGATGCACACGATCAGCGGGATTTCAGCCTCGATCGCCTCGATGATGGCCGCCGCGGCGCCCGCCGGCGGCACGTAGACGACGGACGCCGTGGCGCCGGTCTTTTCCTTGCCTTCGGCCACGCTGGCGAAGATCGGCAGCTTTTCGCCTTTCGAGCCTTCCCAGGTCTCGCCGCCCTTCTTGGGGTGGATGCCGCCGACCATCTTGGTGCCGTGATAGGCCAGCGCCTGCTCGGTGTGGAAGGTACCGGTCTTGCCGGTCAGGCCCTGGACCAAGATCTTGGTGTTCTTGTCGATGAGAATGGACATGCCGGACCTTCTTGCTCAGATGGTTGTTTGGGACGGCGAAACGCGCCGGAACGCGCCCTTCGCCATGTCTTGCCAGTTTTCGGAACCGGCGGGTTTGAATTCCAGATGAGTGCGGTAACCGTCTGGACCATCGATCATGTAGGTGACGCGAGCCGCTCCGCGCGGCGACAGACGCTGCAGCACAAGCCGGTCGCCCTCCCATGAGCCGCTGGCCGGACCGGCCGGGAAGAAGCCCATCGAATCGAAGGCGAACATCTTGGTCAGCCCGTCAGCCTGGTCGAAGCCGAAGACGTTGTGCGAAGCGAAGCTCTCGCGACCGTCGCGCGTCTGCCGATAGCGCTGGGTGACGAACAGGCCGCCGAATTCGGCCGCCGCCTCGACTTCCGCCGAGGCCCGGCCGGCCGGCGCCCATTGCGTCGCCGACATTACCTCCTCGCCGCGCCAAGCGCCGACCAGCGCCTGCAGGCGCCGGTGGTCTGGGGTAAGGGAGGGGGCGGCACTCATGGTCACACCTTGGGTCACACCTTGGCCGGGCCGGGGAGGCCGGCCCAACCTTTACTTGCCGACGGCCGCGACGATCTTCTTCGCTGCGTCGTCGAGATCGTCGGCCGGCTGGACGTTCAGCCCGCTTTCTTTGATGATCTTTTTGCCGAGCTCGGCATTCGTGCCTTCCAGCCGCACCACAAGCGGCACCTTCAGGCCGACTTCCTTGACCGCCGCGACCACGCCTTCGGCGATGACGTCGCACTTCATGATGCCGCCGAAGATGTTGACCAGGATGCCCTTCACCGCCGGATCGGCGGTGATGATCTTGAACGCCGCCGTGACCTTCTCCTTCGAAGCGCCGCCGCCGACATCGAGGAAGTTCGCCGGCTCGGCTCCGTAGAGCTTGATGATGTCCATCGTCGCCATGGCAAGGCCGGCGCCGTTGACCATGCAGCCTATGTTGCCGTCCAGCGCCACATAGGCGAGGTCGTACTTCGACGCCTCGATCTCCTTCTCGTCTTCCTCCGTCGTGTCGCGCAGATCGACGACATCAGGATGGCGGAACAGGGCGTTGTTGTCGAACGACACCTTGGCGTCGAGCACGCGTAGCCGGCCATTCTTCATGACGATCAGCGGATTGACTTCGAGCAGGCTCATGTCCTTCTCGACGAAAGCCTTGTAGAGCACCGGAAACAGCAGCGCGCCGTCGTCGGCGGCACCGCCCGTCAGCCTCAACGCGGCGTTGAGCTTCTCAACGTCGGCATCGGTGACGCCCTTGTCCGGGTCGATCGCCAGCGTGACGATCTTCTCCGGCGTGTCGTGCGCCACCGTCTCGATGTCCATGCCGCCTTCGGTCGAAACGACGAAAGCGACGCGGCCGACCGTGCGATCGACGAGGATCGACAGGTAAAGCTCGCGGTCGATGTCGGCGCCGTCCTCGATATAGAGGCGGTTGACCTGCTTTCCGGCCGGACCGGTCTGCTTGGTCACCAGCGTGTTGCCCAACATCTCGTTGACGTTGGCGATCACCTCGGCGACCGACTTCGCCAGACGAACGCCGCCCTTGGCATCCGGGCCGAGTTCCTTGAACTTGCCCTTGCCGCGGCCGCCGGCGTGGATCTGGCTCTTCACCACATAGAGCGGGCCGGGCAACTTCCTGGCGGCGGCTTCCGCCTCGCCTGCCTTGAACACCGGCACGCCTTCGGCCACCGGCGCCCCGAAACCCTTCAGGACCTGCTTTGCCTGGTATTCATGGATGTTCATGGCGCCGCTCCGCTCACTTCTTGGCCAGTTGCGGCGCGATGCCGACGCAGGCCTCGGTGAGACCCTGCACGGCGGCGACCGACTTGTCGAACATCTTCTGCTCGGCCTTCGAGAAATCCAGTTCCAGGATGCGCTCGACACCGCCGGCGCCGATCACCACCGGCACGCCGACATAGGTGTCCTTGACGCCGTACTGGCCGTTGAGATGCGCCGCGCAGGGCAGCACCCGCTTCTTGTCCTTCAGGTAGCTCTCGGCCATCGCCACCGCCGACGAAGCCGGTGCATAGTAGGCCGAGCCGGTCTTAAGCAGCGCGACGATCTCGCCGCCGCCCTTGCGGGTGCGCTCGACGATGGCGTCAAGCCGCTCCTGCGAGGTCCAGCCCATCTTGATGAGGTCGGGCAGCGGCACGCCCGCGACCGTCGAATAGCGCACCATCGGCACCATGTCGTCGCCATGACCGCCCAGCGTCATCGCCGACACATCTTCCACCGAAACCTTGAACTCCTCGGCGAGGAAATAGCGGAAGCGCGCCGAGTCCAGCACACCGGCCATGCCCACCACATGCGTCTTCGGCAGGCCGGAGAACTTCTGCAGCGCCCACACCATGGCGTCGAGCGGATTGGTGATGCAGATGACGAAGGCCTTCGGCGCATACTTCCTGATGCCGGCGCCCACCTGCTCCATTACCTTGAGGTTGATGCCCAGCAGGTCGTCGCGGCTCATGCCCGGCTTGCGCGGCACGCCGGCGGTGACGATGCAGACGTCCGCGCCCTCGATGCCGGCATAATCGTTGACGCCAGTCAGCCGGGCGTCGAAGCCTTCGACCGGCGAAGACTCAGCGAGATCGAGGCCCTTGCCCTGCGGGATACCCTCCGCGATGTCGAACAGCACCACGTCGCCAAGTTCCTTGAGACCGATCAGATGAGCGAGCGTGCCGCCGATCATGCCGGAGCCGATGAGCGCTATCTTGTTGCGTGCCATGTCAGGATTGTTTCCTTTAGCTGTGGCGCCGGAACGGCGTCGAGAAGAGCGGAACCGTGCGGGAACCCGCGCGAATTCGCCGCACCCATTACTGCCATAGGCAAAAATACTCAACGATTATTTTCGCCCCAGCAATTTCAATCGGTTATACTAATTTTGACTTACGTAAACGTCAAAGTTTTTTGCACCTTTCAAGGAGTCTTACACCCAAGTCCCGGGTTTCAGAAGATAGCCGATCGTCGATGACGTGCTTGTGATGGCGGGCCCGTGTCAGCCGCCCGATGCGACATCCTGCCGGGGTGGCGCGGCCTCCCGCGCATGCCGCGCGGCCCATTCTTCCAGCCAGTCCTTGCTCTGCATCTCGATCAGGCGCGAGGCGGTGCGATCGAACTCGAAGGCTTCTGTGGTGCCAGTGCGCCCGGCATAGAGCTTGTCGGGCGCGGCCTCTGCGCTCATCACCACCCGCTTTTTCGTATCGTAGAGCGTGTCGACAAGCAGGATGAAGCGCTTGGCCGGGTTGCGCCGGGTCTGGTCGAGCACCGGGACATGGTCGATGAAAAGCGTATCGAAATGCTCGGCCAGCGCCAGGTAGTCGCGCGCGCCGAGCGGTGCGTCGCAAAGCTCGGCGAAGGAAAAACGCGCCGCGCGGCCCGCCGCATGCGGCACCGTCACCTTGCGTCCCTTGACCGTGACGGTGGTTTCCACGGCCTTGCCGCCGGTGATCTCTGTCCAGGCCTCGTCCATCTGGCGGTCGGCGGCGGCATCGGCCGGCATCAGATAGACCGGCATGCGGTTCATCTTGTCCTGCCGGTAGTCCTTGTCGGAATCGAGCGCCAGCACCTCGGCGTTGCGTTCGAGAATGGCGATGAACGGCAGGAAAAGCTGCCGGTTCAAGCCGTCGCGATAGAGATCGCGCGGCGCGACGTTGGACGTCGCCACCAGCACGACGCCATTGGAAAACAGCGCCGAGAACAGCCGCGACAGCACCATCGCGTCTGCGATGTCGGTGACGGTAAATTCATCGAAGCACAGCACCCACGCTTCCTCGGCGAGCGTCCGCGCCACTGGCGGAATCGGATCGTCTTCCTTGACCGTGCCTTCCTTGCGCGCCTGCCGGTGTTTCTGGATGCGGTCGTGCACATCGGCCATGAAGTCGTTGAAGTGGACGCGGCGCTTGCGTCGCACCGGCACAAGCTCGAAGAAGAAATCCATCAGCATCGTCTTGCCGCGCCCGACACCGCCATAGATGTAGAGGCCCTTCACCGGCTCCCTGGTCTGCCGCTTCGAGGCGAACAGCCAGCCCAGCGCGCTCGACTTGCGCGCGATGCGCTTGTCGGCGATCTCGCCGATCAGCCGATCGAGGTGGTCGGCGACCGCCTCCTGCGCGCCATCGCGCCGCAGCGTGCCGTTGTCGACCAGGTGGTCGTAGCGCTGGCGGACGGTCGCGTGGGTCTGGAGGCCGTCGCGCAGGTGCATGGTTCGGTCGCTGGAAACGTCGGCCTATCGGGAAAGCGAGATCGGCAGGCCGTTCGACGTCTGGCCGTTGAACTTCTCGCCGCCCGAGGAATAGAGCCGCGCCAGCGTACCGCCGTCCTGGTCGTAAAGGGTGAGCTGCTTGCCGCCGACGTTCCACGACTTGACACCGTCGACGGGAGCGGGGCAGCGCAGCGGCCCCGCCCGGTAACCGGCGCCGAACTTGGTCTGCGGCGTCGCCACCTTGCAGGTCTGGCCGCCGACATTGACGGTCCACACGCCGGCGACGCTGGACGGCGTCAGATCGGCCGCGCCGGCAGGCGCCGAACCGTCGGGCGGCAGGGAGGCGACCTCGGTGTTCTTCGGCGCCTGCGGGAACTGCGACGGGTCGTTCGTCCCCGGCTGCGCCGGCGGCGGCAGCTGGCTGGAGGACACGGTGCCGGCTGGAGCGGGTTCGAGCGGCGCCGGCTGGGTCGAATCCATGGAGGAGAAGCGCGTGCTCGAGCAACCGCTTGCCAGAAGCACGGCCAGGGATGCGGCCACCAGGCCGGTTCTTGCAAAATTCATGTGCACACCTCTGCGGGGCATCGCGCCTAGAACGAAGCCTTCCCGTCACCAAAATGGTGACCGTGGCAAAATTTCAACCCGATATGGTTAAAATAGGGTTTTGCCGCCCCATTGTTGCTATTTTGCTGCGATACGGTCGAAGAAGGCCGGTTGGCGGCACGATCGCCCCGAACCGCAAGGAACCGCCGCCGCCAGGTAAGCGTTGTTGCGCCGTTGCCCACAGCGTCAGTCCGAGGTCCCCCATGATCAAATGGATCGTCATCCTGCTCATCGTCGCCGCTGCCGCCAGCCTGCTCGGCATGCCGGCGTTGGCAGGCGCCGCCGCCACCGGCGCGCGCATTCTGATCGGCATCGTGCTGATCCTGTTCCTGCTCGTCGTCCTCGGCCTCTTCGCCGTCACCTGAGGCGGGCGGGGCGTAGGCCGGCTGCTGCCGCAACACTGGTAATTGCCGGCCGTTTCCGCCATATAGCGGCGAACGGACAAAGGAATTTCGGGTGCGATGGCAGCCACTGCCCCCTTCGCCAAGATGAACGGTGCCGGCAACGAGATCATCGTTGCCGATATGCGCGGCCGCGCCGATCGTGTGACGGCCGCGGCGGCGATCGCGCTCAACGCCGATCAGGCGACGCACTTCGACCAGATCATGGCGATCCACGACGCCCGCACGCCCGGCACCGGCTGGTTCATCGACATCCTGAATTCCGACGGCTCGAAGGCGCAGGCCTGCGGCAACGGCACGCGCTGCGTCGTGCAGGCGCTTGGTGCCGAGACGGGGCAGAAAAACTTCACGCTTGAGACGGTCGCCGGCATCCTCAACGCGGTCGAGCATGAGAACGGGCTGATTTCGGTCGACATGGGCCGTCCGCGCTTCGGCTGGCAGGACATTCCGCTGGCCGAGGAATTCCGCGACACGCGCATGATCGAATTGCAGATCGGCCCGATCGACGCGCCGGTGCTGCATTCGCCCTCGGTCGTATCCATGGGCAACCCTCATGCCATCTTCTGGGTGGATGGGGACGTCTGGTCCTACGATCTCGATCGCTTCGGCCCGCTGCTCGAAAACCATCCCATCTTCCCCGAGCGCGCCAACATCACCATCGCTGAGGTGACCTCGCGCGATGCCATGGTTATCCGTACCTGGGAGCGCGGCGCCGGGCTGACGAAGGCCTGCGGCTCGGCCGCCTGCGCTGCCGCCGTCGCGGCCGCCCGCACCGGCAGGACCGACCGTCGCGTCGCATTGACGGTGCCGGGTGGCCAGCTCCAGGTGGAATGGCGCGCCGATGACCACGTCGTCCTCACCGGCCCGGCCGAATGGGAATTCTCCGGCCGTTTCGATCCCATGAGCGGCGCCTGGCAGCGCGAAAGCGCCGCCTGATGGCTGCCGACCCGAAAGGCGTGGAGGTCGTCACCTTCGGCTGCCGGCTCAACACCTACGAGTCGGAGGTCATGAAGCGCGAGGCGGAGGCCGCCGGCCTTGGTGCGCTGAAGAATGGCGCCATCATCTTCAACACCTGCGCCGTCACCGGCGAGGCGGTGCGGCAGGCGAAGCAGTCGATCCGCAAGGCCCGCCGCGAAAACCCGAATGCGAGGATCATCGTCACCGGCTGCGCAGCGCAAACCAAGCCGGACGATTTCGTCGCCATGGACGAAGTGGACCTCGTGCTCGGCAACGAGGAAAAGCTTCAACGCCATAACTACCGCGCTTTGCCGGACTTCGGCGTCAACGCCTTCGAGAAGGCGCGCGTCAACGACATCTTCTCCGTACGCGAGACGGCCTCACACATGGTCGACGCCATCGAGGGCCGCGCCCGCGCCTTCGTGCAGGTGCAGAACGGTTGCGATCATCGCTGCACCTTCTGCATCATCCCTTACGGGCGCGGCAATTCGCGCTCCGTGCCGATGGGCGGCGTGGTGGAACAGGTAAGGCGGCTGGCCGGCAATGGCTATGCGGAGGTGGTTCTATCGGGCGTCGACATGACCAGCTACGGCCCCGACCTGCCGGGGAGCCCAAGGCTCGGCAAGCTCGTCAAGACGATCCTGAAACAGGTGCCGGAACTGAAACGGCTGCGCCTTTCCTCCATCGATTCCATAGAGACCGACGACGACCTGCTCGACGCCATCGCCACCGAAAAACGGCTGATGCCGCATCTGCACCTCTCGTTGCAATCCGGCGACGACATGATTTTGAAGCGCATGAAACGCCGCCACCTGCGCGACCAGTCGATCCGCTTCTGCGAAGACGTGCGCAAGCTGAGGCCTGGTATCGTCTTTGGCGCCGACATCATCGCCGGCTTTCCGACCGAAACGGACGAAATGTTCGAGAATTCGATAAAAATCGTCGAGGAATGCGGGCTGACCCACCTGCATGTCTTCCCCTTCTCGCCGCGCGAAGGTACGCCGGCGGCGCGCATGCCGCAGGTGCGGCGCGAGATCGTCAAGCAGCGCGCCGCACGCCTGCGCGGGGCCGGAGAAGCGGCCTATCGCAGGCATCTCGCCTCGCTGGCCGGAACGTCTCAATCGATCCTGGTCGAGCGCGAAGGCCTCGGCCGTACGGAAGGGTTCACGCTGGCGGCCATCGACGCCGGCCGGCCGGGCGAGATCGTCGAGGCGGTCGTGACCGGCCATGACGGCGGCCGGCTTCTTGCAACACCCATCGCCGCACAGGCGGCATAGGGCGCGCGCATGGCATTCGGTTTCATCAAGAAGGTCTTTTCCTTCGGCAGGAAGGAAGTCGTCGAGGAAAAGCCCGACGAAACGGCCCCGCTGCCGCCGCTGAATTTCGAGGCGTTGAAGCCGGCGGAAGAGCCAGCACCGGACGCTCCCCTCCCCCTTGAGGAGAGGGTGGCTGCGCAGCAGCCGGGAGGGGTCGGCGAGGCGGCGGGCGGTCCTGATCTTGAAGCGCCGAGCCCGGCCGAGGCGACCCCTTCTGGCCTTTCAGGCCATCTTCCCCTCGATGGGGGAGAGGAGTTGGCGCCAGCTGAACCGACACCGGAAATCCAGCCCGAACCCGAGCCGGAAACCGAGCCCGCGCCAGCACCCGAACAGCCGGAAACGCCGCCGGCAGAACCGCAGGAAGTCCCGCCGGAACCGCTCAGGCCCGAACCCATTCCGCCCGGACCGACGCCGGAAGTCCCTCCGGCTCCAGCGCCTCAGCCGGATAAGCCGGAAGTCCCAGCGCCCGCCCCGGAGGCTCCAAAGCCGCCGGCGGAGGTCCCGCCTTCACCGCCACAGGAAACACCCGCGCCGCAGCCGGTCGAGATTCCAGCTACGCCTGAGTCGACTCCGGCCGAAGTGCCGGTCGAGGTGCCGGAGCAAGCTGTGCCGCCTGCCCCCTTCCCCCTTGAGGGTATCCGAAAGGCGGCCGCGAAACAGTCGGGAGGGGTCGGCGAAGCGGCGAGGGGTTTGGAGACGCCGAGCCCGGCGGAAACGACCCCCTCTGGCCCTTTGGGCCATCTCCCCCTCAAGGAGGGAGAGAAACTGGCGCCGGGCAAGGTCACCGTCTCGAAAAAGGTCGAGCAGAAAGCCGAGCCCGTCGCCGCTCCCGCGCCGGAACCGAAAAGATCGTGGTTCCAGCGCATGCGGGACGGGCTGGCGCGCTCGTCGCGCGAGCTGACCGGCAACATCGCCGGCGTCTTCACCAAGCGCAAGCTGGACGAAGATACGCTGCAGGACCTGGAGGACATCCTGATCCGCGCCGACCTCGGCGTGGAAACCGCCTTGCGCGTCACCGATTCGCTCGCCTCCAGCCGCTATGGCAAGACCATTTCCGACGAAGAGGTCCGCACCGTTATGGCCGACGAGATCGGCAAGGTTCTCACTCCTGTCGCTCTGCCGCTGGAACTCGACCTGTCGCACAAGCCGCACGTCATCCTGGTCGTCGGCGTCAACGGCACCGGCAAGACGACCACCATCGGCAAGTTGGCGGCCAAGCTCTCGGATGGCGGCCTGTCGGTGATGCTGGCGGCCGGCGACACATTCCGCGCCGCCGCGATCGAGCAGTTGAAGATCTGGGGAGAACGGACCCGTTCGCCGGTCATCGCGACAAAACTCGGCGCCGACGCCGCCGGCCTCGCCTATGACGCCTTCGAGAAGGCCAGGGAAGCGGGTTCAGACGTGCTCATCATCGACACCGCCGGGCGTCTCCAGAACAAGACCGAACTGATGGCGGAACTGGAGAAGATCGTACGCGTGCTCGGCAAGCTCGATCCGGAAGCGCCGCACACGGTTCTCCAGACCGTCGATGCCACCACCGGCCAGAACGCGCTCAACCAGGTCGAGATCTTCCGCAACGTCGCCGGCGTCAACGGGCTGGTGATGACGAAGCTGGACGGCACCGCGCGCGGCGGCATTTTGGTCGCAATCGCGGCCAAACATAAATTGCCGGTCTATTTCATCGGCGTCGGCGAACAGGTCGACGACCTCGAACCTTTCTCGGCGAACGATTTCGCCAGGGCGATCGCCGGGGTGGCGTAGCCGTCCCCGCCGCAATACGAACAGGAAGCCATGAGCAACCCGATCCTCGAACGCGATCCCGCCGACCCGCAGAAGGTGAAGAAGGAAGCCCTCAACCCGCTGCTCAAGCTGGTGTTGGAGCTCGGGCCGCTGATGGTGTTCTTTTTCGCCAATGCGCGTGGCGAATGGCTGGCCGGGAAATTCCCGGCGCTGGCCGAACTCGGCGAGCCGATCTTTATCGCTACCGGCCTGTTCATGGCCGCGACCGTCATCTCGCTGGCCGTGTCATGGCTGCTGGTGCGTCGCCTGCCGGTGATGCCGCTGGTGTCCGGCATCGTCGTGCTCATCTTCGGCGCGCTGACGCTCTATCTGCACAACGACGTCTTTATCAAGATGAAGCCGACCATCATCAACTCGCTGTTCGGTGCGGCGCTGCTCGGCGGCCTCGCCTTCGGCAAGTCGCTGCTCGGCTACGTCTTCGACGAGGCGTTCCGGCTCGACGCCGAGGGCTGGCGCAAGCTGACGCTGCGCTGGGGCCTGTTCTTCTTCTTCCTCGCTATCGTCAACGAAGTGGTGTGGCGCAACTTCTCAACCGATTTCTGGGTCGCCTTCAAGGTCTGGGCGACGATGCCCATCACCATCCTGTTCACCGTCAGCCAGATGCCGCTCATCATGCGCCATTCGCTGGAGGAACAGGCGAAGAAATAGCGGCACTGCCCCGCTATCCGCGTATGCGCTCAACGCAATGCTGCATTGCGACATATTTTATTGCAGCGCAAAATTCCCATGTCATGGTGCGTAACGACCAGGGAGGAACAACCTGTCGCCCACAAGCACGGCGCCCATGGCCCAGCGCGTGGCGACAAAGCGAAGGAGTTCGCCATGTTCGACACCCTTGTTTCCCGAGCCCGTGCCTCGATTGCCAAGCGCAAGCGCTACAATCAGCTCGTCAATGAGATCAACAGCCTGAGCGAGCGCGACCTTGCCGACATCCGTGCCAGCCGCTCGGACATGCTGCACCACGCGCACAAGCAGATCTACGGCTGATCGATCCACTCGATCCAGCGCCCGTGATAGTCGCAGCGGGCGAGGCGGCGCATGGCGCCGCCCGACCCCTTTGTTCCCAGCCCTCGTTTTCCGGGCCATTGCCTCAGCGATAGCGTGGCAAAAGGGTCGTCGGTCGACAGCGGCTCCATGCGCAGCCAGAAGATGGGCGCGGCCGGCGTGGCGGCAGCGCGACGGTCCTCGAAGCGCCGCATCGCGCTCGTCACCGCCGTTGCGATTTCATCGTCGCCGACATCATGAGGCGGATAGACGGCCGCCAACCCGGCGTCCGCGCCGGTCAGCACCAATTGGTGCAGGCCGCCGCACAACCGCAACGACACGGCATCGGCGTGCACGTCGCCCGGCCAGCCGAGCACGGTCCGCCCCGTGCGAGTGCTGGCGTCGAGATGCCGCGCCAGTATCCGGCACAGCCTGGCGGTGAAGGGAGAACCGAGGTCGTCGCAGGCCTTCGCCTGGGCGAGGAAATGAACCCGGATCTCATCCATTTCGGTTTTCCCTCGGCATGGCCTTGTCGTCATTGCGGGCGAGCGGGCTCAACCCGGCGCGGCCAGCGCCTTCTCGATTTCGGGAAGCAGCGACGAGCGCACCGACTCAGGCGTCAGCGGCCCGACATGCTTGTAGGCGATCCTGCCGTCCTTACCGACGATGAAGGTTTCCGGCACGCCGTAGACGCCCCAGTCGATGGCGGTGCGGCCTGTCTCGTCGACGCCGATGGCGGCAAACGGATTGCCGAGTTCGCCGAGGAAGCGGCGGGCATTCTCGGGCTTGTCCTTGTAGTTCAGCGCGGCCAGCCGGTAGCGCTTGTCCTGCGCCAGCGCCAGCAGCACCGGATGCTCCTCGCGGCAGGGCGCGCACCAAGAGGCGAAGACGTTGAGTAGCGTCACCTTGCCGGCGAAGTCCGCCGTATCCAGTCCGGGCAAGCCCGAGCCGTCCAGCACCGGCAGATGCGTCTGCGGCGCCGGCTGGCCGATCAGCGCCGACGGGATCGCCGAAACGTCGCGGCCGGACAGAAGCTGCATCAGGAACAGGCCGGCCAGCCCGACGAAAACCAGCAGCGGCACCAGAAGCATCAGCCGTCGCCGGCCAGCCGCCGACGCCCCGGCCGCGGCGCCGCCGTTCCGGTCCACGCTCATGGCTTGCCCGCCCTGTCGGAGCGTCGCCGGATGCCGGCAACCTCCAGTTCGGCAAGCTCACGCTTGCGTGCCTTTAGGCCAAGCAGCACCCAGCCGATCAGCCCGGCAAGCACGATCGCCGTCACGGCATAGGCCGCCGTCACGTAAAGCGCATGTGCGCTCACACCGTTTCGCCCTGGCTGGAGCCCCGGCCTGCGATAGTGGTCCGGATCGGCCCTGTACGCGTCATCTCGCTCATGCGCCTTCCATAGCGAGACGGCCAAAGCTCGGCAATCGGCCGCGCTGCCGCAGGCCGGGCCATTGACCGGATCGTGATCAATCCGTTCCGTATTTGAGCGCCACCGCCGCCGCCACCGGCCCGACCACGGCCGAAAACAGCGTCAGCGCGGCCAGGATCAGGAACGGCGGCAGGAACGGTTCGGGATCGTTGACCGCGCCGTAGCTTGCCGAGACGCCGAAGATCAGCACGGGGATGGCAAGCGGCAGCACCAGAACAGAGATCAGCACGCCGCCGCGCGGCAGCGCCACCGCCACCGCAGCACCAGCAGCACCGATGAAGGCGATGGCCGGCGTACCGACAAGCAGGGTGAGAGTGGTGGCGCCGATGCCGGCCGCCGGCATGTTCATGAACAGGCCGAGCAGGGGAGAGGCGACCACCAGTGGCAGCACGCTCGCCGTCCAATGGGCGAGGCATTTCACCAGCACCGTCAGCGCCGGCATGTGGCGGTCGGCTTCCAGCACCAGCAGGTCGAGCGAACCGTCCTCGCGATCGGCCTGGAACAGCCGGTCGAGGCCGAGCAGGCAGGAAAGCAGCGCACCGATCCACAGGATCGCCGGGCCGATGCGGGCGAGCAGGTTGAGGTCCGGCCCCACGCCGAACGGAATGGTGGCGATGACGGCAAGGAAGAAGATGACGCCCGTCAGCGCTCCGCTGCCGGCGCGGAAGGCGAGACGCAGGTCGCGCAGGTAGAGCGCCCACATGTCAGCCGCCCATCCTCAGTTCCACCGTCCCCTCCAGTCCCAGCGGCAAGTGCGTCGCCGCCACGATGATGCCACCACCGCGCAGGTGCTCGCCCATCAGTCCGGCGAAGCGCCGTTCGGAAGCCTTGTCCAACCCGGAGGTCGGCTCGTCGAGCAGCCAGATCGGGCGGCGGCAGACCAGAAGCCGGGCGATCGCCGTGCGGCGGCGCTGGCCGGTGGAGAGATAGCCGAAGGGCAGGTGGCCGATGCCGCCGAGTTCGACCGCCTCCAGCGCCTGATCGACGCTCATGACGGGCGCGGTGGTGACATCCGCCGAAAAATCGCGCCAGAAGCGGAGATTCTCCGCCACGGTCAGCGCCGGCTTCATCGCGTTCTGATGGCCGAGGTAATGCGAGGCGGAGGCGACGGTGGGAAACGCCTCGCCGCCCCCCTCCAGCCTCACCGTGCCGCCGGCCGCCGGCAAAAGCCCCGCGATGACGCGCAGCAGCGTCGACTTACCCGAGCCGTTCGGCCCGGTGACGACGCAGGCCGCGCCGTCCTCCAGCGCAAGCTCGACGCCGGAAAACACCGGCTCGCGGCCCCGTTCTCCCGCCAGCCCTTCGGCAATCAGCCGCATTCCGTCCCCTTCGCCGAAAGTTGCATCGCCGCACCGGTACGGCGCGGCAAAATTGCCTAAACACCGTCTAGAACTATTCCAGGAACTTCTCTATATCCGACATACCAACCCCAGCGGTCGGGGAAGGCAAACTTTATTGCGCCGGACCAGCGCCTGCCGCACATACGGCTGGGACGCTTGGGAGCGGACAGCGGAAATGACCGTACCCGCACCTTTGCGCGTGATTGCATGCCATCGGAGTCCGTTCCCCCGCAGAACAGACCAAAGGTGGTAGCCCCATGGCCAAATCTCTCGACAGTTTCAATTGCCGCCGTACCCTGACCGCGGGTGGGGCCGAGTATGTCTATTACGATCTCACCGAGGCCGAGAAGAACGGCCTCGCGGGCATTTCGCGCCTGCCCTATTCGATGAAGGTGCTGCTGGAAAACCTGCTGCGCAACGAGGACGGCCGCTCCGTCACCAAGGAATCGATCCAGGCGGTCGCAGCCTGGCTGGCCGACAAGGGCACCGCCGGCGTCGAGATCGCCTATCGCCCGGCCCGCGTTCTGATGCAGGATTTCACCGGCGTCCCGGCCGTGGTCGATCTGGCCGCCATGCGCGACGGCATCAAGGCGCTCGGCGGCGATCCGGAGAAGATCAACCCGTTGGTGCCGGTCGATCTGGTCATCGACCATTCCGTCATCGTCGACGAGTTCGGTTCGCCGAGGGCCTTCGCCCGCAACGTCGAATTGGAGTACCAGCGCAACGAGGAGCGCTACAAGTTTCTGAAGTGGGGCCAGCAGGCGTTCCGCAACTTCCGCGTCGTGCCGCCCGGCACCGGCATCTGCCACCAGGTCAACCTCGAATATCTCGGCCAGGTGGTGTGGACCAACGACGAGGACGGCGAGACGACCGCCTATCCCGACACCTGCGTCGGCACCGATTCGCACACCACCATGATCAACGGCCTCGGCGTGCTGGGCTGGGGCGTCGGCGGCATCGAGGCGGAGGCCGCCATGCTCGGTCAGCCGGTCTCCATGCTGCTGCCGGAGGTCATCGGCTTCCGTCTCACCGGCAAGCTCAAGGAAGGCGTCACCGCCACCGACCTCGTGCTCACTGTCACCCAGATGCTGCGCAAGAAAGGCGTCGTCGGCAAGTTCGTCGAGTTCTTCGGCCCCGGCCTCTCCAACATGACGCTGGCCGACCGCGCCACCATCGGCAACATGAGCCCCGAATATGGCGCCACCTGCGGCTTCTTCCCGGTCGATGCCGAGACCATCCGCTACATGACCATGTCCGGCCGCGCCGAGGACCGTCTGGCGCTGGTCGAGGCCTATTCCAAGGCGCAAGGCCTGTGGCGCGAGGATTCCTCCGCCGATCCGGTCTTCACCGACACGTTGGAACTCGACCTCGGCGACGTCGTGCCGTCGATGGCCGGCCCGAAGCGGCCGGAAGGCCGGCAGGCGTTGGAAGACATCCCCGCCGGCTTCGCCAAGGCGATGGAGACCGAGTACAAGAAGGCCGCCGAGATCCACAAGCGCTACCCCGTGGAAGGCACCGACTATGATCTCGGCCATGGCGACGTGGTGATCGCGGCGATCACCTCCTGCACCAACACCTCCAACCCGTCGGTGCTGATCGGCGCCGGCCTGCTCGCCCGCAATGCCAACCGTCGCGGCCTCAAGCAGAAGCCGTGGGTCAAGACCTCGCTGGCGCCTGGATCGCAGGTCGTCGCCGAATACCTGGAGAAATCGGGCCTGCAGAAGGAACTCGACCAGATCGGCTTCAACCTCGTCGGCTTCGGCTGCACCACCTGCATCGGCAATTCCGGCCCGCTGCCGGCGCCGATCTCCAAGACCATCAATGACAAGGGCCTGATCGGTGCCGCGGTGCTCTCGGGCAACCGCAACTTCGAGGGCCGCGTCTCGCCCGACGTGCAGGCGAACTACCTCGCCTCGCCGCCGCTGGTCGTGGCGCACGCACTGGCCGGCACGGTGACCAAGGACCTCACCAGGGAGCCCCTCGGTGAGGACAAGGATGGCAAGCCGGTCTATCTCAAGGACATCTGGCCGACCACGGCGGAAATCCAGGAGTTCATCGAAAAGAACGTTACGCGCGAGCTGTTCGCCCGCAAATATGCCGACGTCTTCAAGGGCGACGCAAACTGGCAGAAGGTCAAGGTGCCGGCAGGCCAGACCTATGCCTGGGACGACGACTCCACCTATGTGCAGAACCCGCCTTACTTCGCTGGCATGGGCAAGAAGGCCGGCCATACGTCGGACATCAAGGGCGCGCGTGTGCTCGGCCTGTTCGGCGACAAGATCACCACTGACCATATCTCGCCGGCCGGTTCCATCAAGGCGGCCTCGCCCGCCGGCAAGTACCTGATGGATCATGGCGTCGGCGTCGCCGACTTCAACCAGTACGGCACCCGGCGCGGCAACCATGAGGTGATGATGCGCGGCACCTTCGCCAACATCCGCATCCGCAACCACATGCTGGGCGAGAACGGCAAGGAAGGCGGCTACACCATCCACTATCCGTCCAAGGAGGAGATGTCGATCTACGACGCCGCCATGGAATACCGGAAGGAAGGCGTGCCGCTGGTCGTCTTCGCCGGCGTCGAATACGGCAACGGCTCGTCGCGCGACTGGGCGGCCAAGGGCACCAACCTGCTCGGCGTGCGCGCCGTCATCGCCCAGTCCTTCGAGCGCATCCACCGCTCGAACCTGGTCGGCATGGGCGTCATCCCCTTCGTCTTCGAGGAAGGCACCTCCTGGGCCACCTTGAACCTCAAGGGCGACGAACTGGTCGAGATCGACGGGCTGGAGGCGATCAAGCCGCGCCAGAAGATGACGGCCAAGATCACCTACGGCGACGGCACGGTGAAGAACGTGCCGATCCTGTGCCGCATCGATACACTGGACGAGCTGGACTACTTCAAGAACGGCGGCATCCTGCAATATGTGCTGCGCGATCTCGCGGCGTAGGCGGCAGCGCCATCCTCCCATCCGGGCAAATGGCCGGCCGTGACAAACGGCTGGCCATGACAGGACGCCGAATACCTGCTGCACCGACCTTGTAAAGGCGCCGGAGAGACCGCCGAAACGTCGAGCGCGACGGCGCGAAGCCTCGTTCGGCGATTGACGTCTTCGTGCGGGAATGTCACATTAGCCTTCGCTTACATTCCGGGAGGCATGATGATGCGCAAGGTCATCGACTGCCGTGGATTTCCAAGCAAGTCGAACTGTTCAAAGACAGTCATGACCGAGGCCGAGTTGCCGGCAGCGCGGCGGCCTCGCCATGGCACGCGCCGGAAAATATAGCGCGCACATAGAAACTGATCGGATGGAGAGCCAGCCATGAGTGCGTTCAACGCAGTGCGTTTTCGCGTGAAAGCCGGGCAGGACCAGAATTTTCTCGACGCCCACAAGGGCATCGCCGGCTGGCCCGGCCTCATGCATGCCAACATCATCAAGACAGGTGAGCAGACCTACTGCATCATCGCCGAATGGACCGACATGGAGGCGCTCGCGGCGGCGCGGCCGGGCATGATCGCCACCCTCGACAAGTTCCGCCATACGCTCGAAGACCTCGGCGGCGGCCTTGGGGTGACCGATCCGGTTTCCGGACCGGTGGTTATGAGCCTCAGATAGGGACGGCCCGGCGCCTGTCCTGCCCCATCGGCGGCGACGGTGGGTCCGATCCGCACGGCGGATGAAAGGGGAACGCGCGGGTAAAAATTTCACCGCAACGTGACTTCCGCTTGACCGTCGCTTCTGCCAAGAATTTTCGCCATGATGAGCCGGCAATGTCGGCTGGAACTGGAACGGTCATGGCTTTTCGAGAGGTATCCCGGCTGGTGGCTGCGGCGCTGGCCATAGTCGCCGGCGGCGTGGTCGTGGCGAAAGCCGACGGCCAGATGCCGGAAAAGCCGCTCGGCGTCGTCGAGCTTTTCACCAGCCAGGGCTGCAGCTCCTGCCCGCCGGCCGATGAATTCTTTGCTGAGCTGGCTTCGAATCCCAATCTGGTCGCGCTGTCCTATCACGTCGATTACTGGGACTATCTCGGCTGGCGCGACACGCTTTCGCGCAAGGAGAACACCGAGCGGCAGTATGACTATATGCGCGCCTTCAACAGCCGCTCCGTCTACACGCCGCAGGCCGTCATCAATGGCCGCGCCCATGTCAACGGCGCCAGCCGCGGCGCGGTGGACGGTGCGCTCGACACCATGGCCAAGGCAGGCGAGGGCATGCTGGTCGGGATCAGGATCACCCGTTCGGGCGACGGCGTCATGATCGACGCCGGCGACGCCGCCGCGGGCTCCGGCAATGCGAACGCCCATGTCGTCGTCGTCTATTTCGACCCGCCGAAGACAGTCGCCATCGGCAAGGGCGAAAACGACGGCCGCAACCTGACCTACTGGAACGCCGTCTCCGACATCCAGACGGCCGGCATGTGGCACGGCAAGGCGCAACGCTACGAACTGCCGGTGAGCGAGATTTCCAAGAAGCAGGGCGGCTCGGCCGTGCTTTTGCAGGCAGTCGGGCAGGACGGCTTGCCCGGCCCCATTCTCGGTGCCGCCTTCATCCAGAAACCCGAGTAGGATCTCGGCCCCTACGGCCTCATTCCATTCCGGTCACCTCAACGAAAAGCCGGCGTCAGCTTGCTTCTGACGCCGGCCATTTAGGATTTTCTTTTGGGATCGTCGCACCCGATCTTCCTTCTGGAAAACCGAGGTTGGTTCGATCCGACGCAGACCCGTGGGCGGGGGGCTTGGGGTTTACGAGCCGGTGCCGGACCGAACCGTCTCAGGCAACGGGTGTAAGTTCGGCGGACATTGGGGCGACAGCGCGGATAAAAGAGGGCAGGAATAAGGCAGAGGCATCACCAATTCCAACATGCGATATATAAACGTGAGTGGACGCGCCGGAAACCGCGGACCCAAGGCGAATCGCAAGAACGGCCTAAACCCCGCAATCCGGCTGCAGTGGGGTCCTGCCGCGGCAGTCAGACGCCGGCCTTGCAATTGCCGGACGAACGCGCGACCTTTGGCCGGCGCAGGAAATTCCCTGGCGGATGAACCGGTGAGGATCATGGCATGACCGATCGCGGCGGTACGGAGGATGGGGACGCATCCGCAATATTGATCCCGCTGGCGGAGGCGCGACGCGAACGCCTCAACCAGCCGGTCGCCTTCGACAGGCGTGAACTCGACATGATCCTCAGGCTCTATGGCCGCATGGTCGCCGCCAACGAATGGCGCGACTACGCCATCGACCATCTGGCCGACCGCGCCGTCTTCTCGGTCTTCCGCCGCGCCCACGACGTGCCGCTCTACCAGATCGTCAAGGACCCCAGGCTCGCACGCAAGCAGGGCGCCTTTTCCGTCATCGCCGCCGGTGGCCGCATCCTCAAGCGAGGCCACGAACTGGCGCGCGTGCTCAACGTGCTGGACAACAAGCTGACGCTGGTGAAGGCGTAGATCCTCTACCTGCCATTGAACCGCTGCTCCGGCCATGAGTCCGGGTCCGGCGGCAGGGACGTGCCGCCGTTCAGTTCGAGCTGCATGAACGCCGTGTCCAGCCAGCGCCCGTGCTTGTAGCCGGACCCCGCCAGCCGGCCGGCATGGACAAAGCCCAGCCGCTCGTGCAGTTTCACCGATGCGCTGTCAACGCAGCCGTCGCCGATGACCGCAACGATCTGCCGGAAGCCGAGCGCCCGCACCGCCTCGATCAGGCGCTCCATCAAAAGCCGGCCGACGCCGCGCCCCTTCGCTTCGGGTGCGACATAGACCGAATCCTCGACGATGAAACGGTAGGCCGGTCGAGGCCGGAAGGCGCCCGCATAGGCGTAGCCGACAACTTGGCCCGCTTCGTCCACCGCAGCGAGATAGGGAAAGCCGCCGGCCTTCAGCGTCTCGAATCGCACGGCCATCTCCGCCCGCGTCGGCGGCTCCAGTTCGTAGCTCGCCGTTCCGTGCCTGACCGCATCGGCATAAATCTCCGTGATCCGATCGAGGTCGGCGGGGGCGGCATCACGGATTGTTATACTGACCATTTTTTGTGCAGAAGCCTTTGCTGCACACCATAACAGCAGGGCGCGCGGCAAAAGAAAAGGGCGACCGTTGGGCCGCCCTTCAAAACTCTCTGGTCCAGCCTCGCCTTTAGTTTAGCGGCGGTCGCCCATGAACTGCAGCAGGAACATGAACAGGTTGATGAAGTCGAGGTAGAGCTGCAGGGCACCCATGATCGACTTGCGGCCCGCGACCAGTTGGTCGTCGCCCTCGTAATACATCTCCTTGATGCGCTGCGTGTCGTAGGCGGTCAGGCCGGCGAAGACCAGCACGCCGATCGCCGAGATCGCGAAGGCGAGCGCCGACGACTGCAGGAAGATGTTGACCAGCATGGCGATGATCAGGCCGAACACGCCCATGATCAGAAACGAGCCGACCGGGCTCAGGTCACGCTTGGTCGTATAGCCGTAGAGCGACAGCGCGCCGAAGGCGGCAGCCGTGGCGAAGAAGGTCTGCGTGATCGAGGTACCGGTATAGACCAGGAAGATGGTCGACAGCGACAGGCCGACGAGGCCGGCATAGACCCAGAAGGTCGTCTGCGCGGCGGCGACGCTCATGCTCTGGATGCGGAAACTCAGGAAGAACACGGCCGCCAACGGCGCCAGGATGACCACCCAGCGGAAGGCGCTCGCATAGATGAGCTGGCCGAAGGCCGTGAGCTGGCCGTCGCCGGTGACCGCGAGCTGGAAGGCGCCCCAGGCGGCGATGCCGGTGATCAGCAGTCCCAGACCCATCAGGTTGTAGACCTTGATCATGTAGGCGCGCAGGCCCTGGTCGATCGCCGCGTCGGCGTGGCCTGCAGGCACGGCGCGGGTTTGATAGTTGCGGAAGTCAGACATGGGATCCTCTATCGCTTCTGCCCCGTCGGGTGTCGGGCCACCGGCCCAGGCGCCGCTGGCGGAGCTCCAGCATGCCTGGGGCAAATATGAGCACTATTCCGGTCGAGAACAAGACCATAACTGATTGTAATATCTCGTGATGCGATAAGAACGGACGGAATCAGGCGTTCAGCCGGCGAAATCTTACGCAAATTTAACGAATCCGGCGACCGCGACGGCTCCCGGGCTATAGTTCGCGAAGCACCGGCGCGGCCTTGTGCCCCAACACGCGCCACGTCCCGGCCAGCCCGACGCCGACGGTGACGATCAACGCAGCGACCAGCGTCGCCAGTGCAACCTCGGGCTCGACATGCGCCGGCAATTTCATGACACGGGCGGTGACGAACCATGCCGCCGCGCTGCCGGCGGCCAGTGCGAAGACCGCCGTCGCCAGCCCCAGCAGCGCATATTCCAGCGCGAAAGCCGCCATCAGCGTGCGCCGCGTGGCGCCGAGCGTCTTCAACACCACCGCATCGCGGATGCGCGCCCGGTTGCCGGCGGCCAGCGCGCCGGCCAGAACCAGCACCGACGACACCAGCGCGACCGCAGCGGCGGCGCGGATCGCCGTGCCGAGCTGGCCGATCAGCCGGTTGACGACATCCAGCGCATCCTTGACGCGCACTGCCGTCACCGTCGGGAAGGCGCGGGTGACGGCATTGAGCAGGCGCGCGTCGTCCGCCGTTGTGGAAGCCTTGTCGGCCAGCGTCGCCAGCCAGGCATGCGGAGCCCCGGCGAAGGTGTTGGGCGAGAACACCATGACGAAGTTGATGCCCATCGTCTCCCACTGCACCTGGCGGAAATTGGCGACCTTGGCCGTGACGTTGCGGCCGAGCACGTTGACGGTGACGGTATCGCCGAGCTTCAGGCCTAGCGCCTCGCCCTCCTCGGCTGAAAACGACACCAGCGGCTCGCCGGCATAATCGGCCGGCCACCATGTGCCTTGCGTCAGCGTCGCATTGGCCGGCTTTTGCGCATCGTAGGTCAGGCCGCGGTCGCCGCGCAGCACCCAGGCGCCGTCCGCCGCCACCTTCGCCTTTTCCGCCGGCACGCCGTTCAGCGCCATGATGCGTCCGCGCAGCATCGGCACCTTGGCAAGCACCCCTTGCGGCGCCTCCCTGGCGATCAGCGCCGAGAACGCGTCGACCTCGGCACCCTGGATATCGACGAAGAAGAAATTCGGCGCGCGTTCGGAAAGACTGCCGGAAATCTCGCGCCTGAGGTTGCCGTCGATCTGGGCCAGCGTGACCAGCAGCGTCAGCCCGAGGCCGAGCGACAGCACCACCGAGGCCGTCAGCGCGCCGGGCCGATGGATATTGCCGACGGCCAGCCTCAGCACCGTGGAGCGAATGCGGGGTGCTCGTCTTGCAAGCCATTGCACCACGAAGGCGACGACGCGCAGGACAACGAAGGAGGACAAGGCTGCTACGACGAAGATGGTCGCCAGCCGCCGGTCTTCGGCCGTCAGCACGGCGAGGGCGGCAAGGGCGAGCGCGATGGCGGCCGCCCCGGCCAGATAGCGTAAGCCGGGCAGGCCGCGGCTTTCGAATCCCGCCTCGCGGAACAGCGCCGCCGCCGCAACGTCCCGGGCTCGGCCGAGCGGCAGGATGGCGAAGGCCAGCGTCACCAGAAGGCCGAACAGCGCGGCGAGCGCCAGCGCGCCGGGGTAGATGCCGCCTTCGGCCGGCAGCGGCACCAGCGAGCGCAGCGCCCGGTCCGCCGCGAACGGCATCAGCGCGCCGAGCGCCAGCCCGGCGACGATGGCCATGCCGGCAATCAGCAATATCTGCGTCAGATAAACGGCGAAGACGAATCCACCGGAAGCGCCGAGGCTCTTGAAGGTAGCGATGACGGCCCGCTTGCCGTCGAGATAGGCACGCACGGCGTTAGCCACCCCGACGCCGCCCACCACCAGCGCCGTCAGGCCGACCAGCGTGAGAAACTGCGAAAAGCGCTCGATATTGGCCGACAGCGCCGGGGCGGCGGCGGCGCGCGTCCGCACCGACCATCCCGCCTCGGGAAATTGTTCCGCCGCGCTCTGTTTGGCCGCCTCGATGCCGGCATCGCTCGTGGCCACCGGTAGCCTGAGCTTGTAGACGTGCTCGACGAGACTGCCCGGCTGCACGAGGCCGCTTGCTTTCAGTCCGTCCAGGGAGACCATCAGCCGGGGCGCGAAGCCGAAGCCGTCCGACAGCGAGTCCGGTTCGCTCACGATCCGCGCCCGCAGCTCGTATTCGGCGTCGCCGAGCTTCAGCCGGTCGCCGAGCTTCAGGCCCAGCCGCTCCAACAGAAGGTCCTGCGCGGCCGCGCCGAAAACGCCGTCCCTCGACGCGAACAGCGCCACCTTCGGCAAGGCCGGATCGGTTTCCAGCGCCCCATAGAGCGGGTAGGCACCGTCCACCGCTTTCAGTTCGACCAACGCCTGATCCGAACCGTCCGGCAGGCGCGCCATGGAGCGCATGCCGGCGCTTTCGGAGACTAGGCCGAGCCCGGACAGGAAGACGCGCTCCTGCGGCGTCGCCTCGCGCTGGTTGAGCTCGAAGCGCATGTCGCCGCCGAGAAGGACCTGACCCTGGTCGGCAACGCCGGCCGCGATGGAGCGCGCTACCGAATTGACGCCGCCGATCGCCGCCACACCGAGCGCGATGCAGGCCAGGAAGACGAAGAAACCGGACAGGCCGCCGCGCATCTCGCGCAGCGCGAAGCGTACGGCGAGCCGGAAGGAACGGAAAGGCGACATCGCTCTACGCCCGGCCGGTCATGCGCTCGCCAGCCTGGCCGGCGCCGCATCCTCGACGATCCGTCCCGAGCGCATGGCGACCTGCCGGCCGCAGCGCGCGGCAAGCGCCGGATCGTGGGTGACCAGCACCAGTGTCGTGCCACGCTCGGCCGCCTTGGCGAACAACAGGTCGGCCACCTGCGCGCCGGTCGCCTGGTCGAGATTGCCGGTCGGTTCGTCGGCGATCAGGATATGCGGCGCCGGCGCCAGCGCCCGCGCGATCGCCACGCGCTGCTGTTCGCCGCCGGACAACTCGCCCGGATAATGCGTGAGACGGCCGGCGAGGCCGACGGCACTCAGTTCCGCGGCGGCCAGGCCGAACGGATCGGCATGGCCGGCAAGCTCCAGCGGCACGGCGACATTCTCAAGCGCCGTCATGTTCGGGATGAGATGGAAGGACTGGAAGACGATGCCGATGTTTCGCCCCCGAAACGATGCAATCCAGTCTTCACTTTTCCCGACAAGCGACTGGCCCGCAATCCGGATCGTGCCCGAATCGATCCGCTCCAGCCCGGCCAGGACCATCAGCAGCGTCGACTTGCCGGAACCGGACGGGCCGACGATGCCGACCGCCTCGCCGGCGGCGACCTCGAGGCTGACGCTGTCGAGCACCTTCACGGCGGACGCGCCCTCGCCCAGGGTCAGCGAGACATCGTGCAACGCGATGGCGGCGTCCTTCACGGCGCGACAAGTCCCGAGCGGGGTGAAACTGGATTGAACATTCTGCCGGAACCCGCCCTATATGGCCCAATATCGACGCAAGAAACGCCTCGTTCATATGGGTCTGCCGGCATGGCTTTCAAACATCTTCTTCAAGCGCTCGCGCTCCTCGTGCTGGGCGTGATGCCGCAGCCGGCCGGCGCCGGACCGTTGCAGATCGTCGGCTTCGGCGACAGTCTGATGGCGGGCTATCAGCTGGCGCCGGGAGACCGCTTCACCGACCAGCTGGAAAAGGCCCTGCGCGACAAGGGCTTCGACGTCAGCGTCGCCAATGCCGGCGTGTCCGGAGACACCACCAGCGGCGGGCTGGCCCGGCTCGACTGGTCGGTGCCGGATGGCACAGCACTCGTCATCCTCGAATTCGGCGGCAACGACATGCTGCGCGGCATCGACCCGGCACTGGTCGACAAGAACCTGGACGCCATGCTGGCACGGCTGAAAGAGCGCGACATCCCGGTGCTGCTCGCCGGCATGGTGGCGGCGCCCAATCTCGGCCACGCCTACGGCGAGGCCTTCGGCGCGATCTATCCGCGGCTGGCGGAAAAATACGGCGTGCCGCTCTATCCGTTCTTCCTCGAAGGCGTCGCCGGCAATCCCGCCCTGCAATTGGAAGACGCCATGCATCCCAACGCCGCCGGCGTGAAGCGGATCGTCGAGGGCATCCTGCCGATGGTCGAGAAAGCGGTGTCGACCTCGCAATCGAAGTCGTGAGCGGGCGGAACCGTCCGGCCCTTTCGCGATTGTGCTGATGGCGGACGGCGACGCCCGTGCAAAAAACAAACCGCTTGCTCCCGCCGGCCATCGGTGATTCGCTGTCGGGCAAGATTTCGATTCGAGGACAGGAGGCTTGCCATGCCGCGTCTTTTCACCGCCCTCGAAATCCCGCGCGATGCCGCCCTTTCGCTGTCGCTGCTCAGGGGTGGCCTGCCGGGCGCCCGCTGGATCGACGTCGAGAACTACCACATCACGCTGCGCTTCATCGGCGACGTCGAAGGCCATGTCGCCGACGAGATCGCCGATGCACTCGACCGGGTGCGGCGGCCCGCCTTCTCGCTGACCCTGTCGGGCGTCGGCGCCTTCGGCGGCAAGAAGCCGCATGCAGTGTGGGCGGGCGCGGCCGCCTCGCCCGACCTGACCGCGCTGCAAGCCGAGATCGAGCGCATCTGCCAGCGGCTCGGCCTGCCTTCCGATCCGCGCAAGTTCATGCCGCACGTCACGCTGGCCCGGCTGCGCAATTCCAGCCCGCTCGACGTGGCGCACTATCTTTCGGCGCGCGGCAACTTCGCCGCCCAGCCCTTCCGTGTCGGCCGCTTCGTCCTGATGTCGTCGCGCGATTCGGTCGGCGGCGGTCCTTATGTGATCGAGGAGGCCTGGCCGTTGCTGACCGGCGAAGGACGCTTCGCGGATCGACACGACGATGCGCGCGCCCTGTCGGGGGTGATGCGCTGATGGCACGCGAAAAGCTCTCCTCGGCGGCAGTGGACGAGGCACTGGCACGGCTGGACGGCTGGACGCTTGGCGCTGACGGCGGGTCCATTGCCCGCACCTTCGAGTTCCGCAATTTCTCCGAGGCCTTCGCCTTCATGACACGCGTGGCGCTGTCGGCGGAGAAGATGGACCATCATCCGGACTGGTCGAACGTCTACAAGACCGTTCACATTCGCTTGAACACCCACGACGCCGGCGGCCTTACCGCGCTCGATATCGAACTGGCGGGAAAGATCGATCGCATAGCCGGCGGTTCGACCGGCCGCTGACCGTAAGGTCTTGCACCGGCCCTGCACTTTCCCCACATTTCCCGTTGAACGGCCCTTCGGGGCCGGCGAAAGGAGATGGCAATGGCGAAGCAGACCGGCTTCGATTTTTCCCGTTTCGGCAAGCCTGGCGACGAGACCGAAGTGCGTGCAAAGTTCTGGCGTACCGCCAAAAAGGCCGCGCGGCACATCCCCTTCATGGAGGATGTCGTGGCCGCCTATTATTGTGCGCTCGACAAGAACACGCCGCTTCGCGCCAAGGGTATCCTGTTGGCTGCGCTGGGTTATTTCGTGCTGCCGACCGACGCCATTCCCGATTTCGTCTTCGGCCTCGGCTTCACCGACGACGTCGCCGTGCTGACGGCGGCGATCGCTGCCGTGCGCGCTCACATCACGCCCGCGCATCGGCTGGCCGCCCGCGAGGCGATCGCCGACGAAAGCTGATCCGGGCTGATCGACGCACCGCTCCCTGCGCCTACCGTGGCAGGCGCAGTCAAACTCTCGCCGCTTTCCTATTTTCCAAGTCGGTCGCAGGGACATCGCGCCGCCGCTCTCGGGTTGCGGCGTGGAGATGGCGGCGGTTTCCTTTGGTGGGGGTTCCTTTCCCGGAAGTTCACCCTTTGGTAACCCAGATTAAATCAAAATGAAGCGAACGGGCTGGGCGGGATCCGGCCTGGCTTTCGAACCATTTGAGAATACGGGAAAAGCGATGCGCGGATTGATAGCCACAGTTGCGAGCCTCATCCTTGTCGCGGGCGCAGCTCCGGCGCTCGCCCAGCAGGCGACCAAGATCGGCCAGCACAGCGCCTGGGGCACCTACAGTTACAAGACGGCCAACGGCAAGGTCTGCTACGTGCTGACGGTGCCGACCGACAAGCAGCCGCCCAGCCTCGACCACGGCGACATGTTCTTCTTCGTCAGCCAGCGGCCGGGCCAGCAGGTATCCTACGAGCCGCAGTTCATCGCCGGGTACAATTTCCAGGAAGGCTCGAAGGCCACCGTCACGATCAACGGCAAGTCCTTCTCGATGTTCACCAAGGGCAAATCGGCCTGGGTCGAGAACGCGGCCGAAGAGCCGGTGCTGGTCGCCGCCATGAAGGGCGGTTCCGACATGAAGGTCGCGGCCAAGTCCGGCCGCGGCAACGCCACGAGCTATACCTTCTCGCTCAAGGGCATCTCGGCGGCGCTCGATTCGATCAAGAGCTGCAAGTAGGTTCTGTCGCAGCTGCTTGCCGGTCGACGGCGGCCGCCGGGCTGGCGGCTCAGCCTTCGGCGCCCGGTGCGGCCTCGGCACGATGCCTGCGGATCGCCTCGGCGATGAAGATACGCGACAGGGCGTGGTAGAGCGGCTCGTGCGAGACGATGCGCGCCGTGCCGTAGCCCAGCATCGACGCCAGCATCAGCGCGATGACGTTGTCGTGATTGCCGGTCATCTCCAGGATGATGACGAAAGCTGTCATCGGCGCCTGCACCACGCCGGCGAAATAGCCGGCCATGCCGAGCAGCGAAGCGATACCGATGCTGGAGCCGAAGGCCATGCCGAGCGCGCTGCCAAGTCCCGCCCCCACGGCCAGCGATGGCGCGAACAGGCCGCCCGGGATGCCCGAGACCGTTGACAGCACGCCGGCCGCCAGCTTAGCGACGAAGAAATACCACGGCAGCGGAGCGCCCTCGATGGCGCCGCGCGCCTGGCTGTAGCCGGTGCCGAACGTCAGCCCGCCGGCCGCCAGCCCGATGACGGCGACGCCGAGCCCGCATAGCGCGGCGACGACCAGCGTGCGTTTCAACGGCTGCAGCGTGTTCCAGCGCCGGATGCGGCGCGTCGCCTTGAGTGTCAGCCACGAGAACAGCGCGCCGAACCCGCCGCCCACGACGCCGCAGGCGATCACCAGCGGCCAGTCGGCGAACGACACGCTGTCCTTGGCGACACCGAAATAGGTGTAGTTGCCGACCAGTCCCAGGGAGGCGAGACCGGCAAAGATCACCGCTGTCAGCACAAGCCCGTTGGTGCGCGCCTGGTAGGTGCGCCCCATCTCCTCGATGGCGAAGACGATGCCGGCGAGCGGCGTGTTGAAGGCAGCCGCCACGCCCGCCGCCGAACCGGCCAGGATGAGCCCTCGTTCCTGCGCGATGCCGCCCCAGCGCGCCGCCTGCAACATCACGGAGGCTCCGACCTGCACCGTCGGTCCCTCGCGGCTGATCGAGGCGCCGCAGAGCAGTCCCAGCAGGGTGAGGCCGATCTTGCCGACCACCATCTTCAGCGAGAGCAGGCGGCTACGATCCTTGTCGGAGCGAAGATGCCGTGCCGCGATCGCCTGGGGGATGCCGCTGCCCTGCGAATTGGGGAAGCAGGTGAATGCAAGCCACGCGCAGGCAACGAAGCCGAGCGGCGTGACGACCAGCGGTAGCCAGCCGCACCAGCCATGGCCGTCATTCACCAGCATGTGGAAGCCGAGTTGCGCCAGATCGGCCAGCTTCGCGAAAAGGACGCTGATAAGGCCGACGGCGATGGCGCCGCTCCAGAACACCAGGCGCGGCTGCCAGACGCGGCGCGAGCCCCACAGCACGCGCGTGCGGCGCAGCATGGGATATTTGCGGGGCGGGACTGCCATCGTCGAAGCTGCCTGTTTCGGCGAGCGGTAACACAGCTCGAAAGCGCGTTGAACCCATCAACGACTCGCGATGGCTGACGCCGCCGGGACCGCCGCCGGGACCGCCGCTTCCTCCAACCGGTCGATGACTCTTCCGCCAACCTGTGCTATGCGCCGCGCTTTCCGTGCGCCCGATGCTGAAATCGGCCGCAAATCGCTTATATTGGGCCGGCCATGTCCCTTTCCCTCGATCTTACCAACCCGGACGCGCGCGCAGCGCTTGCCCGTCCCGTCGCTGCCGAAAAACCACCGCTGATCGGCCTGACCCGGCCCGAACTGGCCGAGGTACTCGTTGCCGCCGGCATCGTGCCGGAAAAGCAGGCGAAGATGCGCGCCAGCCAGCTCTGGCACTGGCTCTATGTGCGCGGCGTCTCCGACTTTTCCCAGATGTTCAACATCTCCAAGGAACTGCGCACCGCGCTCGACCGGCATTTTTCCATTGCGCGGCCGGAAATCGTCGAGGAGCAGATCTCCACCGACGGCACGCGCAAATGGCTGTTCCGGTTTCCGCCGCGCGGCGCCGGCCGGCCGGTGGAAATCGAGACTGTCTACATCCCCGAGGAAGGCCGCGGCACGCTGTGCATCTCCAGCCAGGTCGGCTGCACGCTGACCTGTTCCTTCTGCCACACCGGCACGCAGAAGCTGGTGCGCAACCTGACGGCCGAGGAAATTCTCGCCCAGCTGCTTTCCGCCCGCGACCGGCTGGGCGACTTCCCCGACCGCGACACGCCGGCCGGCGCCATCGTGCCGTCCGAGGGGCGGAAAGTGTCCAACATCGTCATGATGGGCATGGGCGAGCCGCTGTACAATTTCGAGGCGGTGAAGAAGGCGCTGCTCATCGCCTCCGACGGCGATGGACTGGCGCTGTCGAAGCGCCGCACCACGCTGTCGACCTCCGGCGTCGTGCCGGAAATCTATCGCACCGGCGAGGAGATCGGCGTCATGCTGGCGATCTCGCTGCACGCCACCAATGACGACCTGCGCGACCTTCTGGTGCCGATCAACAAGAAGTTCCCGCTGAAGGATCTGATCGCAGCCTGCCGCGCCTATCCGGGCCTGTCCAACGCCCGCCGCATCACCTTCGAATACGTCATGCTGAAGGACGTCAACGACAGCCTCGACGACGCCCGCGCGCTGGTGGCGCTCTTGAAAGGCATTCCTGCCAAGATCAACCTGATCCCCTTCAATCCCTGGCCGGGCACCAACTACCAGTGCTCCGACTGGGAGACGATCGAGCGCTTCGCCGACTTCATCAACAATGCCGGCTATGCCTCGCCGATCCGCACGCCGCGCGGCCGCGACATCCTCGCCGCCTGCGGCCAGCTGAAGTCGGAATCGGAGCGCATGCGGAAAGTGGACCGGCTGGCGCTCGAAGCGATGATGATCGCGGGGCACGGCGAGGCGTGAGCGCCGGCGCCGCCGGAGAGCAGGGCGGCAGGCCCGGCTGGCTGCGGTCGGCCCTCTTGAAACTCTTGCTGATCGCCGCCGGCTATGTCATCGCCGTCGCGGTCGCCACCGTGGTCACGGTTGCATTGCTGTTTGCACCGTCGGCGATGTCGAGCGGCACGCTGGCGGGTGTCCGCTTCGCGGTCACCGACGCGCCTGTCATCGTCTTCGTCGTATTCTTCTGGACGTTCTTCTGCGCCCTGCCGGGCTTCATCGTCGCGATCGCGCTCGGCGAGCGGCTGGGTTGGCGGCGCTGGCGCAGCTACGCCTTCGCCGGGTTGGCGGATGTCGTCACGTCCTTCCTCATCTTCGGCATCTACAGCGGCTCGCTGTTCGGCATGATCGAGCCGTTCCTTGCCGCCCTTCCCGGCGGCTTCGCCGGCGGCGCGGCCTATTGGGCCGGCGCCGGGCGCTTCGTCGCCGCACGAAGGCGGAGGGAGCCGGCATGAGCGGCGTCCTCACCTGCCTGCTTCGCCTCGTCGTCATCCTGGCCGGCTATGTCGCGGCCTCGCTGGCGGCAAGCGCTTTCCTACACGTCATCGTCTTCGCCTGGGCCGGTTTCGAACCCGGGGATGCGCCGGCTTTCGTGGCCGGGTCGCTGATCTTTTCGATCCCCTTCGTCGCCCTGTTCGTCGCCTATTACGGCTTCATCCCGTCGGTTGCGGTTGTGCTGATCGGCGAGTTCCTGGCACGGCGGGACTGGCTCACCTATGCGCTCGGCGGCGGCGCGGTCGCCGCCGTTTTCCTCGCCTTCCTGCACGAAGCATCCGATCCCGGCCTCGAGGCCGCCAGCCCCGGCATGATGGCGACGATCCTCGGCAGCGGCATCGTCGGCGGCATTTTCTACTGGTTGGTCGCCGGCCGCACGGCCGGGTCGTGGCGCGCGCCCGCCGCTATTTCGCCTGGGCCGTGAGGATCTTCAGCGCGAAGGCGGAAAACACGCCGGCGAACAGATAGTCGACCACGCGGGTGACGCGCGGGCTCGCCTTCATCGCCGCGGCGAAACGTTCGGCCGCCAGCACCATCGGCGCCGTCACCACGATCGACACCGCCACGAACAGGGCGCCGAGGAAAAACAGCTTGCCCGGCGCATGCGGGTCATGCGCGGAGACGAACTGCGGCAGGAAGGTCATGAAGAACAGGATGACCTTGGGATTGAGCAGGTTGACGCCGAGGCCGGCCATCCAGCTCCTGAACAACGAGATGCGCGGACCGGCCTTTGCCTCCGGCGAGAAGGCCGAACCCTTCGTCAGCGCCTGCCAGGCGAGAAAGACGAGATAGCCGGCGCCGAAGATCTTCAGCACGAAAAAGGCCATCGGCGAGGCGACGATCAGCGCCGAGATGCCGACCACCACCAGCGTCGTGTGGACCAGCGTGCCGAACAGGGCGCCCGACATCGAGGCGAAGCCCGTGGCGCGGCCCTGGGAGAGCGTGCGCGAGACGAACAATGTCATGTCCGGTCCCGGCGTGATTGCCAGGATGACGCTGGCGATGGCGAACTGGACGAGAATGGAAAGGTCGGGAATGAAGGTCACGGGAGGCAACCGGAATTGGAGCGAGCGCCGGATCGGCGCCCGCTTTCTCTAGCCGAAAATCGCTAGCTGATGAAGTAGCTTTGCGTACCGTGCGCCTCGATGGCCTCAGCCAACCGGCTCAGCGCATGCACATAGGCTGCGGTGCGCATGGTGATGCCGTGCGACACCGAAAGCTCGCGGATCGCCCGGCCCTCGCGCTCCATGATGGTGCGCAGCTTGGTGTGGATTTCCTCCAGCTCCCAGTAATAGCCCTGCTTGTTCTGCACCCACTCGAAATAGGAGACGGTGACGCCGCCGGCATTGGCGAGGATATCGGGAAGCACAACGACGTCGCGCGAAGCCAGGATCGCATCGGCCTCCGGCGTCACCGGTCCGTTGGCCAGTTCCAGCACCAGCCTAGCCTTGACGGTCGCGGCATTGTGCTCGTGAATCATGTTTTCCAGCGCGGCGGGAACGAGGATGTCGCAATCGGCGCCGACGATCTCGTCGGCGGCGATGGCCTCATGGCCGTGCCTGCCGGCCGTCGTCACCACCGAATGGCCTTCGGCCTTGGCGGCCAGCAGCGCCTCGACGTCGAGGCCGCTGGCAGCGGCCACGGCACCGCCGGAATCCGAAACCGCCACGATCGAATGGCCGTCTGCCGCGAACAGCGAGGCGATATGCTGGCCGGCATTGCCGAAGCCCTGTATGGCGATGCGCAGCTTACCCTTGAGGCCGAGGTCGCCGGAGAGATGCCGCACCAGATAGTAGCCGCCGCGCGCGGTGGCGTCGCCGCGCCCGAGCGAGCCGCCGAGCGCGATCGGCTTGCCGGTGATGACGGCCGGCGAGGCCTGCCCGACGATCTCGGAATATTCGTCGGCCATCCAGCCCATGATCATGGCGTTGGTGTAGACGTCCGGCGCCGGAATATCGCGGTCCGGCCCGATGATGCGCGAGAAGGCCTGCATGTAGGAACGCGACAGGCGCTCCAGCTCGGCCTTGGAGAGCTGGCGCGGATCGACCTGCACGGCGCCTTTGCCGCCGCCATAGGGCAGGTTCATGACCGCGCATTTGAAGGTCATCCAGAAGGCCAGCATCTCGACTTCCTCGACGGTGGCGTCGGGATGGAAGCGGATGCCGCCCTTGGTCGGGCCGCGCGTGTCGTCGTAGCGGCATCGCCAGGCGAGGAACGATTTTCGAGACCCGTCGTCCATGCGGATCATCAAGCGCACTTTGGTGGTTTCGCGGGCGTATTTCAGCTTCTCGATGACGTCGGGGTCGACGCTGATGTGCTTGGCCGCCTCGTCGAGACGGGAGAGGGCGCTATCGAGAAGGTTGCCTTGCGACATGGTCATTCCTTGCGTGATTTCCTGCTTTTCATGGCGAGGGGATGAAGGCGGCCGGACGGCCGCGCCCTGAATTGCACACAAGCCGCGTCCTTAACAATGCCTCAATCGCCTCCATTGGACCGTTTGCGTAATTTTCCGGCTGTTTGCACATCCGTGGCGCAACTTTCGATGCCGCCCCCGGCGCTTGCCGCGCGACGCTTTCCTGCTATGAAGTGCGCCATCCAAACACGCGCTGAACGGTAACGGACTTCCATGGCCAAGCTGAAAGACGTCAAGAAGGTCGTGCTCGCCTATTCGGGCGGCCTCGACACCTCCATCATCCTGAAATGGCTGCAGACCGAGCTCGGCGCCGAAGTCGTCACCTTCACCGCCGATCTTGGCCAGGGCAACAGCGATCTCGAGCCGGCGCGCAAGAAGGCCGAGATGATGGGCGCCAAGCAAATTTACATCGAGGACGTGCGCGAGGAATTTGTGCGCGATTTCGTCTTCCCGATGTTCCGCGCCAACGCCGAGTACGAGGGCCTCTACCTGCTCGGCACCTCGATCGCCCGGCCGCTGATCTCCAAGCGGCTGGTTGAGATCGCTCGCGAGACCGGCGCCGACGCCGTAGCGCACGGCGCCACCGGCAAGGGCAACGACCAGGTGCGCTTCGAGCTTTCGGCCTATGCGCTGAATCCGGACATCAAGGTCATCGCGCCGTGGCGCGACTGGTCGTTCAAGTCGCGCACCGATCTGCTTGACTTCGCCGAAAAACATCAGATTCCGATCGCCAAGGACAAGCGCGGCGACGCGCCCTTCTCGGTCGACGCCAACCTGCTGCACTCCTCCTCCGAGGGCAAGGTGCTGGAGGATCCGTGGGTCGAGCCGCCGGAATTCGTCCACCAGCGCACCATCTCGCCGATGGACGCGCCGGACAAGGTAACGGAAATCGAGATCGAGTTCCTGAAAGGCGATCCCGTCGCCCTGAACGGCAAGGCGCTGTCGCCGGCGGCTATGCTGGCGGCCCTCAACGACCTCGGCCGCGACAACGGCATCGGCCGCCTCGACCTCGTGGAAAACCGCTTCGTCGGTATGAAGAGCCGCGGCGTCTACGAGACGCCCGGCGGCACCATCCTGCTCGCGGCGCATCGCGGCATCGAGTCGATCACGCTCGACCGGGGCGCGGCGCATCTCAAGGACGAGCTGATGCCCCGCTATGCCGAGCTGATCTACAACGGCTTCTGGTTCTCGCCCGAGCGGCTGATGCTGCAGGCCCTGATCGACAAGAGCCAGGAAGACGTGGAAGGCACGGTGCGCCTGAAGCTCTACAAGGGCAACGCCATCGTTTCCGGCCGCAAGTCGAAGAAATCGCTCTACCGCAACGACCTCGTCACCTTCGAGGACGATCGCGGCGCCTATGACCAGAAGGACGCCGAAGGCTTCATCCGGTTGAACGCGCTCAGGCTCAGGACGCTGGCGGCCCGCAACCGCGGCAATTGAGTCGGGATCAGCCGGGCTCCGCCAAGGCTTTTATATCTGCTGAGCGCTGGCGAAGCGCATCGTGCACCGCCAGCGCGTTTCCCAGCGCGTGGCCTTCGGCGGTGTTGTCGAAGATGCACCACGCCTCCGCGCCGCCCTCCCTGCTTGCCAGCAACTGCCTTTCGACATCGCCCAATCGTTCGGCACAATAGTCGGAGCGATAGATGTGCGGCGTGCCGTGCAGACGGAAGTAGACGAGGCCCTTCCATCCACCCGGATGGTCAGCACCGGGATAGGGCGGCGGATCAGCGGCGACACGCGCCACCCGCAGGCCTTGCAGCAGGGGCTCGGCTTCCCGCCAGCTCGCATGGCGCGGCTCGCACACGATTGCCGCATCGCTCGTCCCGACGAGCCGCTTGAAGAAGGTGGTGGCCGTGCGCTCCTCGAAACGCAGGCTGGGCGGCATCTGGACCAACAATACATCGAGCTTGTCGCCGAGCCCGCCGGCCTCCGCCATGAAGCGGTCGAGCAGCGCCTCGCAGCCGGCAAGGCGGCGCTCATGCGTGATGGCCTTCGGCAGCTTCACGCTGAAACGAAATCCCGCGGGGACCGAGGCGGCCCAGCGCTCATAGGTATCGCGCCGGTGCAGACGGTAGAAGGACGAGTTGATCTCGACGGCATCAAGCCGGACGCCGTAGCGTTCGAGATGCGTACCGTCCGGCGGGAAATGCCCGGCGTAACGGGCACCGATACTCCAGCCAGCGGTTCCAATGAAGACCTTTGCCATGCAGGCGATGTGGCGGCCGAACCCGCAGCGTCAAGGGTCATGACGGCCGGAGCAGCACGGGCCGCCTTTTCTTTGCCGCCGCCTTTGTGTAAACCGGGAAAATCCCGCAACCCTTTTTGAAGACGGGCATCAGGCCATGGACAAGTTCACCAAGCTCACCGGCGTCGCCGCACCCTTGCCGATCGTCAATGTCGACACCGACATGATCATCCCCAAGGACTATCTCAAGACGATCAAGCGCACCGGTCTCGGCAAGGGGCTTTTCGCCGAGATGCGCTACAATGAGGATGGTTCGGAAAACCCGGATTTCGTGCTCAACAAGCCCGCCTACCGGCATGCGCAGATTCTCGTCGCCGGCGACAACTTCGGCTGCGGCTCCAGCCGCGAGCACGCGCCGTGGGCGCTGCTCGACTTCGGCATCCGCTGCGTCATCTCGACCTCGTTCGCCGATATCTTCTACAATAACTGCTTCAAGAACGGCGTCCTGCCGATCACCGTCAGCCCTGAGGATCTCGACAAGCTGATGGACGACGCCTCGCGCGGCGCCAACGCCACCATCTCGGTCGATCTCGAAGCCAAGGAAATCCGTGGCCCGGACGGCGGCGTGGTCAAGTTCGACCTCGACGACTTCAAGCGCCACTGCCTGCTGAACGGTCTCGACGATATCGGGCTCACCATGGAGAAGGCCGGCGCCATCGCCAGCTTCGAGAAGCGCAACGCCGAAGTCCGTCCCTGGGCCTGATGTCAGCCGGCATGGAAGGCCGGTTGCCGCCGCTTGCCGTAGGAGGGATGCCATGAAGCCGTCTTTGCTTGCCGGCGCATGCGGGCTGGCTTTGCTCGTCCTGTCCAGCGCCGCCTCGTACGCACAGCAGACACCGGCGGCCAAACAGCTGACGCCGGCCGCCGGAGAAACCCCGCCAGCGACCGCCGCCAAGCCGAAGCCCGACGAAGCCGGCGCCGAGAACGATGGTGCCGCCGACGAGGGCGCGGACAACGGTGAAGCGGCGGAGCCGCCGACCTCCATCGACTTCGAGGGCGGCAAACTCACCATCACCCAGCAGGAAGAGTACGGCGAAAAGACCCTTGCCTATGACGGCGAGGAGCTGGCGCGGAACTACTACGTAACGATCGAGAAAGTGGTGCAGGTCGCCGGCGTCAACGTCGCGCTGGTCTCGGCCGGCGACGGCGGGAACGCCTGCGGGCCGGCCGAGATTCTCGTCTGGAAGCCGGAAGGCAGCGCGATCCGCAGCATCGCCATCGGCGAGGACGACTGCGGCGCGCCACCGGCGGCGGTCACCGACAACGCCATCTATTTCGTCCCCTACGTGTTGCCGGGCGATTCCAAACAGGCGCTGCAATGGTCGCCCGAAGGCGGGCTGACCACGCTCGGCCGCATCAGCTACATGCCGGACCCGGGCACCTCCTGGGCTGGCGTCGACAGCTCGAAATATGGCCACATGCTCGATGCCTTCCACAACGAGGCGATCTACCGGGGGGCCGAGAAGCTGCTCGGCAAGGACCTGACCGAAATGGTGACCAGCCTGCTGGTCGGAGGCGCGCCCGAGACGACGGCGTCCGGCATCTTCTACGCCACCGGCTGTGTGCCGCACAATTGCGGCGGCAACGACGGCTTCATGGCGGTGGACGTCGGCAAGCGCGCACTTTATTTCGCCCGGCAGGGAGACAATGGCCGGCCGGACTCCTGGCCGCCGATGCGCAAATGGCCGGCCGACATCCGCGACGCCTACCAGAAGGCGCAGAATTAGGCGCGGCCAAAAGGTCCCGTCCCGCCAGGAAACCGGACAAGGGAACGCAATGCGCAAACTGATTTCGACCGGCTCGCCTTTCGAAAAGACCGCCGGCTATTCGCGTGCCGTCGTCCAGGGCGACTGGTGCTTCGTTTCCGGCACGACCGGCTACGACTATGCCACCATGACCATGCCCGAGACGATCGAGGCGCAGACCCGCAACTGCCTGGACACGATAACCAAGGCACTGAAGGAAGGCGGCTTCGAGCTGGCCGATGTCGTGCGCGCGCACTACTACATCACCGACCCGGCTGACGTGGACACGGTCTTCCCCATCCTGGGAGAATATTTCGGCGACATCCGCCCGGCAGCCACCATGATCACCTGCCAGCTCAACAAGCCGGAAATGAAGATCGAAATCGAGGTGACGGC
>Ga0182738_1000887_pt1 | contig 39881 bp, 32 predicted proteins | sample eDN5th30CBELigMG_FD_128876 | JGI IMG/M metagenome (GOLD analysis project Ga0182738, IMG submission 128876) | Enriched Miracle-Growth compost microbial communities from Emeryville, California, USA - eDNA 5th pass 30_C BE-Lig MG (version 2)... ...
ATCCCCGGCACCGACGGGCGGGCCGGCATGCCGACGATCGTCGCCGGCGAGGGCTTCGCGCTCGATGCGCTCCGCGCCCGCGCCCACGCCGCGCTCGCCCCGCATGCCCGGCCGCTGTTCGTGCGGCTCAGCACGGCGCTCGACGCGACATCGACCTTCAAGCAACGCAAGCTCGACCTCGTCCGCGAGGGCTGCGACCCCGCGGCGACGCCGGATCCGATCTATTTCGACGATGCCGCGGCGGGACGCTTCGTCCGGCTCGACGCCGCGCTCTTCGCCCGGCTCGGTTCGCCGGGCCTCCGCCTCTGACCGCGCCGCGGGCCTGCCGAGCGCCGCGCCGCCAGTATTGACAAATAACGAAGGCCGGGTACGTCAACATTCAACGCGGTCCGATGCCAAGAAGACTGCGACCGTATCGTTCCTTCGTGCGGGATATTTGATGTGATCGTTGCGACGTGGCAGGGATTGCTCGCCAATCTCGGCATCATCGCCATCATGATCGGCGCCTGGAGCCTCAGCTTCGACTGGACCCGGACTCTCGGCCCGCGGCTGCGCTGGGTGGCGCTGGTGATCGCCGGCGGCACCTGCGTGACCATCCTCATGATGCTGCCCTTCGAGGTCCGCCCGGGGCTGTTCTTCGACCTCCGCGCGGTCCCGATCGCCCTGTCCGGGTACCTCGGCGGACCGGTCGTCGGCTGTGCGGTGGGGATCATCGCGGCGCTGCTGCGCCTCGAGGCCGGCGGCATCGGCGCGCCGCCCGCGATCATCGGCATCGCCGTCATGACGCTGTTCGGGATCGCCGCCGGCTTCGTCCGCGGCGGCCGGGTGCCGACCGTACCCGGGCTGCTCCTGTTCTCGGCCGTCGCCGCGGTGCTGTCGGTCACCGGCACGCTGCTCCTTCCCTCCGACCTCCGCTGGGCGCTCCTGTCGGAGGTGTCGGGACCGTCCATCCTCATCAACTTCGTCGCCATGCTCCTCGTCGGGGTCGTCATCGTCGGCCAGCTCCGCCACCTCAGGACCGCCGCCGAGAACGAGCTGCACCGCGCCCTCATGGATGCGTTTCCCGAGCCGCTCAACGCCAAGGACGTGGCGGGCCGGTTCATCGCCGCCAATCCGGCGACCGCCGGACTGATGCGCGCGCCCGCCGCCGCCGACCTCATCGGCCGGACGGATTTCGACTTCTATCCTGCGGCGATCGCCGAGGCCTTCCGGAAGGACGAGGAAGCCGTGCTGGCCTCGGGCCGGCTGGCGATCTTCGAGCAGCTCGTCGAGCACGGCGACGGCGAGTCGGGATGGATCTCGACGCTCAAGGTCCCGCTCCTCGACTGGCAGGGGACGGCGCAGGCCCTCCTCACCCACAACCGGGACATCAGCGAGCTGAAGCGCCTGCGCGATGCCCACGAGGCGGCGACCAAGCGGCTCGACGACGCCCTCACCCACATGGCCGACGCCCTCGTCGTGTTCGATCGGGATTCGCGGCTGCTCCTGTCGAACGAGCAGTACCGGCGGATGTTTCCGCTGACCGCCCATCTCCGGGTGCCCGGCGCGAACCTCGCCGATATCCTCCGGGGGGCGGTGGCGCTGGGGGAGGAGAACCTGCCGCCGTCGGGCGACGTCGAGGCGTGGGTCGAGCGGGTCTGCGGGGAGCTGCGGACCGGCGGCGACAGGATCATCGAGCTCGCCGACGGGCGCTTCCTCCATGCCCGCGTCCGGCGGGGCAGCGAGGACACGTCGCTGGTGGTGATGTCCGACGTCACGGAGCAGCGCCGGGCCGAGCAGAGCCTCGCCGAGATGAACCGCCAGCTGAACGCGCTGGCGCGGGTCGACGGCCTTACCGACCTCGCCAACCGCCGCACCTTCGACGAGACGCTCGCGACCGAGCTGCAGCGCAGCGAGCGGACCGGCGCCCCGCTCAGTCTGCTCCTGATCGACCTCGACTTCTTCAAGGCCTTCAACGACACCTACGGCCACGTCGCGGGCGACGATTGCCTGCGGCGGATCGCGGCGGAGATCCGGCGCGCCGTCAGCCGCGCCGGTGATCTCGTGGCGCGCTACGGCGGCGAGGAGTTCGCGGTGATCCTCCCCGACACCGACAGCGCGAGCGCCGTCGTCGTGGCCGAGCGGGCGCGCGCGAGCGTCATGGGGATCGGCATCCCCCACACGGGCTCCCCGCGAGAGGTGGTGACGATGAGCATCGGCCTCGCCACCTCGCAGCCCGGCGCGGTCCGCGGCATGCGCGACCTCGTGCGGGACGCGGACATCGCCCTCTACGCCGCCAAGGGCGCGGGCCGGAACACGGTCTGCCGCGCCGTATCGCCGGCCGGCGATGCCGAGGTCGTGCCGGGCCCCGGGGGATTGTGACCGGATACCGGCGGGGTCCCGAGATCGCGTCGCCAGAGGCGGTGCCGGCCGTCCTCGCAGGTCAAACGACTGCATCAGCCGTGATCTGTTCCTCGCCCGGCCTCCGGCGCACCGAGTACCACAGTAGAATTGTTCAAGTTTTTTCGCGGATGGTCCTGCAATTCGTCGCGGTATCGCCGACGATGTTTCGTCAATATTCAGATGTCCTTGAGGAGACAATCGACGTAATTCGAAGCGCGACGCGGCGAGCCTGGTAGTGCTACCGGAAGGAACGGCATCGCCGTGGAGTGTTCGTTGGCCGGTTGCATGCTGTCTGGTCGCTCGGCAGAGACGTTGCATTGTAAATTTTAGCAGATTTATCGAAAAAGTTTGCGTCGTTCCTGATCTTCGCCGTACGCTGCGACACAACGGCACGGTGGAGATTGCGGTGCGCGTCATGGAGCCTCGCGTATCCCCTCGCGCACTTGTGGTTGCGCGCTGCGGCGCCCTGCGCGTCGGGCTGCCGGTCGACGTCGTCGAGCAGGTGGTGGCCGCTCCCGTGCCCGAGCCGCTGCCGGGAGCGCCCCCGATCGTCGTCGGGCTGGTGAATTTCCACGGTGCCCCGACGGTCGTCCTCGATCCGGCGCGGCGCGGACCCGATGTCCGGGAGGGGGTGACCCTTGCCCATCGCATCGCGGTGGTGCGCGGGCGGCATGGGCTCCGGGGCATTCTCTGCGAGGCGGTGGAAGGTCCCGTCCCGGTTGCCGACGAGGCCTGGAGCGGGCTCGAGGACCTCGTGCCGGGGGCCGGCTATCTCGCCGCCGGCGCGGTGGGCGGGGACGAGGTCGTCGTGCTGTACGACCCCGACCGGTCGCTGTCTCCCGCCGACGAGCTCGCGCTCCAGGCGGCGCTCGACCGCCGGCAAGAGGCCGGCCGATGAGGATCGGGGAAGCCGCGCAGGAACGGTTCCGCGACCTCGTCCTCCTCCGGCTGGGGCTGGTCGTCCCGGGGCGCCTCGACCGCCGGCTCCAGCGGGCGCTGGGGCGCGCCGGCGAGGTGCTGGGGGAGAGCCGCGCCGACGTCGTCGCCGAGGTCCTGGCGGCCGAATCCTGGACGGCGCCGGCCTGGCAGGCGGCCATCGCGGTGCTCACCGTGCGCGAGACGTCGTTCTTCCGGCAGCGGGCGTGGTGGGACGCGGTGATCGCGCAGGGGCTCGCGCCGCTGGTCGCCGCCCGGCGGCGGGAAGGGGAGCGCCGCCTGACCTGCCACAGCTTCGGCTGCGCTTCCGGCGAGGAGACCTATTCGCTCGCGATGCTGCTGGACCAGCTGATCGGCGCAGAACCGGGCTGGAGCATCGACATCGTCGGCTTCGACATCTGCGGGCTCGCCCTCGCGGCGGCCGAAGGCGGCGTCTTCGACCGCCATGCGCTCCGCGAGGTCGACGACGCGGCGCGGGCCCGGTGGTTCGATGCTTGCGGCGACGGGCGGCTCGCGGTGAAGCCCCGCATACGGTCGATGGTGCGCTTCCAGCCCTTCAATCTCGTCGAGAAGGCGGAGGCCGCGTCCCGCGGCGAGGCCGGCGTGCCGCATCCGGTCCCGGCGGACTTCGTCATCTGCCGGAACGTCCTCATCCATCTCGAGCCGCGATGCCAGACCGAGGTCGCGCGCTACCTGACGGAGCGCGTGGCCTTCGGCGGCTCGCTCGTGGTCTCGCCGGTCGAGGCGACCGCCTCCTGGTTCGAGCCGCTGGCATTCCGCGCGACGCCGCAGGCCATCCTGTTCTCGAACCTGCCCAAGCGCATCCCCGCCGAGAGGCGCCCCCGTGCGGAGGCGCGCGTCGCGTCGCCGCCGGTCCGCCCGGAGCGCCGTCCCGCGCCGGCGGCCGACCTGCCGCCGGGAGACGGCGATCCGCGCCTCCGGCGGGCGCGGCATCTCGCCGACATCGGGCTCTTCGAGGAGGCGCGGCGCCTCTGCCGCCTCACCGTCGCGAGCAGCCCCGAGGCCGACCTCCTGATGGCGCTGGTCTGCCAGGCGCTGGGGGATCTCGACGCGGCGGAGGGCGCCGCCCTCCGCGGGATCGAGAAGGCGCCGGGCGCTCCCGCCGCCCATTATGTCCACGCCATCGTCTGCCTGAAGGCGGGGCGGAGCCAGACGGCGCGCCGGGCGCTCCGCCGGGCGGTGGCGCTCATCGGCAGCGGCGAGGACAACTCCGCGCTCGCCCGCCGGCTCGGCATCGAGGTCCAGCAGATCCGGCAGGCCGCCCGCCGCCTCGGCGCGGACGGCGACGCGGGAGGCCCGCTTGCCGCCGCCACCTGAGAACGCCGGCCCGGCCGGGGGGCGGGACCACGATGCCGGCGGCCGGTCGCCGGAATTCGTCGCGGCCGAGATGCGGCGCCGGGCCGAGGCCCTCGCCGCGCCGCGCGGGGGGGAGGCCGAGCCGACGCGCGACGTCCTCGTCTTCGTGCGCGGCGGAACGGCCTATGCGCTCGAGGTGAGCGGCGCGGCCGCGGTGATCCCGCTCCGGCAGGTGGTGGCGCTCCCCGGCGCCGGCGAGATCCACCTGGGGCTCGTGGTCCATCGCGGCCAGGTCCACGCGCTGGTCGACATCAATGCGCTGCTCGAGCGGGCGGGCGACCAGAGGACCGCGCCCGGCTTCGCCGTCCTGCTCGACGACGCGGACGGCGCGGTCGCCCTCGCCGCCGACATCGTCCGCGGCACGCGGGCGGAGCCGGCCCGGCTGGTGCAGTCCGCCGGCCCGCATCCCTCGATCGTCCAGGGCGTCCTGCCCGACGGCACCGCCGTGATCTCCGTCGAGGCGGTGATGCGGAACGCGCGCCTCGTGGTCGACGACCGACCGCAGATCATCCCGCCAGCCTAGGTCCGGATCCATGCCCCAGCAGAATCGCCTTCGCATTCCGATCAGCCGGCTCCTGATCATGTCGGGCATCGTGGCGGCGGCGCTGCCGCTCGTCCTCCTCGTGATCGGCTATACGCTCAACACCCGCAGCATGATCCTCTCGACCACGCTGCAGACCAGCCAGGTCTCGGCCTCGGAGGCGGCGGAGTACGTCAACCAGATCCTTCTCGACCGGCAGAACGTGCTGGTGCTCGGCGCCGACGAGCTGGGCGCCGACGGCCTCGACATCGGCCAGGCCTATCCGCTTCTCGACCGCATCCGCCGGCAGTTCCCGCTGTTCCAGAGGGTGCTTCTCGTCCTCCCCGACGGGCTGGTGCGGCTCGCCTCGCCGCCGACCAGCGACGACGGCGAGACCATCGCCGGGACCAACGTCGCGGATCGCGCCTATGTCCGGGTGCCCATGGAGACGCGGCAGCCCTACGTCGATCCCGACATCCTGGTCGGCCGCACCACCGGCGCCCCGGTCATGGTCATATCGGCGCCCGTCATCGACCGGGACGGGCGCGTCGTGGCGGTGCTGGCGGGCACCATCGACCTCGAGTACCTCACCCAGCTGATCGGCCGGCTGCACCATGGCAGGACCGGGCACGCGGTCGCGGTGACCAGGGCCGGCATCACCGTCGCCCATCCCGACCTCGCGCTGGTCCAGTCGCGTTACGATTTCTCGGAGACCGCCGTCTGGCCCTCGCTCGAGGGCGCCGACGAGGGGCCGATCGAGAGCTATGTCGACGAGAACGGCGCGCAGCGCTTCGCCGCCTTCGCCACGGTGCCGCTCACCGGCTGGAAGATCTGGCTCAGCCAGGAATATTCCGAGCTCGACGCCAGTTTCTACGATCTCGCGATCAGGAGCAGCATCTGGCCGCTCGCCGCGCTGGTCGCCGGCATCCTCCTCTCGGTGCTGCTCTCGCGCTTCATCGCCCGGCCGGTCGAGAGGCTGCAGCGGACGGCCGAGGAGATCGCGGCGGGCGAGCTCGACCGCCGGGCGCCCGAGGAGGGGCCGACCGAGCTCGCCCGCCTCGCCGGCGCGATCAACGGCATGGCGGAAAGCCTCCAGGACCGGATCGGGGAGGAGCGGAACGCGCGCGCCGCCATCGAGCGCACGGTCACGGACTACAGCCGCTTCGCCGAAGCGGTGGCGGAGGGCGACTTCACGAGCGAGCTCGCGGTGGGCGACGCGGGCGATCTCGAGCGTCTCGGCCATGGTCTCAACGCGATGTCGCGTTCGCTCGGACTCCTCGTCGGCGAGATCCAGACCGCCACCGCGCAGATCGGGTCGGCGACGGCCGAGATCCTCGCCGCGACCAGCCAGCAGGCGGCGGCGACCTCGGAGGAGGCGGCGGCGGTCCGCCAGATGGCGTCCTCGGTCCACGAGCTCCGCCAGGCCGGCGACTCGGTCGCCCGCAGGACGCAGACCGTGGTCGACATGTCGCAGCGCACCGAGGCGGTGGCGGATTCGGGCCTCCAGTCGGTCGAGGAGACGATCCGCTCGGTGGAGGAGGGCCGGGCGCGGCTCGAGACGCTCGCCGAGCGCGTCATGGGCTTCAGCGAGCGCACCCACGAGATCGCCGAGATCAACGCGACGGTGAGCGAGCTGGCCGAGAAGTCGAACCTTCTCGCCGTCAATGCCAGCATCGAGGCGGCCAAGGCGGGCGAGGCCGGCCGCGGCTTCGCGGTGGTGGCCAACGAGGTCAAGGAGCTGGCCGAGCAGTCGAAGGCGGCAACGGCGCAGGTGCGCCGCATCATCGCCGACATCCAGCGCTCGGCCCAGGCCGCGGTGATCGGCGCCGAGCAATATGCCAAGGCCACCGACGCGTCGGTGGCGACGTCCCGGCAGTCGGGGGCGGCCATCTCGACGCTCGCCGAGCGGGTGACCGAGGCGTCGCAGGCGGCGAAGCAGAACCTCGCCGCGGCCGAGCAGCAGCAGGCCGGCATCCAGCAGATCTCGCTGGCGGTCGACAATATCGAGGCGTCGTCGAGCCAGACCGTGTCGGCCACCGCCCAGGTCGAGCAGTCGGCGCGGAGCCTCCACGAGCTCGCCCTGTCGCTGGAGAGCATCGTCGGCAAGGTCGCGGTCAAGCGGGCGGAGCGCGCGCAGACCCGATGAGGAGCTCCAAGGATGAGCTGCGAAGCCGCCTGCTGGCGGTCTTCCGGGAGGAGGCGGCGGATCACCTCCGCAGCATCACCGGCGAGATGGCGCGGCTCGACGCGACGCCCGGCGACGAGGAGGCGGCGCTCGCGGCGGTCAACGGCCTCTTCCGCACCGTCCACACGCTGAAGGGCGCGGCGCGCTCGCTCTCGATCAGGACGATCGAGCAGGCCTGCCACGAGATCGAGGACCTCTGCAGCGCGCTGGTCAACCGGCGGGCGGCGCTCGACGGGCGGACGCGCGCGGTGCTCCACGAGCTCGCCGACGACCTCGGCGCGATCACCGCGGAGAGCCTCGCGAGGTTCGCCGATGCCGCGTCCGTTCCGGGCAATCCGCCCGAGCTCTCCGAGCCCGCGCCGCCGCTCGCACCGGAGGGCGGGGAGGCCGGTCCCCCGCGGCCGGGAACGGCGGCCGCCCGGCCGGCGCCGCTGTCGCGCTCGGGGGCGCCCGCCTTCGTGCGGCTGGACGTCGACCACATCCAGCGCCTCGGGATGATGGCCGAGGACCTCCTCGCTCCCAAGCTCGCGACCCGGGCGCGGCTCGACGAGGCGCGCGGCATCGCCGCCGACCTCGCCGCCGTCCGCCTCCGCCGCGCCGCGGCGGGCCGCCCGCGGGATGCGGGCGAGGGCGACGACCTCAGGGCCCTCGACGAATCGCTGCGGCATCTCCTTGCCGCGCTTTCCGAGGACGAGCGGCTCCTCCGCTCGGTGGTCGACCGCCTGGTGGTCGAGCTGCGCCAGGCACGGATGATGCCGGCGACCGACCTCCTCGCCGTGTTCCCGGCGATGGCCGCCGATCTCGGCCGCGAGGCGGGCAAGGCGATCCGGTGGCAGGCGAGCGGCGGGGACCTCCTCATCGACCGGCAGATCGCGGAGCTGATCAAGGACCCGCTCCTCCATGTCGTCCGCAACGCCGTCGATCATGGCATCGAGCCGGCCGAGGAGCGGCAGCGCCTCGGCAAGCCGGCCGAGGGCACGGTCGCGGTGGCGATCGCCCCGGTCGACGGCGGCCGGGTGCGGATCGAGGTGTCGGACGACGGGCGGGGGATCGATGCGGCGGCCGTCCGCGCGGCGGCGGTGCGGAGCCGCCTGCACACGCGCGAGGCGATGGCGTCGTGGTCCGACGCCGAGGTGATGGACCTCGTCTTCCACCCGACCCTTTCGACGACGAGCATGATCAGCGCGGTCTCGGGCCGGGGCCTCGGCCTCGCGATCGTCCGCGAGCGGGCCGAGCGCCTCGGCGGCGACGCACGGGTCGTGCGCTCCGCGCCCGGCGCGGGAACCGCGATCGCCCTCGAGGTGCCGGCGGCGCTGGCCAATTTCCGCGGCATCGGCATGCGCGCCGGCGCCGCGACGATCGTCTGTCCGCTGGAGACCGTGGAACGGAGCATCGGTCTTCCCGCGCTGGACTGCGAGATGGCGCTGCGCCGGGGCGGGCTCCAGCTCGATGACGAGGTGATGCCGATCGGCGAACTCGCGGCGGTGCTCGGCCTGGCCCCGGCCCACGACGACGGGCGCGGCCCCGCGATGCGGAGCGGCGTCGTGCTCCGCCAGGGCGGCCGGCGCGGCGTGATCCTCGTCGATGCGCTGATCGGCGAGTGCGAGGTCGTGGTGAAGGAGCTGCGCCCGCCGCTGCTGCGCGTCCGCAACGTCATGGCGGCGGGGCTGATGGGCAGCGGCGAGCTCAGCCTGGTGCTCCGGGTCGGCGACGTGCTGGACGCCCTCGCGAGCCGCGCCGGCAAGGTGGCGCAGCCGGTCGAGCGCCGGCGGCGGCACGGCAAGGCGCGCCTCCTCGTCGTCGACGATTCGATCACCACGCGGGCGATGGAGGTCGGCCTCCTCGAGGCGGCGGGCTACGAGGTCCGGGCCGCGGCGGACGGCGCCGAGGCCTGGTCCATCCTCCAGGACGGCGAGTTCGACGCGGTGATCTCCGACGTCGACATGCCCAACATGGACGGCTTCGCGCTCACCGAGAAGATCCGCGCCGACCGCCGGCTCAGCGACCTGCCGATCGTGCTCGTGACGGCCCTCGAGCGGCGGGAGGACCACGACCGGGGAATTCGCCTCGGCGCCAACGCGTATATGTTGAAATCGGCTTTCGACCAGTCGATGCTGATCGATCTGGTGAGGCGGGTCCTATGAGCGATGCCGGCAAGGTCCGCGTGCTGCTGGTCGAGGACTCGGACAGCCAGCGCGAAGTGCTGCGCTGGGTGATCCGGCAGGGCGCCGGCCTCGACCTGGTCGGCGAGGCGACGAACGGCCGCGACGCGGTGGCGATGGTCCGCGCGCTCGGGCCCGACATCGTGCTCATGGATTGCCACATGCCGGTCATGGACGGCGTCGCGGCGACGCGCGAGATCATGCGCGAGTGCCCGGTGCCGATCGTCATCGTCAGCGCCAGCGCCGCCGCCTCCGACGTCCATCCCGGCCTCGATGCCCTGCGCGAGGGCGCCCTGGCGATCGTCCCGAAGCCCACCGATCCGGGCATGCCGGGGTTCGACGCGCAGGCCGAGGAGCTGCGGCTGTCGCTGCGGCTGATGTCGGAGGTGAAGGTCGTGCGGCGCACGCTGCGGCGGGCGGCGCGCGAGCCGGCGGTCCCTGCGGTCCCGAACCGGGCGGTCTCGCTCCTCGCCATCGGCGCCTCGACGGGGGGGCCTCCGGTGGTCATGGAGATCCTCCGGACCCTCGCCGGCAGCCTCACGGTCCCGGTGCTGATCGTCCAGCACATGGCGCCGGGCTTCAACGCGGGCTTCGCGAGCTGGCTCGCGCGGGGCAGCGGCGTCCCGGTCTCGATCGCCCTCGACCAGGAGACCGCGCGGCCCGGCCACGCCTATATCGCCCCGGACGATGCCCATCTCGGCATCGACCGGCGCGCCGTCCTCAGGCTCGACCCCGGCCCGCCCGAGGACGGATTCAGGCCCTCGATCTCGCATCTCTTCCGGACCGTCGCCGAGACCTTCGGCGGCCGGGCCATGGCCATCCTCCTCACCGGGATGGGCGAGGACGGCGCTCGCGGGCTCGCCGAGGTCGCCCGGGCGGGCGGGGTGACGGTCGCCCAGGACCGGGAGTCCTCGGTGGTGTTCGGGATGCCCGGCGCCGCGGTCCGGCTGGGCGCGGCGCGCCATGTCCTGCCGCCGGCGGCGATCGCCGCGCTCGCCAGGGAACAGATGCGCCAAAGGAGCGTGCAGGCATGAACCAGCTCGCCGCCAAGGTGCTCATCGCCGAGGACAGCCCGACCCAGGCTGCCCAGATCACGCAGTTCCTCCGCGACCTCGGCTATTCCGTCGACGCCGCCCGCAGCGGCACCGAGGCCTACGAGCTGGCGGTGAGCGATCCGCCGGACATCCTCATCAGCGACATCGTCATGCCGGGGATGAACGGCTACGAGCTCTGCCGCAAGCTCAAGAGCACGCCCGGCCTCGAGGAGACGCCGGTGATCCTCGTCACCTCGCTCTCGCAGCCGCAGGACGTGCTCGCCGGTCTCGAGGCGGGGGCCGACAACTTCATCATCAAGCCCTACGACGAGGACACCCTCGGGGCGCGCGTCAGCTACCTGCTGCAGAACCGGCGGCTCCGCCGGTCGGAGCGCAACGGCGATGCGATCGAGGTCGAGGTCGCGGGCGAGCGGCACAGCATCACCGCCCGCAAGCAGCAGATCCTCGACCTGCTGATCTCGACCTATGCGCAGGCGGTCCACCTGTTCAGCGCCCTCGACCAGGGGCGTCAGGAGCTCAGCCAGTCCTACGAGCTGCTCCAGGCCCTCTACGAGATGACCGACGGCCTCAACCGCTGCCGCACGCCTGCCGACGTCGCCCTCACCGCGGTCTCGCGGAGCCTCGGGCTGCCCGGCATGCGCGACGCCTGGATCTACCAGCGCGACGAGGACGGCCTCCGCCTCACCGCGGAGCGTCACGCCGGACGGGGCAGCAAGCCCGATCCGTTCCCGCCCGCCGAGACGGCGGACGTCGACGGGCTGACGGGCGCCGCGGCCGAGGCCGCCCCGGCGATCCGGCCGGTCGAACGCTACCCCGGCGCGGCGCCCTTCGGCCATCACGTCGCGCTGCGCCTCCTCGGCGAATCACGGGTAATCGGCTACCTGCACCTGATCGGCTCGGATGCGGCGACCGGCGGCGAGATGGAGATCCGCACCCTGTCGGGCATCGCCAACCAGATCTCGATCACCCTCGACCGGGCGATCCTCCATACCCGCCTCGAGAAGGAGGTGATGAAGCGCACCGAGCGCCTTCTCCAGGAATCGGAGGAGCGGCGGAAGGCGATGGAGACGATAACCGCCATCCTCAACGCCTCCCCCGTGGCGATCGTCGCCCTCGATTCCCAGCTCGACCTCAGCACCTGGAACGCCGCGGCGCGGGAGATCTTCGGGATCGCCGAGGATGCCGGCGCCCTCGGCCTCTCCTGGCGGGCGCTGTTCCGCGACGTGCCGCCGGCGCTGCGGGACGGCATGACCCAGATCCGCTCCGGCCGCGACCTGCCGGCGGTCGAGATCGAGGCGACGACCGCCGCCGGCAAGGCGCTTTCGCTCCACGTCGCCGGCGAGCCCCTCATCGACGCCGACGGCATGGTCCGCGGCGCGGTGCTCGCGATCGACAACATCAGCGAGCGCAAGCAGGTCCGGGAGCAGTTGCACCAGGCCCAGAAGATGGAGGCGGTCGGCAACCTCACCGGCGGCATCGCGCATGACTTCAACAACCTGCTCACCGCCATCATCGGCAATCTCGACATCGCCGTGTTCAAGGCGGCCGACCCGGAGATCCGGCCGCTCCTCGAGACCTCGCTCCGCGCCGCCCTGCGCGGCGCGGAACTGACCCGCAAGCTGCTGGCCTTCGCCCGCAAGCAGCCGCTCGAGCCGCGCGTCGTCGCCGTCAGCACCATGGTCGAGGAGCTGCGCGCCTTCCTCGAGGGGAGCCTCGGGTCGGGCGTCGTGCTGGCGCTGTCGGTCGACGCCGACGTGCCGGACGTGTTCGTCGATCCGGTGGGGCTCGAATCGGCGATCATGAACCTTGCGATCAATGCCCGCGACGCGATGCCGGACGGGGGCAGGCTGACCATCGCCGTGGCGCCGGTCGAGGCCGGGGAGGGCGCGCCCGGCGTCGCCTTCGCCGTGACCGATACCGGCACCGGCATCCCGCGCGAGCTCCGCGAGCGGATCTTCGAGCCGTTCTTCACGACCAAGGCCGCCGGCAAGGGGACCGGACTCGGCCTCGCCATGGTCTACGGCTTCGCCCGCCAGTCGGGCGGGTCGCTGGCGCTGGAGAGCGAGGTCGGGGTCGGCACGACCTTCCGCCTCCTCCTCCCCGCCCATGACGGGGCGGCGGTGGCGGCCGAACCGGCGCCCGCCGGCCCGCCGCCGCCGTTCACGTCGCGGTCGATCCTGGTGGTCGACGGCAATGCCGACGTGATGCGGACCATCCAGGGCGTATTGACCAGCATCGGGCATCGGGTCCACGGTGTGGCGAGCGCGGAGGCGGCTCTGGCGGCGCTGGAGGAAGGCAGGCGTTTCGACGTTCTCCTTTCGGACGTCGCGCTGGCGGATGGGATGGACTGCTGGGCGCTCGCCGACGCGTTCAGCGCGGCCGTGCCGGAGGGCCGGGTACTGCTGATGTCGGGACTGGCGGATCCGCAGACGGGCGCCCGCGCGGATTCGGCGTACGGCCTCCTCGCCAAGCCGTTCGGCGCGGAGTCGCTCGGCCGGGCGATCATGGCCCTGTTCGACCCGGCGACGGGGGCGTCGAAGCGCGGCGCGGGGGGATGAGGCCGGCCGGCCACGGGGCCGGTGGCGGAGGAGGCGCATGTCGGAACACCAGATCTTCATCCTCGACGACGAGGCGGACATCGGCGAGTTCGTCGCCAACGCGGCCCGGCTCAACGGCTTCGAGAGCGCCTATTTCTCCGATCCCGAGGCGTTCATGGCGGCGCTGTCGGCCTCGACCGGGGCCTGCGCGGCGATCGACCTCCAGATGCCGCAGCTCGACGGGATCGAGGTCCTGCGGCGGCTCTCGAACCTCAGGTTCGCCCGCCCCATCGTGATCATGAGCGGCATGGACCTGAAGGTCCTCGAATCCGCGCGGCACTTCGCCAAGGCGAACAACCTCTCGGTCAGCGACATCGCCGCCAAGCCGCTCCGGCTCGAGGAGCTGAGCCGCATCTTCGCACGGCTGAAGGTCCATGCGCGGCTGCCGCCGACCCGCTCGGAGATCCTCCAGGCGATGGCCGAGGGCGAGTTCTCCCTCCACCTCCAGCCCAAGGTGCTGCTCCAGGGGCGCCGCGACACCGCGCATCCCTTCGTGCCCATGGGCTTCGAGGGACTCGCGCGCTGGACCAGCCCGACCAAGGGACTGATCAACCCCGACGTCTTCATACCGCAGATCATGGACCAGGGCCTCGGCGCGCAGTTCTCGGACCACGTCTTCGACCTCGCGCTGGCTATCCTCGAGCAGTGGAAGCGGCAGGGGATCGAGGCGACCCTCGCCATCAACATGTCGGCCACCGACGTCGAGGACCTCTCGCTCGCCGACCGCCTGTGGAGCCGCTGCGCGGGCACCGGCGTCGACCATCGCCGCATCACCATCGAGATCACCGAGACCGACGCGATGCGCCATCCGGCGACGGCGCTGGACGTGCTGATGCGGCTGCGGCTGCGCGGGTTCCTCCTGTCGATCGACGATTTCGGGACCGGCTATTCCTCGCTCGTCCAGCTCCAGCGCCTGCCCTTCGGCGAGCTCAAGATCGACCGCTCGATCATCGCCGACTGCTCCTATTCGGAGCAGGCCCGGATCATCGTCAAGGCGATCATCGACCTCGCCCACAGCCTCGGCCTGCACGTCGTCGCCGAGGGCGTCGAGGACCTCGAGACGCTGGAGCTCCTCCGGAGCTGGTCCTGCGACCTCCTCCAGGGCTACGTCGTGTCGCGGCCGCTCCGCGCGGACCTTGCCGCCAAGTGGTGGCTCGACCGGCTCGAGCTCACCCACTGACCGGCGTTCGCCCCTCCGCCACGTTGCGGCCGCCGGCGACGGGCGTAGATTTTGCGGGCGCCCGGCACGGGGCCTTCGCCCATGCCTGAGGGAGGATCGTGGATGAGCAGCATCGCCGCCCCCGCTGCGGCGCCGCCCGCGGACGCCGCGCCGCCCGCCGGCATGGTGCGGGTTCCGGGGGGCACGTTCCTCATGGGCTCGGACAGCCACTATCCAGAGGAGGCGCCGGCGCACCGGGTGCGGGTCGACGGGTTCTGGATGGACGTCCACCCGGTCACCAATGCCGACTTCGCCCGCTTCGTCGACGAGACGGGCTACGTGACGCTCGCCGAGCGGCCGGCCGACCCGGCCGATTATCCCGGGGCCCTCCCGGACCAGCTCGCGCCGTCCTCGGTGATGTTCAAGAAGCCGCCGGGCCCGGTGGACATGAGCAACCACTACAACTGGTGGGTCTATGTGCGGGGCGCGGACTGGCGCCATCCCCGGGGACCGGCGAGCACCATACGCAAGCTGATGAACCACCCCGTGGTCCATGTCGCCCATGCCGATGTCGAGGCCTATGCGGCCTGGGCGGGCAAGGAGATCCCGACGGAGGCCGAGTGGGAATTCGCCGCGCGCGGCGGGCTCGAGGGCGCCGAGTTCGTGTGGGGCGACGAGCTGACCCCCGGCGGCGTGCACATGGCCAATACCTGGCAGGGCGACTTCCCCTTCCGGAACACCGCCGCCGACGGCTACGAATACACCTCCCCGGTCGGGGCCTACCCGGCCAACGGCTACGGCCTCCACGACATGGCGGGCAACGTGTGGCAGTGGACCGGCGACTGGTACCAGGAGCACGGCAGCATCGACAGCCCGTGCTGCACGGCCGAGAACCCGCGCGGCGCCAGCGCGGCGGCGAGCCTCGATCCGCGCGACGCGCAGAGCCGCATCCCGCGGAAGGTGACCAAGGGCGGATCGCATCTCTGCGCGCCGAGCTACTGCCGGCGCTACCGGCCGGCGGCGCGGATGGCCCAGCCCGTCGACACCTCCACCTCGCATCTCGGCTTCCGGCTGATCCTCCGGCGGGGAGAGGCATGACGCCCCGATGAAACCCCGCTTCGGCCCCGGCGCCGTCAAGTCCGTGCCGGATTCGTGATGGAGGAGGGGACGGACGGGGCAGTCGGGCGAGGCTGACGGATGACACGGAGCGCCGGGGCGACCGCGGCCGGCAGCGCGGATGAAGGACGCGTCGACCGCGACGCCTACGATGCGTTCATCTCCTACAGCCAGCGCGGCGACCGGGCGGTGGCGCGGGCCCTCCGGAACGTCATCCAGGCCATCGGCAAGCCCTGGTGGCGGGTCCGCAGCCTCGACGTCTTCCTCGACGCGACGAGCCTCTCGGCAGCGCCGGACCTGTGGGGCTCGATCGCGGAGAAGCTCGATCGCTCGCGCTACCTGATCCTCCTCGCCTCCCCCGAGGCGGCCGCCTCGCCCTGGGTCGAGAAGGAGATCGCCCATTTCATCGGCGCGGGTGGCGCGGCGCCGGAACGGCTGCTGATCGGGCTCACCGAGGGCGAGCTGGCGTGGGACGCCGCGGCCGGCGACTTCGCCTGGACGGCGTCGACGCCGCTGCCGCCCTGCCTCCGCGGGCGCTTCGCGCGGGAGCCGCTCTGGGTGGACCTCCGGCCCTTCCGCGCGGAACCGGCCCGGGCCACGGGGTCGGACCAGGCCTTCCTCCATGCCGCCCTCGACCTCGCGGCGACGATCAAGGGCGTCGGCAAGGCCGACCTCTATTCCGACGAGCTCCGCCAGCAGCGCCGGAACCTCCGGCTCGCCACGGGCGCGGCGGCCGTCGTCGCGCTGCTCGCCGTCCTTGCGGTCATCGGGGCGTGGATCGCGGTGGAGCGGACGGAGATGGCGCGGCGCCAGGAGCAGGAGGCCCTCGCCACCGGCTTCGAGCAGATCGGCGACTTCGCGTTCCTCTCGCCCGCCGGCCTCGACGCCTCCGACGCGCTCGACTCCTACCTGAAGAGCCTCGCTATCCGCCGCGCCCTTGCGGAGGCCTGGCCGGACGAGCTCCAGGTGCAGAAGGACCTTGCGGCGACCCTCGCCCGCATCAGCCGCGTCGCGGACGAGCCCGAGCCGTTCCTCCGCGAGGCCGTCGCCGTCCTGACGGCGCTGGCCGAGGCGGGCCGCCTCACCCCGGAGGAGGAGGGCGTGCTCGCGTCGTTCGCGGCGCGGCTCCGCTGAGCGGGCCCGGCGCGCCGCGAAGCCGCGGCCGGTGTCAGGCCGGGGCGGACAGCGTCACGCTCACCGCGCCGATTCCGCCGATCTCCGCCTCGATGCGGGAGCCGGCGAGCACGCTCACCGGCCCGGCCCGGGCGCCGGTGATGACGATCGTGCCGGCGGTCAACCCGCCGCAGGTCGCGGCGGCGTGCTGGACGAGCCAGGACAGCGCCTCGATCGCCGGGCTCGCCGGCAGTCCGCGGGTGCGCTCGGCCGCGGGCGGCCGTCGATCGCAAGGCGGATCGGCACCGTCTCGAAGGCGATGTCCCGCCAGTCGGCGGTCCCCTCGCCCCAGACCGCCGCCAGGCAGCTCTGGCCGTCGGCCAGCAGCATCACGGGATCGACGGCCTTCGGCTCGAAGTAGCGGGACCCCTGGATCTCGATGGCGGGATGGACGGACACGATCGCCGCCGAGACCTCGTCGCGCTCGTAGGGGGCATCCCGCGGCGGCAGGTCGCGTCCGATCCGGAAGGCGATCTCGACCTCGACGGCCATCGGCAGCGGCGAGGCGAACGTCGCCGGCGCGGGGAGGACGACACCGGCCGGGATGGCGGCGCCGTCGGTCCGGCCGGGCGCGATCTTCCAGGCGCCGACCCCGCCGCGCCGCCGGGCCGTCTCGTACTGGATGCGATAGGCGTCGGCGGCCGAGGAGGGGGCGCAGGCGCCGGCGAGCGCCGCCATCCGGGCCCCCGTCCGCCGGGCCAGGTCCAGTTCGTCCGCTGCGGCGGCGATGTCGGCGTCATCCATTCCCGTCGTCTCCCGTTTCTCAGGTGCGTCCGCCGCTGATGAGGATCGTGGCTCCGGTGACGTAGCCGGCGAGCCGCTCGGAGGCGAGATAGAGGAAGGCGCCGACGCAGTCCTCCGGCGCGCCGAGGCGGCCGAGCGGCACCTCGTGCCGGATCGCCTCGAGGGCCGCCGGCGCCATGGTGCCGTCGTGGAGCGGCGTGCGGATCATGCCCGGCGCCACCGTGTTGACCCGGATGCCGCGCGGGCCGAGCTCCCGGGCGAGGCCGGTCGTCAGCGTGTCGAGCGCCCCCTTGCTCGCGGCATAGAGGAGGGCGCCCTTGCCGCCTCCGGTCCGGGCGGCGCGCGATCCGGTATTGATGACGGCCGCACCGCCCGCCCGCGCGAGCTCGGGCGCCAGCACCCGGGTCAGCCCGATCACGGCGCGGAGGTTGAGGTCGAAGATGCGGTCGTAGAAGGCGTCGTCGCTCTCGGCGAGGCCGCGGCGCTCGACCAGGTCGCCGGCGTTGTTGACGAGGACGTCCAGGCCGCCGAGCGCGGCCACCGCGTCCCGCGCGACCCGGTCGCGTTCGCCCGGGTCGGCGAGGTCGCCGCCGACGAGGCGGGCGTCGCCGCCGTCGCGGAGGATCTCCTGCCGCAGCGCCTCGGCGCGCTCGCGGCCGCTCCTGTAGTGCAGCGCCACGCGCGCGCCGCAGCCCGCGAATCCGGCGGCGACGGCCGCGCCGATCCCCGAGCTTGCGCCGGTGACCAGCACGCGGCGCCCGGCGAGGTCGTCGAACCCGTAGCGGATCGTCATGCTGCGCTCTTCCCTCTAGGCATGGTGGCACGCGATCCAGTGCCCCGCGCCGAGGTCGCGCCACGCGGGAACCTCGGCGCGGCAGACGTCGGTCGCGATCGGACAGCGCGTGTGGAACCGGCAGCCCGGCGGCGGCGCCATGGGGCTCGGCACCTCGCCGGCGAGGATCTGCCGCTTCCGGGCGCGCTCGCGCACTGGGTCGGGCTCGGGCACGGCGGAGAGGAGCGCCCGCGTATAGGGATGCCGGGGGGCGGAGAAGAGTCGCTGCTTCGGCGCGAGCTCGGCGAGGCGCCCGAGAAACATGACCGCGACGCGCGTCGAGATGTGCCTGACCACGGCGAGGTCGTGGGCGATGAAGAGGAACGTCAGGCGATACCGTTCCTGGAGGTCCTGGAGGAGATTGATGATCTGGGCCTGGACCGAGACGTCGAGCGCGGAGATCGCCTCGTCGCAGACCACGAATTCGGGCGCGCAGGCGAGGGCGCGGGCGATCGCCACCCGCTGGCGCTGGCCGCCGGAGAGCTCGTGGGGAAAGCGCTTGGCGAACGGCGCGGCGAGCCCGACGTCGCCGAGCAGGCGCTCCACCTCGGCGCGAAGGGCAGGACCGGCGAGGCCGCGATGATGGGCCGCCGGCTCGCCGACGGCCTCCCCCACCGTCATCCGCGGATTGAGCGTCGAATAGGGGTCCTGGAAGATGACCTGGAGCCGCCGGCGGAGCGGGCGCATCTCCTTCTCGGCCAGCGTGCAGAGGTCGACGCCGTCGAAGAGGACGCTGCCCGCGGTGGGGCGGTAGAGCTGGAGGATCGCCATCCCGGCCGTCGACTTGCCGCAGCCGGATTCGCCGACGAGGCTGAGGGTCTCGCCGCGGATCACCTCGAGGCTGAAGTCGTCGAGGGCATGGACGGTCGCGTGCCTGGTGCCGAAGGCGCCCAGCCGGACATGGTAGTGCTTCTGGAGGCCGGAGATGCGGAGGCAGGGCGCGGACTCGATCGCCGTCGCCGTCGCTGGCGGCAGGGTGGTCATGTCGTTCATGCTCCGCTTCCCGTCACCCAGCAGGCGACGCGGTGGCTGGCGCCGGGCGCGACCGGCATCAGCGGCGGCACCGCGGTCTCGCACCGCGCCTCGCGGAGGGCGCAGCGCGGCGCGAACGGACAGCCCGGCGGCCGCCGGCCGGGATCGGGCGGCGACCCCGCGATCGAGGGCAGGCGCGCGGCCCCGGTCTCCTCGAGCGTGGGCAGCGAGCGCAGCAGCGCTCCCGTATAGGGATGGGTGGGGCGCTCGTAGAGGTCGTCGACCCCCGCCTCTTCGACGACGATGCCGGCGTAGAGGACGATGATCCGGTCGGCGAGGCCGGCGATCAGCGCGAGGTCGTGGGTGATCCAGACGATCGACATGCCCATCTCGGCGCGGAGATCGCGGATCACGTCGACGATCTGGGCCTGGATGGTCACGTCGAGCGCCGTGGTCGGCTCGTCGGCGATGAGGAGCGGCGGGTGGCACGAGATGCCCATCGCGATCATCACCCGCTGCCGCATGCCGCCCGAGAGCTCGTGCGGGTAGCTGGCGAGCCGCTCCCGCGCCCCCGGGATGCCGACGACGGCGAGCAGCTCGCCGGCGGTGCGCCACGCCGCGGCGCGGCTCATGCCGCGATGCTGGCGGAGGCCCTCGGCGAGCTGGTCGCCGATCCGCATCACCGGATTGAACGAGGTCATCGGGTCCTGGAAGACCATCCCGACCCGGCCGCCCCGCACCGCCCGCAGCTCCTTTCCGGACAGCGCGAGGAGGTCGCGTCCGTCCATCTCGGCCGTGCCGCCGGCGACGCGCGCGCCCGGCGGCAGGAGGCCGAGCAGCGACATCATGGTCATCGACTTGCCGCAGCCGGACTCGCCCACGACGCCGAGGACCTCGCCGGTGCGCACCGCGAACGTCACGTTGTCGACGACGCGGGCCGGGCCGGACCGCGTGGCGACCTCGACCGCGAGGTCGCGGACCTCGAGCAGCGCGCCGCTCATCGGTGCTTCTGCCGCGGGTTGAGGGCGTCGTTGAGCCCGTCGCCGAGGAAGGAGAAGGCGATCGTGGCGAGCCCGAGGACGATCGCCGGGGCGGCGAGGAGATGGGGGGCGTTGCGCCAGACGCGGAGGCCGTCCGAGATCATGTTGCCCCAGGAGGGCGTCGGCAGCGTCACGCCGATGCCGAGGAACGAGAACGCCGATTCGAGCACCATCGCGGCGCCGAGGCCGGCGCTGACGGCGACGATGACCGGGCCGATCGCATTGAGCACGATGTAGCGGCGCACGATGGTGCGTGCGGGGAGGCCGAGGGCGCGCGCCGCGGTGACGTAGTTGCGGTTGCGGATCGAGAGGATCTGGCCGCGCACGAGGCGCGCATAGGGCGGCCAGAGGATGAGCGTCATGGCGCCGAAGACGAGGACGAAGTCGAGCCACATCGTGTCGCGGAAGATCGGGTTCTTGGTGGCGAGGAAGAGCTCGTCGAGCCAGCGCTGCAGCGGCGGCTTCAGCGAGGTGTTGATGACGATGACGAGGAGGAGGCTCGGCACCGACATGGTCACGTCGGTGAGCCACATGATGAAGGCGTCGAGCCGGCCGCCGACATAGCCGGCGATCGCGCCGAGGACGATGCCGATGGCAAGCGAGATCCCGGTGACGACGACCGCGACGATGAGCGCGGTGCGGGCGCCGTAGATCACGCGGGACAGCACGTCGCGGCCGAGCTGGTCGGTGCCCATCCAGTGGACCAGCGAGGGCGGCGCGCTCCGCATCGTCACGTCCTGCGAGAGGAAGTCGTAGGGCGAGATCCACGGCCCGGCGACGGCGACGACGACGAGAAGGACGATGTAGCAGAGGCCGACGACCGCGAGGCGGTTCGCCCTGAGCCGCCGCCAGGCATCCCGGACGAGGCTGACGTCCTCTTCGACGACGGCGGTCATCGATCGCTCCGCGCCGCGTGGGCGCGCGGGTCGAGGAGGGGATAGGCCAGGTCGACGACGAGGTTCGACAGCATCACCAGCGCCGCGCCGATGAGCGTCACGGCGAGGATCACCGGGTAGTCGTTGTCGACGGTGGACTGGACGGCGAGCCGGCCGAGGCCGGGCAGGCCGAACACGAGCTCGACGAAGATCGCGCCGTTGACCAGCGAGATCATGATGATGCCGAGCTGGGTGACGACCGGCGTCAGCACCGGCCGCATCATGTGCCGGAGCACGACGATGCGCTCGGGAAGGCCTTTGGCGCGGGCGGTCCGTATGAAGTCGTCGTTCATGACCTCGATCACCGCGGCGCGGGTCTGGCGGACGATGATCGAGACCGGCGCCATGCAGAGCACGAGGAGCGGCAGGATCACGCGGACGTCGAAGATCCCGCCCCAGCCGTAGGGAATGCTTCCGGGCGGCAGCAGCAGGATGAGCGACACCATGAGGATGGGCCCGACGACGTAGGGCGGTATCGCGCCGACGGCGAGGGCGGCGCCGAGCGTGATGTAGTCGAGCTTGCCGTTCTGGTTGAGCGCCGCGATCACGCCGAGCGGTATCGCGATGAGGGTCGTCAGGATGATCGTGGCGAGCCCGAGCTGCCCCGAGACCGGCGCTGCGGCCGCGATGGTCCGCCAGACCGGCTGTCCCGTGATCAGCGAGTTGCCCCAGTCGCCCTGGAGGAGATTGCCGACGTAGCTCGCGAACTGCGCGATGAAGGGCCGGTCGAGGCCGGCGGCCTCGCGCACGGCCTCGATGCGGGCCTCGTTATAGGCGACGTCGCCCGGCGCCTTGAGGAAGATGAGCTTGATCGGGTCCCCGGCGCCGTAGAAGGCGAGGGCATAGACCACGAAGAGGATGAGCAGGAGCGAGGGAATCCAGACGAGGACCCTCCGGGCAACGAAAAGGAGCATCTGCTTCCCTGGTCGGTGGATACTGTCCCGGTGTCCCCGCGCACAGTCTCGAACGCCGGGGGTGCCGTCTCCGCTCGGGAAACGGCACCCCTCGAGGCTATCAGCCGCCGACGGTGATCTTCCAGGGCTCGGACACGTTGAGGTCCAGGCTCCGGCCGAAGTTGTGGACGCGCGGCATGGCGCTCTTCGGCACGACCTCGTGGTACCAGGGGATGAACACGTAGTCGTTCCGGAAGAGGCGCTGGGCCTCGCGGGCGAGCTCGTCGCGGCGCGGATCCGAGGGCGGCAGCATCGACGCCTCCTCGAGGAGGGCATCCACCTTCTCGTTCCTGTAGCCGCCCATCTTGTTCTGGGCGTTCGACGACTGGGAGTGGATCGAGGCCATCAGGTAGACCACCGCATCCGGCACCCGCGTCGCCACGTCGTCGCGGAAGATCTGGACGTTGCCCTGGTCCGGCCCCGAATAGGCATCGATCTGCGGCTTCATCTGGACGCTGTCGATGCCGAGGTTCTGCCGCCACTGCTCGGCGATGTACTGCGCCGCGGCCTCGAACTCGGGCGCCGAGATGCCGACCATCATCAGGCTCGGCAGGTTCTCCGGTGCCCCGTAGCTGGATTCGGCGAGGAGCTGGCGCGCCCGCTCGGGATCGAACGGATAGGGCTCGAAGTCCGGATCGACGCCGGAGACCGCGTTCAGCACCTGCTCGGCCTTCTTGCTGGGGCCGTCGCCGATGGTGACGGTCTTCAGCCCCTCCCGGTCGATGGCGAGGATGAGCGCCTCGCGGACCTTGGGATCGTCGGTCGGGGCCGTCCTGGTGCTCAGCCAGAAATGCTGGCCCTTGGGGATCTCGGGGCCGCTCGCGAATTCCTCGCCGAGCTGCTCGATGAGGTTCGGCACGCGGAGCTCGGTATGGGCGTCGAACTCGCCCTTCTGCAGCGCCGCGACGGCCACCACGGTGTCCTCGATCGGCATCAGCTCGACCCGCGTCAGGGCCGGCGCCGGCCCGAAGAACAGCGGATTGGGCTCGTATTCGACCTGGCCGGTCGTCATGTCGACGAGGGTCGGGCGGAAGGGCCCGCTGACCACCAGCCCGTTGGCGGGCTGCCACCATTCCTCCTTGGCGTCGCCGTTCTCGTCGACGACGTCCTCGACCTTGACGATCGGGGCGAGCTGGTTGGCGATCTTGAGGTCGAAGATCGGATCGGGGCCCTCGAGGGTCACCTCGATCTGCTTGTCGTTCACGATGCGGACCCCGGAGAGCTCGCGGGCGCCGCCGGTATGGACGTCGCTGAAGCCGGCCACCGAAGAGAGCACCAGGTCGATCCGCTGGTTGCGCGTCGAGGGCCGGGCGTTGAGTTCCCACGACCCCTTGACGTGGGCGGCGGTGATCGGCGTCCCGTCGGAGAAGACGGCATCGGGATGGATGTCGAAGGTCCAGACGGTCCAGTCCTCGTTGGGCTGCCACGACGTGAACAGGTACGGGTGGATGTTGCCCTCGGGGTCGAAATACATCGGCGACGCCCAGATCAGCGACTGCCAGTTGTAGTGGCTTCCCCCGCCCCGGAGCGGCGACCAGTCCGGGTTCAGGGTGAGGTGCACGATCTTGAGAACGCCCTCCTCCGCGAGGGCCTGCTGCCAGCCCAGCGGCAGGGCGGCGCCGGCGACGGCGGCCGCGAGTTTCACGAACGAGCGCCGGCTCAATCCCCGGCCGGAATCTTCTTGCGCCATGGGTTCCCTCCCTTTTCCTGGCGGCGGTACCATCCGTTACAGGATGCAAAGTTGTCAACACAATTCACCGGATTTTTGTGAAGTTGCGCAGAGCTTTAACGGGAGGAGGGTGAATTGGCTTATATAAATCAATCATATGACTGCGATTTCCCCTCGTCCGAGGTCGCCTGTTGACAAATCTTATTGTTGTCTGCCTATTTGTCGCCTGAATCCAAGGAGGCGAAATGACGACGTTGAAGCAGCGGTTCGCCGCGCGGGACAATCTGGTCGGGTGCTTCATGACCATGCCCTCTCCCGCGCTCGTGGAGGTCGCCGGATTCGCGGGCTTCGACTTCGTCGTGCTGGATGCCGAGCATGGCGTGGCCGGCGTCGAGACCCTCGAGCATCTCATGCGGGCCGCGGCGTCGGCATCGGTCCCGGCGCTGGTCCGAACCGTCGGCGACAGCCCCGGCGAGGTGTTGCGCGTCCTCGATGCCGGGGCCAGCGGCTTACTAGTACCGCATGTTGTAAACGGAGAGCAGGCGTCCCGCATCACGCGCGGCGCGTATTATCCGCCGCTGGGGGTGCGGGGATTCTCGGGCGCCACCCGGGCCGGCCGGCACGGCTTCCTGCCGATGCTCGAGCATGTGCGGCGCGCCAATGACGAAGTCGTGGTCATCGCCCAGGTGGAGGACGTCGAGGCGCTCGACCACGTCGCCGGGATCGCCGAGACGCCCGGGGTCGACGGCATTTTCCTCGGCCCCGGCGACCTGTCGATGTCGCTCGGCCACCCGGGCGAGCTCAGCCATCCCGACGTCCTGGCCGCGGCGCGCAACGTCGCCGAGGCGTGCCGGGCCGCGGGGATCTCCGCCGCCACCTTCGCGCGCGATGCCGCCGAGGTCCGCTCGACGCGGGACAACGGCTTCCCGGTGTCGATCATGTCTTCGGTCACCGTCATTTCGTCGGCGTTCCGGAGCCTGACGGCGTCCGTGAGGGCCCTGGAAGAAGGGGCATAGGAAAAGCGGCCGGAGGGCCGGCCGGGCAGCTTTGACGGCTGGCCCCGGCTCTCCTAACCTGCAACCTCCGATGCTCAACGAGGCACGCAAGGGGCGCGCGCCGGGCGCAGACGACACCGGGAGCGGACTGTTGGCGACGACGCACGCCGATGCCACCGAGGCACTATCGCCGGTCGACCATGCCGGTCACGAGGACCCGCATCCGCGTCGCCTGACGCTGGCCGATTCGGTCTATCTCACGATCCTCCGCCGCATCGCCCTCGGGGCGCTCGCCCCGGGTGACAAGCTGCCCAGCGAGCAGGTGCTCTGCGAGGAATTCGAGGTCTCGCGGCCGGTGCTCCGGCGGGCGCTCGACCGGCTGCGGGAGGACGGCGTGATCTTCTCGCGCCGCGGCTCGGGCAGCTACGTGGCCTCGTGGAGGGCCGGCGGCGCTCCCGGATTCGCGCCGATACAGACGATCGCCGACCTCCAGTGCAGCTACGAGTTCCGCCTTGCGGTCGAGCCCGAGGCGGCAAGCCTCGCCGCGCTGCGCCACGACCGCGCGTCGATCGAGCGTCTCGAGCTGGCCTATGCGGCGCTCGATCACGCGATCACCACGCGCCAGAAATATTCGGACGCCGACTACGATTTCCACCTTGCCGTCTGCGAGGCCAGCAACAACCACTACTATGCCTCGACCATGGCGGCGTTGAGCGGACATATCTCGCTCGGCATGCGGATCATCGGCCGTGACATCGCCGGCGAGCCCGCGATCGTCCGCGGGCAGCACCGGGCGATCCTCGATGCGATCCGGAGCCGCGATCCGCAGGCCGCCCGCGCCGCGATGGAGACCCACGTCAACTTCTCGCGCAACCGGCTGTTCGACGGCCGCTCGCTCGACCTGTCGCTGCGCGCGGGCGACCTCGAGCGCTGGCGCAACACCGCCATCGACGGCTGAGCGGGACCGCACGGCCCGCGCCGCATGCGATCCGCGCCCCTGCGCGAGGGACGACCCGAGGAGCAGCGCATGGCGCTCGCCCTCCAGTGGTTTCGATCCGCGCCCCTGCGCGAGGGACGACGAGCCAGCCCGGCCGCGACGTCGCGACCTGCGCGTTTCGATCCGCGCCCCTGCGCGAGGGACGACGAGCCAGCCCGGCCGCGACGTCGCGACCTGCGCGTTTCGATCCGCGCCCCTGCGCGAGGGACGACGACAGGTCGGCACCGGGACGCGCTGCCGACAGGTTTCGATCCGCGCCCCTGCGCGAGGGACGACGCGACAACCCCGATGTCGTGGCGGACATTCTCGAAGTTTCGATCCGTGCCCCTGCGCGAGGGACGACGCGGTCGCGCAGCTCGTCGCGCTCGGCGTGAAGGAGTTTCGATCCGCGCCCCTGCGCGAGGGACGACCTGTACGCCGCGACCCTCAATGACCTCCCCGTGAGTTTCGATCCGCGCCCCTGCGCGAGGGACGACCCCCCGAAACGGCCGCTGATATCCCAGCGGGGGCCGTTTCGATCCGCGCCCCTGCGCGAGGGACGACCGTTGCAGGAGGCGCTGAACGCCTCGGACGACATGTTTCGATCCGCGCCCCTGCGCGAGGGACGACGCCGGCAAACTTGGCATCCTCGACCCTATCGGGGGGTTTCGATCCGCGCCCCTGCGCGAGGGACGACACAAACATGCCCGGCGCCTATGAAAGCCGCGTGTGGTTTCGATCCGCGCCCCTGCGCGAGGGACGACCCGAGATGATCGATCAGGGCGTGGCGATACTCGAGTTTCGATCCGCGCCCCTGCGCGAGGGACGACGCTGGCCATGCCTAGCAGTGGTTGTCGGTGCCGGTTTCGATCCGCGCCCCTGCGCGAGGGACGACCTTTGCCGTCGCCGGCAACGTCGTGATCGAGCGGTTTCGATCCGCGCCCCTGCGCGAGGGACGACACCCCCGCCTCATCGTCCCAGCAGGCGTAGATGTGTTTCGATCCGCGCCCCTGCGCGAGGGACGACGTCGGGCCTCCGGTCAGTCGTCGAGGTTGTTGATGTTTCGATCCGCGCCCCTGCGCGAGGGACGACGAATGCCTGTATCGCGAGGATGAGCAGGCGCGGATAGCGGTTTCGATCCGCGCCCCTGCGCGAGGGACGACGGCCCGACACTTAACGCGATATCCGGGCTTGGCAAATGCCGGCGGAGGCGCGCATTGGCGCGAAAGGATCGGGAGGACGGCCGCTCCTCCCGCGTCCAGGACCAGAATTCTTCACGATTTCAAAGAACTGACGCCAGTGCGAACCCGCCGGGCCTTGCCGGCACGCTTCAGGTTCGCGCTGGTGTCGCCACGATATCTGCATTCCGAGAGCGACGTGCTCACACGATCAGCGTACCGCCAAGGTCGGTCGCAGGCTTTGCTCCCACATGCTCCACCTTCCGTTGCCAGTTCGACCCGAGATAGTAATAGCGCAAGCTGTCCAGCTCCGGATCGATCAGGGCTTCGAGCCGCGCCTTCAATCTGGTCCACTGCGCCGGGTCGACCTCGATCTCGAACACCGAGTATTGCACGCGCTGGCCGAAATCACGGCAGGTCCTGGCTACCGCGCGCAAGCGCGCCGCGCCCTTCTTTTGCGTGGTGGCGACATCGTAGGTGACGAGCACGAGCATGGCGCCTACTTCCAGAACCAGGGCGGATAGGCGTCGAGATCGCCGCGCAGGTGGCGCGCGAGCATCTGGGCCTGCAAGAAGGGCACGAGCCCGAGTGGGGCCTTCTCCTCGAGGAAGGGATGCCTTCGCTCCTCCTTCTTGCGCTCCTGCCACGCGGCGAGCACGGTCCTCCGCGCCTCGTCCCGCAGCAGCACTGCACCCCCCTCGCGCGTCTCGAAGTCCGCGGCGCGGAGCTGGCGCCGGTTGACGAGCGACAGCGCCAGCCTGTCGGCGAGCGCCGGACGCAGCTCCTCCATCAGATCCAGCGCCAGGCTCGGCCGGCCCGGCCGGTCGCGATGCAGGAAGCCGACGGAAGGATCGAGCCCAACGCTCTCGCAGGCGCTGCGGCAGTCATGCGTGAGAAGCGTGTAGAGGAAGGAGAGCAGCGCGTTGAGCGGATCGAGCGGCGGCCGGCGCGAGCGTCCCCGCCAGCGCATCTCCGGATCCGGCGCCCGAACCAGGTGGTCGAAGACGGAAAAATAGAGGTTGGCCGCTTCCCCTTCCGAGCCGCGCAGCCGGTCCAGGCCGTCGTCGGCCAGCTCCACGCGGCGTAGGATGCGGGCCAGGCGATCCACGACGGACAAGACCGCCACGCGCGCGTCGTCGTCGAAGTCGTCGCCATGGTCGCGCAGGCTCCGCATCAGCACCGAGCGCTGGTTGGCCACCTTGCCGAGAACGATCGAGCGGACGATTTCGTCCGGCGCATCGGAGGCCCGATACTGCGCTCGCCGGAGGAGGACGTTGCCGGTCGCCGGCCCTTCCACGCGTGCCTGAAAGCGACCGTTGCGGTCAAGGAGCGCGATGGATATGCCGGCGCCGGCACAGGCGGCCATCAGCGCCGGCGAGACGTAGATCGGCCCGAAGGCCACCACCGAGGCCAGCATGTGCAGGGGCACGCGGGTCCGCTCGGCGCCATCGACCTCGGCGACGATGTTCTCCCCGTCCTTGCGGAGCGACGCGCCCTCGGTGGTGACATAGACGGTGTTGAGAAGCTTCTTCATGGCTCCGGCGTCTCCGCGACGAGGCGGGAGACCATGCGCGCCCGCCACGTCCTGACCGGCCGCGTGACGGCATCCGGGCGGCAGATCTCGTTGAGGGAGCAGGCCCGGCAGCGCTGCCGGTGGGGCGTCGGCGGCGGCGTGACGCCGGCGGCAAACACCGTGGCGAAAGCCAGGGCCGTGTCCTCGGTGAGCCGGCGCAGATCGGCATCGAAGGGCACGACGAGGCGGCGTTTCGTCTCGGCATAGAACAGCGCACCCTCCGGCACCGCGAGGCCGGTCATCTCCTCGAGGCACAGGCCTTGCGCGCAGAGCTGGACCTCGTCGGCGCTGTGCAGCTTGGGCCTGCCGCGCTTGTATTCGATCGGATAGGGCACCTCGACGCCGTCGGCGCGCCGGTGGAACTCGACGAGGTCGGCCACGCCGGCGATGCCGAGTCGCTTGCAGGCGACCGGCAGCGCCATGACGCGACGCAGGCCTCGCGCCTTGCGCGAGCCGCCCTTGTCGGCGACGGCATGGAGCACATGGCCCTCGGCGGTGAGGCGGTTGTCCGCCCACGCGCGCTCGACATGGATGAGCGCCGCCTGCCGCAGGCAGTAGACCGCATGCTGGAGCGCGGAGAGCGGGAGGGGGTCGGGCTCCTGCGCGCCCACGTCACGCTCCGGCAAAACGTCGGGCCAGCAGTTCTGCCGGCCCGACGATCCATGCCCAACCCCATTGTGGAACCGGTTGCGCAGAGGGTTTCGATCCGCGCCCCCGCGTGAGGGGCGACCTGGTCGCATCCGGCCGCGCCGGGATGCGGCCTCTGTCTCGCGCAAACCTCGGGGACGATGCAAGCCATGCCCCGCAAGAGACGACGACCCTAAAGCCAGCGACCCTCGAGGATCGGGGCGTCGGGCCTGATCTTCCGTAGCACGAGAATCCCCTCGTACGCCGACTGATACGCCGCGTCCCGGGTCGCATGCACTCGGGAGTAGCAGAGCGTCGCGTCATCGACGCGGAGGCGCCAGAGGTAGGCGCGCTCGTCCAGCTTGAGTATCTCGAACACTTGCAAGATGCCCTCGACAAGACGCGCCGTCGAAGCTCCGCGCGATTGTTTCGGCCTCCGGATCCGGATAGCATGGTCGGTGCTAGCGACTTTACTAGCCGGGCTTCAAACCCGCCCGGGGCCGAGCGCATTCCCGTGCGCTCGGCCTCGAATTCGGAAGCCTGCCACATTGCCGGTACCCTGTCGACATATTTCCCTCTCCGTAAACAGTTACACAAAGCACCCTACACAGCCTCGAGGATCTCGACGCCCGCCGGCAGGTTCTCGCGGTCGACGGTGACGATATAGTCGGAGTAGGCGCGGGCCGGCGCGTAGTTGCTCATCCGCCGGTCGATCTCGCGGAACTCGCCGTCGATGTTGCGGCCCACCCTGACGCGCTCGAACAGCGCATGGGCCGGCGCATTGCCGAGCGCGTTGTCGTGCCTGAAGAGGATCAGCTTCCGGGTCGCCATCTCGCCGCGCGCGGCCGAACGGTCGTGCTCGAACATGTTGGACAGCGCCTCGACCAGCAGGTCGAGGTCAGTCTCCGAGAAGCCGGTCCGCTCCGCGAGCTTGGCCGACACGAAGCCGTGCGCCCGGTAGAGGCCATAGGGCACGATGTACTTGCGGCCCATCGTGCGGTTGTCGGTCCGCTCATTGCTGCCTTCGTCTCCTTCTGCGCGCTGCTTCTTCTCGGCCGGGGTGGTCGCCGCCATGCGGGTGATCGAAATCTCCTGCGGCACGATCGGCTCGGCCGAGCTGGCGAAAGTCACCTGCACCGGGCCGCGTACCTGCCCGGCATTGATGCCGGTCGACATCACGGCGCCGAAGGTTCGGACATCGAAGAAGTTGCGGCACATGAAGTCGCGGATCGCCACCGCCTCCGCGTCGTCCTTCGGATTGAGCTTCGCGTCCTTGTCGACCTTGGGGTCGTCGGGGCGGAGGGCCTTGTAGGCCTTGCGGTGCTGATCGTTGAGGATCGCCGCCTCCTCGACATAGATGTGATGCCCGTCCTGGCCGGCGCGGGACATCTCAACATAGTTGCGGACCTTCCGCTTGAGACTCACGTCCGAGACGAGGCCGTGATTGGTCTCGGGATCGAGCCGGGGCAGATTGCCGGCGTCGGGGTCGCCGTTCGGGTTGCCGTTGGCGACATCGAACAGGAGAACGAAGTCGTAGCGGTTGGCGAGCGTCGTCATTATGCGGCCTCCTCCGTGCCTGTCGTGTCGCGCTTGCGGAAGAACTCGCCGCGCTGGTGGTAGTAACCGAGCCCGAACAGCGCCTGCTCGGCGGCGTTGAGCGAAGCCGGGAAGGGATCGTCGCCCGGCGACATCGCGTCCATGATGCCTGCGATCGCCTTCTCCAGATTGACGCGCTGACCGGGACGCTCCTTGCCGACCTTGGCGAGGTGGTTCGCCGACCCGCGATCGAGCAGGGCGAAGATGCTGGCCGGCGTGGCCGAGGCCGATCCGTAGAACTTGTCCTTGATGGTGGCGTTGACGTTGCGGCCGAGCGCGGCGGTCTGCGCCTGCTCGTAGACGGCGAAAAGCCGACCGAGCAGGTAGCCCTTGCTCTTCCTGTACTTGACGTCGAGCGACACGGGCACCTCCCTCTTGTGATTGCGGACCAGGACGGCTCTCAGGATGCCGGCGCGAAGCGCATTGATCTCGCCGTCGGCCCGGATGCGCGACAGCGCCGTCGCGAGCAGCGTCAGGGGATAGCGGGTGCCTGACAGGATCGCGCGCATCCACTCGCCCGCGAGATTGGGCGGCACGTTCTCGGTCTTGCCCAGCACCGCCGTTTCCCGCAGGTAGCGCCAGAGCGGCGGATAGGGCTCGCGCCACGGCGGCTCGATGCGCATGTCGTCGACGAAACGCCGGTAGTTGCGCGCCAGCACGCCGAAATCGTCCTCGAAGTGAAAGCGGATCGAGATCCGCGCGGCGTTGGGGGCAAGGCCGAGGACATGGAAGCGGACGCCCTCGGCGACGTGCCAATCGGGATCTTCGAGCGGTTCGCCCTTGCGCAGCCGTTCGAGCAGGATCGCGATCCTCTTCGTCTCCTCCGAGTCCGCCGCAGCGTCGCTCTCGTCGGCGAACATCGCGAAGAACGAGCCCTCGGCAAGTGCGGCCACCTTGTCCGAGGCATCGGCCCAGAACACGGTCGAAGCGTCGCCGATCTGGATGCGATGACCGCTGTCGCGCTCGAGGAAGCGGTTGAGTGCCGTCGTGTAGGCGAAGGCAGCGGCTTCCGACACTGGAGCGTTGTCGCCCTGCTCGTGGCCGTAGGACTTGAACGCGTCGAGATTGAAAGAGACGATCGAGCCGCCCGCCGTCTGCCCGCCCCAGACGCCCTTGATCGACGGATGGAGCCGCGCGACAGGCCCGGGATCGCCCGTCACCAGGCAAATCTGCTCGGCGCCGGCGGCTGCCCCGGACACGCGCGCCCGGAGCGTCCTCGCCGCCGGCCGGTCGTGGAGCCAAAGGCTGTCGCGGCGGTCGGACTCCAGAACGAACGCGACGTTCTGATCCTTGAGGTCGTCGGGCCATAGCGGCGCCACGAACTGGTCCGGCGTCCATTGGCGGAGAAAGGACAGCAGCGCCTTCAGCCCCGGATCGTCGGTGCCGGCCAGCTCCTTTTCGTGGCGGTCCTTGAAGGCGGCGTGCTCTTCCGCGGTGCGCCTGCCTTCTCCGGCCGTAACGCCCAGCACGTAGGACGTCTTGTCCCAGAGGAAGTTCGGCGCGATGCCGGCGGTGCGCTTGACGGGCTGCGGCACTGGCATCGGGCGAGCCTTGCGCTTCCTGCCCTCGCCATCCAGCCAAGGCGTCACGCTTGCGACCGAGCCATCCGCGTTCAGGCCAACGATCACGCCGATGTTCTGGCTCGAGTATCCGAACGGCGGCTTCTCCGGTAGGCGTCCATAAGCATCGACGAGCGAAGCGAGGATGCTCATGTGCGGATCTCCGGCGAGCCGGGCTGCGGCACCGTCATCACGCCGTCCTCGATCACGGCGCGGAAGAACATGGACGGCTTGCCCTTCTGTTGATGATCGATATCCCACAGCATGAAGCCGAGGTCGCGCGGCTCGCCGAAGCCGAGGTCGCGGGTCTTCTCCCGTGCTTCGGGCACCTGCGCACCGGGCTCGATCAGCTCAAACGAGGCTGCGAACTCGCGCGTGCCGAGGCAGGGCTGGTGGAAGCACTGGCCGCGGCGGGCACGGCGGTTGAACGTATCGAGGTGCTTGCCCTCGTTGTCGTCCGCATCGGCCTTCGCGGTCAGTTCGAAATGGGCGACGATGACGTAGGCCGGCTCGACCAGCACGGTGGAGGCGCGCTGCTGGCGGTCCTCGTCGACGAAGAGCTGCAACCCTTCGAGGTCGCCGCGCTTCATCGCGCTTTTGATCTTGCCGACGGGCGCCTTGCCGCCGACTTCGTTCCGCCGGATCGACTGGAAGCGCGGCGTCTCCAGTACATGGATCGCGTCGATCACCCAGCGGATCGCCGGCTTCCAGTGGATCGCCTCGAGGATGCCGCGCGCCGCCGAGGGGGTCATCACGTCGTAGGAGACGCGCTCCACTTTCATCTCGGGCCGGGTGAAACAGGCATGGTCGCCCCAGACCTTCAGTCGGATGCCGTAAGCCACGTTTCCCCCAATCCTGACACGGTCTTGTTCTCCGGCCGGAATCCGGGCCGTCGGTTGTAGCCAATCATCGGATCATTTGCGCCGAGCAGCAGAATGAACTCCCTCTCCTTCCTCCGGACTTCGGAATCGCTGGCGGCTTCCGACTCCCAGAGAATTTCGCGAAGCACCGACATGCTCCTGCGTTGTTCGCGATCCGGGAAGTCCGCTTCGATCGCGGGCTCGTGGGGACTGCCGAAATAGGAGATCGAGTCGGTCAGGTCGCCACCGACGTAGATCTTCCCGTTCGGCCAAGTCACCTTGTAGATGACCTTCATGGCTCCCCCCTTGCGCCGATCATCGATTATGACGCGCTACAGACAGCGGCCAGCCGGCACGATCACACGATCGAGTCTTCCACAGCCAGATATTCCGGCGCCTCCCACAGCAAGCCGACCTTCTCGTCGTAAAGACTATCCTTCCGGAGCACGGCAAACTGATCTCCGCGGAGGTCCGGCCGCTCGAATGCGACGTGCCCATTGCGAATCAGCAGCGCCCGCGCCAGCGGAGGGACTTGCACAACATAAGCCTGCAACCCTCTCGCGATTCGGCCAGACGAAATCTGTTCGACCGAGAGTTCTTTCACCGCTTTCTTGGCCGCATCGTCAAAAGCAACGATGACCGGCTCCATCGTGCTCTCGATCATCCGGAACGTTTCAGCCACGCTCCGGAATGCGAAGTCGGTTCCCTCGCGGCCGACCTTGAACGCGGCGAAGATCTTCTTCTGATCGAGCCTCTCGCCGGCGCGCCAGTAGACCTCGCCGAAATAGTCCTCGATCGCCGCCAGCGACTGCAGGTCCTTGTGGTTGCGGGCCATGCGGCCCATGTCGCCGATCAGATCCACGATCTCGTGGGGAGGCTTGTAGTCGGGCGTCGAGAATACGGTGACGATGCTCTCTTGCGGTGGATTCCTGCCTTCCCGATTGCACCTCCCGGCAGCTTGTATGATGCTGTCGAGCCCCGCCTCGGCGCGCCAGACCCTGGGGAAATCGACGTCGACGCCGGCCTCGATCAGGCTGGTCGCGATCACGCGGCACGGCGCCTTCTCGTTCAGCCGCGCGCGCACGTCAGCGAGAATCCCGCGCCGATGCGCCGCGCATTGCCGCGTCGTCAGATGCACGGGGCCATCGAGCCCGGCCGCCTCCGCCTCCCGATAGAGGTCGAGCGCATGCCTGCGGCTGTTGACGACGACCAGCGCCTGCGGCTCCTTGCCGATAGCCGCGATCAGGGCCGCGTTGTCCATGTCCCCCGCGCGCTCGATGCGCGTGCGGCGGAGGCGCCGCGCCAGCCCGTGCGGGTCGGGCGCGAGCTCGCGCTCCGCCTCGAGGTCGAGGCCGTCCGGAAAGCCGGGCGCGCCCAGGGCCGGCTGCGTCGCCGTGCAGAGGACGATGGTGCAGCCGAAGAGACGCGCCAGGGTATCGAGCATGCGCACGCACGGCTTGAGCAGGTGGCGCGGGATCGTCTGCGCCTCGTCGAGGATGATGACCGAGCCGGCGATGTTGTGGAGCTTCCGGGCCCGCGACGTCCTTGCCGCGAACAGGCTCTCGAACAACTGCACATTGGTCGTGACGACCACGGGCGCCGCCCAGTCCTCCATCGCGAGCTTGAGGCGGTCGCGGCTGGCGAGGCGCTCGCGCCGCCGCCCGGCCGCGCCCTCGTCCTCGTCGATCGCCGAGTGGTGCTCGAGGACGTGCTCGCCGCCGAGCACGTCGCGGAAGACCTTCGCGGTCTGGTCCGTGATGGAGGTAAAGGGGATCGCGTATATGATCCGGCCGTGGCCGTGCGCCCGTGCGTGGTCGAGCGCGAAGCCGAGCGAGGCGAGCGTCTTCCCGCCGCCGGTCGGCACCGTCAGCGTGAACAGGCCGGGGTCCATCGCCGCCTTGCCGCGGACATGGGTCAGGATGTCGCCGCGCAGGCGGTTGACGTCGCCATCGCCTCGCATTGCCGCCATGTGCGTGTCGAAGCGGGCGATGAGGTCGGGGAGCAGGGTTTGCAGAGCCGGCCATTCGCGATCGACGTCGCGCCCCTCCAGCGCCGCGTAGAAGCGTTCCGTGTCCTTGAAGTCGGCATCGACCAGGCAGGAGAAGATCATCCGCGTCACCACGGAGAGGTCGAAGGCCGCGCTTGATTTCCGCGCGGCGATCGCCTTCGCGAGCCGCTCGGGCATCAGGCCGACGAGGTCCGGGGAGAGCTCGGCCTTGCAGACAGGATCGAGCCTGTCCCTGAACGCCTTGATGCGGCGATCGAAGCAGTGCCCGGATTCGTTCAGCATGTCCGGCAGGCCGGCGTGATGACCCAAGACCACATACATTATGAGTTCGGCTATGTCCGCATCCGCTCCGGTCGCGAGCGAGCCCAGCGTTGCGGCTCCCGCGGTCGAGTGATCGACGCGAAGGTTCGCTCCCTCCAGCCGCCGCTGGAAGTCGGGGTCATATTTGCCCAGGTCATGGAAGAGGCCTGCGACATAGGCCGCCTTCTCGAGCCCGAACGGGCGCGCGAAGTCCGCGGCGGTCCTTGCCACGGCGAGCGCGTGATCGGGCAGGGTCTGCCAGTCGCCTTTGTCGCGCCGTGTCCCAGAATGGGCGAAATATGCAGATGGCATAGGGCTCTCAGCCGTGCAGGCCTGCAGGCGGATTGCGCGACATCCAGGGGAGCAATCCGGATACTCCGGTCGCGATCATCGCGTGGCGCCGTCGCCATCGCAATCCTGAGACGGTCCGCGATGGGCCGGGCCGCTTCTGCCTTGCAGCTATTTGCGGGAAGATCGCGGAACGCGTCGTTGGGGCTCATCGGCCCCACCGGGCGGGGCGCGGTTGTCGAGCACGTTCACGCGGGGGACCGCCGCCATCGGGGGGGATTCAGGATCCAACCGGTTGAGGCGCGGCGCGGCTGATGTCGGAGCGGGACGATGGTGCCGCCTGCGTGACTCGAACACGCGACCCTCGCATTACGAATGCGATGCTCTACCGGCTGAGCTAAGGCGGCATTGCCGGCTGTGATAGCCGCAAGCCCGGCCCGGTTCAAGGAGAACGTCAGAACAGGCGGAAGCGGCGGGGAGCGCCCCCGTCCTCGCCATCGGGGGGCTGCGGACCGGGATCGTCCGGCGCATGCGGCACCGGGGGCTCCTCGGTCCGGGACGGCGGGGGCGGGGCGGCCACGGCCGCCGGGGCCGTCGGTGCCGATGCGGGCGCGGCGGATGCCGGGGCCGGCGGCTTCACCGGATCCTCCGGCGGGGGCGGCGCCGCCTCGCCCGTCCCGGCCGGCGCCGCCGGCGCGGCGGACGTCAACGGCGGCTGCGGCGGCGGGGCCGCCACCACCGGCGTCGCCTCGATCACCGGCGGAGCGGCGCCGGGAGCGCCGGCCTCCAGGTCCTCCGGCAGGGCCGCGTGGTGCTCGATCTGCGGCACGTCCAGCGGATCGACGGAGCCGACCGGGGTGCCGGCGGCGTGCGCGGCCGCCTCGAGGGCCATCGCCTGCCGCGGCGCCGCGGGCGGCACGGCCCAGGCGACGCCGGCCACCCGGCCGGTCACCGGCGACACCGGCAGCCACCGCTCGAGCACCTGCCCGTCGGCAACCCAGACCGGATCGCGCGGCGCGGATAGCGCCCGCGTCAGCCACGCCCGGACGCGGCCCTGGTCGTTGTTCTCGCGGTCCTCGATCTCAGCCATCAGCAGGCAGACGCGCTCGGTCGGCGCCTTGGCGAGGCCCTCCAGCGCGCCGCGCGCGGCCTCCCAGTCGCCGGCATCGATCGCGGCGCGGGCGATCGCCATCGCGCCCTCGGGATGGTTGGCGCGGGCATCGGCCAGCCGGCGCATGCGCTTCAGCCGGTCGAGCACCGAATCGCCGGGCCGGACGGTGGCATAGGCATCGGCGATCTCGGGATGCGGCTCGACCTTCCACGCCGCCTCGAGGACCCGGGAGGCGCGGCGGAGGTCGCCGTTGCGGCTGTAGAGCCGGGCCGCCAGCACCGCGGCGGGCGCAAGCCCCGGCTCGAGCTTGAGCGCGTCGAGGGCGAGCAACCGGGCGCGGTCGGGATCGCTCCCCTCGAGCTCCATGGCGCGCGCGGTGAGGAGGGCGGCCCGCATCCGCGGCGCCTCCGCGGCGTCGGCGAGGCCGGCCTGGACGTTGGCGTCGAGGGCTCCGATCGCGGTCCTCCAGTCGCCGTCGCGGGCGGCGTAGTCGAACACCGCCGCGCCGGCCCAGGCGACGCGGGGGGTGGCGCCCGCGGCTTCCTCGGCGAAGTGGCGGGCCGCCTCGTGCTGGTCGTGGCGCTCGGCCTCGACGAACAGGCCATGGAGCCCGAGAAGGCGGGTCTCGGGCCGTGCCGCGAGGGCCTGGAAGGATCCGCGGGCGGCATCGCCGTCGCCGGCGAGCTGGGCGGCCTGGGCGGAGAGGAGGAGGACCAGCGGCTCGGGGCCGAGAAGGGCGGCCGAATCGTCAGCCGCCTTCCGTGCCGCGCTGGCGTCGCCGGCGCCCACCGCGATGATCCCCGCATTGAGCGCCCGGTAGCCGCGGTCGCGCCGCCGGCGTCCGAGCCGGGAGCGGAGCGAGGACGGCGCGCGGAACACGGCCCGGAGCAGCGTCCAGGCGATCGCGATCGCCGCCATCAGGGCGAGCACCGCGATCGCCGCGATCAGGAGCGAGGTGCGGATCTCGTAGCCCTGCCAGTGGAGGACGATGTCGCCGGGGCGGTCGGCCAGCCAGGCGGCCCCGGCGGCGACCAGGAAGACGATGACGACGTAGACGAGGACTCGGATCATGGCCTGATGTCAGTTGGCCGGCGACGCGACGGAGAGGGCGAGCCGGTCGACGATCGTATCGATCCGGGTCCGGTCGGCGGCGGCCGCGGCCCAGGTCGCCGACGCGGCCTGTCCGGCCGCCGGCAGCTTCTCGCGCTCGGCGAGCGCGGCGGCAAGGTCGCCGCGGGCGACGGCGTCCTGCATGCGCGAGACGACGGCTTCGGCCGTGTCGCCCTCGATCGGGGTGGTGGGGCGGACCGTGACGAGGCCGCTGCCGAAGGCGAGCAGGCGGTCGATGAAGTCGGCATCGGGACCGAGCGCGCTGGCGGCGGCAAGGATCGCGTCGGCGACGGCGGGGAAGGAGTCCCGGAGCGCGGCGATCGTCGGGGCGCCGTCCCCGGCGAGCGGCTCGAGCGCGGCGACGTCGTCGCCGTCGAAGCCGAGCGCCTTCAGCATGGCGAGGTCGGCGGCGAAGCCCTCTCCGGAGGCGGCGCCCTGGCGGAGGAGGCCGATGGCGAGGGCGCGCGCCGCGCGCTCGCTCTCGACCGCCGGCGGCGGCCGCGCCGCGATCTCCTCGACGCGGCCGGTGAGCGCGCCGATCCGCTCGCCCAGCGTCGTGATGCCCGCTTCGGCCGCGGCAAGCCGCGATTCGATCGGGCCGAGCGAAACCGGCGGGCCGCCCCCGCCCGATCCGGCCGCCGGCATGGCATTCTCGAGATTCTCGATGCGGCTCCGGTTGGTGTCCTCGAGCTTCTCGAGCGCGTTGACCTTCTCGGTGAGCGCGGCGAGCCCGGCGGTGGCGCTCTCGACCGCGGCCAGCCGGGCGTCGAAGGCGTCGACCTTCTGCGCCGTGGCCTGCGCCTGCCGGACCGCGTCGGCGGCGGTGAGGTCGGCCCGGGTCGGGATGATGCCGCTCGCGTGGTAGAGGATGCCGAGCACGGTGGCGATCGCGCCGCCGAACACGCCTGCGGCGATCAGCCGCCCGGCGCTCGACCAGTCGGTCTTCGGCCGCTCCGGGCGCGGCGGGATCGGCGACATCGGCCGCGGTCCCGAAACGCCCGCGGCGGGGTCCGCCGGCGGCGGCTGCCGCGATTCGGGCGCGGGAAGCTCCTTCACCGGCGCCGCCTCGGCTCTGGGCTCCGCCGGCGGGGGCGGCCCGGGCGGCGGGCTGGCCGTCCGGCCCGATTCGCCCGTGGCGGGGGCGGGTGATTCGCCGGGTTCTTCCGTGGCGGGGGCGGCGGCGAGGTCGATGGTGACCGGCGGCTTCGGCCGTCGCCCGGGCGGGCGTTTCGGCCCGCCCTTGCTGCCCTCCGCTGCGGTGTCGGATTCGCTCATGTCATCCTCGGCGGTCACGCCCCTTGCCGTCATCGTAGTACAGGGGATCGGTCGGAGGCCAGTTACGGCACGTCGGCCGGCCCGATCATCGCGGCGATTCCGTCGAAATCGGGATGGGCGGCGACACGGATATCACGCGCGACCGCCCGGAGCGGTTCCGCCGCCTGGTCCGAAATCGCATAGACCGTCGTCGCGGCGAGGCCGCCCGCGGCGCCGGCCGCCCCGGCGGCGGCGCGGAGCGCCGCGGCGGTGCGGCCCGAGAAGACCAGGACGCCGTCGATCCGGTGCTCGCGGAGGGCCGTCGCGCTGGCATCGTCGAGGGTGGCGACGGCCTCGGCGCGATAGGCCTCGACCACCCGCATGGCGTAGCCGCGCCCGCGGAGGCCCGTCTCGAGCCCGGTCGCGCGGTCCCGGCCGGCCGCGTGGAGGAGGACGCCCGCGTCCGGGGCCATCTCGCGCATGATCCGGGCGGCAAGGGCTATCGCGTCGCTCCCCCCGGACCGGATGTCGGCGAAGCCTGCGCCCTCCGCCTCGGCCGCGGTGCCGGCACCGGTGACGAAGAGCGGGCGCCCGCGCCAGCCCGCCGCGGCGGGCCAGCCGGCGAGGGCGCGGATGCCG